>OOBP01000009.1_pt1 | contig 329200 bp, 227 predicted proteins | sample 1671681 | NCBI WGS metagenome assembly OOBP01 (sample SAMN06348181, study PRJEB24527) | human gut metagenome
TCCCCCTCCAAGATTCATCTACCGATTTAGAAACTAGAGGGGGCGAGAGCTTGAGTTAGGATCATGAGCCATGCTTTTTGAGTGGAGCCTAGCAGGTGCTCTGCGCTCAGATTAACTTAGATGAAGCAAGCGTCGCGATTGCGCAAATGTCCATCTAAACGAGCCTCCGAGAGGATGGCCATCGCATTTGGCGCAATATCGCCAGCAGTAAAGCCTGCTTCGAACCCTTCGGCAGAGAGGCCGTGTAGATACACTGCAGCGTGCACAGCTTCGAGCATGTCGTAGCCTTGGGCAAACATGGCGCCAATCATGCCAGCGAGCACGTCGCCACTGCCTGCCGTGGCGAGCACAGCTCCGCCAGTCGAGTTGATCCATGCGCGTGCGCTACGTAGCGAAATTACGCTACCTGCGCCCTTGAGCACGACAATAGCACCGCTCTGTACGGCGAGCTCTCGAGCAGCAGCAACGCGATCCACGGTCACGCCCGCGGTATCACGGCGCAGGAGCCTTGCCGCTTCGCCAGGGTGCGGTGTGATGACGCTGGCAGCCTGCCGTGCGAGCAACTTGTCCTGCAGTTTTACGTCCGCGGCAATGAGATTGAGTGCATCGGCATCGAGTACGAGTGGCTTGTCTGCATCAAGCGCTTTGATGAGTAGTGCTTTGGCCTGCTCACTTTGTCCCATGCCACAGCCCATCACGATGACAGAGGCGGAGGTAAAGTCCGCATCAGCCTGAGCAAACATGAGTTCAGGGTAGAGCATGTCCACGGCAGGAGCCGCGCTACTGAGCGGGTAGACTGTAACGCGACCTGCGCCAGAGACAAGCGCAGCGCGTGCTGCAAGTAACAGTGCTCCGATCATGCCGTCTGAGCCACCGACAACGGCTACATGGCCGTAGTTACCTTTGTGTGTATTGTGTTCGCGAGGGCGCAGAACATGCTGGATTTCATCGGTGGTGAGTACCGAGAGGTTGCTAAGCGGCACAGAAACGTTGAGCGTATCAATGATGATTTCGCCCGCAGCATCGGCTCCTTCGTTCATGTAAAGCCCCGCTTTGGTGGCAAGGAAACTCAGGGTGATGTTGGCGCGAACACCAGGCATCGTACCGATCCACTGACCCGTCTGATGATTGAGCCCCGAGGGCACGTCGAGCGCAATCTTGAGGGCTTGACGCTCGTTAAACCAAAGTACTGCGTCAAGGTATTCTCCCGTGATGGGCTTTTTTAGTCCAACCCCGAAGAGTCCGTCGACGACACACTCTGCTTTTCGACTCATATAGGGGTCTTCTTCGATGTCGCCACCAAGCGCCTCCCAGCGCTTGAGTTGAGCAAGTGCGAGCGCTGAAGTGGGACGACGGCCGCCGGGAAGAATGAGTACCACATCGCGCCCCTTTGCCTTGAGTTCACACGCGCAGGCAATAGCGTCACCGCCATTGTTGCCTGGCCCCGCCAAAATACTGACAGGAGCATTTTCCGCGGTACGCGCCTCAATGAGTGCCGCGGCAGCTGCGCCTGCACGAAGCATCAAGGCGTCAGATCCTAGCTGATTGGCAGCACGCTGTTCAAGCGCTTCGAGTTCATCGTTATTGAGAATCGTAAGACTCATGATTTCAATCCTTGGTAGCCCGCACCGATCATTGCTCAGAGCGAGGACGAGATAGGTTAGGGGGCGGGGCGGGCGAGTTCTCCGAATATTGACTGTTTGTCGCTCGACATTGTAACTACGGGACGGTTAAGCGCATAGTGCTCAATCAAAGCGCTTGAGCGATAGTTCAGCCGCGAGCGGGCTAGTCTCCCCCGTCATACTGAGCGTCAGTGTTTCTGCGTAGCTTGGTGCAAAGTCTGCGCCATGTAGGCCGCCCGCGATGTTGAGCCAAAGCCCTCCAATTGGACTAGCGCCGACGATGCCAAGACTGTCTGGTGTTGTGAGCACGGTCTGTGAGAAGTAACGAGCGTTTTTCCAGTCGGCAATGTCTGGGAAGATCCGCATGCCGCGTTCCCAGAGCGCACGATATTCAGCCTCTCGATCAAACTCCGCTTCTGTACCCAGATACCAGCGTCCTTGGATACGAAGAAAGTCCTGCAGAGGTGTGAGCATGTAGCCGAGCTCATCAATGATGGCATGGTGGATGCGCATGGCATCACTGAAGATCGTGGTGTTGAGCACGCAGCGTGTCAAAGGGAGCATGGGCGGCTTGATGCCTGCGGAGCGTAATAGCGCCATGGCCCCCATACCCGCAGCGACAACCACAGCATCTGCGCGAATATCTGTCCCAGCGGCGCTACGAACCCCTCGGCAAACGTCATTTTCCAATACAAGGCCTTCGGCGGGAGTGTTGTTGAGAATCGTCACGCCTCGACTAAGTAGGCGCTCTTTAAGTTGTTTTGCAAAGTAGCTGATCGACCAGCTAATAGCGCTACTCGTGCCGATGCGCGTACTGGCTGGTAGGGCGTAGAGTGAGGGCTCCGTCGTGAGCCAGTCTTGCAGGGGAGCTTTGTCCGAGTCCTTTCCGAGTATCAGGAGCGTGCCTCGGCTTTCTTGTAGCTTCCAGCCCTCGCGCTCTGCGGTTTGTCGATACCACTCATCCGCATAACTCGATAGCGTTGTGGCCAGGGTAGCGATGGCACTGCGCCGGTCAGGGTGACGGGCCTTTTGCATCAGGCGGGAAAACCGAGGGTGCTTAAAGACGAGGCCTGCCCCGTAGACGATGGATGCGCGCGAACCTAAGAGCGATGTTTTTTCGGAGGCGATGAGCTTAGGGTTGTCTTCACCGAGCAGACCTGAACAACTGTAGGAGGCTCCCTGACAGGGAGAAGAACGACTTTCTAAAAGCGTAACGGAGACACCTCGGTTAACGAGGCAGTAGGCGGTCATCAGTCCTGTGAGACCGGCACCGACAACAGTGACCTGCATGACAGAGAAACTAAGAATGGAAAAAGTCCTCTCATTGTATCGAAGTTCGGCTTTTCGCGAGACCGCTCGGCATCGTTTTGCCCAGCAGGTAGAATAAAAAAACACCACCGTAGCTCGATGCTACGAGCAAAAAACAGTGAGCAAACTATGAAGACGAAGCAATCCCAGTGCCGTATCCCCTTGGTAACGATACCTGCACCTCGGGCCGAGCGTGAGAATGATCCGCTAGCTGAGGTGACGGAGAAAGAGGAAACGCTTTACCGCAATAATTTCATTCGACTCGTCCGCGAAGAGGTGAGGTTACCTAAGGGGGAACCTGCAGAGCGGTTTATGCTGCCGCATCGCGGCGCCTGTGCCATGATCCCGCTCGATACGGATGGAACCATCGTGCTTGAGCGACAGTGGCGTCACCCCCTCAGAAAGGCGTTCTGGGAGATCCCTGCTGGCAAGATTGACCCCAATGAAGATGAGCTTACCTGTGCTCAACGTGAGCTACACGAAGAGTGTGGGTTGAGCGCCAAGCGTTGGACCCGACTCGGTATGATCAATAACGCGATTGGCTACAGTAATGAGCACATCGTGATTTACTTGGCCGAAGAGTTGGTCGAGGGTGAGCAGGCGCTTGATCCAGGCGAGTATCTAGAACTCTACCGAGTGCCGCTTGATGAGGCGATCGCCATGTGTCGTGATGGCCGGATTACTGACGTTAAGACGTTAGTGGGCGTTTTTTGGCTAGAAAAGCACCTTGCTGATCGGCAAGGCTAAGCAGAGCACGCAACGGCGGGGGCAGCCGTTAGGCTGCCTGCAGCACTATGCTACCGCCGAAGTGCGATGTTAGTGTCTTGTCGTTTTGCCAAAGCACGATAGAGTATGCTAAGATCTCACTTCCTCCTAATGAGGCGGGTGTCGTATAACGGCTATTACCCTAGCCTTCCAAGCTAGAGACGAGGGTTCGACTCCCTTCACCCGCTCCACTTCCTCCTACACAGTTCTCCCTCATATCTATACCTGCACATCAGCAGATCATCTGTATTTTTATGAGCGCTTTGAAGGTGCTTAAGATTGAAATTCCCAGTCGGAATATCGTTGTCACTTTGCGTCGATTTAGCAAACTGAGATTTGACTCTCTAATTCAAAGAACAGGTCCAGATGTTTGATCCCAAATTTGTTTCGCAATACGCAGGTGCCAGGATAGACATAAGGATCCGCCAAAGAATCGTATTTGTAATCGTACTCATCAGATACGGTCGCGCGCCTCCTGTTTTGCGAAAGCTTCGGCGACATATTTATTGATAAGATCTTGTCTGGAAATTTCTCCTCGAATAATTTTCCACAGATCTTCGACTTCATTTGCAGGAACTGTTCGGCCTTCACATGCTGATGTATGGACAGCGGCCGCAATTGCTGCTTCGGCACTGGGAAAAATGCCGTATTGTTGCTTGACTGGCTTAAGTGTTAATTCAATGTTCAACCTGATTGCTCCTGCTGTTTTGCGACAATTGAAATCCAACCAAAACGTCACGTGGCGATGAAGGACAAGGCTTGACTTGTATCAATTTTTTGTGCCAGCGCTACGGGAGAAGTTTGCTATAGTGGTATGCAAACTTTATCCCTCATTCAGAAAGGTTTTACTCCCGATCAGACTTGATGTTTGGTCGGGAGTTTTTATATGTAGCCGAACGCTTTTTCTTGCGTCTATTGCTTTAGCCTTCTCTTCATCCGTCGTAACCTTGAGCTTGTGATTTTCATCAAGAACTGATGATAGAGCCGAGCCTGCCACACACCCCCAAAAAAAGCTCACAATTTTGGTTTTCTCGAACTCTAACGTAGAGGGAATCGCCAACGGCGTGCAGACCGTTCGGCAAGGTATTGATGTTTTTGGCGGTAGCCTTCATGTTCATTCCTTCGCCCCACTTGGTCTCCCTCCGCCAACATATGACCGGTCATATGGTCATATGGATGGTCATATGGATACGTGACACATAATGGCCGTGTTTGACCGTGTATGGCAAAAAGGAGTTAGATGGAGGCAATAAAATTGTAGGGCTGAAAGCCAATAAACACAAGGGTTTTAGGGGAGGTTGACCGTGTTTGGCCGAAAGGAGTAGAAAAAGGTGAAATGGCGGAGAAGGGGGGATTCGAACCCCCGAGGCCCTTATTCGGACCTGCACCCTTAGCAGGGGTGTGCATTCGACCACTCTGCCACTTCTCCTAATGCCATGTAAATGACCTAAGTGATCATCGAAGAACGCAAGAATAGCATGTTTGAAGAGGAAAAGCAAAAAATCCTCACCTTATACCTTGAAAACGGTATTGAAGCGGTGATGGACGAGGACTCTTCCGAACCAACTTTAAGTAAAAGTACTTAGATTGGCTCAAAAGCTTGTGTTCTTTGGGCAAGATGCCGCAAAGATGGGTACAATGCGCGCATACTGAAAGCGTTGCAAGAAGGACTCCGACTTTCTAGTCAGTCACTTCCTCTTTCTCTGAGCTTTGGAGTTCCCATGCGAGTGTGTCTTGTGCTCCATGGTTGAATTCGCTCAGAGCCCTTCCGCTCACCAATGCACCAGAATTTTTGTTTTTGCTTCCGTTTGCTCGGCTGCGGGCAAATTTAGGTTCATGAATCCACGGCTTAGATTAAAAGACATTACGAAGCGGTACCCCAATATCGTAGCCAACAATCGCATCTCGCTTGAGGTCAATCCTGGAGAGGTGTTGGCGATTCTTGGGGAAAATGGTGCAGGCAAATCGACGCTGATGAAGGTCATCTATGGCGCAGTGAGGCCTGATGAGGGTACGATAGAGTTTGACGGCAAGGCGATTTCGCTAGCTAGCCCCTCTGAGGCTCGGGCCATGGGTATTGCCATGGTTCACCAGCACTTCGCGCTTTTTGACACATTGACTGTTGCAGAAAATGTAGCGCTTGGGCTGGCTAAAGCTGATTCCATTGCCAATATCGCCGCGGAGATTCGCCGCTTAGGAGAGCGCTATGGCCTCGAGGTTGATCCCTCAGCCGTTGTTTATGAACTCTCCATGGGGGAGCGGCAACGCGTTGAGATTATTCGATCCCTCATGACGCGCCCCAAATTGCTGATCCTTGATGAGCCAACCTCGGTTCTCGTCCCTCAGGCCGTCCAGAAGCTATTCAAAACGTTACACAAGCTCGCCGATGAAGGCGTCTCCATTCTTTTTATTTCTCACAAACTGGATGAAATCCGTGAACTAGCTGACCGTTGTGTTGTTCTGCGGCACGGAGAAATTATTACCTCAGTCAATCCTAAAGAAGAGACAGCAGCCTCTCTCGCACAACTCATGATCGGTGCCGAACCGCCAAAGATGCGAGTGGCTACCCGCGAGAGTGGGGAGGTGGTCTTTTCCGTCAAGCACGTGTCAGTGCCTGGATCTTTGAGACTTTGCGGCATCAATGATGTCTCGCTTGAGGTTCGTACGGGTGAAATTGTTGGTATTGCTGGAATCAGTGGCAATGGTCAGGCGCGTTTGATGTCGGTGCTCTCTGGTGAGAGTCTTGTTGAGCGCGACCGCATCATGCTCTTTAATGAGCCCGTGGGGCATTTGTATACTCGGCACCGCCGTTTGCGTGGCTTACGCTATGTCCCTGAGCAGCGCCTTGGGCATGCGGCAGTGCCCGATGTGACCTTGCAGACCAATACCTATCTGACGGGTGATCAGTTTGTGAAAAATGGCTTCATCATGGCCAGTGAGGCACGCCTTTTCGCCGAACAGATCATCGAGCGCTTCCACGTCAAAACGCCTTCAGCGCAGAAGCTTGCAGCGAGTCTCTCTGGGGGTAACTTGCAAAAATTCATTATGGGACGCGAGATTCTGCAGAATCCAAAGGTGCTCATTGTGAATCAACCCACTTGGGGCGTGGACGTGGGGGCTGCATCGGATATTCGTCGCTCGCTTTTGCGTTTGCGTGACGATGGGGCAGCGATCGTCGTGGTTTCCGAAGAAATCGACGAACTTTTTGAAATCAGTGATCGCATTGCAGTGATGTATCGTGGATACCTTTCCCCTGCCGTCAGTAAGGCTGACATGAATGTTGAAAAAGTTGGACAGTGGATGTCAGGGCTTTGGCCGAATGGCCCTGTCGAAAAGGGCTCCGCTCAGGCGGAAGGGAGTGCATCATGAGTTTGCAGTGCCCTCTCGTTTTGGAACCCCGTCTTGAGGTCGCTCGCGGCCTGCGTTGGGTATCGCCCCTGTTGGCCCTGTTGCTGACGGTGGTAGCAGGCGGAATTATTTTTCTTGCACTAGGCAAAGACCCGCTAGTGGCGCTTTATACATTCTTTGTCGATCCGCTCGACTCACTGCGCGACTGGACGGAAGTCGCTGTCAAAATGACACCGCTCCTTCTTTGTGCCGTGGGTCTTGTGGTCTGCTATCGCGCGAATGTTTGGAACATTGGCGCCGAGGGGCAACTCGTGATGGGAGCTGTGGCGGGGGGCGCCGTTGCGCTCATGGCCGACAGTTCCACTGGGCACTATTGGGTGGTGCTAGTGCTTGTGGCCTCTGCATTGGGCGGAGCACTCTGGGGGGCCTGCACTGCGCTTTTGCGACATCGCTTCCACGCTAACGAGATTCTCGTTTCCCTCATGCTTGTCTATGTGGCGCAGTTCTTTCTGCAGTGGGCCGTTCAGGGGCCGATGCGTGATCCACAAGGTTTTGGCTTCCCACAGACTGAACTCTTTTCCTCACCGGCAACGCTTGGCACGCTGCTAGCGGGCACTCGACTGCATTTTGGCTTTATTTTGGCCGTTGCTAGTGCGCTCGGCATTTGGGTGCTCATGGATAAGATGGCGCTAGGGATGGAGTTCAAGATTTCTGGCATGGCGCCGCTTGCTGCGCGTTACGCGGGCTATCAACCTGGTCGCCTCATCTGGGCTTCGATGCTCATTAGTGGGGCGCTCGCTGGGCTGGCAGGAGGCATTGAAGCTGTGGGTCCCTTGGGACAATTGACCCCAACCATCAGTCCCGGCTACGGGTTTGCTGCCATTATTGTGGTGTTTGTGGGACGACTTTCTCCGCTTGGCTGCGTGCCTGCAGCTTTTGTGATGGCACTCTTTTATTTGGGTGGAGAACTTGCGCAAAGCCGCCTTGGGTTGCCCAACTCGATTACTGGGGTTTACCAAGGGTTATTGTTGTTCTTCATCTTGGCGTGCGATACGTTAATCAGCTACCGAGTCCGTTGGATTGGCTTTACTGGGGGGGCGGGAAAATGAGTTTGGCTGCGTCGATCATTTCCTCCACGCTCAATGCTGGCACTCCGCTATTGCTTGCTGCGGTGGGTATTCTCATTCATGAAAAGAGCGGCGTGCTTAACCTCGGTATCGAGGGCATTATGCTGATGGGCGCCGTGACGGGTTTTGGTGTCACACTTGGTACGGGGAGTTTTGCACTCGGTTTTCTCGCTGCGATCGCGGTGGGACTGCTTCTTGGTGTGATCTTTGGCTTTTTTGTTGTTGGCATCAAGGCTAATCAGTATGCAGCGGGCTTAGCCATGACGCTCTTTGGCTCTGGACTCTCCGCGTTTATTGGGCAGCCTATGCAGGGAGCCTCGCTGCCTGTTCGCGCCGCACTCGGTATCCCAGGTCTCAAGGATTTGGGTTTTGTGGGAGAGGCGTTTTTCTCCCAGCACTTCTTCGTGTACTTGGCGCTTTTGCTACTGCTGGCGGTTTGGGTGTTTCTTTTCAAGACGCGTGCGGGACTTGTGTTGCGCGCAGTGGGCGAGTCACCCGAGAGCGCTTATGCACTTGGTTATCCGGTGGGGCGTATTCGCTTTGCTGCCGTGCTCTTTGGTAGCGCGATGGCCGGTCTTGCTGGCGGGTATCTCTCGCTTGTGTACACACCGCTCTGGGTTGAAGGCATGGTTGCTGGACGCGGTTGGATTGCGCTCGCGCTGGTGACGTTTGCGACGTGGCGCCCTGCGCGTGTACTTTTTGGCGCCTATCTCTTTGGCGGGGTGACGATGCTGCAGTTTGCAGTACAGGGTATGGGGCTTGCGATTCCCCCTCAGCTCATGTCAATGACCCCTTACTTGGCAACAATTCTTGTGCTGGTGCTCATTAGCCGTAATCCCACCTGGATTCGCCTGAATGTGCCAGCTTCGCTTGGAAAGCCCTTCCACTCACCGCGATGAGCGCGCGCGTAGCATTTGGGCTTGAGTGTTTGGACAGATTTACTGTATTTTGTTTTTGTCAATTTGCTTACTGGAGAATATCCATGAACAAACGTATCGCCCTGAAACTGTGCCTTGCTGGCGCTGCCGCTCTTGTGCTCGGTGCTTGCGGCAAGGAAGAGCCTAAGCCTGCTGCAACGCAGGCCGCAGCCCCTGCTACGACTCAAGCGCCTGCTGCGGGTAAAGACCCGATGAAGGTCGCTTTTGTCTATGTGAGCCCCGCCAATGAAGAAGGCTGGTCCTCTCAGCACGACTTGGGTCGTCAGTACATCGAAAAGCAGTTTGGCGACAAGATCAAGGTCACTTGGATTGACAATATTCCGGAAAATGCTGACGCCGAACGTGTCATCCGTGACTTGGCCACGCAGGGCAATAAGATGATTTTTGCCACGAGCTTTGGCTACATGAACTCTGTGCTCAAGGTTGCGAAGGATTTCCCGAACGTCTACTTTGAACATGCAACGGGCTACAAGACGAGCGACAACGTCAAAAATTACACGGCTCGCTTCTATGAAGCGCGCTACCTCGCTGGGAAGTTGGCGGGTGCGACGACCAAGTCGAATGTGCTCGGCTATGTTGCGGCTGTGCCGATTCCTGAAGTGCTTCAGGGCATCAACGCTTTTACGATCGGTGCGCGCTCGGTCAATCCGAAAGCAACGGTTCGCGTGGTCTGGACCAACGCTTGGTATGATCCGGGCAAAGAAGCCGATGCGACGAAGAGCTTGATTGGGCAAGGTGCCGATGTGATTACGCATCACACCAACTCCACTGCCGTTGCGAGCACCGCCGAAGAGGCTAAGGTCCCCGTGATTTCCTACCACTCCGCCATGCATAAGGCGGCGCCCACCATGCTTAAGGGGGCTGTCGTGCATCGTTGGGAAGAGTACTACGCCAAGGAAATTCAGAAGGTTTTCGATGGCAAGTGGGATAACACACCTGTTTGGGGCGGCGTGAAGGATCACATGGTCGAGCTTGCCGATATTGCTAAGGACACGCCGCAGGCGGTTGTTGACGATATCAAAGCTTCTTACGACCGCATGGCCAAGGGCGAATTCCACCCGTTTGACGGCCCGGTTATCTCCAACGAAGGCAAGGAAATGATTCCAGCTGGCAAGACGGCGTCGGATCAGGATCTGCAGAATATGATGTACTTTGTTGAAGGCGTGGCTGCAAAGGTCCCGACTCAGAAGTAATAGGGCTAATGTGCAAAACGTTGCTAGACATCTTGCCGCGTTTTGCTCCATAAGCCTTCAGAAGGCCTCCCACTTCCTTGCTGCGGCAAGAGATGTACCGGGAGGCCTTTTCGTTTCTCTCTTTCGAATTGTTGCTGCCGTCCCCGTTCAGAAGTGCTTTGTTTCTTTTGCTTGAGTGGGATGGAGGTTCAAAAAGTGGCACAATAGAGATGTCTAACTCTTGAGCCGCACGGCACGCTTCAGTCCAGAGAACCTACACCCATGACCGATCATTTTGTACTTGTCACGACCCTTGTGACTGCATTTGGACTTGCACTGGCCTTTGGCTATATTGCCGAGCGCTTTCTCAAGACCCCAGCCTTGGTTGGCTACATTATTTCTGGTGTGGCTGTTTCGCTAATCCCCGGTTTGCCTGCGGTTGATCGTTCGGTGACGGAGCAGTTCGCCGAGATTGGTGTCATGCTCTTGATGTTTGGGGTGGGGCTACATTTCTCGCTCAATGATCTGCTACGCGTCAAGGCGGTTTCGGGGACCGGAGCGCTCATCCAAATGACTGTCTCAACGCTTGCGGGGTGTGCGCTCGCGATGCTTGCTTGGGGCTGGAACGTTCCACAGGCGCTGGTCTTTGGCTTAACACTTTCGTGTGCATCGACCGTGGTCGTCATGAAGGCATTGGAGCTGCGGCATCTTACCACCATGATCAATGGGCAGGTGGTGATTGGCTGGCTTGTGGTACAAGACTTGGTGACGGTATTTATCATGGTGTGCTTGCCGCTGCTCGCTCAGGTGAGCGCGGGCGGTAGTGAGCTTTCGAGCCGTCAGATTGCTGAAGAACTCTCTAAGACCTTTTTGAGCGTCGTGGTGTTCGTTGTGGCCATGTTAATCGTGGGCAGACGCGTCTTACCGTGGATCCTCAAGAAAGTCGCAGATTTGGGCAGTCGAGAGCTCTTTACGCTTTGTGTACTCTCTTTGGCCATTGGTATCGCCTATGGCGCAGGGGCGCTCTTTCATGTGAGTTATGCGCTAGGTGCCTTTTTTGCAGGTATGGTGATGCGCGAGAGTAGCCTTGCGCATCGTGCCGCACAAAATTCGCTTCCTTTGCAGGACGCGTTTGCGGTGCTCTTTTTCGTTTCGGTTGGCCTCTTGCTCGATTGGCACGTCTTTATTAATCAGCCGCTCACAATTCTCTCGATTTTGCTCGTGATTCTTCTGGTGACCTCTGTGGTTTCCACGGCACTGGTGCTGCTGCTCAAGTGGCCACTCGATACGGCACTGACGCTCGGGGCGAGTGTTGCGCAGATCGGTGAATTCTCTTTCATTCTCTGTGGGCAGGGGATGTCGCTTGGGCTCGCTAATGAGACCACGATGAGCTTGGTCGTTGCTGCCTCGATTGTTTCTATCGCATTTAATCCTTTGCTTTTTGCGGCGCTTCCTAAATTACGGCATGCGCTCGTTACGCGGCGCCCTTACTTCCGGCAAGCAGCGATGCGAGAAGTGCCGGTGAAGCTCATGAGTGAGCAGCCGCAGCCTGCGAGCGTGGCGCGTGGTCACGTGATTGTCGTGGGATTCAATACGGTCGGTAAGTTGCTTTTGGAGCGACTTCAAAAAGAGCAAATTCCGGCGATTTGCGTGACGAACGCCTCTGAAAAAGAGACGGCCTTTAAGCCAGAGGGCGACTATGCACCCGTGATGATTATGGGTGAAGCGAAGGACCCGATGATCCTCGTGAAGGCCCGCATTACGACCGCCTCCTATATTGTGCTGCCGCTCAAGGATACGATTCTCAACCGCCAGGTCATTAAATATGTGCGGCAGCTGCGTCCTGAAATTCCGGTGCTCGTGCGTGTTCCCGACGATGATTTACCTGACAACTGGACCAAAGATGAGCATACGCATGTGCTCACCAACAATGAAGCGATGCTCATGGCGCTAGTGGGTGAATTAACACGTGCCTATGCACAGGCATCGTCGACTGCGCCAAACGCAACGCCTTCTCGAGCGGCTGCGCTTGAGCATGAGGACCTGACGCCACCGCCGCCTGAGTCAGATTTAGACGAGCAGCGCAATCGGCTGAGCCGTTGGCGTGAGCTTGGTGAGGCGAGTAGAGATCGGCTCAGTGCGTTGGGTGAGCGCTCAGCGCATCAGGCTAGCTCGCTCTGGCACCGCTTGTCAGGTCGCTGGCGCAGCTCGCAAAAGTAGAGCTCGGTGCCTAGCTGGGTTGCTATGTGGGCGAGCGTTGCTTTCTCGGCTTCTCGCTACAGTTCCAGACGCCCCGTTACCGCACACACGCAAAAGGATGATAGATGCTGCTTGAATACACCCTTCTTTTCCTCACTGTACTCGTCGTAGGCCTTTTGGTGTTTGCGTGGTTACTGTGGCGTCGATTGGATGAGCAGAGCGCACGCGATGCGGAGGAGCTCGAGGTGCGATTTGACGAAATGATAGAAGCGGTGCTCACCGGGCAACGGGCAGAGCGTCATGAGTTGCAGGAGCAACTGCAGAATGTCGATCGCAACAGCCGCCAGTCGTTTACCAACCTCATGGCCTTTGTGACAGATCAGCAAGGTAAAAACGCAGCGGAGGTGAAGTCGCTCACAAGCGTGGCGCAGAAAAATCTCAGTGAGCTTAATGCGATCCTGCATCAACGACTCCTCGAGCTACAGGCGCTCGTTGATGAGCGTTTTCAACGCGTCACCGCAAGCCATGCGCTTGCGGAGCGTCAGTTACAAGAGCAGCTTCAGACAAAGATTAACGAAATGCGTCAAGAGCTCGATGGCTCGCTTGAGCGCATCCGTACCCTCAACGAACGTAAGCTTGAGGAGATGCGCGCCACTGTCCAAGAAAAGCTCGATCACACGCTCAACGAGCGCTTGAGCGTGAGCTTTCGCATGGTCGATGAAAAGCTCGGGCTCGTGCAACACGGCTTGGGCGAAATGCGCAGCATGGCGGCGAGTGTGCGCGATTTAAAAGGGGTGCTCACCAATGTGAAGACACGCGGGACCTTTGGAGAGACACAGCTTTCGCTGCTGCTAGCGGATCTACTCACCCCAGCGCAGTACGAGGAGCAGTTTGCTCTTATCCCAGGGTGCAATACGGTGGTGGATTTCGCGATTCGTCTTCCAGGGAACTCCTCAGAGGAACCTTGCTGGCTACCGATTGATTCGAAGTTTCCCGTAGAGGATTATGAGCGACTGCTCGCAGCTGTGCAGGCCAGCGATGCTGCGCTTGAGCGAGAGGCACAAAAGGCGCTCGAACGCACGATCCTTATTCAGGCTCGCTCGATCCATGAGAAATATGTGCAACCGCCAACGACAACGGAGTTTGCCATCATGTATTTGCCGAGCGAAGGACTGTATGCGGAGGTGCTTCGCATCCCAGGGCTGTTTGAGCGGCTACAGCGTGAGTTGAGAATTACCCCTGCGGGCCCCACGGTGATCTCTGCGCTTATCAATAGTTTGCAGTTAGGGTTTGTGACGTTGGCGCTTCAGGAGCGCTCCAGTGAGGTTTGGAAGGTGCTCGGTGATGTCAAAAGTGAATTCATACGCTTTGCTGAGAGCTTTGCCAAAGTGCAGAAGAAGTTCAGTGAGGCGCAGTCGAGCCTTGATGCGATGCAGACACGCCACAGTGTGATGCAAAAGACCATGGCAAGTATCGATGTGGGACTGCCCGATGTAGCGCTTAGCACAGAGCATCAGGCACTCTCGGACGCCTCTGCTAGTGCAACCAATGAGTCAGCGCACGCAGTGTTGCCCGAGCCAGCGCAAGGGGTCGTGCAAGCTATGGATGAGTGCTCGCCCGCGGCCTAAGCTCAGAGGCCGTGGCTGCGCTCGCGCAGATCACCGCGGCGCCTTAACTTCAGCAAAAAGCCCCTCCTTCTCTCTCAGAAGTGGGGGCTCTCAAGCGGGCGAGTGCCCGCTTTTCACGCTTAGGATTATTTCTTCGGCGGATTACGGCGACGCAGATGGTGCCGCAAATTCATGAGGCGAACGCGACGTCGTGTCAGCACTGGACGCGGCTCATCGCTTTGCATTGCGTCATCATCTTCGCTTTCGAAGGCGTGATCCCCACGAACATGTAGCCGCATGGGAATTTGGCTGCGACCGTGGTCGGGCGCTTTTTCACCGAAGAGCGGAACATCGCCTGCTGAGAAGGTATCGTAGTCGGCGAGCGCTTTTTCCACGAGTTTACTAAGGCCAATCAGTGCAATCACGTTCGGGATGACCATCAGACCGTTAAAGAGGTCGGCCAACTCCCAAACCAGCGTCACGTGCAGGAAGGAGCCCAGCATGAGGAAGCAGAGCACCATCACTCGATAGGTCGAGACCCAACGTAGCCCAAAGAGATACTTGACGTTTTGCTCAGCAAAGAAGTACCACCCAACGATGGTAGTAAACGCGAAAAAGAGTAAGCAGATGGCGACAAAGCCGTTGCCGATCGGTCCCAACCCAATCGTAAAGGCTCGCTGCGTGAGCGCACTCCCCGTCAGCACCCCATCGAGCGCGCCCGTCGACAGAATCACGAAGGCGGTCATATTGACGATGACGAAGGTGTCGAAAAAGAGGCCAACGATCGCAAAGAGCCCCTGCTGAACGGGGTGCTTGACCTTGGCGACAGCATGGGCGTGAGGCGTCGAGCCCATACCCGCTTCGTTGGAGAAGAGCCCGCGAGCCACACCGTAGCGGATCGCTTCACGGATACCCGCGCCGACCACGCCACCCGTGGCGGCTTGCGGATCAAAGGCCCCGACGAAGATCATCTGGAAAACGTGGAAGATCTCCGTGAAATTGGAAAGGATGATCGTAATGGAGCCGATGATGTAGATAATCGCCATGGCTGGGACGAGCTTTTCAGCAAAGCTGGCGATGCGCTTGATCCCACCAATGAAGATGAAGCCAGCGAGCGCGAAGATTACGATGCCCGTCAACCACGTGGGAATGCTAAAGGCCGTGTTGAACGCATCTGCGATGGAGTTGGCTTGTACCATGTTGCCAACAAAGCCGAGCGCGATGATGATCGTAACCGAGAAGAACGATGCGAGCGCTTTGCTTCCGAGCCCTTCGCTGATATAGAAGGCTGGTCCGCCCGTGATATTGCCTTTGGCGTCACGAGAGCGATAAAGTTGGGCGAGCACCGCTTCTGCAAAGATGGTTGCCATCCCAAAGAAGGCTGCGATCCACATCCAGAAAATGGCGCCAGGCCCGCCCATCGCAAGGGCGGTTGCAACGCCAGCGAGGTTACCCGTACCAACCTGAGCAGAGATCGCGGTTGCGAGCGCTTGGAAAGAGGACATACCGTCCTTGCCCGCTGATTTGCCAAAAAATGAAAAGTCACCAAAGACTTGACGTAGAGCCTGCCCAAGGCGTTTGACCTGCACAAAGCGCAGTTTAAAAGTGAAGTAAATCCCAGTGCCAACAAGCAGCGGAATGAGGCAGTACACGCCCCAAAGCATGCCGTTGATGCCCTGAATAATGAGAGTGATATTATCCACGAGGGTTTCTCCAAACAGTTCCTAAGTCCAACATTGCCCTGAGAGGCGAGCGATGTTGGAGATACACCACACACACAGAATTGGATCGACTCAGCGGTAGCGGGAGGCGTCTGTCCCACAAGCGCCGGCCATATCCGAACGGAACCATCAGGGGAACCGAGGGTCACGTGCTAAGAGGCTCAGCACAGGCTGTGCGCTCCTTACTTAGTATAGGGATTAAGCCTTTTTTCAGTGTCTTGAACGAAAACAGAACTTAGACCGCCTCAACAGGTCATTGTGGTCTGTCACACCGAATAGAGCATTTTAGTTAGTTAAGCCGCTCTCAGGCACGGTGCAGAGGCATCTGGGTGAAAAAAACATCGGGTCGACAGACCGTAATACCCTGATGCCGTAAACGTTTGCCAGCTTTGAGGACGAGTTTATCTTTGCTAAGCAGCGCCTGGGCGCCTGCCTGCACGGTGAGCTCGAGAAACTTCTGATCATCCGCATCACGACAGCGTGGCGTGCTTGAGCTTTGCCCGGCTGCGAGCGTCAACTCGAGTGCCAAAGGAATGGGCTCTGTCAGGCGGTAAGCCTCTTTCATATAGGGAGCTGCCGCGCTTGTGCTGCCGGCGAAGTTCGTTCGGCATAGCACATCAAAGAGCTCTAGCATCGTCGGGCGACTCCTGAGCGCAAGGAGACGTTTTGCTTGCAACGACTGAGCGAGCGCTGCGACCGACGGGTCATGCCAGTAGATGAGGTCCAGCATGACATTCGTATCGAGCACCAGTCGCGGTACATCGGAGGAGCGAGCAAGGGCGCTTTCAGCGTCCGAGTACTGTTGTGCTAGCTCGTCAAAGGCTTGTAGGAATTCAACTGAAAATGCCATGAGTGCAAAAGATGATAGGCACAAAACGCGGAGTGCGAGCAAGCGCTCGCACTCAACGAGTGAAGATCTAAATGACAAGGATCGTGTGGCTCTTTAGGCTCGCGCTCATGCGAGGTGCACCACAGTGAAACGTTGTCGTTCCTTGGGCTTAAGGCAGGAAGCTCTTAATGGCTTCACGCTCATTGTTGAGTTCCGTGAGTGTCTTCTCGATACGAGCGCGGCCTGCGTCATCGAAGTCGAGCCCTTGGACGATGTGCCAGTTGCCTTGACCGTCCGTGGTGCAGGGGAAGCCGAAGACCAGCCCCTCAGGGATACCGTAACTTCCGTCAGAGGGTACCCCCATCGTGACCCAGGCGCCGTGGCTACCGAGTGCCCAGTCGCGCATATGGTCGATGGCAGCGGCAGCGGCGCTCGCTGCGGAGCTGGCCCCACGCGCAGCGATAATCGCCGAGCCACGTTTGGCGACGGTCGGGATAAAGTCGTTCTCGATCCAAGCCGTATCGACCAGCTCGAGCGCGCGCTGGCCAGCCACTGTGGCGTGCGTAATGTCAGCGTACATCGTGGGCGAGTGATTCCCCCAGATAGCGACGTGTTCTACGTCGGTGACAGGGCGCTCACAGCGGCGTGCAAGCTGATTCATGGCGCGGTTTTGGTCGAGTCGCAGCATCGCGCTGAAGTTAGCAGCGGGTAGCCCTGGCGCATTGCGCATGGCAATGAACGCGTTCGTGTTGCAGGGATTCCCCACTACGAGCACCTTGACGTTACGTGAGGCCGCTTCATCAAGCGCACGCCCCTGCAGCTGGAAGATGCGGGCATTGGCTTCGAGCAGATCGCTGCGCTCCATGCCAGGGCCGCGCGGGCGCGCACCAACGAGCAGAGCGTAGTCCGCATCGCGGAAGGCTTTCGTAGGGTCGGAGGAAGACTCCATGCCTGCCAGCAGAGGGAAGGCGCAGTCTTCGAGCTCCATCATGACCCCCTTAAGGGCGCTTTGGCTTTGGGAGTTATCACGCTCTAGCAACGAGAGAATCACAGGCTGGTCGGCGCCGAGCATGGCACCAGAGGCAATGCGAAACAAAAGGGAGTATCCGATCTGACCAGCGGGGCCGGTAACGGCAACACGTACAGGTGCTTTCATTTTCACAAACTCAGAAAACGACTCGGATGCACTGCGCCCAGAGCGCAACCCAAGTGCGTATGAAACACACCGCGCCTGCGGTAGGTGAGCCTAGCGCGACCAAAACTTGTCGAGCGGCACCCAAAATGACGGGGCGTGGGGTCCTGATGAATGAACGTCACGCAAGGGCGGTAATTTTTAGAAGTTTAACAAACGAGGTTTGTTCTTGAAAACTGTTACGAATTTCTGATATCCGATCAAGGAGGTCGGGATTTTGGTAAACTACGTCAAACAGTTCGGTCTCAAACAATTCCGTGTGAGTCTGACAACGCCATTTAGGTCAAACAAAATACGCCATAAAGGACTTTTTTATGTCTCCTCTCGAAATCGTCCGTTCCCGTTACACCACCAAGCACTACGATCCGAGCAAGCCGCTCTCTGATGATGAAGTCGCTCAGTTGCTCGAAGTGCTGCGCATGTCGCCTTCGTCTGTTAACTCTCAACCTTGGCACTTCTTTGTGGCGCGCACGCCGCAAGCCAAGGCCAAGCTGCTGCCTGGGATTCTCGACTTCAATCAGAGCCGCGTGACGGATGCTGACTTTGTGGTTGTGATTGCGGCACGTGACACGTACAGTGACCAAGAATTTGAGGCCGTGTTGGCGCGTGAAACGCACGACGGTCGTTATCCCAATGACGAGCTGCGCCTGCAGCAGGATAAAGGTCGTCGTTATTTCGTGGGTCTGCACGCCAAGAGTGCTGATGAACTCTTCGAGTGGAGTGCTCGTCAGGCGTATATTGCGCTTGGTTTTGTGCTTTATGCGGCTGCGCAGATGGGCATTGATACGACGAGTCTTGAAGGTCTTGACTACGCCAAGCTCGACGAAATCCTGGGTCTCAAGGGCAAGGGACTGCGTACGGCGGTGGCCGTGAGCTTTGGACATCGTAGTGCCAATGACGGCAATGCAACCCGTCCGAAGTCTCGCTTGTCTCTTGAGGATGTTGTGACGGAGCTCTAAAGCGCTAGGACGCTCCCAAGTTTTGACACGTTAACCCGCTGCTCGCTTATCTTTGGTGTGTAGCGGTTTTTTTACGGCTGTTGCGCACGGTTGCGCTTCTTTGTGCCCAAGGTCATTGGCCTTTGCTAGACTTCAGGCAATGGGTGTAGCGGCGCGCTACACAATGAAGAGGCATGGATCGAAACGCAACTGGCCTCATGGTTTTCAACCGCTACCGAAGGAGCCCGCTGATGCGTGCGTTGGGAAAATTTCTCGTGACAGCTTTTCTGCTATGGACCGCAACCGTGGCGCAGGCGCGTCTTTCTGAAGAAGCGGCCCAAGCGGTGCTTGAAGACGATAGTTTCTACCGTCAATGGTCTGCGGCAGGTGCGCTCAAGACGCTTGACGACGCACACCATGTCAAAGAAGGCGCCGAAGCGCAACTGACTCGCGTACAGAATGCGCTCAAGGATATGCAGGCGGCATGCTATGAAAAATTCTTTGTCAATAGCTGCATTGAAGACGCGCGCAAGCTCTCTTTTAGCCGCGAGCGCGAGTTGCGGCAGGTGCGAAATGCAGCAGATGCCATTATTCGCGCGGATAAAACACGTGAAATTCAGCAGCGTCGCGCGAGTAACGCGCTCGAAGAGAAGACGCCGCCCATGAAACCGCGCACGGTTGAGCCAAAATCTCCTACGGCACCCAATGCGCCTCGCGCAAAGAGCGTTCGAGAAAAAAGTGAGCCAACTGGTATTGCGCCCAAGCAACCGCGAGAGGCCAAAGCGCCTGAACCCGTGCATAACACCGCGCTTGAGCGTGTAGAGAAAAGAGAGGCCGCGGCAGCTGAAAAGCGTGCTCAAGAAGCCGAAAATGAAGCGCGATATGCGAAAAAACAAGCTGAGGCTGAAGCGCGCATGAAAGAGGCAGAAAAACGTGCTGCTGAGCGCCGTGCTGACCGTCAAGCTCAGAAAGCGAACATGGAGAAGTCGCAAAAAGAACGAGAAGAGGCGCAGCAACGCCTTCAGGAGCAGCAACAACAGAACCGCTCCTCGCTCTCCAAATATTTTTAGTTAGGATGCATGTAATCGGGTGAATAATGGCGGAGCTCAAGGGTTACCTCGACGGGGATGAAGACTTTCCCACGCGTATTGAAAGTTTGTATCAAGCTGGCGGCCTGATGGCTGAGCGTCTCAAGGGGTTTCGCCCCCGTGCTGGTCAGCGAGCATTTGCTCGCGCGGTCGCTGAGACGCTTGAGACACATGGCACGCTCATCGCTGAGGCGGGCACGGGCACTGGGAAGACCTTCGCGTATTTAGTGCCCGCGATAGCTGCGGGCGTCAAGACAATTGTGTCCACCGCTGGAAAATCTCTGCAAGATCAGCTTTTTGTGAAAGACTTGCCTGCCATCCGTAAGCTCCTAGGGGTGCCGGTGGTGGTTTCCCTTCTCAAAGGACGCGCCAACTACCTCTGTCTCTACCGACTGGAACTCGCACAAAGTGAGAGTTATTTGCCTGAGCGGGATAGTTTTTCAAAGCTGCGGCGTATTGCGCTCTTTTCTAAGACCACCTCCACGGGAGATAAGGCCGAGTTGCCAGATATTGCTGAAGATGATCCGCTCTGGCCGATGGTCACTAGCACGCGCGAAAATTGCCTAGGGCGTGATCGCTGCCCCTACTGGGAGCAGTGTTTCGTGAAGCGTGCGCGAGAGCGGGCGCTTGAAAGCGACGTGGTTGTTGTGAATCATCACCTCTATCTGAGCTCGCTCGCACTCAAAAATCAAAGCAATAACAACATTGATGGGCTGCTACCTGAGGCGGCGTTGACCGTCATCGATGAGGCGCACCAATTACCAAGCATCGCTTCAGACTTTTTCGGCTCAGGCTTTTCCACCAAGCAGCTTGAGGATATTGCCGATGAAGCGTTGATGTTAGGCTCGCGCGAATCTCTTAAAGGCAACGCGGGCTGGTCAGACTTGCGCGGCAAGTTACAGGGTGCGTGTCGCACGTTACGTCTTGCTATCAACAAGATGGGCTTTGCTGAAGGGACACGCGTGAGTTTCGATAAAATCGAGGATTTCGAGCCACTGCTTGAACCCTTTGTTGCGCTTAAAGACACCTGTGAGCTCTACCATGAGCTTTTCATTGCCAACGAAAAGCGTGAAGCCGAGCTCGATACGCTTTACGAGTGGTTCAAAGAGGTCGACTTTGAGGTGCGGCAGTGGTGCGCGCGCATCGAGCGAAAATGCGGTCGTGAGCAAGACGCTGCGTTGACTGATCAAGTGCCTGCCGTCGTACAAGCAGCGCAAGCTGAGCGCGCTGAGATGCTGGCGGCGTCTGAGTTAGCGGTGATGCCAGCGGTAGAGAGCGAGGCGCATGTTGAGCTCGCCCCCTCTCAAACCGAGCAAGAGCCGGCGCCTGACGCAGGGCAGAGCCCTAGCAGCACGCGCACATGGAACGTGCTCTGGTTTGAAGTGGGCCGCAACTTTGTGCGTTTTAATAGCACCCCGCTCTCTTTTGCACAGGATTTCCGCAAGATGCGCGAGCAGATGGGCGGAAGCTGGGTCTTTACGAGTGCGACGCTTTCAAATAACGCAGACTTTACACACTTTCGCCGTGAGCTCGGCATTGATCAAGCGACCGAGTACTCTTGGGAGAGTCCCTTTAACTATTGGGAACAAGGGTGCCTTTACATTCCCAAGATTCCTGCCCCGCAGAATAACGTCGTCGAACATACGAAAAATGTGATCACGGCCGTCTGGCCGCTGATCACCGCTGCAGAAGGGCGCACCTTTGTGCTTTGTACGTCACTTGCCGCAGTGGCGGAAGCCGCTTCGTTGCTTGAAGGCCTGATTGAAGCCAATCATTCCCCCTTTAAACTTCTAGTGCAAGGTCAAGCGCCCAAGGGCGCACTCATTAACGAGTTCCGTAGCCATGGCAATGCCGTGCTCGTGGGCTCCATGGGCTTTTGGGAGGGGGTTGATGTTCAGGGGGAAGCGCTCTCGCTCGTTGTGATCGATAAGATTCCTTTTTCTCCGCCCGATGACCCTGTCTCTGAAGCACGTAGCGCCGAGGTGCGTAGCCGTGGTGGCAATCCCTTTGTCCAAATTACGCTACCCGAGGCTGTGATTGCTCTCAAACAAGGGGCGGGTCGCCTTATTCGTAGCGAAACCGACCGCGGCATGGTGGTGCTTTGCGATAGCCGCGTGACAGAAAAGAATTATGGGGCTGTAGTGCTCAAGAATCTTCCCGATTTTTACCGCACGCGCCGTGCCGATAAAGCGCTCTCGTTTTTCTTGACACCAGAGCAGTTCCGTGCGGGGCTCTACGAGTAGGGCGCCTTAGCGCGACCCGCTCTCGGAGGGGCCGCAGTAGCGCTCTGCGCGAGCGTGCTTGCTCCTTTTAGAGGAGCTGCCTCAGTAGTGCGCTTGTGCTCACAGCGGCGAGCACAATGACGGCGAGATTGGCACGCCGTGCAAGTAGTAGCGCCACAAAGAGCGCGACGAGGTCGGCCAGGGACGTGGTGAGAAAGTAGGGGCCGATAATCGCGGCCATGACGCAACCTGGCGCCGCATCAAGTAGCGATCGGGATTGTGTGGAGAGTGCTCGCCCACGCAGTAACGCCCAGCCTAGTAGCCGTGAAGAGTAGGTCGCCACGCACATTCCAGCGATGGTGAGAAGCTCCGAAGCATTAGGAAGATCCATCGTGATTTACCTCCTTTGCGTTGGGAAGATGCCCACACAGATAAGTCCAGCGATGACGCCAGCAGCGAGTGAACCAGCTTGAGGGAGCCACTTAGAGCAGAGGGCGGCGCTCACGGCACTCACCACCCAAGGTAGGGCATTGCGTGCGCCGCTATACATACCGCCCAAAATAGAAATGAAAATCGCTGGGAACGCTAAGCTAAAGCCATAGTTGGTGAGATTACCCACGGCACCACCGAGCAGCGCACCGATGACGGAGGAGCTCACCCATGTGCCCCAAAGCGCAAATGCGACGCCAAAATAAAAAGCGGTGTTGAGCGCCTCTGAAGCGGGCACGCCTTTTTTCTTTTGCGCCGTGAACTCTTGCATGGCGAGCGCCCAAGTTTCGTCGCACATCAAAAAGAGTGCAGGTAACGTCACGGTAAGCGGCTTTGTGCTGAATGCTGGCGCCAGTGAAGCTGACAGCATGATATGGCGCGTATTGATGAGCCACGTCGAGAGCAGCACTGCCATCATGGGAGGAACTTGCTGCCAGAGCGCAATGGCGGCAAATTCACTACCGCCCGCAAAGTTGATGCCCGCCATCAGCCCTACGGTAAAGGGTGCGAGTCCATGCTGCGCACCCGTTGCGCCAAGGATGAGTGCGACTGGTACAAAGGCGGCCATGACAGGAAGCGCATGGCGAATGCCACGAAAAAATTCGTCCATTTGAAAAGCCATCGTGTTGTCGATATCCGAGTAGGACTTTTCATTTTAGGGTGGACAACGAGCGTTCAGCACAGTGAATGCAGCACGCTCAAGAATACATCAAGCGTTGTGAGCAGCAGTGCTTAGGCACTTGCGTAATGCGCGCGTTATGCGCGGCTCATGAGTGCCACTGTCTCCACATGTGCTGTATCGGGAAATAGGTCGAGCGTTGCGAGCCGCTCAATCTGAAAGCCTTGCTCAAGTAGACGGGCTGCGTCGCGAGCAAAGCTCTTAGGGTTGCAGCTCACATAAACCAAGCGCGTGGCTCCGAGCGCACCGAGCATCGCGGGGACATTTTCCTCCATGCCGCGGTAGGCGGGATCGACGATGATACGATCAACACGCACGCCTTTCGTTAGCAGTGCAGGCAAGACCTGCTCGACAGGTCCCGCGAAGAAGTCGGTTTTGTCCGCGACGCCATTGAGTCGAGCGTTTTCTTGTGCGGCCAGGATGCTTTCCGCAACGATATCCACCCCGATAGCTTGGCGCGCAACCCTCGCCCCGAGAATGGTCATGGTGCCAATGCCGCAGTACAAATCTAGAAAGCGACTCTGCTCAGTGAGCGCGGCCCAATCGAGCGCGAGCTGGTAGAGTTTTTCCATCTGAGTGCGGTGGATTTGCAAAAAGGTATTAGGTCCCACCGTGAAGCGACACCCGTCGATATCAGTGCAAATGGTTGTGGTGTCGGTGAGCATGACAGTTTGGCGCCCCAAGACTGCGTTGCTAGGCGCTTGGTGTGCATTGAGTCCGATTGCTTTGACCTGTAAGGAATCTAGGGCAGCGCTGAGCGCAGCACCTAGTCTCTCTGCAAGGAGCTCAGCATCGCCATTGACGATGAGGATCACCATGCGCTCGCTTTGTCCCGCGACCACGCCCTCACGCATGAGTAAGCCTCGCACAACGCCTTCATGCTTTTGTTCATCGTAAATACTGAGATCTTGGTGCGCGAGGCAGGCCGCAACGGCCGCGGCCGCTTCATTCATCCAAGGCGCAATGGCTTGGCAGTGCGTCACGGGAATTCGTTCGTGCGTCAGCGGCGCGTAGAGTGCCCATTGCCAGTGGCCGTCAGGGGTTTTCATCGGCACAAAGCTTGCTTTGGAGCGGTAGTACCGCGTCTCTTTTGCGGGAATGTGCTCGGGCGTGAACGGGAGCGAAATGCCTGCCTCAGCGAGCGCGTTCGTGAGAAGTTGCTGTTTAAGACGGGCTTGCTCCTGCTCGCTGAGCATTCCCCACGTGCAGCCGCCACAGATGGGGCTACCCGATAAATGCGGGCAGCATAAGCTGTTTCGGCGCGTGCTCGCGCGCTCAGTGATCGAAAGCGTTTTAAGTCGCCACGGCTTCACGCTAGTATCGAACTCAACAAGTGCTGTATCGCCAGGCACAGTACCAGGGAGCTTGAGTGTGAGTCCTTCGTGGCGCGCGCAGCCGATACCATCGGCGTTAAAGTGCGTCACAGGTAGTGTTAGTTGAGCAGAATTTAGCGTAGACATGGGAGAAGCACGGGTGGCGAATGAATAGCCGCATTGTAGTGGAGTGGTTCCCGCGCATGCGAGAGGTAGCCAGGGTTTTCTTTATCAGAGCGGGTACTCACTTGCACGCTTAGAGCAGGCTAAAGCCAATGAGCACCATAGCAGCGGTGCCACAGCGTACGTAGAGTCGCAGGCGCAAGAGCGCAGCTGAAGTGTCGTCAAGGTGCGCTTTAAGCGAGAGCAGTATCAGTTCGAGGGCAACAGTGCCAAGGGCGAGTAGCACGAGTGCGGCAAGTTTCAGATAGTGTCCGAGTACGCGTAGTGGCTCAGCATCCGTTAGAGAAAATCCGACGGCTAGCGCGAAAATCAGCACAATGAGCGCCAGCCAGAGCGACTGATGCGCACGCCATTCCCAAGCAATGAGGGCATGAAGCTCACGCACGGAAGCTGTTTTTGTAAGCGGCTTTTTGTGTTGTGCCATGCTGAGTGTGGGTTTCTGAGAGTAGACTGAAAGCGTTGCAGAAGGCCTGCCTAGAGAAGCCGGCAAGCCTTCCTCTGCGGGCTCTGATTTAGAGGCTACCAATGGCAACCGCTAGCACAAAGAGCGGACTTACCACACCTATCATGAAGCGGATGAGCTTGAGCTTACCCTCGGTCATGCGCTCGCCCGTGAGCAGTTGCTCACGCGTTGTGGGCCACGCCACCCAAGCGGCGGCAATCGCAATACCAAAGGTTGAGAGTGGCATACCCACGTTGCTCGTGACGTAGTCAAGACAGTCAAAAACCGTCTTACCAAAGAAGGTCACATCACTCCAAGCGCCAAAGGAGAGGTTGGCGGCAAGACCAACCAAAGCGCTGGCTGTCGTAATGATGAGGATGGAGCTCTTGCGCGTGAGCCCAAACTGGCGCGTGGTCATCGCCACGCACGCTTCGAGCATAGACATGGAACTTGTGAGTGCTGCAACCACCAAGCAGAGGTAAAACATGATGGCAAAGCCATGGCCAAACGGCATTTTGGCAAAGATGGCTGGCATCGTCACGAAGGTTAACCCTGGACCTGCGGAGGGATCCACGTTAAAAGCAAAGACCGCAGGCATGATCATGAGACCACCGAGAATGGCTGCCATAATCGCGAGCAATGCCACCCAAAAAACCGAGTTCGGCAGATTTGACTTGGGGTCGAGATAGGAGCCGTAGGTGATCATAGTGCCTGCCCCTAGTGAGAGCGAGAAAAAGCAAAAGCCCATGGCGTTAAAGAGCGCCGAGGCGTTAAAGTCGCTCCAGCGCGGCAGGAACAAAAATTCCAAGCCCTTTTCAGCGCCTGGCAACGTCACTCCTCGCACGATCAGCACAATCATGAGTAGGAAGAGCGCGGGCATGAGGAATTTAGCCACGGCTTCAATGCCACTTTCAATGCCGCAAAGCACGATGGCTGCGGTGATCACAAGGAAAATCAAGAGAAAGACGTAGCTCGTGATGCCGTCCGAGACAAAGCTGCCAAAGTACTGTCCGAGCAACTCAGGATTGGCAATGAGCCCATTGCCCGTGACCGCATCCAAGAAATACTTGAGCGTCCAACCGCCCACACAAGCGTAGAAGGACAAAATCAAAAAGACGGTCACCACCCCCACAGCACCGAAAAAGCCCCAACCACGCCCACAGACACGGCGAAGACTTTCCACAGGGCCAGCACGTCCAGCGCGTCCCATGGCAAATTCTGCGATGAGCAATGAGACGCCCACCGTGAGCGTAAAGAAGATGTAGGGGAGCATGAAGATGGAGCCACCGTTGGTGCCAGCCATATAGGGGAATTTCCAAATGGCCCCAAGCCCTACGGCACTACCCGCACTGGCCAGAATAAAACCGAGTCGGGAACCCCAACCGGCAGAAGGAGTGGATGTCGTCATGTTTAGTCCTTAACGGGTTCAACGTATACGTGGTCTAGAAAACGCCAAGTCCGTGCAGCATCACCACGATGATGAGCGCTGGTGCTAGCAAGCCAGCAATGGCCATGAAGGTATTGAGGAAAAACGCAGGGTAGGGGCGCACGAGTTGCAGTTGCGCAAGCGCCATGGGTCGGGAGATCCAACCCACCACTAAGCCAATACCGAGAACGCCAATCGGCATGCCGATGTTGCTAGTGAGATAGTCAAAAAAGTCGAAGAATGTCATGCCTGCGATTTTGACTCCAGCGAGTGAGCCAAAGCTGAGTGCACAAAGCACCCCTAGCGCGGCCAGCGTGACAAAGACGAGTAGCACGGCTGTGCGACGACTAATTTTCCATTCATCGTTGAGGTACTGCACACTCATTTCGAAAATCGAGATGGCACTCGTGAGCGCAGCCACGAAAAGGCAGACATAAAAGGTGATCGCGAAGAAATGCCCGAATGGGAGTTGCGCGAAGACGGCGGGCATCGTGGCAAACGTGAGTCCAGGCCCCGCGTCTGGCGAAAGACCAAACGCAAACACGGCTGGCATGATCATGAGGCCGCCAAGCAGCGAAGAGAAAATCGCCAAAAAGACGATCCACGACACCGAAGTGGGCAGATTGACTTTGTTGGAGAGGTAGCTGCCGTAGTTCATTTGCGAGGCGCTACCCACAGAGAGCGAGAAAAACGCAAAGCCCATCGCGTTGAGCAGAGATTGCCCTGTAAATTGACTCAAATCGGGCTTAAAGAGGTAGGTGACCCCTTCCCAAGCATGCGGGAGCGTAAGGCCGCGCGCAATCAGCATTAGCATCATGAGAAAGAGCAGGGGCATGAGCACTTTGGAGATGCGCTCAATGCCTTTTTCAACGCCAAATAGCACGACGAGCGCCGTCGCCCCCAAGAAAATTAGGTGGCAGAGCACGGGCATCAGGTCGGAGCTTGCGAATAGAGAAAAGTTCTCGCGCATCATCGCGGGATCGTTGACAATCCCCGCTCCCATGAAGGCCTGCCCCATGTAGTAGACGCACCAACCGCCCACAACGGAGTAAAAGGCGAGCACCAGATAGCCTGTGAGCACACTCAATTTGCCAATCCAAGCAAGATAGCGCCCACCCCACCGACGAAAGGCGCCCGCAGCGCCAGCACGTGCAGCGCGTCCCATGCACATTTCTCCCATGAGCAGTGCTAGTCCGATGGTCACGGTAAAGAAAATATAGGGGAGCATGAAAATGGAGCCGCCGTTGGTGCCAGCCATGTAGGGGAATTTCCAAATGGCTCCAAGCCCCACGGCACTGCCGGCGCTGGCCAAAATAAAACCGAGGCGCGAGCCCCATTGTGAACGTTCTGCCATGAATACGCTTTGAATTGTCTGTATCCCTGACCGCGCTCGCTTGTGGCGGAGCAGAGTGCAAAAGCGAGCACTCACCCGCACTGGCAGAACACGGTCAAGGTTATCGTATGAATGAGGAGTGCGTGGCAGCGTAAGCTCGCCACGCACCAACTTACATGAGCCCCGAGATGAGAACGACCAACACCAAAGCTGGGGCAACAGTCGTCATCATAATACGCAGTAGGCTCAATTTCCCTTGGGACAATCCCGTGCCTCCCTCGGTCAGTGCAGCGCTTACGGCTTTCCAGCAAACCACAGAGGCAAGCAGAAGAATCACCAACCCGCCGATGGGCAGCGAGAGATTACTCGTAAAGAAGTCAAAGATGTCAAAGAACGTCTTCCCGCCAAAGAAGGTGACATCCGAGAGAATCCCGAAAGAGAGACAGGGTAGCACACCGACGACGGCGAGTGCGATCGTCGAGAGCACGGCAGCCTTGGCGCGACTGAATTCATACTCATCAACCAAGAAGGCCACAATGATTTCAATGAGTGAAATCGAACTCGTAATGGCGGCCACCGCAATGCAGAGGTAGAACATCACGGCAAAGAGCTGTCCGAGTGGCAAACGTGCAAAGACTGCGGGCATCGTGATGAACGTGAGCCCAGGCCCTGCGCTAGGGTCAAGTCCGAACGCAAAGACAGCTGGCATGATCATGAGACCGCCCAAGAGCGAGCTGATCAGCGTGAGTACCGTAATCCAGATACAGCCGTTGACAACGTTGGAGTCTTCTTTCAGGTAAGAGCCGTAGGTGAGCATACAGCCGCAACCGACGCAGAGCGAGAAGAACACAAAGCCCATGGCTTGCAAGAGCCCCTTGAGCGTAAAGGCGGCACTGTCGAACTTAAAGAGGTATTCGACACCCGACCAAGCGCCTGGGAGCATGAGGCCGCGTACGATCAGCACGAGCATCATGATAAAAAGGAGCGGCATGAGAATCTTCGAGACGCGCTCAATGCCTTTGGTGACGTCGAAAGCAACAATCAAGCCGTTAAGTAGCAAAAAGAGCCACTGGTATCCCAAGGCCATGATCGGATTGGCGGTGAGCTCACCAAAGTGAGCACCGAGCTTGGCTTGGTCGGTAATGAGCCCCGAGCCCGTGAGCGCCTCGCAGAAGTAAGCGAGCGTCCAGCCACCAATAGCGGAGTAGAAGGTCATTACGAGAAAGCCCGTAAGCACGCCCAAGTAGCCGATAGGCACCCACTTGGCGCCAGCGATCTTACGGTAGGTGGTCACAATCCCGCCGCGACCAATGTGCCCGAGCGTGATCTCTGCAATCAGTAGCGTTAGCCCCACCGTGAGCGTGAGCAGAATGTAGGGGAAGAGAAAGGCGCTACCGCCGTTTGAGCCCGCCATGTACGGGAACTTCCAGATGGCGCCGAGCCCTACTGCGGCACCTACGCTAGCCAGGATGAATCCAAGGCGACTAGTCCAAGATTTTCTCTGAGAATTCGGCATATCTAAAGTCTTTGGAATAAGTTAATACAATGGGCGGCGTTACAACAAAGGTCAAGTGAAACGCAGCTCGGTACGGGTCCGCACGCCTTCCTTAACCGAAAAGGCCTTGGTAGATAGCAACGCCAACCAAGATGGGGGCGAGCAGTGCAATCATGATGCGTAAAACGCCAAGTGCTGCCTCCCCATAGGGGGTAACAGCCGTCATCTGCTCGCGCATCGTGGGCCAAGCAACCCAACCTGCCAACAAGGCCACGGCAAAGCCTCCGAGGGGCATCAGATAGTTGGAGCAGACGTAGTCAAGGAAATCAAAGAAGTTGCGCCCCCAAATGGTGTACTCACTCCAGACGCCAAAAGAGAGCGCCGAGATGCTACCGAGCAAAAAGAGTGCTACCCAGTTGATGAGCGTCGCGGTGCGGCGAGAGAGATGCCACTCGTTTTGCAGGAAGGCGGTTACCACCTCAAGGCATGAGACGGCCGAGGTTAAGGCTGCAACGAGCAAACAAACATAAAAGAGCAGGGCAAAGAGGTAACCAAAGGGCACGTGCGAGAAAATCATGGGCACGGTGATAAACACAAGCCCCGGACCCGCATTGGGCTCTAAGCCGAAGGCAAATACCGCCGGCATGATCATGATGCCTGCGAGTAGCGAAGCCTGAATGGCGAGCACGGCCACCCATAGACTTGCATTGGGGATGTCGGTTTTCTCAGAGAGGTACGAGCCGTAGGTAATGAGGATGCCCGCGCCGAGAGAGAGCGAGAAAAACGTAAAGCCCATGGCGTTCAAAATCGCGCCGCTTGTGACATTTTCCCAGCTGAAGTTAAAAAGATATTCGATGCCTGCCCAAGCGCCAGGCAAGGTGAGGCCGCGCACAATGATGGCGAGCATCAACACGAAAAGCGTGGGCATGAGGTATTTCGCTAAGCGCTCGATTCCGCTTTCCACCCCAAGCGCAACAGTTGCGCAGGTCATGGTGAGAAAGACGAAGTGCCAAGCGACATTTTTGTAGCCGTTGCTCACCAGCTCACCAAAGTGTGCTTTCAGAAGTGCTGCATCGTTGACGGCAATACTGCCTTGCACCGCGTCCCAAAGGTAGGCCACGCACCAGCCACCGACGACCGAATAGTAGGAGAGAATCAAAAAAGCCGTTAGAACACCGAGCGCACCAATCCCTGCGAACCAACGCCCGCCGACACGGCGCATGGCTGAGACCACTGAGCCTCGACCCCGTCGGCCAATCGCCACCTCGGCCATCACGAGTGCTAGACCGATGGTGAAGGTAAAAAGAATATAAGGGATGATGAAGGCAGCGCCGCCATTGGCACCTGCCCAGAAGGGAAACTTCCAAATAGCACCAAGTCCGATGGCCGAACCTGCGCTAGCTAGGATGAATCCGAGGCGTGAACTCCACTGTGCATTACTGGTCATGATGGCTTTATCTTTATTTTTTGGGCAAAGTTTGTGTCGTTATAGTGAGCCCCATCCTCATCGGATTTTAGCCGACAATCTTTTTCACAAACTCAACGCTTTGAAATATTGGGCTGTCATTAGACTTGGGATGGAGGAAATAAGGCGTATACCTTAGCATTTCTGAGCTAAAGCGCACTTTTCCCGTTTTCTGCGTGTCCCTTGACACGCGTTGCTCGATAGGAGAAGCAAGTTGCAAAAGACACTAGCTTGCGCTGCCATTGGTGCTGCGCTCATTGGCGGCAGCATTGCCTTTGCCGCCCCCGCCCCAGTTGATAAAGGGATGGAGGTTTCGGTCATTGGTGAGGCCCATATGGTAGTGGCCAATGATGAGGCAGAGGTGAATTTCTCTGCACTAGAACAGTCGTCCGATGCCAAGGTAGCCTCTGAGAAGGTGGTGCGTTGCACAAATGCTGCGCTCGAAGCATTGAGAAAAAGCCCGCTCGCTGCTGCGGTGAGCTCGATGAAAACCACCAATCTCACGGTCTATCCGCGCTATACGCAGGGTAGTGCCACGCACAGTGCCAAGATTGATGGTTGGGAAGCGTCCTCGCAACTCAGCATCGTTGTAAAGGATTTGTCGAAAACGAGCGAAATCATGGCGCTCGTCAATTCCCATATGACCTATGGCGGTGTGGATTTCCGTATTTCTCGACAAGCGCGCTCCGAGGCAGAAGCAAAGCTCTTGGCAGAGGCGACGCAAGACTCCTTTGTCAAACTCAACAACATCGCCAAGACCATGGGACTTTCGGAGTCGCATGTCCGTATGGTTAAGCTCAATGCAGATGCTCAGAGTCCACGTCAGCCCCGCTACTACGCGCTCGCAGCCAAGGCGGTGAATGCTGATGCCGCACCCGCCCCCGAGCTTGCCTCGGGTGAGAGCGAACTCAATCTACGCGTTTCAGTAGAAGCGCTGATCATGCCGTAGAGCTGAGCGCTTAGCTACTCTAAAGAAAAAGCCGCTCGAGTCATGGTGCTCAGAGCGGCTTTTTGTGTTTTGCGCGATGCGTTTAGAGACGAGCGATCGTGGACATCACACCCGTGACTTTGTCACCGATGGCAACTGTGATTTCGGCATCGATTGGCAAATACACGTCGACGCGGGAACCAAAGCGGATAAAGCCATAGCGTTCACCGCGTTCGAGTTTTTGCCCCACCTGTGCGTAGCAGAGAATGCGGCGAGCAACGAGACCAGCGACCTGAACAAAGGTGACGGTGTGCCCTTCGGGGGTGGTCACGCGCACGGCATTACGTTCGTTGTCGGTGCTGGCCTTGTCGAGGTCGGCATTGACAAAAAGACCGGGTGTGTAGCGGATTTCTTCGACGACGCCGCTCACAGGAGCCTTTTGGCTATGCACATTAAAAACGTTCATGAAGATGGAGACCATCTGCGCGTTTTCGCCCGTAAGCGGATCGGTGGCCATCTGAACTTTGCAGACGCGCCCATCAACGGGGCTCACCACTGCGCGTGGGTCGCTTGGCAGCTCTCGCGCGGGGTCACGGAAGAACTGCGCACAAAAGATGGTAAGAATGAGCGCGATGGTGCCGAGGAACGAGCTACCGAGTGCGTAAAAGAGGAGGGTGAGAACAATACCGCCCAGAATGAAGGGGCGCCCTTCCTTCGCAAAGAAAGGATGCGGGTAGAGTTTTGTGTTCACGGTCAATGTGCTCCAGAGGGAGGAAAAATGAACGGTGTTTTTGGGTTGCGCTCATCATATCAAATGGGCGAGCGCTACGCAAAGCACCCAAAAGAAAACCGAAGCAACTCAGCGCAGGCAGGCGTGAGGCTTCGGTTTTGTTGAGATTTGCGAGCGGTGACTTGGCGCCGCGCGCTGCTTAATGGGCGCTGTCTTCCTTGTGTTCTTCGGCACTCATCTGAGCCATGGCACGGGCAATATCGGCTTGGATGGGATTGGGGCGTCCTGTCCACCAGCAGAAAAAGCCGTAAGCGTAGCCCGAGAGGGCGTAGATGCAGAAGAGGATGAAAATAGAGAGCGACGTGTTGGAGCTAATGGCCAAAAAGAGCACTGCGCCAAGCACGATGACCCAGAACGGGATGGTCTTGACAACGGCATAGCTCTTGCCAGAGAAAAAAGGCGCATTCGAGACCATGGTGAGTCCCGCGTAGAGCGTCACCACTGCGGCGATCTGCGGAATGAATTCTTTGGCAAAGTCGGGGATATGCCCTTCAACGCAGAGCCAAACAAAGCCGCAGACCAAGGCGGCAGCTGCAGGTGAGGGCAGTCCTTGAAAGTAGTTCTTGCTCACAACGCCCACGTTGCAGTTAAAGCGCGCCAAGCGCAACAACGCACAGAGCGCGTAAACAAAGGCAATCGCCCAGCCAAGTTTCCCCAAGCCTTTGAGCGTGTATTCGTAGACAATTAACCCCGGCGCGATACCAAAGCTCACGGCGTCAGCCAAGGAGTCCATCTGCACACCGAATTCACTCTGGGTGTGTGTCAATCGCGCCACGCGTCCGTCCATGCCATCAAAGAGCATGGAGAAGAAGACGGCGATAGCGGCCGAGAGAAAGTCCGCATTCATCGCGGCGATGATGCCGTAAAACGCTGCAAAAAGCGCGGCTGCCGTGAAGGCATTGGGAAGAACATAGATGCTCTTCGATTTAACTGCTTGAATTCGGCGCTGGCTGATGGAAGTCAGGCTTTCCCGTTGAGAGGGAGGCGTTGAAGTCATTGTTGGGTCCGTTGAAAAAAATGCTCCGCCAAAAGGTCTGAGGCTTTCAAAGAGTGGGAAACGCCGCTTTGACCTTCTGTTGGGGGCAACGTCCAAAATAAACAGTCATTCTACTCACCTTGTGCACAATAGGCAAAAAGGATGAGAGTCTCAACGACAATCGTCAGACTAACTGAGTAGAGTCCGTTAGAATTGTCTGCGTTACCTCGGGAGTGGTGCAATGGCTTCCCCCCGCGTTAAATGTAAAAAAATTTTCGAGGTCTGCTCATGCCTTTCGTCTTTGCGCCGCCCGAGCAGGCGGCCATCCCTGTGCTCGATGAACATTACGAGTTTTTTCCCATCCACCGTGTCTATGGGATTGCCAAAAACTACAGAGAACCCGGTAGCACCGAGCAGCCCACGCCTTTTTACTTTATGAAGGCCAACGATAATGTGGTGCCCGTTGCAGAAGGTCGTACCGTTGAGATTTCGCTTCCGAGCTACTCCCAAGATCTGCGCCACGAGATTGAACTGGTTGCGTGTCTGGGGCGTGGTGGTCGAGATCTTACCCTTGAAGAGGCGCATGAAGCAGTGTGGGGCTGGTGTGTTGGGATCGATTTCACGCTGGCTGACGCGGCACTCCCCTCTGGGGCGCGTGACTTTTTGGTGGGAAAGAGTTTTGATCGCTCTGCGCCTGTCTCGCACGTGCGCCCTGCCTATCGCACCCCCTTGCCTGCCCCCGTGGATCTATGGCTTTATGTCAATAACCAAAAGCGCCAGTCGGGTACGACCGCCAATTTGATTCGTTCGCCCTACGAGCAGATTGTGGAACTCTCGCGCCGCTTTACGCTCGCGCCAGGTGACATCATCTTCACGGGCACACCTGCGGGTGCTTCTCGACTGCTCGCTGGGGACCTCATTGAGGCGGGTGTCAATGGGGTTGGTTCACTTAAAGTGAAGATCGTTTAAGAGACGGACTTCTCACCGAATGCAGAGCGCCGCTCCTCGCCTTTTTGTGCGTAGCGGCGCTCTTTTTTGACGGTTCGCTAGCGCCCTACTGGGTGGGCTGATCGGCGTCACGCTTTTCTGCTTCGGCAAGTGCTTCAGCAAGCATGCTGACGGCTGCGGCGTAGAAATAACTACGGTTGTAGTAGAGGAAGGCAGAAAAATTCTGTGTACCCAAATAGAGACGCTTTTCGAGCTCTCCGCCTGCTTCTTGCCAAGGGAGCTCGACAAGTAGCACGGGATGGTCTTGGGCGAGGTCCAAAAGCCCGATGGGCTCGATTCCCGCGCTCAGTAATTCCCCCACCGTATGGTCTGCGCGAATGCCACTTGACGGGGTAATTTCTGTGCCATTGAGCTTCTGCTTGACAGGGTAAAGTGGCTTTAGCCCAGATTTCCAACCATGCTCTCGCAGATAGGTGGCAACACTTGCAATGCCATCGGCTTCATTGGAAATGATGTCAATGAAACCGTCCCCGTCACCATCTGTGCCAAAGCGATTGAGTGAGCTTGGCATAAACTGACCAAAGCCTACGGCGCCTGCATAGCTACCTGTGACGGACACCGTCGGCAGTTTGTCTCGCCAGCAAAAATCAAGAAACTCCGCGAGTTCTTTTCGGTAGAACGTTGCACGACGCGTGTAGTCAAAGGCCAGTGTCACCAAGACGTCGAGTACGCGAAAGCGTCCCATGTTTTTGCCGTAGATCGTTTCGATGCCAATGATCGCCGCGATGGCGTGCCGCGAAACCCCTTGCGTTTCCTCGATATGCGCAAAGAGCTCTGTATGTCGAGCGAGAAAATCCAAGCCCTTTTGAATCCGCTCCATATTGACCATATTGCGATGGTAGAGGCGGAAATTACGCTCTGGCGTTGTGGCGGGGCCTGTTTTGGGTTTGGGGGTCATGTAGCGCTCGGCAAGCGGCGAGTAGCGTGCAAGCGCAATCTCAGTTTCCAGCCATTCGTAGGGAATACCTTTTTGGGTTGAGACTTCCTTGAGAAAAGCGGTGACCTCCTCGCGTTCAGGATATGTGAGGCCAGCTGGCGGCGGTGCTGCTAGGAGTGGTTGTCGCAATCCATCGCTGATCAGCCCTAGGCCGAGCACTGCTGCATAGGCTCCTAGCTGGCGACGCGAGATCTTGGGCATGAGAGGACACTCCGTTTTTTGTATTGGGAAACGAACCCATTTTAGCAGTGCGTTTGTATGTGTCAGCGGTAAGTTGTTTGCTTAACTGGGTTGTTGAGGCGGTGAAGCAGTCTTTTGGGGAAGGCACCTACTTGGGTTTACCGTGCTGACGCTGGAAAGAAAAGCGTACGTTAGAACGGCATGGGCACAACAGGCAGAGCTTTGCCACTTTGTCGCTAGGCACTGTCAGCAGTAAGCCTTGTGGCGCTTGGTAGCACGAGGAGATGTTCAGAGAATTTTGTTAGCTATATACAATTCTGCGAACAGTGTTGGCTCTGAGAAGAAAAAGCGGTGCACGCTATCGTGTCATCCGCTCTTGTTTGTAGCGGACGGGGCGAGGTTCGTTGTGCCTGCCTTTGTCCTCTGGGCGTGGCTAAAGTGCAGGCCACAAAACTAATCGTGTTAATATCTTTGAGAGCCAGCGCAGAGTCCCGCTCTGCACCGACAGCAGCGTATCAGTCGGGTGTGCTACACCCATAAAGGACTTTAATTGACAGAGACTGGATCCCGCGTCACGGGCTACTTTACCCATGACCTGACCTTGCTTGCTAACCCCATCGAAGATGCGCCCGAGAATCCTGATCGTCTAGGGGCCATTGAGCTGATGCTGATGGCGATGGGTTTGGGCGGAAAGCTCCGCCGCTACGAGGCGCATGAGGCGCCTGTAGAAATCGTGGCGCTCGCCCACGATGAAGCTTATATCCGTGAGCTCGCGCAGGCGAGCGCTGGCAAAGTAGAGGCCATTGAGGCTTTGAAAAAGGTAGATACCCCAGTGGGATCGCTTTCCTATCGTGCTGCGCTCAAAAGTGTTGGAGCAGTCGTTGCTGCGGTGGATGCGGTAATGCACGGGGAGCTCACGAATGCGTTTTGTGCGGTTCGCCCGCCAGGGCATCATGCTGGGCGTCGCAGCGGCGGTGGATTTTGCTACTTTAATAACACTGCGGTGGGGGCACTATATGCACAGAAGCGCTGGGGGTTAAAGCGCGTGGCGGTTCTCGACTTCGATGTGCACCACGGCGACGGTACAGAGGAGATTCTGGCTGATAACCCCGCCTTTCGTTATTACTCGCTCTTTCAGTGGCCGCTTTATCCGAGTCGTTTGGCCGAGCGGGTTCCGAGCAATGTCGTCCGTACGCCGCTACCTGCAGGGGCTGGCGGCAAAGAGCTAAGACGCACGCTCGAAGCCGTTTGGCTTCCTGGATTGGAGTCCTTTAAGCCCGAACTCATCCTGCTATCTGCTGGGTTTGATGCGCACGCCGAAGAGACGATGGCGCAGCTTAAGATGGATGAAAATGATTTTGCCTACCTAACGAGACGCCTCCTCGATGCCGCGGAAGCATGTTGCAGTGGGCGACTCGTCAGCGTGCTCGAAGGAGGCTACAGTCTTCGTTGCCTCTCGCGCTCGGTGATGACCCATCTCGCTACCCTCGTCGGGGCGGGACAAGCAACGCGGCAGGAACATGTGCCATGAAAGAACATCTTAAAAGTGGGGTACGCCTCTCAGAACTTTGGGCTTGGGCGTTTTATGACTTTGCTAATTCTGGCTATACGACCGTGGTACTAACAGCGGTCTTTAACGCCTATTTTGTCAATGTCATTGCCGCGCACACGGACTACCCTACGCTACTTTGGACCATTGCTGTTGCGCTCAGTAACGCGGTGAGCCTTGTACTGATGCCCATGGTGGGTCTTATGGCCGATGCGCGAGCTGCGAAAAAGCGCGCGCTCCTTATTGCAACGCTTTTGTGTGTAGTTGGCACCCTCGGACTCGTGAGCTCTGAGCCAGGGACATTGTTGCTGTCCTCTGTGATGATCATCGTGAGTAACGTTGGCTATAACGTCGGTGAGTCGCTCTGCTCTGCATTTCTGCCGGAGATCGCTCGAGAAGAGAGCGTCGGTAAGGTCTCTGGTTGGGGGTGGGGACTTGGCTATATGGGCGGCTTGGTGACGCTTGCTGCCGCCATTGGTTGGGTCTATTACGCCCAGAGCGCACTTCTGAGCGCAGATCGAATTGTGGACGGCACGTTGCTTATCACCGCGGCTGTCTATGCTGTGGCCGCTACGCCGCTTTTTCTCTTTCTTAAAGAACGTAGCCAACCGCGTTTGGCGCAGAGTCAAGCGGGCTGGCGCGCAGCGCTACGTGATAGTTTCTCTGAGTTACGTACCACGCTAGGGTCACTAAATCGCTATCAGGACTTTGCGCGCTTAGCGCTTTGCGGCTTTTTCTATCAGGCGGGCGTTTCGGTTGTGATTGCGCTTTCCGCTGTTTATGCCACGGCGGTGATGGGTTTTAGCACCGAAGATACGCTTGTGATGGTCTGTGCGGTGAATGTCACCGCAGCGCTCGGGGCATTTGCCTTTGGCTATGTGCAAGACCGAGTTGGGCACAAGATTGCGTTAGCGGTGACGCTTTTTATTTGGCTCGCCATGATTGGCACGGCAGCGGTTGCCAAAACCCCAACGCTTTTTTGGATTGCAGCGAATTTAGCAGGCATTGCGATGGGCTCGAGCCAGTCGGCGGGACGTGCCATGGTGGCAGTTTTTGCCCCAGCACAGCGCTTGGCCGAATTCTATAGTTTCTGGAACATGATGCTCTGGCTATCGGCAATCGTCGGCCCGCTTACGTATGGGGTGATGACAGCCGTTTTTGATAACAACCATCGCTTAGCGATCCTCGTTACGGGGCTCTTTTTTGTAGCCGCACTCATCGTGCTTTTGCGTATCGATGTCGAGCGTGGTCGGCGCGCATCGGGGAATGTGGCAAGCTAGGTCAGTGTAACCTTCCCAACTCTACTTAAGCCCAAAGGTGGGCGCACCGTTTCTTGTGCTCAACCAATGGAGAATCGCGTCAAGCGATGCTTGCGTGGCACAATGCTTGATAGGAGTGTGGTGGCGCCGTCGCTTGCGCGGTGGTGTGCCCGAAGAGATCAGAATCAGAAGGAGATAGCGTAGCCTAGCACTATAGGCTGCGCGATATTGAGAATCATGACAGAAGTCGCTTTGAAGAGACGAGAACGTGCGCTAGCGCTGGGTAAACCCTATGGTTTGAGCGGCGCGCCCGAGGTTGTGCCACTCATGCAAGAGGGCGCAGAGGGCATCAAAGGTTTTAGTGTGATCTGTCGTCGATTAGGCGCGGCTTATTTTGTGAGAAAACTTGCCCTCGCACTGCTTGAGGATGAGGACAATGAAGTGCTCTGCGCACAGGTACGCGCGGATGCGAAGGTCTACTCGGTGGACTACGATATGACACCGAGAGAAGTGGCGCTCACTCATGGGGATGCGGGCTCGCGCGATTTGCGCGAGATGGCATCGCTCGGGGAAGCCATGGCCGTACTGGTGTGGATTTTGGGCGGCTTGCCTGCGCCGCTCGATCCAACTAAGCCAGCGGATGTGGAAGCGGTTGCCCGCTACGTTGAGCAACGCGAGCAAATTCAAGGTTTGTGCGAGCGCTCTCGTATGGGGGATACCGAAGAAATTGCTGACGTGATTGATCTCTACCGCCTCTATGCAAAGGCCGGCGTCGGCGATGAGCGCTTGGTGCGCGGCCGACGCGTTGCGCTCGAGTGGCTGGTTTCTGGGAGCAACGACTGGTATCGGCTCAAACTCTAGCGAGCTCTGATCGGGTTGTTACGCTTGTGTTGATGCGTACGAGAGAGCGTGTTGGAAACGCCACGGGGACCTATCGGTCCCCGTTTTGTCTGTGCGGTTAGCGGCGTGCCTCCCAAAGAAGTAGTGCGCCAAAAACACCAAAGAGTGCGCCCGCAGTGCCGTCAATGAATCGTGCAGCTTTCATGTAGCCGCGACGCATCGCAGGTAACCCAAAGATGAGGGCGACGGTGCTGAACCAGAGGAAGGTTTCCGCAATCACCACGGCAAAAATTGTCCAGCGCAAGCTCACCGACATGTCAGGCGACAAAAGCATGGAGAAAATGGAGCTAAAGTAGATCACCGCTTTGGCGTTGGCCAAGTTGGTAAAGAGCCCCATTAAGAAAGCACGCATCCGTGAGACGGGTAGCTCGCTCTTATGGGCACCGCCCGCACTCGCCACGGGCTTTTTTAGGGCGCCCTTGAGCAGGTTATAGGCCATCCAAAGCAGGTAAAGGCCACCGGCGAAAAGTAGCCCACGGTGTAGCCAAGCAAATTGCTCAAATACCCACTGTAGTCCGATCAGTGAGAGACCTGCCCAAAAGGTCACTCCCAGTGTGATCCCTGCCACACCGCAGAGCGCTTCGATACGGGATCGCGAGACGGCGGTTTGCGTCACAAAAAAGAAGTCTGGCCCCGGTGTCATAAGAGCAACGAGGTGGATGACGAGCAGAGAGAGAAAAAATGTCATAGCTTTGTTGGCCGTGTGCTTAGGACAAAGTGCAATGCAAAAATTATAGTGACGCGCACTGCACTCGCCTATAAGGCGCACGCCTTAATGGCTCTTGTGGTAATGGCTCTTGTGGTTGTGTGTGAATGCCTGAGTTCAAGCATCCTCTATAATGTGCCCGCAAGCAGGAGAACAATGAAAAAAGCCGCTAAGTTGTCAACCGAGCGGCCTTTCACGTGTGCTTGTACCGATTACTGCTGTGGCTTATTGAGTTCAATAATACGGCGCGTGTCGGTGGCCAAATCATTGAGCTGCAGAGCGTCGTAGCTCTGTGCAATGAGTTCGAGCGCTTCATCGCGTTGCGGCGTGTTCTGGAACTCCCGAACGACGCGCTGTGCGCGCTCAATGGCGGCCACATAGGCGTGACGCACGAAATAGTATTTCGCCGTGGAGAGTTCGTGCTGAGCCTGTGCGCTCACGAGCTGCTGCATGCGGCGACGAGCTTCAGGGGCGTACTGACTGTCAGGGAAGCGCAGAACGAGTTCTTTGAAAATGTCGAATGCTTCACGGGCAGCGTTGGCATCGCGTTCAGCAACGTCATCGTTGGTGAGCCAGCTAAACCAGCCGTCCGTCTCATTGAGCGTTGCTAGCGCCTTCATGTACATGACATAGGCACTGTTTTCAGAATTAGGATAGGACTGTAGATAGCGGTCAGCAGCCTGAATGGCCTGCGCTGCATCGCCGTCTTTCCAGTACGCATAGATGAGTTCGACTTGCGCCTGTTGTGCGTAACGGCCGAACGGGTAGCGAGCCTCGAGCTTCGCGTAGTAGTCTTTGGCCTGCGTCCAGTTTCCATCATCGAGATTGGAGCGGGCTTCCGTATACAATTTGTCCGCCGACCAATCGATGGTCGGGTCTTTGTCGAGCGAATCCAGCCAAGAGCAAGAGGCCGTTGCCAGCGTAATGGCGGTTAGCAGAAGGCTTCGGACGACGAAGCGCTTAATAGGAAATTTAAAATTCATGACGAGCGAAACCGAGAAGAATTTAGCTGATTATAACGACCTCTCCGAGCTTGAGCGTGGAGATGACGATGACACTTTACCAAGTTTCACCGTTGAAGGGGTATGGGGTGAGCGGCTAGATAAGGTTTTATCTGCTGAGCTTGCTGACGTCTCCCGAGCACGCTTGCAGAAGTTGATCGAACTAGGCAAAGTCACGGTCAACGGGGTGGTGGTGGAAAAGGTCCGCCAGAAGGTCTCCGAGGGTGATGAGATTGCGCTACTTGAGGAGCCGCATATTGACGAGTTACTGGATGCACAACCTCAGGACGTCCCGCTTGATGTGATTTACGAAGACGAGGCGATCATCGTGATCAATAAAGCCCCTGATCAAGTGGTGCACCCTGGGGCGGGTAACCCCGATGGAACAGTCATGAATGGGTTGCTCTATCTTTATCCCGAGCTCAAAGAGGTGCCGCGCGCAGGTATCGTACATCGCCTTGACCGAGATACGAGCGGCTTGATGGTCGTGGCTCGAACACTCCCAGCGCAGACTCTGTTGGTGCGACAACTGCAAGCGCGTACGGTCAAACGCGAGTACTGGGCATTTACGCTCGGTAGCGCCGCGGTGGACTTTACTGTTGAGGTGCCGATTGGGCGCGATCCTAAGAGTCGCACGCGCTTTAAAGGTTTCCCGGGGAGCGTCGGCGTGAAGGCAAAACCCGCGCGCACGCGCGCTCGTTGCGTGGGTTGGAGTAGTTGGGATGAGCTGCCCGTCTCTTGGGTGGCGTGCCGCTTGGATACGGGTCGCACGCATCAGATCCGTGTTCACCTCACGGGCGAGGATCTGCCGCTTATCGGGGATCAGGTCTATCGCGGGCGAGCCCCAGGCTTTATGGTCAAGTTGGAAAACGAGCTCGACTTTCATCGGCAGGCTCTGCATGCCTCCCGACTCGGCCTTTTGCACCCCGTCACGGGTGAGTACATGGAGTGGTTTGTAGAGCCTCCGCTCGATATGATCGATTTGATGGATCAGCTCGGGTTTGGTCCCTGGGACCGCCCTGTTAATGTGTTTGAAAAAGAATTGGTGTAACGAATGGCAGAACTTTTTAAGCCGGGTCTAGACATTATTCAACCGCAATGGCGAGCCGCAGCGCCGCGAGGCGTCGATATGCTCTTTACGTGTCGTAATGGGGGCGTCTCGAGCGGTCCTTGGGGCTCAGCCGATGGGGTCATGGGGCTCAATTTGGGAAACCATGTCGGCGATGTGCCAAGCTGTGTGCGCATGAATCGCAATATCGTTTCGCAGTTGGTGCCCACAGATCCCAAATGGATGCGCCAAGTGCATGGCACAACGATTGTTGAAGCCGATAGCGTCACCGAAGAGACCGAGGCCGATGCGGCCTTTACCATGACGCCAGGGGTGGTATGTGCGGTAATGGTGGCGGACTGTTTACCCGTGCTTCTTGCCGATCAAGAAGGTGCTGTGGTCGCAGCGGTGCACGCGGGTTGGCGGAGCCTTGCTGCGGGCATTATTCAACGCACGATCGCACGTATGGCTGCTGCTGCGGGGCGACCGCTGACGTTGTCGGCATGGTTGGGGCCACGCATCGGAGCAGCGGATTTTGAAGTGGATCCCGAGGTGCTCGAGGCGATGCTTGAAACGCTCCCTGACGCGCGGCGCGCCTTTACGCCAAAAGAGGGCTCTGACCGACTCACCGCTGACTTAGCGCAGCTCGCCAAGATGGCACTGTTGGGTGCTGGGCTTGAGGAACGCAATATTGCCGACTGTGGCCTTAACACCTATGGCGATAAGCAGCGCTTTTATAGTTATCGGCGCGACGGCGAAAAATCAGGTCGCCACGCTGCGCTCGTTTGGATAAAGCCCTAAAATTCGCATTCCCAAAATTTCTACCCCAAATTGCATTACTCAGAGAGATAAACGTTTATGGCTCAAATCCCCGTTGTCGGTTTTGTATCCCTCGGTTGCCCCAAGGCGTTGGTGGACACGGAACGCATTGTGACGGAACTACGTGCGCGAGGCTACCGCATCGGGCAGTCTTACCGTGATGCCGATCTCGTGATCGTCAATACCTGCGGTTTTGTTAATGAGGCGATTCAGGAAAGCCTTGAGGCGATTAGTGAAGCACTGGAAGAAAACGGTCGCGTGATTGTCTGCGGTTGCTTGGGCGGCCGTAAAGAGGCTGACGGCAGTAATTTTGTGCTTAACAAGATGCCGAAAGTCTTGGGGGTGACGGGACCGGATGCGGTCGACGAAGTGCTCGCGATGGTTGAGGCGCATCTTCCACGACCCCATGAACCGTGGGGCGAATTGGTGCCTGCTTGCGGTGTGCGTATGACGCCCAAGCACTACGCTTATCTCAAGATCAGTGAAGGGTGTAATCACCACTGCACGTTCTGCATCATCCCGAATCTGCGTGGCCGCTTGCTGTCCCGCCCGATTGGCGATGTGGTGCGTGAAGCGGAAAGCTTGAAGGCCGCTGGTGTTAAGGAGCTGCTCGTTATCAGTCAGGACACTGCCGCTTACGGGGTTGATGCCAAGTACAAATTCTCTTTTGCCAACGGACGCCCTGTGCGCACGCGACTCTTAGATCTCTGCCAAGAACTGGGCCGTCTAGGCCTTTGGACGCGTCTGCATTACGTCTACCCCTATCCGCATGTCGATGAGATCATTCCGCTCATGGCCGAAGGGCTGATTCTGCCATACTTGGATGTGCCGTTTCAGCACGCGCATCCGCGCATTTTGCGCGATATGAAGCGGCCCGCTAGTGCGGAAAAGAATCTTGAGCGCATTGCGGCCTGGCGTGCCGCATGCCCTGATATCACCATCCGCTCGACGTTTATTGCTGGCTTCCCTGGGGAGACTGAGGCAGAGTTCGAGTATCTGCTCGACTTTTTACGTGAGGCTCGTCTTGATCGAGTGGGCTGCTTTGCGTACTCGCCCGTTGACGGAGCACAGGCCAACGCGCTGCCAGGGCAATTACCCGATGAGGTGCGCAACGAGCGCCGTGATCGTTTGATGGCGCTTTGCGCAGAAATTTCGCTTGAAAAGCAAGCCGCTAAGGTTGGTCGTACGGAGCGCGTGCTCATCGATGAGTTCGACGAGGAAGCGGGGCTCGCCATTGGTCGTACCAAGGCAGATGCGCCAGAAATTGACGGCAAGGTCTATGTGGAGACGCTTAAGCCGAGAGCGCCAGGAGAGTTTGTCGACGTGCGTATCACCTCGCACGAGGAATACGATCTCGTTGGGGTGCCCGAGGATGAACCAGCACTACTTGCGGAAAAGCTTGCTGAGCAGTAAGCGGCACGTGAGTCCGCTTGAGAAAGTGGAGTGACCGAAAAGGGGAGGCGGAAATCGAAAAGCGCTTCCCTTTTTTCATATTTGCGCGTCGTGCTTGCGAAAAGGCAGAGCGCGCTTGTGGTTTTCCCTAGATGCGGTGTTGGCAAAGTGTCCGAGTGTTATGCTAAGATTCGCCCAACGTGATCTACGGGACTGACGGAATCTAGGTGGAATTGACCACGTGGACCGTAGATATTTTCATGCCGACCGTCTGGGCAAGGGGATACCTTCTCAGGCGGTTTTGTCGTCTCTGGGGCAGCCTCTTCATTCTCGAACGCTGAAAAAACAATCTCTCTCAGGAGACTCGCATGAAGAAAAAAAATCGTTGGTGCACGGCTCTAGCTGCTGTCGGTATTCACATATGCATCGGTAGCGTTTACGCTTGGAGCGTGCTCACCAAACCAGTGATGGCTGCGCTTGGTCTGACGTTGAGTCAGACAACTTGGGCTTTTTCCATTGCCATTCTCTTTTTGGGTATGTCTGCGGGCTTTCTCGGAAGCCTTGTAGAACGTATGGGTCCGGCGCGCTCGGGCATTGTCTCGGCCGTCTTCTTCTGCTCTGGGCTTTTGGGAACGGGACTTGCGGTGCAACTGCAGTCGCCCGTGTTGCTTTACATTTTCTACGGCGTCATTGGTGGTATTGGTCTTGGTATTGGCTATATCACCCCCGTCTCGACGCTTGTGAAGTGGTTCCCTGAACACCGTGGCTTTGCTACGGGGCTTGCAATTATGGGCTTTGGTTTTGCCTCTCTCGTCGCTGGCCCCCTTATGCGCTACCTCACTGACACCTATGGACTCATGCAGAACTTCTACATCCTTGGGGTAGCATACTTCATTGTGATCACGCTTTCGGCCTCGTACTTGCGTGCGCCAGTGCGTGGTGAGATTCCTGTGCTCTTGGAGGATGTGATCGCCCGCGCTAAGACGCAGGCCGTCAAGCGTCGCAAACTGATGGCGCCCTCGCTGACGCGCGCAGAAGCGATGAAGACCTGGAAGTGGTATGCGCTTTGGTGGATTTTCTTTACCAACATTACCTGCGGCATTGGTCTCTTGGCTGTCGCCTCGCCTATGGCTCAGGACGTCATCGGAATGACGCCAGCGCAAGCGGCCTCGCTCGTGGGCATCATTGGGATTGTCAACGGCGCTGGGCGTATCGTTTGGTCCACTGTCTCGGATTGGCTTGGACGTGGTATCACCTACATGGTTTTCTTCGCGCTAGAGGTTTGGGCGTTCTGGCAGCTGTCGGTTACCACTGAAGGTCTGATGTTCCAGTTCCTCGTGCTGGCCATCATCTCCACCTATGGTGGCGGCTTTGCCTGTATGCCCGCTTACATTACGGATATTTTCGGTGTTAAGCAGCTCGCTGCGATCCATGGCTCGATTTTGACGGCTTGGGGGATTGCTGGGATTGCGGGCCCCGTGATTCTCGCGATTCTCAAAGAAAATACTGGTGGTTACGACACGACGTTGCACCTGTTTGCTGGCATGTTGGCTGTGGCGTTTGTCGTCTCGACGCTTCTGCAGCTCAAGAACGCTGCGGATCGTAAGCGTTGGCAGCGTGAGCAACAGGCTCAGCTAGCCGCGCAGTCCTAACGCACCGTGTGGGTTTGTGCTGCCCACCGCTCTGAGCCCCTCTGATCAAAGGCGTGGACAGCACTTGGCGCTTGCGCTGGTCTTTTCTATCGGGAGTCTTCCTGAGCTAAAGACCAGCGCATTTTTTCTTTGGAGAAGTGGACGCTTTTGGTGAGCGATCGTCTATCTTTTTGCTTTGCCAATGCTGTTTTGCCTTCCCAATGCGGGGCGCTCATGAAAAAGTGACCTTCCTTGCGCTATGATGAGCAAAATTCCCGACTCCTCACACAAAACCAAAACCATGTTGAGGAGATGTGTCTGCTCTTAGGATTGACCAATGCAATCGAATAAGCTGTTGAATCGTGCAATTGCGCTGGCGTTTGCGACCATGAGTACGATGGTTGGCGCGGTTTCGCTTGGGGACTTGACGGTAGAGAGCCGTCCTGGCGAGCCCATGCAGGCGACCCTGCGCATTGACGATCTCGATCTCACGATCTCTCCATTACTAGTACGCGTCGCCCCACCATCAACCTATCTACGTGCTGGAATTACTTGGCCGCAGCAGGTTCAGGATCTACACCTTGTGCGTGATAGCAGTGGTTCGCTCGTTCAAGTGAAGGTAGTTGGGAAATTGCCGGTGCCTGCAGGATCCTTCCCGCTACTGATCGAACTTAATGCTGGCGGCAAGATCTCCGTGCGTAACTATCAAATCGTTGCGACAGGGGGACGCTTTGAGGTGCTAGAGGGCACGTTTGCGCCGAGCCCCGCGGATAGCTCCGTTGTAAGACGAGATGCTGCGCAAGTTCAGAGCGCTATAGCTGCTTCCGCTGCGAGCACGGTGGCGTCAGGGGCTGCGCCCGTGACGGCGGTGGCTACAGGAGCAGCTAAGGGTACGGCGTCTACGATACCCACCGAAACGAGTGCCGAAGCCACAAAAACCGTGACGACTGCGATCAAGAGCACCCCTGAGCATGCGACGCCTGCGCCTCAAGTACTTAGCACGAAACTGGCTACGCAAAAACAAAAGAGTGAGAGCACTGAGCCTAAGCTCTCTGCGCTCGAGGCAGCTGCGGAACCTCGATCAGAAGTTCGTACGCTTAAGGCTGAGCATGCTGAACACGTGATACAAAAGGCAGCCAAGCTTGATAAAGCTAGCAAGAAAGATGAAGCGGCGAAGGTGCAGAGTGCCAAGAAGCGCCAAAGTGCTCCCTCCGAGACGATCGCAAGTAGCGGTGTCAAGCGCGTTCATCGTGCTCCTGAGATTGTGCGTGAATATGTGGCGCTCAACGGGTTTGATGCGACGCAGCCCTTCCACGTGCAGCATCACATGACTCTCTGGTCTGTGGCGAAGCTCTATTGGCCGAGCTATCGCGGTGCCACGCTTGAGCAGCTCCTAGTGGCGTTTCGTAATCGCAATCCTGAGGGCTTTGAAAAGGGTGACCCCGATGTGTTGCTTTCGGGTACGAAACTTGTGCCGCCAAGTGAGCATGAAGTTTTTGAAATTGACGCGCTCACGGCGTTCCGAGAGATTCATGGCGCCAAAACTCCTGTGCCCCCACCCACACAGAATCTCATTGATGCGCAAAAGATTTCCAATACTCTTGCTGGCAATGTTGCCGATGCGCAAGACCGTGAACGCACGGAAGGTCGTGGTGAAAAAGACATTGAGCGCGCAGGGCGTGAAACGCTCGAGTCGGGGCGTCATCTGATTGCGCAAAGTGAAGCTGCCCTCGAGAGCACTGGCTCGGAAGTGGTACAGAACGCGGGGGCTGTGGCGGCTGCTGTTGCCGCGGCCAATGCCCAAAAGACGTCTGCGACTGAGCGCGAGAAAAACACTCAGAGCGAAAAGGCCAGCGCTGCGCTAGAGCCGAAGAGCGAGACGAGCACGAGCAGTGAGGCGCCAATGGCGTCCGCCGCATTGAGCGAACCCTCTGCCACCTCTCATGACTCAAGCAGTGCGCAAGCGAGTGCAGAGTCTGCGGCGCAGCCCCTTGAGCAGAAACGAGCTGAAGAGGTAGCCTCGCATATGAGTGCGGCGGAAGTCCTCACTGAAGCGGCACAAAAAGCCGCCCTAGCGGCCAAGTCGGTTGAGCATGCTGTTGAAAGTGGCATCGAGCCCGCTAAGGAAAAAGTTGATGCCGCCATTGCTGCAGTAAAGGAAACCACAGAAAAGGTTGCTCGCGTCAAGGATGAGGCAGAGGTAGCGTCGGAAATTCGCACCGAAGCGGCGCTTGCGGCGCAAAAGGCCGCAGAAAGTGCTGCGGAAGTAGACGCCAAGATGACGGATCGAATTGCGCACCGCGCGAGCGACACTACGGCAAGTAGCGAGCAGGCTCCCGCTGCCGCGCCCGCGCAGAGCTCAGCGAGCGCCTCGGCTGGACATGATGAACCCACGGCGGTCTGGTGGGCTGCCATTGCTGCCGCTGCGCTCTTTCTGATCGGGTGGTTCTTTAAGACTCGTCGCCGTGAGCAAGACGACGAGAGCGAGCAGAATCCGCGTCGTCAAGGGGTGCTGGTGCAAAGTGATGTGAAGCCAGCAAGCTCTGCGCAACTCTTGGCCGTGGAAAAGACGGTCGACGAGGCGGTGAAAAACGGCACGACGGCGGGTGCGATGGGCGTGGGCAGTATGGCTTACTCGGAAGCGTTACAAGAAGAGCTACGCGTAGCGGCTGAACACACAGTCGAGGGCGCGTCGCTTGAGCGCAAGGCGCGCATCGCCGAGACAAAGAATTCTTCTCAGCCTTGGCTTGAGCCCGATGATGAAATGCCGCCGCTTGAGCCGCACCCAACCATGAGCGAGCAAGAACTCAAGGCGAGCGCTGATCGCGCAGGTCAGCTCATCAATTCCGTCTCGCTCAATTTGGATGATCCCGTTGAGGGAGCGGAGAGAGCCGAGCCTGCTCCGAAGCAGAGCGCCCCGAGCGTCAATAACAAAGAAGCGGCGCTACAGGCTGCGCTTGAAGCTAAGTACAACTTAGCCAAGTCCTTTGTGACGATGGGTGCACTTGCTGAAGCGCTTGAGTTGCTCGATGAAGTTCGACGTCGTGGCACCCCTGAGCTTCGAGCGCGTGCTGCTGATTTGGCGGCCACGATCCCCATTCCTGCTGAGCCGAAAGAAAAGTGATCGAGCAAGCGGAGAAGATTGCGCTCGGGATCGAGTATGACGGTAGCGCCTTCAATGGCTGGCAGATCCAGCCTGAAGGCGAGACCGTGCAAGGGGTGCTCGAGGCTGCGCTTGAGCGCTTTTGTTGCTCGCCAGTGCCTACGATCTGCGCGGGCCGCACGGACGCAGGGGTGCACGCCACGCATCAGGTGGTGAGCATTGATGCGCCGGTCAGTCGCCCGATGCAGAATTGGGTGCGTGCGCTCAATACCTTTTTGCCTCGTAGCGTTGCGGTACGCTGGGCTCAACCCGTATCGGCGGACTTTCATGCACGGTTTTCCGCGCGCGAGCGCACCTATGAGTACTGGATTCTCAATGATGCCGTTCGCTCCCCAGTGTTCGAGTTGCGCACGGGATGGGTATTTCGACCACTCGATGAGACGCAGATGCGAGCGGGTGCCGCGCACTTGATGGGCGAGCACGACTTTACGAGTTTTCGTGCTGCAGAATGTCAGGCTAAAAGCCCCGTTCGTACCATCACGGGGCTTGATATCATTCGCAGGGGACGGCTAATTGGGATTCGCATCTCGGCTAATGCCTTTTTGCAACACATGGTCCGTAATATTGTCGGAACTCTGATTTATGTAGGCAGTGGCCGCGAGCACCCCGATTGGGTTAAAGAGGTCCTTGCGGCGCGCTCTCGCGCGGCGGCAGCACCCACTTTTTCGCCCTCGGGTTTGTATTTGACGGGGGTGCGCTACGACATGGATGCCGTGCCCGCCGAGGGGGAGAGTCCCTTTGGTGGACAGTGGTAAAGAATGCCGCCACGCCAAGTCGATAGGGGCTTGAGTAGGGCGAGCACTTTCAGATAGATTTTTTGCCGCTGGGGTGCAACGCGCCCCAGAGGCTTTTCCCGCTGTGCGGGGGTGAGTCAAGTGCGCAATGGGCGTGCTTTGGGTCACGCGCACAGCCGAAGCAGTGAGAACAGCATGAGTTGGCTAACGCATATTCTTCCGAAAATCAAACGCGACAACGATGAGAATCGCCGTCCCTCTCCCATTCCGGAGGGGGTTTGGACAAAGTGCCCAGGTTGTGAGCAGCCCCTTTTTCAGGAGGAGTTGACTCAAAGCCTGATGGTTTGTCCAAAGTGCGGCTATCACCACCGTATTGGTGCTCGTGTGCGCTTGATGGCGTTTCTCGATCAAGAGGGGCGTGAAGAGGTGGGGGCAGATGTGCTACCGAGCGATCCGCTCAAGTTTGTCGACAGCAAACCCTATCCCAAGCGCATTGCGGAGTACACCGCTAAGACGGGTGAGACGGATGCGTTGGTCGTGATGTCGGGCCTGTTGCGTGGGCAACCTATGGTGGCAGCGGCGTTTGAGTTTGCCTTTATGGGGGGCTCCATGGGGAGTGTTGTGGGCGAGCGATTCCGTCTTGGGGTCGACAAGGCCATCGAGCGTCACGCACCTTTTGTTTGCTTTGCCGCCTCAGGAGGCGCACGCATGCAGGAAGGGCTCTTTTCTCTTATGCAGATGGCGAAAACCACGGCGGCGCTCACGAAGCTTGCTGAGGCCAAGCTCCCATTTATTTCAGTGCTCACGGATCCAACAATGGGTGGCGTGTCCGCCTCGTTTGCCTTTATGGGTGACGTGGTGATCGCAGAGCCCCGGGCGCTGATTGGCTTTGCTGGTCCGCGCGTGATTGAGCAGACCGTGCGTGAAAAGCTCCCTGAGGGTTTCCAACGTGCGGAGTTCCTGCTGGAAAAGGGACAGATTGACATGATCGTGGATCGCCGTGACATGCGACCCAAGATCTCGATGCTTACACAGATGTTGCTTAAAAAAGCACCTGTGGCTGGCGTTTAGTGAATTTTTGTTATTTTTCCTACGCCCGCCGAGTGCTACAGTCTCGAGCTAAGGGGGACGCAGGAAGTTGAGGACTAGTGTGACTTACACAACGCTTTCTGAGTGGCTCAGTCATATTGAGCAACTTCATAGCAAACCGATTGATATGGGGCTTGAGCGCATGCAGGAGATGCTCAAGCGTATGGCCATTAGCTTTGAGAAGAGTACCGTCATTACGGTGGGCGGTACCAATGGTAAGGGAAGCACCTGTGCGATGCTCGAGAGCATCTACCGCGAGAGCGGCTACAAAACGGGTATGCATACCTCACCGCACTTGCTACGCATCAATGAGCGCTGCCTCATTAATGGCCGCGAGGTCGATGATGCCACGCTCATGGCTGCCTTTGAGCAGGTAGAGCGCGCCCGTGCTGACATGACGCTGTCCTACTTTGAATACACGGCACTTGCGTTTTTGAAGATCTTTCAAGAGGCGGCGCTTGACGTGGTGATCCTTGAGATTGGCTTGGGTGGTCGGCTTGATGCGATCAACACCGTGGATGCAAACGCCTCGGTGATTGCTACCGTGGGGCTTGATCATTGCGCCTATTTGGGCAATACCCGCGAGGCGATTGGTGCGGAAAAAGCCTATATCTACCGAGCAGGGTGCCCAGCGATTTTTAGTGGCGCAGATGTGCCGCTGAGCGTGCGCGAGCATGTTGAGCGAATCGGTGCGAAGAAGTGCTTTGCGAACGAAGATTTCCACTACGAGCTCGCCGAGGACGGCACTTGGTCGTTTGAGATGCCACGGCTGAGTGTGCGTGATCTGCCGAAACCTGCACTTGACGGGAGTAATCAGTACGCCAATGCGGCGGGGGTGCTAGCCGTGGTGTTCTCGCTGATGTCTCGGTTGCCGGTGAACCACCCAGCGATCGTGCGAGGGCTCTCTAACGTACGTCTTGCCGGGCGCTTTGAGCCGATTGTGACAGGTGCCGTGTCGATCGTGATTGACGTTGGCCACAATCCGCAAGCTGCACAGGCGCTCGCGCGAAACATCGCCGAGAGTAAGCGTGAAGGGGAGCGCACGTTTGCGGTCTTTGGAATGCTCGCGGATAAGGATATGCAGAGTGTCTCGCACATCCTGAAAGATAGTTTTGATGAGTGGTACATCGCTTCACTCACGGGGCCGCGCGCTGCGACGGCTGAGCAGCTTCGAGCTGCGATGCTCGCTGGCGGCGTGGACGCAGCGCGTATTCGACTCTGGCCTGATGTGGCGAGCGCGCTTGCTGCTGCTCGCGAGGACGCTGCGCGTCTAGTTGGCGCTGCGGTTGAATCGAACCCGCCGAGTGAGCCTGTTAGAATCATTGTATTCGGCTCCTTTGTGACCGTGAGCGCGGCGACTGAGGTCTTTTCTCGTGAAGGCTTAAGGTAACGCTAGGTAAATCCTGATGAGCTTTGCGTGAAGATTGCCTCAAGATAGTAGACTTGCGAAAGCAAAGCCTAGCGCCAGAGCGTAGCGGTAAGCTGCTTTTGAGAGCGCTAGGCCGGTCGTGTAATTGAGTAGAGAGTGTGTCATGGCATTTCCCAATCCTTTCAAACGTGATCCTGCCAGCCCGAGTGCTGGTAGCCAGGAACCGCGGGTAGAACCGCGCCTTGGGGGCGGTGAGGCTCAGTTGCCCGACAACGATAGCCCATGGGTAATGCCTGCCGAGAGTAACGGTGCGATGACGGGGGCAGCCTCGGAGCCGCGGTTCGGCGCCCCTGCAGCGGTTCCTTCCATTCAAGAATCTGCTGAACCCGTTCTACATTCAACGCGTTCGGATGCCCCGAGCCAAGAGCCTGCGGCTGAGGCCAGCGCCGCAGAGCCTACCCCAGCTGCCGAACGCGCCGCACCGAAAAAGCGTAGTTTCTGGCCCTTTGGAAAAAAATCTTCGCCAGCGTCGACGCAAACTCTCGATCAAGCGAGCCCGAGCTCTCAACATAGTGAGCCTGCTGCCTCTAGCGAGACTGAGCGCACTGCTGAAGCGCGCCCTGCGGCAGAGCGGGCGCGTATTCCGAGTGACCAAGAGTTGCTTGCTCGTCAGAAGACCCGTCACCGCTTAGTGGGCGCTGCGGCTCTTCTGATGGCAGCGGTGATCATTGCGCCGCTTGTGCTCGATAGCGAAAAAGCGCTTGAGCAACCTAAGGTTTCGACCGATATTCCGCCTGTGACGGAAGCTAAGCGCGTGGAGGTGCCGATCGAGGTGCCGCCCGTGCCAAGCCGTGCAGAACTTGCTCAGGCCGAAGAAAGTACCTCGCCCAACACGAATGCTGGGGCCGTAGCCCGCGTCGATACACAGGTGCCGCCCCCTTCGGCCGCGCCTGCCGCGCCCGCTGCTGCGGCAGCATCCGCGCCTGCTGCACCCAATGTGAAAGCTGCTGTCTCGGATCGCAAGGCACGTGCTGAAAAGGCCGCTGCCGAAGAAGCCAAGCAGTCTGCGAAAAACGATAAGAAAGATCGCAACGAATCCCTCTCTGCGGGGGCTCCCACTGCTAAGGGCTATTACGTGCAAGTGCTCGCTTTTGGTAGTGAAGCTAAAGCGAACGCGGCCGTCAAGCGTATGCGTGAGCATGGGCTACCCGCATATACCCAAAAGGTGCAGGGGCGCAATCTCTGGCGTGTGCGTGTCGGCGTCTTTAAGAGTCGCAATGAGGCACAGAGCGCCATTGGCCGTTTAGCACTGATTGGTTACACCGAGAAAATGACGCCCGAGCAGCAGTAATGCGCTGGGAGATCAGTTAGAATCTCGGGCAAAACTTTTTGGGTTAACGCTTAAACATGAATGAGATTGATTGGCTCATCCTTGCACTGCTCTTCGTGTCGACGGTTGTTGGCATCATGCGCGGCATGGTCCGTGAGTCCTTTGCCATTGTGGGTTGGATTGTCGGCGGCATGCTTGCGCTGCGCTATGCAGGTGATTTGGCTGATCATATTCCACTCGAGAGTGCCGGCGTGATTTCGCGCACGATCATTGCGGCGGTGGTTATCGTTGTGCTGTCGCTGGTGGCTGTGGGGCTTTTCGGGACGTTGTTGCGCAAAATTCTAGAAGTGGCTGCCTTGAGCTTTGAAGATCGTGTGCTCGGCGCCATATTTGGTTTTGTGCGTGGCGTTGTCGTGACTTGTGTCTGTGTTTTTGTTTTGGGGCTATCGAATCAGCTCACCGCAAGTCGTCTTTGGCAGGAAAGCGCGATGATTGGTCCAGCGGAGTCGCTGATTGATTGGTCAATGCCGTATTTGCCGCTTTGGGTTCGAGATTTACGCGGCACCCCCACAACGAAGCGTTCCTAAGCATGGTAGAAGTGTCAAGAAGCCTCTTTGCTCTTACGGTCGACGAGCAATTCGACCTCTAGAACGAAGAGGCTTGTTTATTCGCGGCACTCTGTGTTTGATTGCTGCGTTGCTCGCTTCTTACTGCCCTTGTAAAGAATTTTGCGCGGTCGCGCGCTTTGGTTATTGATCTTTGTTTTACCCTTTGGCAGCCTCGCTCTTAATGAGCTGGCGCAATTTTGAGGAAAAAAATTATGTGCGGTATTGTGGCGCTCATGTCCAATGAGGCAGTCAACCAACGCGTCTATGACGCGCTGCACCTTGTGCAGCACCGTGGACAAGATGCAGCAGGCATTGCCACGCTCAACGGTCTGCAGTTCAATATCTTTAAGGGCATGGGAATGGTGCGAGACGTGTTCCGTACCCGCAACATGCGTAACCTGCTTGGAAACATCGGCATTGGTCATGTGCGCTACCCGACCCAGGGGTGCGCAACGAGCGCCGAAGAGTGCCAGCCCTTTTACGTGAACGCCCCCTTTGGTATTGCGCTTGCCCATAACGGTAACCTCACCAACGCGGCTGACCTTGTTCAGGAGCTCTACGATACGGACCGTCGTCACGTTAATACCACGAGCGACAGTGAGGTGCTCCTCAACGTGCTCGCGAGCGAAATTTCTGCGGTCACGCAAAACGGCGTTCGCCTCACGACCGAAGGGGTCTTTACGGCCATGCGTCGTGTTCATCGCCGCATTCGCGGCTCTTACGCCTGCGTGGCAATGATCGCAGGTAAGGGGCTATTGGCCTTCCGTGACCCCTATGGTATTCGCCCCATTTGCTACGGTGTGCAAAAGCGAGATGACGGCGGTGAAGACATCATGATTTCGAGCGAATCCGTGGCACTCATTGGGATGGGTTTTGAATTCGTTCGCGATCTTAAGCCCGGTGAAGCGATGTGGGTGGATCTCGACGGCAATGTGACGTTCTGCCAGACGGCCGACCATGCGGTGCTTTCGCCCTGCGCGTTTGAGTTTGTGTACTTTGCGCGTCCCGACTCGGTCATCGATGGCATCAGTGTCTATGGCGCTCGCCTGCGTATGGGCGAGTACCTCGCTGATACGCTTCTTAAGCACATCGCACTTGAGGACATTGATGTGGTCATGCCGATTCCAGACAGTGCGCGTCCTTCGGCGCAGCAGCTCGCGGCTAAATTGCGCATTCCATACCGCGAGGGCTTCATCAAGAACCGCTACGTGGGTCGCACCTTCATCATGCCTGGACAGGCCGTGCGCCGTAAGAGTGTGCGTCAGAAGCTCAATCCAATGCCCATCGAATTTAAGGATAAGAACGTGCTTCTTGTCGACGATTCGATTGTGCGCGGCACGACCATGAAGGAAATCGTGCAAATGGCGCGTGATGCGGGTGCCAAGAAGGTGTTTGTTGCCTCGGCTGCACCGCGCGTGATGTACCCGAACGTCTACGGCATTGACATGCCAACGCGCAGTGAATTGATGTGCGGTGATGGCAAGAGTGCCGAAGAAGTGGCGCGATTGCTCGGCGCGGATGCGGTGATCTACCAGGAGCTCGATGATCTCAAGCGCGCTCTGCATGATCTCAACCCTGATATTCCGCGCTTTGATTGCTCTTGCTTTGATGGGGACTACATCACGGGTGATATCGATGAAGCGTACCTAGATCGCCTCTCTGTGGCAGCCAAGGCGCCCAAGCCCAAGGATAACGGCGAAGACTAACCTTCCGCGACCTTTAGCGGGCGCGAGACCTCTTCGAAGGGGCTGCGCCCGCTTGCAGCCCGGTTCGCTACGCCACCCTCCGAGAGGCGGTGGTGCTCCGTCCGGGCTTTCTGATTTTTTGACGACGACAAATTCGATTATGTTGGTGAGATCACAAACGCTGAGCACTGTTGGACACGCACTGTACAAAACCTCTTCACTCAAGGAGTACCGCCGGTACTTGTTGTTTCGGGGGCGTTGCTTCTTGCATCGTGCTCAGATTGATGATCTACTCGCTTTTTTCTCCGCAACCCCTCAGCGTGAAAAGTTGCTGGCGCTTGTGCCCTCGTTTCTTGAGCAGTGCACGCGCTCCTTTTTCTATCGTGATTCGAGCTGGGAGGAGCGCATTCGCGCAGTGAAAAAACATGTGCTACTGCTGGAAGAGAATTTTTCGAGCGCCTTTATCCAGCAACTCTACACGGGTGGGGTGACGCTCTGGCGTGAAGAGCTCGATGGTTCCCCCGTGACGGTAGGATTGCATTTTCATGCGGGGCAACGTAAAGAGGGTTGCCTCACGCTGGTGATGCACTGGGAAGGGTTGCGGCTTTTTCAGGTGTTTTTCCGCTTCGATAGAACACTATCTGGAGAAGTGGAGGTGGCGGTCGGCGCGTTGCAGGGACACCCACAGGGTGGGGATTGCGTCAAAAAGCTCACCAAAGCTTACGAAGGATACCGCCCCAAAAACCTTATGTTCTATTTATTGCGTCTCATTGGACGCGCCGTTGGTGCAGTGCGCATTCGCGCAGTCACCAATGAGGGCTACTACGCCATGAATCACCTGCGACTTGATCGTAAGCTCAAAACGGACTTTAGCGTTTTTTGGCAGGAGTGCGGTGGCGAGCTCGACCCCAGCGATGCGCGATTCTTCCTGATTCCGATCGAAGAGCCGCGTAAGCCGCTCGATGAGGTTAAGGCAAACAAACGCGCGCAATACCGCCGTCGATATGAAAAACTCGATATGATCGAAGAGACCGTCTTGAACACCCTTCGCAGAGGACTAGAACATGGCCACTAATTATTCACTCTCAACACTGCCTGCTGGCGCGTTCACCATGAGCCCCGATAATGCCTATGATCTGATGCGCAAGCACGATCTTGTGATCGTTGACGTGCGTGATCCTGGCGAATTTGTCACGGGTCATATTGAGGGGGCGCGACTGTTGCCGCTCTCAGAAATCCTCGCTGGAAATACAGCAGGGCTTCCTGAAGATAAATCCGTGCCGCTATTTCTCTATTGCCGCTCTGGCATGCGCTCTGGCACCGCGGCGGAGGTGCTTGCTGCGCAAGGCTATGCGCATGTCGCAAATTTTGGTGGCGTGCTCGATTGGCCTTATGGGCTCGTGACTGAGGCTGTGCTCAAGGCGTAAAGCGCAGACACACTAGAGCAAATTGAACGGGGCAGTTCATGCGTGAACTGCCCCGTGTGCTTGCGGATTCTGTGGCCTTCAGCCGAGCCGCTGTCTAAAGAGTCGTAGCGCAAGCGGCGTCATCACAACCCAGAGCAGCACGATGGGTATCAGGAGCGGCGCAATGTCTTGGAGGCTCGCACCCTCAAAGTAGATGCGTCGCACGGCCTCAATCGCAAAGCGCATCGGATTCCCCATGGTGAGCGTTTGCAACAGAGGGGGCATTGCGGCTACGGGCGTCATCAGCCCTGAGAGGATGATCGTGGGCAGGACCACTAAAAATGAGAGGACGAGGGACTGCTGAATGGAGCCCGCGATAGCGCTGATCGCTAGCCCCAGGCCGACCACCGACGACGCAAAGAGCACAATCACGAAAAAGAGCAAAGGGAAAGACCCCGCAAAGGGGATACCAAACCAGAAGCGGCATACCGAGAAGATCACCATGGCTTGGGTGAGTGCCACGGCAATGGCTGGTAGCCCTTTTCCGAGGTAGATTTCCCAGCTCGAAGCGGGTGTCATGAGCAGCATATCAAAGCTGCCTTCTTCTCGTTCTCGCGAGACGGTGAGTGCTGAGAGCAGTAGGGTCTGCAAGAGAGAGAGTGCCAAAATCAGCCCAGGCATGATGTTCCAGCGCGTGAGCGTATTCTCATTGAAGCGAAAACGCTCAACGAGTTGCACGGGCGGCGTATTCCCATGGCGGCGGTTGAGCTCAGCGACGATCAGCGACAGATAGCCCGTCGCGACATTGGCGGTGGTACTGTTGCGTGCATCGGTGACGACGAGGATACGCCCCGTGCGCTCAAAGTCACTCGGTAGATAGACGGCGGCAAGCGCATCGCCACGCGCGATACTCTCACTGAGGTTCGAGAGGCTCTCAGCGGGTTTCGTAAGGCGGAAGGTGCCCGCTTCGTTGATGGCATGAATGAGCTCGGTTGAAAGCGCGGAGCGGCTTTCATCACAGTACGTCCAAGGAACGTTTTCCAGATTGAAGGTGGCCCCATAGCCAAAGAGGATCGACTGCACAAGCACTGGCACAATGAGGATGGTGCGCGTACTTTTGTCGAGCAGCAGGGTGATGAATTCTTTTTTAACGAGCGCCCAAATGCGTCTTGCTGATGCGCGAATACTATTGATCATGCGGCTTCTCCATCAAGCGTGCGTGAGAGCGCAGAGAGCGTTAGCGTCGTAAAAAACGCAAGCCAGAGCACGATAATGATGAGGTTGCGCAGTAACACATCCTCAACACCCCCTGAGAGAAAGCAGATTTTTAGCGATTCCATCGCATAGGTGGGCGGCAACACATGGCCAATGGCGGAAATCCAGGGCGGTACGCTACGCAGGTCAAAGAGAAACCCTGAGAGCATGAGTGAGGGGAGAAAACTCCCGATGACCGCGTACTGCATGGCCAAGAACTGTCGCTTAAAGGTAGCCGAAAGAAAGAGCCCAAAAGTGCAGCAGAGTGCTTGGTAAACCAGCATAGTTACCGCTAACCACGCAATGGAGCCAGCCATGGGCAGTTCAAAAAGAAGCAGTGCGATTAGTAGCGCGATGCTCGTGCCGAGTGCGGCGATGGCGTAGTTGGGGATGAATTTCCCTAAGAATAGTTCGAGCGGCTTGAGCGGACTCGCTAAGAGTGACTCCATGGTGCCGCGCTCCCATTCACGCGCAATAACGAGTGCAGTCAAAAAGCTTCCCACGAGCGTCATAGTCACCACCAAGAGCCCCGGTACCAAGTACCACGTACTCGTATTGGCTTCGTTAAACCAAGCACGCGTGCTGAGCTGAAGGGTGGGGGCTTGCGCGCTTTGGGCTCGCTCACCCATGGTGGGAAACGCTTCGGCGGCGCTACCTGTTGTACTCATCTTGTTGAGCGTGGTGGTGAGCACCGCATAGAGGTAGGTGCGTACCATGGTGGCTTGATTCGCATCGACCGCGTGAATCGTCAGGCCAAGTGCCGCGTTAGCCTCTTGCGCGTCACGATCAAAGGTGGCAGGCACTTCGATGATCGCGCTTACTTTGTGCTCGTGCAGTAGTTGCTCAGCCGCCTGGCGCGTAGGGGTGCTCTGTAGCCGGAAATAGTCTGACGCAGCAAGCCGTACGGCGAGTGCTTCGGCCGTTGGGGAATGACTCTTTAGAACCAGAGCGACAGGAACATGCTTGACGTCCATAGAGAGTCCAAAACCAAAAAGCAGAATCAGCGCTGTTGGTAGCAGGAGTCCAATCATGATCATGGAGGCATCCCGCGAGAGTTGTGTGCACTCTTTGAGCACCATGGCGAGAACGCGTTTGAGGCTGATCATGGAGTGCTCTCCTTCTGAGATGCTCGTTTATGCGTGCTTTCGCGTGCACGGCGAATGATCTCAATGAAAGCGCTCTCCATCGTAGGATCGGGCTCGTTCGCTGTCGCAGTGCTGAGGCGCACTTCTTCTGGGGAACCTAGGACAAGTACACGACCTCGATCTTGAATCAGGAAGCGATCACAGTAGTGGGCTTCCTCCATGTAGTGCGTGGTGACGACGGTGGTGACGCCCTGCGCAGAGAGCGCGACGATACGCCGCCAAAACGCCCGCCTTGAGGCGATATCTGCGCCCGAGGTGGCCTCGTCCAAAAAGAGAATATCTGGCTCATGCAGCAAGGCTGCGGCAAAGGAGAGATCGCGCCGCACGCCCATCGCCAAGCACGCAGCTCGAACGCGTCGAGCGCTTCTTCAATGCGCTTTCGTAGTTGCGGGCGAGTAAGCCCATAACCCGCACCAAAATAGGCGAGATTTTGTTCGACGGTGAGTTTTTCATAGAGCGAAAATTTTTGTGCCACATAGCCGATTCGCGCACGAATGCCAGCTTTGGCACTCGCAAGTGCTACGCCGAGCACTTCAATCGTGCCAGCGCTAGGCGCGGAAAGCGCGCAGAGCATACGGAAGGTGGTAGTTTTGCCAGCCCCATTGGGGCCGAGCAAACCGAAGATTTCCCCAGGGCGCACTGAAAAACTTGTGTCAGCAACGGCGGTAAAGTCTCCGAAGTTTTTCCGAATATGAGAGACGCGAATCACCGCGTCCGTCGAGGCGCTGTGCGACTGCACGAGCGTGCGTGCAGGTTGCGCCATCTCAGCAGCCGTGCTCGCCATGACGACGTCGTCCATCGTGGGGGCGCGACGCCCCACAGCCACACCCGTGATGCCGCGCTCAGCGAGCGCTTCGCCAATGGCGGTCACGTCGGAGCGCGTTGCCGTAAGTACATGAATACCACCAGCTTCGGGTGTGACGTCCAAAAAGAGCGCTTCTGCGCCTTTTTCTGCTTGAACCTCTCCAATGAGTCGATGTAAAAGGCGCCGCGCGTCCCAGCGAGGTCCCGCCGTGATAGAAAAGGTTCGCTCGGTAAGGGGAGCGAGTAAGGCGGCTGGTTTGTCAGCAACCACAATGCGCCCCGCTTGCATGAGCACGACCAAGTCGGCATGCATCGCCTCCGAGAGGTTTGAGCTCGTCATGATGGTGCGCATGCCGGTGCTAGCGGCACGGGTGGCGAGAATCGAAAGGAGCTCCTGACGTGAGAGCGGATCCACGCCCACAGTCGGCTCATCGAGCAGTAGCACCTCAGGGGTGCTTAGCAACGTGGCACAGAGACCAAGTTTTTGCTTCATCCCGCCCGAGAGTGCGCCCGCTAAACGCGTCTCAAAGCCTGCGAGTCCTGTGAGTTGGAGGAGTTCGGCTTGAAGAGGGCGTGCTACGGTATCGGGGACACCTTTGAGCGTCGCGAAGGTTTCGAGATTTTCCTCTACGGTGAGGTCCTCATAGAGCCCAAAGCGCTGTGGCATAAACCCCGTGCGTGCGGGTAACGTTTGATCGTTGGGCGACAGCCCTAGCAGCGTCGCCTCCCCCTCATCGAGGCGCATGAGCCCAGCCAGCACTCGCATCAGCGTGGATTTACCTGCGCCGTCCGGCCCCACAATGACGGTAAAGTGTGCCGACTCAGGAATCGTGAGCGTAATGTGCGAGAGCGCTTCAAAGGCTCGACCATCGGGCCCTCGGAAACGCTTTACGGCATCTCGGAGCGCTGCGGTAGTCATTGCGGCGCTAGCAGCACCGTGACGGGCTGCCCCTGACGGAGTTTATGCTCGGGGTCATCGACCTCAACCTTAAATTCATAAACAAGCGCCGTGCGCAATTCTTCGGTCTGCACGCTCTTGGGGGTGAATTCTGCCGTATCGCTAATAAAACTAATCCGCCCAGTGAGAGGTGCCGTGGTATCGGTGCGCACGGTGACGATCTGTCCTTCGTGCACTTCGTTGAGCCGAGCCTCGGTAAGGTAGGCCCGTACCCACTTCGGGTTGTCCATCGAGAGACGATAGACTGTACGTGAGGCGCTTGCCATATCGCCGGGCTCCGCAAGACGGGAGCGCACCAGCGCATCGGTCGGTGCACGCAGTACGCTCGAGACATCAATACTGTGGCGCAGCGCGGCGAGTTGTGCTCGCGCAGCGTCGAGTGCTGCAGCGGCGGCTGCTACCTCCTGAGGGCGTGAGCCTGCGTGTAGCTTTTCCAGTGTGGCGCGCAGGGCGGCAGCCTTGGCTTGGGCGGCTAAGAGATTTTGGTGGGCCTGATCGCGCAGTTGCGCGGAGCCAGCCTTGGCTTGCCAAAGCGCATTTTGCCGTCTGTCGGTGAGTTCAGCCAAGCTGAGCGCAGCTTCTGCGGCACGCAATTCAGCTTCAGCTGCGGCGATGTCTTCGCGCCGAGCGCCTTCTTTAACGAGTGAGAGTGAGGCTTCTAAGCGCTTAATCTCTGCGCTCACGCGCGAGGCATCAATTTCTAGCGCTTGGGTATCAAGTATCCCAAGCACATCCCCCGCCTTTACCCGTTCGCCTTCCTCTCGGGTAAGTGTGACGATACGAGCGCTTCGCTCAAAAGCGAGCGCGACACTGCGTGTATCTACAAAGCCCCAAGCACGCGGCGCTTGGTTGACATCTTGTTTGTCTTTAAGAAGTACGTACAGACCTGCGGCAACAGCGGCCAGTAGGCACAGTACGATGATGGGACGTTTTTTATCCATGGCGCTCACCTCGTTGTCTTGGGGCGTCTGTTAAAAGAGTTTCTGCTCGGTGCGAGGTTTGAAGAACGCAAAAATCACGAGTGCCGTGAGTGCCCCCAGCGTATCCGCAAGCATGTCCTTTTGCGCGTCCCATGGATCGCCCTGAGAACCCAAAAAGGCGGCGCCCGCATCGCCACCCTCGATGACAGCGTATTGCCACTCGATGATTTCATAGGCCGCTGCAATACTCATGACCGCGAGCAAACCAAAAATGGCTGCGATAAACGTATTGGCCCAACGCTTACGAGCGAGAAGCTCGGCAATTGGGAAGCTGTAAAAACCAATCGCATAGTGCGCAACACGGTCGAAGTGGTTGCGTCCTTCACCGAGCCAAGGCGCAAGAAGGTGGCTTCCCCAGTCAAAGGGGACGTGTTCAAAGGTGTAGTGTGCACCCACTGTGTGCAGGATGAGCCATACGCTCATGAGCACGTAGGCCGTGGTACTAAAGCGGAACTTGAGTCTGGTGAGCACGAGTAGCAAAAAAATGCTAGCGACAGGGATAATTTCTGCGTACCATACCGCACGTGATACGGGTGATAGGCCAGACCAGATAATGAGTGCCGTGATGAGAAGCGCAAGTAGCGCGGGAACGATGTTGCGAGCCTGCATGGTGTGTCAATTGGGCAAAGCCCTGCGAGTGGCTGATTGATTAATGCTAGCGCGGTTTTTTAGGTTTGTCTTCTTGGCGTGCAGCGCGGGCGGCGCGCCTGTTGCGCCAAGCGGCAACGATGCGCATGATGAGTAGCTTTTTGATGAGCGGCCAGAGCCGCATAAAGCCTCGAAAGGCGAAGAGCAGCGAGCGCAGTAGCGCTACAAATAGGAGCGGAACGCGCACGAGCAACATCAGAGCACGAGTGATCATGATAGTGAGAACGTCACTGGCGGCAGGCGCGTAGCGGCTACTGCCAGTGTGAAGGTGAGTGCACTACGGACGCTTGACGGTGACATTAACCAAGCTTGTTCGTCCGGCATCATCGGTGACCGTCAGTTTATGCGCGCCAATTCCGAGCTTGCTGGCGAGCACCTCGCCAGGGCGCGTTTGACCGAGGTAGGTTCGCCCATCATACCAGTACAGCGCTTCGATACCACGGCTAGCAGAGGCATTGAGTGCAACGCTTGCTTCGTCCTCACTTGCGGTGCCTGCGTAAAAGAGCGCGTTTTGCGCGGGCGAGAGGATTTGGGGAGCAGCCGCTGCAAGCGCGCCTTGCGTGCAAGCACTACTCCAGGCGGGAAGCGTCCCAAGTTTGCGTCCTGATGCAGCGGCAAGCGCCGTTAAGTGCGTGGGCCAGCTCTCAGCGTAGCGCGGTGTGCCCGCCCCAGGCGTACAGACCCTCAGACCCGTGGTCGGATCCACCATGACCTTTTTGAGCCAAGGACTTTGGGAAATGGGACTCTTCCCAGGGATGAACCACGCTTTAGTGGGGTTGGTGCAACGCGCAACGCCGTCACTATCCTCGGCCAAGTCCCCCGTGGTGGCGCAAATATCCACACTGCTCACTCCTTTTGGCATCTCGGCCGCGGCGTCGAGCGCCACGCGCGTGAGCGTAAAGTGCGGGGTGTTGACGAGTTCAGAAGCCGCTTCCAAGAAGAAGGGGGCGGCGGTTTCTGCGCCTTTGAGCTTGGGGTTGGGGCGGCTTCGGAAGTTGCCAAGCCACACAGTCATGGCGTAGGGCCCCACAAGCCCTGTAGCCCAAGCGTCTCGGTAGCCGTTGCTAGTACCTGTTTTCATGGCAACCGGCACGGTGATGGAGCCAGACTTGACGGTGAGTCCTGTGGATTCGAGCATGCGACGTACGATCCACGCGGCCGCGGGCGAGAAAAGATCCTGCGGCACGGCGGCTTGCGCGTCGAGCGTGAAGGTCGGTGCCTGATAGACACCGCCATTGGCAAGTGCTGCGTAGAGCGCGGTGAGCCGTTGCATGCTTAGCCCTGCAGTGCCAAGCGCAATGGGTAGGCCATAGTAGCTCTTGGGTTGCGCAAGCTCCGCGCCCGATTGCTGCAACAGATCGTAGAGGTCGTGCTTGAGCGCGGCTTCGAGCGTGAGTGCAGGGATATTACGCGAGCGCACAAGCGCTTCGGTCGCAGAGAGCGGGCCCATAAAGCGGGCGTCTTCATTCTTTGGCTGGTACCCAGACCAGTTCTTGGGCTCATCAAGCACAATCGAGCCGCTATGAATCAACCCTTCGTCCAAGGCAAGTGCGTAGATAAAGGGCTTAAGGGTACTGCCGACACTACGCTCGGCGCGGGTGCCGTCGACTTCGCCCTCGATGGCGTTATTGAAGAAGTCCGCGCTACCGATATCGGCGATGACCTGATTGTTGCGAGTATCAATCACAAAGAGCGCTGCGTTGCGTACGCCGTACGCACTCAGTTGTCGGACTGTGCTCGAGAGCACGGCTTCGAGCCGATCGTTAAGCGCAAGCGATAGCGTGCCTTCAATACGTGGTAGAGCAGGACTGCTCTCTTGGACCTGACGCACGTAGTGTGGTGCCTCGAAGGGTAGATGCGTGACGCGCTCTCCAGCCATGGGGGCCATGAACGCTGCGCGCAGCCGCTCTGGGTATACCCCGCGCTCAAGTAGCGTTGCGCCGAGCGCGAGTCTGGCGCGTTCAAACTCTTCGCCCGTGATTGGATGCCGCTTCACAGGGTTTTGTGGCACCACCGTGAGCGCAACCGCTTCGCTTGGTAGTAGCCGATCGGCAGCTTTATTAAAGAAGACCTGTGAGGCAGCGGTGGCCCCTTCGATGTTGCCACCGTACGGCACGAGCGTGAAGTAGGCCTGAAGAATTTCGTCTTTGCTGTAGAAGGCCTCGTAGCGAAGCGCCCAAATGATCTGCTCGAGCTTGCCACGGATCGTGCGCGTATTGAGCTTTTGCTCCATACGAGCGACCTGCATCGTGATGGTGGAGGCGCCAATATCTCGCCCGAAAAGCGACTGTACACTGGCACGCAAGAGCGAGAAAGGATTGACCCCAGGGTGCTCGTAGAAGTAACGATCCTCATACTCAAGCGTTGTTTTGATGAGGTCGGGCGAGAGGTCGCGCAATTTGAGCGGCAGTCGGTAGGTGCCGTTTTCATTGAGCGACAGTCTCAGAAGCCTGCCGTCGCGATCGTAGACCGCGCTCGAGTATTTGATGCCAGCAAGTAACTCAGGGCGCGGCATTTCTTTGACGACCCAGAGCAGTGCGGCAACCCCTGCAGCCGCAAGGGCCACTGTGCTCGCAACAACGATGGGCAGGGTTTTGGACATAGAGGCTCCTTTTTTCTTATTTGACCGAGATCGTGCCCGAGGGACTCAAGGCCCGAAGCGACGGAGTTTGTGTGGAGCGTGCGTCGGCGGCGGGCAAGGTAAATTGCCCGGGATACGCCGCTCTCAGCGTATAGGTTAGGATTGTATCCCCATCGTGCTCCCCAACTACAAATACAACTCGATCCTCATCGTCGATGCGCTCAACGGTGTAGAAGTTTTCGCTCTCATCGCTTTGACGCATCAGCTCAAAACCCGCAGGCAGCAGATCGGTGACGATCAGATTCCCAGTCACTTTTTGATAGGCCGAGAGTGTGAGCGTGATCGTAACGGTTTCGCCAAGCGCCACATGGGTGACGGCTTTGCCCTCGCTTTTTGCGCTACTCAGGTGCTTTTGCAGGCTGAGCCCTTGGGAGAGGCCCGCCGCGGGGAGCTTACGAGGATAGCCCGCATGCGTGAGCGACCAGTAAAGCGGAGCAGGGCTAGCTGCTTGAATTTGCCACGCAAGGCACCCTGGTGCCTGCCAGCTCGCTCCTAAACTCGTCACCGAGCGCACTGGGCTCGTGGCAGTAAAGCCTGGCGCAAAGCGCTGACAACGTACGTCCGCCTCACCCATATTACCTTGCGCGGTCTGCGACAGCTCGCGCAGTAGCACTTGCATGGCGGAAAGTGCCACCAAGGGCTCTGGCGGCGCATCCCCCTTCAGAAGCGAGAGCGTTGTGCTCACTGCCTTATCCGTTTTACTCTTTGCGAGCGCGCCAATGAGTAGGGCGAGCGCTTTGTCTTGGGGCGCGTTTGGCGAGAGCGCAATTTGCGTGGGCGCAATTGCGTCTGCCTCTGCTTGCATATGCATCAAGCGGTAGGTAGCGGCCATCCAAAGGGCGGTTGCATCGTGACGCCAATCCCAGCCAAGGCTGCTCTGCTCGAGCCGGCGTCGTAGCCACTCGAGCGGCTCGGCCGTAATCATGCCCGCACGTGTCATTTGGTAGAGCGCAGCGGCGGCGCCGCCTGCAGCGATGGGGTCGGTGATATCGGTGTTGTAGAGATCGGCGCTGAGCGCTTTGATGAGGCGCCGCGCAGTGCTCTCGCTATTTGAGGGAATACCGCGGTCACGCACAGTGAGCAGCCAGTCAAGCGCAAGCGCAGCCGTAAACATGTCTGGGGTGCCACGATCGGTTTGCAGGCGGTTCCAGTCAACTGCAAAGGCAATGGCTGCGTCAGCGGTGGGCACCGTTGACTTGAGTTGCCGCGAAATCTCTTCTGCACTCAAGCCGAGCGCTGCGATCACCTCTGGTTTACCCGCAAGAGCCACCCAAGGTGCACTCTGTGCAATGGCGCCCGTTATGGTTGCGCTAGGGGCAGCACGCATCGCAGAAATGAGCGTGGCGAGCACCGGCAAGGGGGAGGGGGCTAGCCGCACCGTGTCCTCCGCCTCATAGGGGATGAGCTCAAAGGGAGCGGTGAGCGAGGCTGTAGCGTGTTGCGCGCCTTGCGCTTGCGTCATCACGCCCCAGGTGGCACTTTGCTGTTTGAGTGTGGCAGGCCGCACCGAAAGGGTTGCGACGCGCTCAAGCGTGCGAGCGTTAGGTGCCTCGGCGTTGAAGTGTACGGCGGCAGCACCTGGGAGTTCGGCAACAAGCACCTCGGCTCGCTTAGAGACACTTCCCTCTGCGCTAAGGGCGATTTGCTCAGAGCTCGGGCTCACGCTAATGGGCCCCGTGCTATGGATGTTCACGTGGCTCTCTAGTGGCTCTTTTGCGGTGAGTGCGTAGGTGAGTGAGAATTTGTCGCCTGGGGCCGCGAAACGTGGCATCGAAGGCGTCAGCGTCAAGAGGGGGCGCACGCGCGTTTCGGCTTGCGCTGCGCCCAAGTGCGTTGCATTGGCTGCTATCGCCATGATGCGCACTTGGCCTTCAAACGCTTCTGGCAGAGCAAAGACATGCGTCTCTGGAGTCGTACTGACGGGTACAATGCCAAGCCACTTGACCGCAGCTTCACCGAGCTGGCGGCGGAATGGGTTAGCGAGCACGGCGGCGAGCCGGGACTTCGCCATACCGTCGCCCCCTTCTGGGGAGCTCCCCGGGAATTGCAGACCTTCGGGCATCAGCGCTTCGAGCGTTTCGTACGTGGTGGTGGCAAGCGCTTGCGATTCGGTGATGGTCTTGAGCGGATCGGGTAAGTGGTAGTCCGTGGGACGCAAAATCGCATCGTCGACTGCCCAAAGGAAGGCTGCGCCTGACTCGCTTCCCGCCAAAGTAATGGAAATATGGGTGGCATCAGCCTGCTCAGGCTCAGTGGAGAGCGTGAGGTTGAGCTCATGAGCGGCGCGGTTGATAACAATGGGCGCCGTGGCTGAACTGTAGGCCTTGAGGTAGCGGTTGGCCCAAGCGGGGCCTCTTACGAGTGAGGTAGTGAGCCAGTATTTTCCATCAGCCTCTTTCGGAATCGTGAAGGTGAGGGCATTTTGCCCAGCACGCACCGTTTTCCATTCGGCTGCGGTAACGCCATCACTTTCGAGCGTGAGTAGCGCAGTGCCGTCAAAGGGCGAGAGGATATTGACGGTGATGGTTTCTCCTGGCGCAGCACTTCCCTTCTCAAGCGCGAGCTTCATAAACGCCGTTGGCACGCCGTTTTCTGGTTTCACCTCGGTGCCCTGCACAAAATACGCAATCTCTGAGAGCACACGTCCCGTGGGGTCTTTTACGCGCAGTGTCCATTCGCCTGGGCGCTCGGTGGGCAGCGTAAAGCGCAGCGTGCCGTCGGCTGCGGTCGTCTCGGTTGTACTCGAACTTGTCTCAAGCGCTGGGGTATCACGGTACGTGAGATAGCCACGATCGTCCGCCGTGAGTTCGGTGACGTAGCGGCGGCGCGCTACCTCGAGCGTCAGCGGCACGTCCGCCTGCCCCTTGAGGGTGCGATCGACTAGAGCCAGGCTAAGCGTTGCCTTATCGCCCGCGTTGAGCGCGGAAAGCGGTGTGGCTGTGTCGATGAGTTTGCTACCAAGCAGGGTTGAGTCACTTGAGACAAAGAAGCTCGCGGAGGCCGAGGCCACGCGGGCCCCCGTGCTATCCGTGCCTTCGAGCTCGACGTTGGCCATGCGTAGACCTGCAGCACTCTCAAGCGCTGGTAGCGTGATACGCGCCTTGCCTTGCTCGTCCGTGCTAAAGCCGCTCAAGGTGATGTGATCGGTATCTGTATTCAGCGACCGCCCGCCAGCATAGGCACTCTCACGATCAAGCTGCGGGCGCGCTTGAAAGACGTAGCCAGGCCAAGCAGGGAAGGTGGCTTCGGTTGGGGTGGTGAGCGTGAGTTCACCGCGCAGCGCGCGCTCTGGTGCTGCCGCCCCAAAGCCAAAGGTGAGGGTCGCATCGAGCGCAGCCTCTTCTGGGCTCATCCAGCCTGCGCTCGGCGCTGTTTGGGGTTTGAGCTCAAGAATGGTGCTTTCGGGCTCAAAGGCTTGAATGCGGATTTGTGTGCGCTCGAGTTCCGTTCCTCCTGCCTCAAGCACCACGCTCAGCAGCCCTGGCTCAATCGTGTCGGGAATTTTCCATGCCGCTTCAGCTAGGCCTTCAGGCGTGGTTTTGACAACTGCACTGTAGAGCGGCGTTTCGGTATTACGAATCACGGAGATCTTAAGTGGCACGCCGCCCACGTCCCCCTTCCAGCCCAAGTTTTTGACGAGAGCGCCTGCGTGTAGCGTCTCGCCCGGTCGGTAGAGCGAGCGCTCGGTGAAGACAAGCCCATTCATGGCACCCGCTTTGAGTTCTTTGCCATATACATCGTACTGGTAGAACTGATCCTCCGTACTCCAATTGGCAATGGGTAACCAAGCAAGGACGTCGTGTGCCTCGGACGTTGTGCTCGCAGTGCTTGCTGCATTCGGTTGCGCAGAGGGGGTGGTCGTGTTTGCGGCAAGTGGCTTTTCCGTTAGGATGTCGCCCGCGTTGTGTAGCGGCGCACCTCGACGCGCAATGAGTGCGACAGGTTTGCGCTCACGCACCAGTCCCGCAATGCTAGAAAAGCGTGCCAGACCTGCGCTATTGGTGCGCGCCGTTTCGATGGGCAGGCCGTTGGCGCCTACGAGGTCGATCGTGAGCCCTTCAACGGGCTGTCCGGTGGCCACGTTGAGCGCGAAAACACTCGGCGCGGTATCACTTTTCTTCGCAATCAGCCCGATGTCGCTCACGAGAATACGTTTGGCGCGTTGGAGCTCTTTGACATACTCCGTATCGACGGATTTTTCAGCAGTGAGCTCTAAATCATAGAGCCCTGGGGTAAGTCCCCCTGGGAGCATGTCGTTGAGCTTTAGGGCAATAAATCGTCCATCTGTCGTCTCCGCGCCCGCACTGGTGATTTCCCCTGTGGCGCTACTGCCCACTTCAAGATCCGTCTCCACAGCGAATGCCTCGTTGCGTTGTGCGGTGAGCGCAAGGTAGGGGTCACGAACTCGGCTTAAGCGCCACTGGAGCTTTTTGATGCCAGCAGCGTGTAGTGTGAGGGTGCGACGCCCCGAGAGCGTGAGCATGTTGCCGGGCTCCATGAATTCAAGGCGTGCTTTTTCACGGGCAACGCCGACAACTGCTGCATAGGGCTCGGAGAGGACGCGGTTCTTGGCGGGACCAAAGCCCTGGGGGACGTGCACAAGAAGGTAGCGCCCTGGTGTGGCTTTAACGGTTAGGGCGATTTCGTTGCTTGCGGTGTTGAGTGTGTTAGAGAGTTGCACGTCGAGCTTTCGTGAGGCTTTCAGCACACTCTCGTCCACAACAGGCGCCTTGGTCCAATCGGCGGCTTGAACCGCGCGTTGGTCGAGCTTTTCTGGGAGCTCGTAGACTTCGATGGCCCGTGCCAAGGCAGCGGGATCCACCGCCAAGGAGGAGCGAACGCGCAGCGCCGTCAGTAGCCGCATATCGGCGTCGGTGATTTGTTCAGCGCGCACGCGCTCAATGCGGTAGAGCTGATGCGTGCCTCGGATGTTAACCGTAGCACTGAGCGCGCCTTGCACCTTGAGATGCTGCGCGTTGGGCGCGGGGGCTAGACTCTTGACCGTGAGGGTGGCTGACGTGTCCGCGTCACCAACGGAGAGAATCGTCCACTGTATGCGCACCCCGACGTTGCGACCAGCCTCTTGACGCCATAAAAAGACAGGGGCACCCAAGGTGACATCCGCGTGCTCGGGTGTGAGCGAAACAGCCCGTTCAATGGCTGCGCGATCGGGTACGGCGGTAAGAAAGTTGAGATCCGCTGTGATACTGCCGATTGCTTGTGGGTTCGGGTCTTGCAAGAGCGCAATCTCCACGTTCGCAGAAAGCGCACGGGTGCGTGCTTTGATACTTGGTGTAGAGAGTGTGGTGGCTCGAGGTAGATTGAGGCCGCTCAGATCAAGCGTGAACGCCTCATTAGGGTTCCACGGGCTGTTCGGGTAGAAGGCTGCCTCGTTGCTACTTTGCCAGCGCCAGTACCCGTCGCGCGCTGGCACAAGGCGGATACCTTGAATGGGTTGCGAGAGCGCACCGAGCTTTCTCAGGCATGGGTCTTGTTGCTCGTTGCGTTTAGGGTAAGCCTTATTGCAGCGTGCCTCATCAGCGCTAAAGCGCACAACAAGGGGAGCTTTAGGGGCATCGGGTGCGAGGGCACGAGCGGTGAGCCAAGCTTCAGGAATGCTAGGCTGAGCGGCAGCAACGAAGCTGCTTCCGAGTGCCAAACAAAGTGAGAGGGTGAGTTGCGTGGGTGAGCTCTTCACACGAGACATGTGTCAGTATCCTATGCTAAGCGCAAGAGACGGAGAAGCGTCTCGAGCGCAATGGGTCGTACCGCGAGCGACTCTGAAATTAACGGTGGTCTTCCGGGGTGGTGCGAGGCTCTCGCACTACCCAGATTAGCAACGAGCGGCGGTAGTACTTTAGAGTCACTCTACTGGAAAAGCGGGCGTTGAGCAATAAGCGTGATCGCGCTTTCAGGCGGCGGCTGCCGCAAAAAGACTCGCGTAGACGATCGTCGTCAGTGAATTTCGCTTACTAAGTGAGAGGGCGAATTCGATTGCTCGTGCCTGCTCACGCACAAGCGCAAGCACCAAACTCGTGCTTGGCCGAAGCAGCAGGCGCGCACCGTCAAAAGCGAGAATGGGTGCGCAGGGCACGTTGAGTTCATGCGCGACGACCATGGCATTGAGAATAGCGAGAATAAGCTCGTCTTGACGCAGTTGCCGCACCCAATTGTGATCGGGGCTGAGCGGGCCGCTTTGCACGCTTTCGGTCACAACGGCCATACCGCCCGCAACGGCGAGTACCGCACGGGGCTGGGCGATGAGTACGCCACGGTGATAGACGTTATTGAACGAGGGGTGAAAGTGCGCTTCGGGTGCAAAGGGCAAAAGCTTGAGGGCGGCGTCTGAGAGTGAACCAAGTAGCGCATCACTCACAAAAACAGCATCAACGCGAATCTCTCCAAGCGTGGCGGCCGCGGTACCTAGTCCCGCGCGTGGCTCAAAAGCAAGTCGCCCCATGAGTTGTGGGACATCGTCTGGCGCCATGTCGGCTGTGACGTGTGGCGCGCGATCGAGCGAGGTACCCTGCATTGGGGTAGAGGCGCCCGTGGCAGACGCGCTCTGTGCAGATTGCACAGCTGGGCTCACGCCCTCGAGCGCGATGATGTCGGTCTCTACTGCTTCATCCAAGGGCTCTTGGCGCAGTTTAAAAAGGTCGGAGAGTTCACGGCGCAGGCGCGGTAGGCCCAAGTTTTCGAGCGCTACGCGCCTAGCATGAAGTCGCCAAGCGATGAGTAGTAAGAGCGCGATGAGCGCAAGGAGCACAACCGTCCACGTGCCACGCTCTGAAAAGACAAAGGCGGCAAGGGCTTCTTTACTTGGAAGCTCGGCGGTTAAATGATCCCAAATCGGCATACTGGCTCAAACGTGGGCGCACCAACGCCCGTTTCCTCACAGCCGTAAGCAAAGGACAAAGACAGTGCGCAGACAACAAAAGTAACTTTTCTCCTTTTCATTGTCTCACAAATTGAGCGCGAAGAGAGCGCAATACTTTGGTACGTATTGCCTCAGCAGGACTTACTTTGTGCCGCGAGAGGATTGGTTGTGTAGCCGAGCGCTGTGGGATGACTTTTTGTGGGACTGTCCTCGGTTGGCGGCTTCTCTGCCACGTTCTCTCGAGCGAGGGGCGCCTTTGTGCGTTGCATCCTGTGGCGCGTAACGTGGTGCAGGCCCCTTATGTGGGGCTAAGAGGGCGAAAACGGTGGGCACTTTCGCAAGCGCAGGTTCTTGCGCAGCGAGGGCGCGCCACTGACACACGGTGCGGGTCACAATGCGCTCGCCCGTGCCAGTGATGTCGGCCGCTACACAGAGTCGCGTCTCCGCTCTGAGCCACGATAAAAGACTCTCAAAGAGCGCCTGATTGCGATAGGGCGTTTCGATAAAGAGCTGCGTTTCGCTTGCGCGGCTTGCCGCTTCCAGCGCGAGCACCGCTGCTTTGCGCTCTGCTTCGTGGATGGGGAGATAGCCGCTAAAGCGAAAACGCTGACCGTCTAGGCCGCTTGCCATCAGTGTCATCAGTAGCGAGCTCGGCCCAGCGAGCGGAACAACTCGAATGCCCAGCTCATGAGCGCGCGCGACAAGTTGGGCGCCTGGGTCAGCAATCCCAGGACAGCCCGATTCACTCACAATGGCGGCGTCCTCACCGTCGAGGACGGGCGCGAGCCACGCGTCGATTTTGAGTGGATCGGGGTCATGTCCGATTTCTTCAATCGTGAGACTCGCGATGGGCTCAGGGTGTTGGAGCGCTTTGAGGTAGGCGCGAGCCGTTTTCGCTGCCTCCACGTAAAAGCGGCGAATGGTGTGGGCACGCGCAACGACGCCCTGAGGGATCGTCAGCTCGAGCGTGTTGTCTGCGATAACGGTAGGAAGCAAGTAGAGCGTGCCCGACATAGCGAACTCCGATCAGTTGGCGCTGAGCCCAGGGAGCACTTCAACGCCCGCGCGAGCGAGCATCGAGGTAAGCACCATGAGCGGCAGACCAATGAGCGAGGTGGGATCGTCCGAGGTGACGCTTTCCATGAGCGCAATGCCCAAGCGTTCAATTTTGGCGCTACCCGCACAGTCATAGGGCTGTTCACGATCCACATACGCTTCGATTGTCTCGCGCGAGAGCTTGCGCATCTTCACGGTTGTGACGCTCTTGACGGTTTCCGCATGACCTTGCGCATCGATGACGGTGAGCGCTGTTGTAAAGATCACCGTATTGCCCTGCATACTCAGGAGCTGTTCAATGGCACGCTCGCGGTTGTGGGGCTTGCCTAGACGCACGCCGTTAAGGTCGGCTACTTGGTCGGAACCAATGACCACGGCGCCTGGATGCTTTTCCCAGACGGTACGCGCTTTAAGTTCCGCGAGGCGTGCGGCGGCCTCTGCTGGCGTCTCGCCCGCCAGTCCCGTTTCATCCACATCGGGGTTAGCGCAGGTATAGGGGTAGCCAAGTCGGTCAAGGAGCTCCCGACGGTAGCGCGAGCTCGAGGCAAGAATTAGTTCGTGAGTCATCATCGCAAAAAAGGAATATTCTGTAGACTTGCGTCAGAAGCCGCCGCCCCGAGGGAGCAGAATCCTTTTGGTGCGGTGCGCGGGACGCAGAACTGTAAGACGTCCCGTATTGTACGTGATGTCTCAGCATCTATCTTGAGGAATCCTCATGTCTCAGTTGACTATTGATATTTTTGAACTTGCCCGCAGCTGTCGTACCCTAGAAGGGGAGGTTGCGCTTGAGGATATGCCTGAGCTCGGTAAAACCGTCCGCTCTCTCAAAGACGGTATTGTGCGATTTGTGGCTGTTGGATTGGGCACGGTACGACAATACCCCGCGGTGTCGCTCTCGATTGAGGGCGAGGCGGAGATGAGTTGCGCCCGTTGCATGGAGGCGGTAAGCGTGCCCTTTGCGCATGAGCTCACGTTCCTACTCACCAAGTCCGAAGCCGATGCGGATCGCATTCCGCTTGACGAAGATGGTGAAGATGAGGATGTGATTGTCGGGAGCAAGAGTTTCGACGTCAATGCCTGGGTTCAAGAGGAAGTGCTCTTGACGTTGCCGGCGATTGCCGTGCACGAAGACTGTGAGGCGCCCGCGCATGATGAGGCGCCAGAGCCCGAAACCAACAACCCCTTTGCTGCGTTAGCGGCTCTCAAGCGCAACTGATAAGCCCCACGTCTTAATGGGTTGAGAAAAAACGGAGATCCTTATCGAGGACTCCGCTTTTTTGTTGCTGTAGTTCATGCTCTTCGTATTCAGACTTAACAAAAGGATCTGTAAATGATTTTGTTATGTTGACAGGATAGAGGGTATTGACTACAGTGTTAAAAACTGATCCAAGAATGGATGGAAGCAGGGCTCAGGGCACACTCGTAACATTGGATGTATCGAGGACGTTTGTGCCCTATACCCTTTGCCTCATGATGAGGGAGGGGTGATGAATGTCAACTGCCTTGATCGACAGTCAATAGATTTATCTATGCACACTCAATTTCGTGCCAATTATGGAATGTTGGATAAAAGAAAAATACAAACGAACGAAACAAAGTGTGTAAGCGATTACAGCTAAATTAAATTAATACAATAAATTAAATAAAAATTGGTTAGCGTGAGAGTTCGATGAAAAAAATAAAAGGCATAGAGTTGTTTGCAGGCGCTGGAGGATTAGCGTTAGGCCTTGAGCAAGCTGGAATTGAGTCAGTTGCATTAGTGGAATTTAACCACGCAGCCTGCGAGACACTCAGAAAAAATCGACCAAATTGGAATGTTATTGAAGGTGATATTCATAACGTTGATTTTAGACAGTGGAAAGACAGCATTGATCTTGTGAGCGGCGGAGCGCCTTGTCAGGCGTTTTCTTATGCAGGGAAAAAATTAGGATTTGGTGATACCAGAGGTACGCTTTTTGCAGAGTTTGCTCGCTGCGTTCGTGAAACTAACCCGAAGATGTTCCTCTTTGAGAATGTTCGTGGTCTTCTGAGTCATGACCAAGGAAGAACATATGCCACGATTCAACATGAGTTTGAGACCTTAGGGTATAGCGTTCGCTACGAAGTACTTAACGCCTGTTACCATGGCGTTGGTCAGAAGCGTGAGCGAATCATAGTTATTGGCATTAGGAAAGATTTGGTGGATGCCATCGAGTTCGAGTATCCCACTCCTGATGAAAAATGGACCACACTTCGTGAGGCTCTTGCTGATGTTCCTAAGAGCGAAGGAACTAGCTACAGTGAAGCGAAACGAAAGGTAATGGAGTTGGTACCACCTGGTGGCTGTTGGGTCGATCTGCCCGAAGATGTCGCTAAAGCCTATATGGGTAAAAGCTACTATTCTGGCGGGGGACGACGTGGGATGGCGCGCCGTATTGCATGGAACGAGCCAAGCCTGACTCTGACAACATCGCCTTCTCAGAAGCAAACAGAACGATGCCATCCTGATGAAACACGCCCCTTTACAGTGCGTGAGTATGCGCGTATTCAAAGTTTTCCCGATGAATGGAAATTCCAAGGAACTGTTTCGGATCAGTACAAACAAATTGGTAATGCGGTGCCTGTAGAAATGGCACGCCGTGTTGGTGTCCAAATAGTGAATGCTCTTAAAAGACCAAAAAAATAAGGGGAGGGTTTATTTTGGTTAGCAAGTTAGATTTTATTAGTGATGTTGATCTTAGAAATCATGTTCTAGACACAATCACAGGATATATAGAAAATTTACAACCTTATGATCTAAATAAGCTAAATCGAAACATACTGGATCCAATAAAGCTTATGTTCGATAAGGCTGTCTATGGGTCAACATGGGAGGATGTGCTTAACAATGAAATTGTTCGGCAAAGAGATAAGTCTAACAATAATTCTATAGGATATTTTCATCAAAGAATTTTTAAATATATCCAAAACTGTGAAGTTCCGGATAATGGTGTAAATGGTGGTTGGGATGTTATTGTAACTCCAAAAAATGGATATATTTTATCAAAAACTGGAAATAGGGTTTCTAGAATTTTTGTGGAGATGAAAAATAAGCATAATACTATGAATAGTAGCTCTAAATCTGACATTTTTAATAAAATGTTGGGGAAGATTAAAGAGGATGATGATTGTGCTTGTTTTTTAGTGGAAGTTATTTCTAAGCATTCTGTAGATGAGATTTGGTGCACATCTATTAAAGAAAACGGGAAGAATGCAAAATATAATAACGAACGAATCCGTCATGTTAGTATTGATAAGTTTTATGAAATAGTGACGGGACGTCCAAATGCTTTTTTTGATCTCTGCTTGGCTCTTCCGGAAGTTATAGCCGATGTGATAAAGAGCCAACCAAAAGCCCTTGCATTGCCAATCGATACGGTCTATTCTGACTTATGCAATATAGCTAAGAAAATAGAAAAATATTCTGCTAGCGGAAAAGGTCTGGACATCGGAATTTTGTTAACTGGTTTTCCTTCTTATTCTGGGTTTTCTGAAATTAATAATGTCATTAATTCAGATAAGCATAGTGGAAATAATGATCATGGTACTCCTCAGGAGTAGGATTGATAGATTTTTACTTAACTAAGTAGTAAAAATTAGGGCGGTTGGCCATATACCCTTCCGCCCTTTGTTTTCTAGTATCGATTTACTTGCCACCGAGCGCGGCTAGCACTTCGTAGAGAAAGTCGATTCGACCTTCGGGGGTCAGGGCGCCGCGATCAATGCGCAGGCGATCGGGCCCGAGCATTCGAGCGTCTTTGCGAGATTGCAAAAAGCGTACCAAGGCGAGGGGCTCGATCTTGGGCGTGGGGACAAAAACAATGGTTGTCGCGCCCTCCGCACAGTCGATTTTTCGAATCCCGAGCGCCTCACAGCGAATGCGCAGTTTGTGCACGGCGATAAGTCGCTCGGCCGCTGCGGGTAGCTTGCCGTAACGGTCAGCAAGCGCTTCCGTTGCACTGTAGATGGCCTCAATTGTGTCCGCGCTCGAGAGCTCCTTATAAAAGCCCAAACGTTGTGAGACGTCGGGAACGTAGTCGTTGGGGAGCAACGCCGCTGTGTGCAGGTTGATTTCGGTGGTGGCTGCCAAGGGGCTTTCGAAGTTGGGGCTCTCTCCGCGCTTTAAGGCCCGAACCGCTGTGGTGAGCATGCGGTTGTAGAGGTCGTAGCCCACTTCCATGATTTCGCCCGATTGATGCTCGCCTAAGACCTCCCCTGCACCACGAATCTCCAAGTCGTGCATCGCAAGATAAAAGCCGCTACCGAGCTCTTCGAGCGACTGAATCGCCTCGAGGCGCTTGACAGCTTGAGGCGTCGTGGCGCCACTGGGCGGCGTGAGCAGATAAGCATAGGCTTGGTGGTGGCTACGACCCACACGGCCACGTAGCTGATGCAGCTGCGCGAGCCCGAGTTTGTCCGCACGAGTGATGATGATCGTGTTGGCGGTCGGCACGTCAATCCCCGTTTCAATAATCGTCGTGCAGAGCAGCACGTTGTAGCGCTGCTGATAAAAATCTCGCATCACCTGCTCGAGCTCTCGCTCGCTCATCTGCCCGTGCGCGACTGCAATACGCGCTTCAGGGAGGAGTTTAATGAGCTCAGCTCGTCGGTTTTCAATGGTGTCGACTTCGTTATGGAGGAAGTAGACCTGCCCGCCGCGCTTGAGTTCGCGGATGACCGCCTCACGTATGACGCCATTACTTTCGCTCTGCACGAAGGTCTTCACCGCGAGGCGTCGCTCGGGTGCAGTGGCGATGACGGAAAAGTCACGAATGCCCTCTAGACTCATGGAGAGCGTGCGCGGGATGGGGGTGGCGGTGAGCGTAAGCACATCCACTTCAGCACGCAATTTCTTGAGCACTTCCTTCTGACGCACACCAAAACGGTGCTCTTCGTCGATGACAACGAGCCCCAAGCGCGCAAACTTTACTTTGTCGGTTAAGAGCTTATGCGTGCCAATGACGATGTCGACTGTCCCATCGGCAAGCCCTTCGAGCGTGCGCGTCGTTTCTCGACCGGTGCGAAAGCGCGAGAGTTCCGCGACTTTCACGGGCCACTGCGCAAAGCGATCCTTGAAGGTAGCGCCGTGCTGCTCGGCGAGCAGGGTGGTGGGGCAGAGGACGGCAACTTGTTTCCCCGAACTTACCGCAACAAAAGCAGCTCGTAGCGCCACTTCCGTCTTACCAAAGCCTACGTCGCCACAGACGAGTCGGTCCATGGAGCGACCGCTGGTCATGTCGTCAATGACAGCGTTAATGGCGCTTGCTTGGTCAGGGGTTTCATCAAAGGCGAAGCCCTCACGGAAGGCATCGTACTCGGCTGGGTCAATCTTAAATTTGTAGCCCTCGCGCGACTGGCGCAGCGCATAGAGCGCAAGTAGCTCGGCCGCGGTGTCGCGCACCTGCTCGCTCGCCTTTTTGCGGGCTTTCTCCCAGTCACCGCGCCCCAAGGCATGTAGTGGCGCGCTCTCACCTGTGGCACCCGAGTAGCGGGAGATGAGGTGAAGGTTCGCAATCGGAACAAAGAGTTGGGCGTCGTTTTTGTAGTCAATACGCAGAAATTCCGCGGGGCCATCTGGCGTATCAATGAATTCCAATCCCTGATAGCGCCCCACGCCATGCTCGAGGTGAACGACGGGGTCCCCAATCTTGAGTTCGGAGACGTCTCGCACGAGCATTTCAATGTTCGTGCTGGCACGTTGCGCTCTAAGTCGCGAGCGGCGCGGGCTTGCTGCGTAAAGTTCGCTCTCGGTCAGAAGCGTGATACCTACGTCATCAACCTCGGCCCCAGAAAAAAGGGGGCTCACAGTGAGACCAACGAGGGAGTTACTCGTGACGAAGTCTTGCCAGCCTGCAAACTCCGTGAATTTGAGCGAATTGGAGCGGAAAAGCTCACCCATCGTCATCATGCGCCCGGTGCTCGAGGCGCAGATGAGCACACGGCGGTTGCGCACTTTTTCCGTGTCGATAAAGCGCAAGAGATTCGTGAGCGGATTTTGACTCTTTCTATCAACGGTGACGGCCTTTAGCGTGTCGGCACGCGCTTGTTGCTGCGCATCGGGCGCTCGGAAGGAGTAGCGAGGAAAACGCCCAAGCGCCAAGAAAAACTGCTCGGCATCGAGCCAAAGTTCTTTGGGACTTAGGGGCGGTCGCGCCACATCTTGGGCGAGCATGGCTGCTCGTGACTGCGAGTCACGCATAAAGGCATTGAGCGTGGCCTGAATATCGCCAAAGGTGACAACGCGAGTCCCCTCGGGCATGTAGTCAGGGAGTGCGGCCGTTTCATCAAAAAAGAGCGGCAGATAGTACTCGATCCCCGCTGGAAGCACCCCGTTGCTAATGTCACGGTAGATCAGACTCTTGGCAGGATCGCCCGTAAAGCGCACACGCCAGCGTTGACGAAAGTCAGAAAGCGCATTCGTATCGACCGGGAATTCGTGCCCTGGGAGCAGACGAATTTTCTCCACCGCCTCCATGGAGCGTTGCGTCTCGATATCAAACCAGCGGATGGTATCGATTTCATCGTCGAACATGTCCAAGCGGAATGGGTGTTCACTGCCCATGGGGAAGACGTCGATGAGGCTACCGCGTACGGCAAATTCCCCTGCAGCAAGCACCTGCTGCACATGCGCGTAACCCGCCTTAACGAGTCGCTCACGTAGCGCGGCCACGTCGAGTTTGTCTCCACGCTTGAAGTAAAAGGTATTGCCGCCCACAAATGAGATGGGGCAGAGGCGCTGTGCGGCGGTGACCGCTGAGACAATCACTACGTCGACTTTCTGCGAGGGTTCCGTGAGCCGATAGAGTGTTTCCAGTCGCTCAGAGATGATGGACTCCTGCGGTGAAAGCACATCGTAAGGTAACGTTTCCCAGTCAGGCAGACAAACCACGTTGAGCGAGGGCTCAAACCAGCTCATTTCCTGCCGTAGTCGAATGACATCAATCGAGTCTGCACAGACGATAAAGAGTCGCTCTTTGCGACACCGAGCATCGAGTGCCATCGCAGAGAGTGCAAGCGCGTCAGGGGCGAGCCCGCGGAGTGTGAGCACATGGTGCTCGCCAGCGCGAACTTTGTCGAGCGCACGGTTTTCTAGGAGACTGAAGGCAGCATTGACTTCGGACATGGCTGATTTTCGGAGCGAAGGAATGTGGTGCGGACACGCTGATACCTTAAGGCGCGCCCGAACTTGTTGAATTTATTGAAAGTGTGCCTCATTCTACCGCAGTGAGCGCGGCGCCAAACGGTCTAGTTTGACGCGTCTTGCGCTAGTAGCTCGGCAATTTGCTGAATGTCACGCGGCAACGTGCAGCAGCACCCACCGATGAGCCGCGCGCCGCACCGTGACCAGAGTGGCACATAATGCGCCCAACCCGCGGGATGCTCATGCGCTTCGCCCTCCCAACGCTTTAGCTCGGCGTTCCAAATTCGCCCGCCATTGGGGTAGACAATGAGCGGCTTTGCAGTGTGGGCGCGTAACGCAGCGAGCGCGGGCGCCACTTGTTCGCGCCGCACGCAATTAAATCCCGCCGCTTCGACGTTGAGGGCGCTCTCGAGCAGTTGCGCGATGCTACGCAAAGGAGTGCCGTCTGGCAAGGCGTTGCCCGCGTCGTTAAGCGTCATCGTTACCCATAGCGGGAGATCGCGCTCAGCGGCCATCTCAACGAGGAGCGCAATTTCCTCACCTTTGGGTTGAGTTTCTACGGCCAGCAAATCAACGCCTGCCTCTTTCAGCGCGTCCATGCGCGGCGCGTGAAAGTCGCGTAGTGCTTGTCGAGATCGTTGGTAGTCACCGCGATATTCAGCGCCGTTGGCGAGGTAGGCGCCGTAGGGACCCACTGAGCCCGCGACCAAGAGGTGATGAGAATCGAGCGCGCGTTCAGCTAGCACCTGATCTCGGGCTGACTTGGCCAACTCGACTGCGTGCCGCATGGCACGCAGCGCGGCCGCTTTGTCAAGACCTCGGCGGGCAAACCCGTCCAACGAGGCTTGATAAGTGGCGGTGATGGCAATATTGGCACCCGCACAGTAGTAGTCGTAGTGGACTTCACGAATGCGCTCTGGCGCCTCAAGGAGCACACGAGCGGTCCAGAGCGGGTCGTTGAGTTGAAGGCCTTTGGCTTCGAGCGCGGTGGAAAGACCTCCGTCTATCACCAGTGCGCGCTGCGCAGCAAGAAATTGGGCGATGGGATGCTGCATGGAAAAGTCCTCTCTGGATGCGGATATGAGTACCTCGCATTGTAAAGCCCGTGCTTTTACAAAAGGAAAACGCCCGCAACGATCAAAAGCCATTGCGGGCGTGCAAGCCTGTGAGTAAATGAATCTCTACTTGCCTAGCGGCGATTAGAAGCGGTACTGAGCCTGAATACCGAAGAGGTAAGCGTCAAGACGCTTGAAGTCGCCAATTTCATGACCTGTGCGGTCGTAGAGCGAACGCTCGTGCATACCATGCAGGTGCGCGAAGCTCACGTCAGTCTGGAAAGACTTCGTCCAGTGGAAGGACGAGCCGATGGCTACCCAGAGACGATCCGCGTCAGGAATCGTACCCGTACGATAGCGCGCATCGGACACCGCAGAGCGTTCATAGCCCAAGCCACCACGCAGCGTCCAGAAGTCGTTGATGCGGGCGTCATAACCAACGGTGTAGAGATAGGTATCACGCCAATTCATCGGCAGTGCGCGCTGATTGGTAGCATTGCGGGTTAAGAGCAGAACTGCGGGAGACTCCAGCGTGAGCGAGGAGAAGCTCGACCAGTCGGTTTTGCGGAACGTCGTGTAGAGGCTCAACCAGTTGTTGACGTCCCAGGCACCCGACACAATCCAGTACGAGGGGGCATCCATCGTGATCTTCGCATCCGTCGTGCCGCCGACGTACTTCATGTCTCCTTCACTGTGGTGAGTGACTTTGGAGTGGTAGCCAACGCCCAAGCGAACATTCTCGAGCGGAGACCACATGGCGCCAAGCGTATAGCCGTAGGCAAGGCTATCGACCTTGATATCAGCATCCGTGACACTATAGTTAAAGCCGAGTTTGGCCTTCACGTACTGAATGTCAAAGGCCGCGCCAAGGCTCAACTTGTCAGTGAGCTTGTAGGCAAACGAAGGGCTCATTTCAACGAGCTTAATTTCTGCGCGATAACCACGGTCGGTCTGCTGCCAATTCTGGGAGTAATCCGTTGCAAGACCAAAGGGAACCGTCACGGAAAGACCAACCCAAGCTTTGTCATTGAGCTGGTGCGTCACGTAGAAGTGGGGCACAAATTCAGGCTTTTTGCGGCCGTTCTGGTCGTACTGAGTGCCAGCACTTTCATAGGGAAGGTTCAAAGCAACTGCGACGCCACCTGTCTGAATCTGCGTGCCACTGTGCAGAACAATGGTCGAGGGGTTGTAGAAGGCGCCAGAGAGATCCGTGCCGTCAACGCCAACGCCAGCGTAGGCGCGGCCGAGCGCAAGAGCAGATTGTTCAGTCAACTGGAAGCCGCCAGCAAACGCCGTGCCGGCAGAGGCGGAAAGGAGCGCGGCGAGGGCGGCCGACGTGATTCTCATTTTGTACACTTTTTTGCCTTTTGAATGGGGTGGGTAAACCAGCTACGAAGTACCAACAAAAGTTTCAGCTGGTTACAAACAAGGCGTCAAAATAGCATAGTGATAGCCCCTATTGTGGCGGATTAACCTGTACGTATGAGGTGAGCAGAAGAAGCACGAAAAGCCGTGCAACCCTTGTTATTAGTAGGGGTTGACGGCTTTTTCAGTAAAAAACGGATTAGCTTAGAAGCGGTACTGCAACTGAGCGCCTAAGAGGAACGCATCAAGGCGGTCAAATTCGCCCACCTTCGTGCCGCCGACCTTGTCATACAAGTCACGCTCGCCAATACCGTGTAGATGCGCGGCACCCATGTCGATCGTCAGCTTGTCGCTCAGATGGTAAGAAGCACCGACCGAGAGCCAGAGACGCTTCGCGTCAGGAATCACCCCCGTGCGCGTGTCCGCGTAACGAATCGGTGAGGTTTCTAGACCAATACCAGCACGCAACGTCCAGGTGGGATTGAGGCGGTAGTCAAAGCCCACGGTGCCCAAATACGTGTCACGCCACTTGTTTTCGATACCCGTCGCCTCAACGCCACCACGCGTGATGCTCAGACGGTCGAAACTCGACCAATCTGTCCAGCGCAAGGTGCCGTAGACGCTCCACGTTTGGTTAATATCCCAAGCGGCCGTCAACATGGCCCAAGCCGGAGCGGATACTACCGCTTGGGCATCAAACGTGCCAGCCATGCCCAACGCCGTGAGAACACCTGTTGCTTGGGCAGTGGTGCCCGTTACGGTCAAATCGCCTTTAGCAGTATGTTCGATTTCAGAGCGATAGGAAAGACCAAAGCGTAGATTGTCCGTGGGCTTATACATCATGCCGATGTTCCAGCCCCAGTCACCGCTGTCAGCATCGAAGACTGAGTCGGCCTTCAAAGGACCGCCTATCGTCTTGTGGGTCTTGAGCTTGGCTTCAACATATTGGTAGGAGATGCCAGCGCCGACCGAGAACTTCTCGTTGATCTTCCAAGCAACGTTCGGGTTGATGTCGATGGCGACAATCTTGGAGTAGTACCCGCGAGTCGAAACCGCCCAATCGCTGTTGTAGCTCGTCTGCATACCAAACGGCGCCGTAATGGCTAAACCCGCATAGAACTGATCGTTAATTTGGTGCAGGGCAAAGAGGTGCGGAATCGGCACAGGTTTCGTGCGGCCATTTTCCGAGCTGGTATTGCCATTGAAATCGAGGTTGAGGTCAACACCCACAACGCCCGCCTGAATCCCCGTACCCGAGTGCAGGGTCATGGTGGCAGGATTGAAGTAGACGCCCGAGAGGTCGGTACCGTCAACGCCAATACCCGCATAGGCACGACCAAGGCCGCTGACGGATTGTTCCGTGAGCTGAAAGCCGGCCGCATTGGCCTGAGTGGCAGCAAAGGCAGCTCCCATTACAGCAACGAGAGCAGCAGGGCGAAAAGCGAGTTTCATGTTCATTTCTTCTAAATGTTAAAGAGTGGGGTTGAAGAGATTTTCGTCGACGATGTGAGGCGTATTTTGAAGGCCATCTCTGCCCTATAACGAGGCTAAAAATTAGGGTAAACCCTATGTGATTGACGGATTAATCTTTTTGCCTGAAAAGAAGAAACGGTAGTTAGAGGATTGATTTGTTGGCATTTTTATTTTTGTGTAGCAAATTACTCGGCAATTTTCCCATCTGAACGGATGACGAGAGGCTAATCCATCTGTGATGTAACGAAATATTGCTAATTGGCTGAAAAGCTAGAATTTCCAAGGCCTTGCGGTTTTTCTCTCTGCGTCCGCGTCGCCATGGCTACAATAGAGACCGTAGAGAAAATCCTGCCTCGGGAGAAGCTGATGCTTGAATCGTCATCCATCGTTGCCTTGATTTGCGCGGCCGGCGTCGGCTCACGCATGGGACTCAAAAAGCCCAAGCAATACATGACGCTTGGTGATGTGCCCATGCTGGTGCATACGGCGCGGGCATTGGCTGCGGCAACGCGTATCTCCGATATTGTGATTGTCGTTTCGCCGAGTGACCCCTACATCGATGCGCTACGCGAGCAATTGCCCGAGAAAGTTCGCGTTCTGCGGGCAGGGGGACGTGAGCGGGCGGAGTCTGTTCGTAACGGTCTTATTCAGGCGGGTTTCGCTCCGAGCGCTTGGGTGCTGGTGCATGATGCTGCGCGCCCCTGTGTACGCCCCTCTGAGATTGCGCAGTTGATCGATGCAGTGAGCTCGGACAGCACCGTCTCGGGCGGCATTTTGGCGATGCCTGTGGTGGATACGCTCAAGCGTGTTGACGAGCGTCGCCGTATTACCGCGACGCTTGACCGCAGCACGATGTGGCGAGCAGCGACCCCACAGATGTTTCGAGTGCGCGATCTCTCGTGGGCGCTCTCGGGGGATCTTACCGGCATCACCGACGAGGCGAGCGCGATGGAGCGCAAGGGTTTTGTCACCAAAATTGTGCCGTGCCGCTCCACCAACATTAAGGTGACGGAACCCACGGATGCGCAGTTGGCAAAATTCATTTTGGGAGAAGAGGCAATGATTGGAATCCGTGTGGGTCAGGGTTATGACTCGCATCGTTTGGTTGAGGGACGGCCACTGGTGCTAGGTGGGGTGACGATCCCGTTTGAGAAGGGCTTGGACGGTCACTCGGATGCGGATGTACTCTTGCATGCCATCACCGATGCGGTCCTGGGCGCTGCTGCGCTCGGTGACATCGGTAAACACTTCCCGCCGAGTGACCCCCAGTGGAAGGGTGCGGATAGTGCAAAACTTTTACGCGCTGTCATGAAGCTGGTTCACGCAGAAGGTTGGTACGTGGTCAATTGCGACGCCACTGTGGTGTGCGAACGTCCGAAAATCGGCCCTTACGCGACGGCGATCCGTGAGAGCATCGCGAGTGCGCTAGAGATCGATGTGAGCGCGGTGAGCGTTAAAGCCAAGACCAATGAGCGACTCGATGATGTAGGCGCTGAACTGGGTATGGTGGCGTTTGCCACGGTGTTACTGGCACGGAGCTGAGCTATGGCGAGTACGGTTTGGCTAGAGAGTCCTGTTGGTGTCTTTGAAGTGACGCTTTGCGCGGCGGGTATCTCGGAAATTTCGCTCGTTAAGGGGCAAACCATCTCGAGAGCACAGTGTCGCGCGGCAGAAGAAAAACTCAACGATGCCGAGCGTGCCCTAGTCGCAAAACTCACTCAGGCGTTCGCTGCCTATTTCGACGCGGGTGAGCCCTTGCCGAGCAGCCTGGCGCTTCTTGAGCAGGGGACTGACTTTCAGCGTGACGTGTGGGCCGCGCTTCGCCGTATTCCGTTTGGTGAAACGCTCACTTATAAGGCGCTCGCTGAGAAGGTGGGGCGGCCGAGCGCATGGCGCGCTGTTGGGCAGGCTTGCAATCGCAATCCATTGCTCATTCTGACGCCTTGCCACCGAGTGGTCGGCTCGGGGCGCAGTGGGCTGACGGGCTTTGCAGCGGGGCTTGAGGTGAAAGCTGCGCTACTCGCGCACGAGCAGCGCTTCAAGCGCAAGTGATGCGTCGTGCGGGAGGCGCATGGGTGCGTCGCCCATTAAAAAGGGCGGCACCGCGCTTTGTGCGGCCACCGCCCTTTTGCACTTACTGCTGCGCAGACTCAGAGCCGCTGCGCTTATTTTCTTTTTGGCGCTTTTTCTCAAGCTTTTCTGCTTGACGATGCGCCTTTTCCTCTTGGGCCTTCAGCTCTTGCGGCGTGGTGATGGGGAAACGCACAATGACCATCAGGCCGTGTGAGGTGTAGGTATCGAGCGTGACGGAGCCGCCAGAGCGACGAACAATGCGATCGACAATCGCAAGCCCAAGCCCTGTGCCTGTCACCCCAGAGCGAGCACTCTCGCCGCGCTCAAAGGGGCGCATGACGCGCTCGCGCTCTTCAACAGGCAAGCCTCGACCCTCATCGGCCACCACAAGGCGCGCAAATTTTCCGTTGTCTTCTTTTTCGAGCACGATGTGCAGACGCAACTGGCCGTCTTCACTGCGCCCGTAACGCTGTGCATTGGTAAAGAGGTTCTGAATGGCACGCGAGATTTCAAGCGGGTGTGCGAGCACGTTCACATCGTTGTCCATGTGTACGTCAAGCTCAATGCTCGGATCGCTCTGCAAGCGCGCATTTTCCAGCGCCTCGGCAACAGTGTCGCCGAAGTTCACAAGTACCTGCTTTTCCTGGCTGTGGCGCGCATAGGCGAGGAACTGATTCACAATGCCTTCCATTTGCTCAAGGTCGCTCACCATGGCGGCACGACTGTCGTCAGAGAGGTTAGCGAGCTCAACCTCGAGTCGCAGACGCGTAATCGGCGTACGCAGATCGTGACTCACGCCAGCAAGCAGCAGTTCACGGTCTGCTTCCATACGACGCAGATCCTGCACCATGCGGTTAAAGCTGATATTGACCGCAGAGATTTCTGCTGTGCCCGCATTCTCTGGGAGGGGTGCAGGGTTGCGCCCTTGACCGATTTCAGTGGCAAACTGCGAGAGTTGTGCAAGTGGTTGGATGACGTGACGTGTTAGGAGCGTTGCACCAAACAGACTCGCCATACACGCAGCAAAGGCCCACCAAATCCACGCCGTCCCAAAGGGTGGGTCGAGCACATCAGCGCTGATTTGTAGCCAGTACGCATCACCCTCAATGTCCATCGAAACCCAAAGTCCCTGCACGTGATTGACGCTACTAGCGAGCACCGTTTCGGGGCCAAGAGAGTTTTTGACAAGCTGCACAATCAGCGCGTTAAATCCCTCGCCAGAAAGCGGCACCACACGGTCACTTTGCTCACGCGGGCTGATGATGAGCTTTTCGCGGGTGGCGAGCATCTTGAGCAGATCAATGCGGTAAAGCGGGTCTGCGGTAACGAGTGCATATTTGGTCAGAGTCGTCGTCGAGATGATGTGCTGCGCCACGCCCTGCGAGTAGGGCAACTCGGAGAGTACTCGGAAACTCTGTAACCAGCCAATGGCGGAAAAGAAAATGAGCCCGCACAAAAGCAGGAACGTTCGCCAGAAGAGACTAGGACGTCGATTGCGGTTGAACATAATCACTTGCCAGTGTCCGTGAAAAGTTGATGTGCGATGGAGCTCTGTAGTGTAAAGCACCTTAGCGCAATGAGAGCGTTTGCGCACAAAAACAAAAGCCGCCACTTGGGCACATGGAACCCAATGGGCGGCCTTGGTTAGTGCAGCATCTGTAGCGCTCTGTTATGCGTCGGCCTTGTTAGCGCTCTCTTGCGTGCTGTCAGCAGGGGCATCGTCCGGGATGAACACATATCCGAGACCCCAAACGGTCTGCAGGTAGCGTGGCTTGGAGGGATCGACCTCAATGAGTTTACGCAAGCGCGAGACCTGCACGTCGAGCGAGCGGTCAAACGCTTCGTATTCACGACCGCGAGCCATTTCCATGAGCTTGTCGCGCGACAGCGGCTGGCGTGGATGACGCGCAAAGGCCTTGAGCACCGCGAATTCGCCCGTGGTGAGCTGAACCGGTTCGCCGTTACGCTTGAGCACTCGGGTACCCAGATCGAGCTCGAATTCGCCAAAGCGAACCACTTCATTTTCCATCGAGGGAGCCCCAGGCGCATCAGGCGCGGGACGACGACGCAGCACCGCGTGGATACGGGCAAGGAGTTCGCGAGGATTAAAGGGCTTGGCAATGTAGTCGTCCGCACCGAGCTCAAGCCCGACGATACGGTCAACGTCTTCACCACGAGCCGTCAACATGATCACTGGGGTCTGATCGTTCGCAGCACGAATGCGGCGCAGAATCTGCAATCCGTCCTCCCCAGGCATCATCAGGTCGAGAATGAGCGCATCAAAGTGCTCACGAACCCAAAGACGGTTCATGGCCGCACCATTTTCACTCACGAAGACCTGAAAACCGTTTTCGCCAAGATAACGGCGAAGCAGGTCACGAAGGCGGGGATCGTCGTCAACGACGAGGACTTTGGGGTTGCGTTCCATAGAAAGACTCCTCTAATAGGGCTTATGGCGCTGTTGCGCAAAAGCACTTCAAAACTGATTGCTTGTATTGTGTACTGTTACAAATGAAAAGGCTAGGAAAACCATACAAAGTTACAATTAATCCGCTTCGTTACAAGTTGGTCTTTTTTACGAATAACTTTGAAATTCAAGCCTTTGTATACTCCTCTCTCGAGGATAGTAGATACCGTAAACTTGGTATTAAGTTTGGTGCATTTGCCATCCCATGTTTGGGATAGTGTCTTTTTGTCGGAAGCACTTTTTTACTCATCCTCACGTGACAAGGCAATAGAAGCTGTTATAGTCGAATCAACCATAAACCGACTTCTTTTTCACAGAGTTATGCGAATTAGTGTCTTTTGTGTCGTTTGCTGCATCGGGTATGCGAGTGCGGCTGCTGCCGAGGTAGGCATGATGGGGGCGTTTGATCCCCTCGCGCCCGCTCAGGCGGAGTCCCCCGTGCGTCTCTGGAGTGAGATGAACGCCCGTGATCGCGCCGAACTTTGGCCCTATCTCGATCCGGTGACCCGCTCTGTGCATTGGCGCGATATGACGAAGCGTGAGCGCGAGGAAATGCGTTCGCACTTGTCCGCCGCGGAAAATGAGAAGATCCGTCGCCGTTACTGTTTTACAGAAGAAACCACCGGCGGCCATGCACCTCGTGCGCGGAGTCCTTTGGCTGGATTGCGCGACAAGGATCGTAATCTCATGCGCCAGCAAATTATGGAGGTTCATATCGAGTTAGGCGGGGGGCGCGCACATCGTTTGCGTCCTGCAGCGGGCTCAGAGTTTCCAGTTCAGGCGCGTCTGCCGTAGTGCTTTTCGATAGCTGCGTTGCGACACGCCCATTCATCTCTCTCACGCTAAGAGCGATTCGTCAGCAAGGACGGTCGCTCTTTTGTTATTGGGGTGGCGGGCGTTGGGGCGGTGCTGCTCGTATAATGTCGAGATTCTTCATTTGCCGAGGTTTATGTTCACCATGCAGGATGCTCTTCTTGCCATTGATACTGCCAACCAAACCTGTGCGGTCGCGCTCATTTGTGAGCGCGAGCCCGAACGCGCGTACTGGCGTGCGGAGAGCGTGGGCAATCGCCATGCTGAGCGTATTTTGAGCATGATTGATGAGGTGCTTGCCGAGGCGGGCGTAAGCAAAAATGCGCTAGGGACCATCGCATTTGGTCAGGGGCCAGGAAGTTTCACGGGTCTACGTGTGGCTTGTGGCGTAGCGCAGGGCTTGGCTTGGGCGCTGAATGTGCCGATGGCGCAGATCAATAATCTCGAGGCAGCCGCGCAGGCGGTCGTCGATGCGGATAAGCTCGCCGCCGATCAGTGCATTGCCATCCTAAACGATGCGCGTATGCAAGAGATTTATGCCGCGGTTTATCGCATGCAGGGGCCAGGGCACCGGGTCGTTGAGCAGCTCGGCGCGCAACTCCTTCGCCCTGAAGAGGTTTCCAAGTGGTTGCTTGAACTTGGCGTAACCCATGTGGCAGGTTCGGCGCTCTCTGAGTACGCGGCGCAAATTACCTTGCCCGAGGGCGTGCTCGCGCACGCGGTGCCCGAGAGCATGATTGTCTCGATGGCGCAACTTGCTCGCCTTGATCGTGAGGCGGGGGCACTGGTGTCTGCAGCGCTTGCTCACCCGCTTTATGTGCGTGATCGCGTCGCGCTCACGATTGAGCAGCGCGCTCGCGGTGAGAAACTCTAATGCTAATTCGTGAAATGCGCCCCGAGGATGTGGGGGACGTGACGCGCGGTGAGCGCTTGGTCGAAGAGACACCATGGCATCGGGGCGACATTCTTGATGCGTTGCGCGAGGGCTGGTGGTGCGTCGTGGGTGAGATCGATGGAGAGGTCGTGAGTTGGGCCATTATGCGCGCCGTGCTCGACGAAAGTGAACTCCTCACGATTGGTGTGATGCCCGATGCGCAACGTCGTGGCATTGGTGAGGCGACACTACGGGCGCTTCTTGATAAGATGAAGGACGAACACATCACGCAGTGCTTTTTGGAGGTTCGAGAGAGCAATATTCGTGCTCAGAATCTCTACCGAAAGTGCGGTTTTGTAAAAGTGGGTGTGCGAAAAGACTACTATCGATTGGGAGAGGGGCGCGAAAACGCCATTCTGATGCGCTACGAGAGGGGAAACTAAGGGATGCTGTTGCCAGAGGTCAGTCGAATTTGGGACGCACTAAAGATTGGGCCAGAGTGGCTCATGCGTCCGCTCGAAGCTTCTGCGCGAGAGGCCGCTAGAAGTGAAGGGGCGGCCGTCGAGCGTGAGGCGCCCTCTGAGAAAAGTGCAGTCCGCTCGCCTGCTCCGAGCGCTCCTCTAGGCCAGAGGCCGCCGAGCGTCTCAAGTCGTCCTACTACCAGAGCCGCGGCAAACTCTACGCCCACGCAGCCCGCGCGCACCGCTGTGCTTACCAAGAAAGCGGTGGAACCGATCTCAGCGCAGACGCTTGAGAAAATTCGCACGGCCGACTGGGAACAGCTCGCTGAGCTTGCTAACGCCTGCCGAGCCTGTGAAATGGGTGCCACGCGCCAGCATGTGGCGTTCTCCGACGGCGTGGCGCCGTCGGGTTTTGTGCTCATTGGTGAGGCGCCTGGCCGAGAAGAAGATTTGCAAGGCAAGCCTTTTGTTGGCAATTCTGGCCAACTTCTTACGGCGATGCTTGCTGCGCTCGGTATTTCCCGCCCCAATGGGGTCACCATTATTAATGTGCTCAAGTGCCGCCCACCCGAAAACCGCGATCCACAAGAAGCCGAAGTCGAGCAGTGCTCGCACTTCCTTGAGCGCCAACTAAAGTTGCTTGCGCCTTCTGTCGTACTGCTCTCGGGGCGTCACGCGACGATGGCCATTCTTGGGCTTTCGCGTGAGAGTAGCATCTCTTCGATGCGCGGTCGAGTGCATGATGTTCACTGGCGGGGGCTCTCGTTTAAGGCCGTCGTCACGTTCCATCCTTCCTACCTCTTGCGCCGCCCCATGGAAAAGGTGAAGGCCTGGGAAGATCTGCTTCTTCTTAAGACTGCGCTAGAAGAGGCAGGTATTACAGCTCACAATTAACCGTGATGAACGCTAACGATCAGCCAGAACGCGCCTTGACGCGCTCTGGGACTCCGCTCACACAAAGCAGCCGCGATGCTTACGAGGCAGCACTGCTTGCTGCCTCACGAGAGGCGCGCGCCACGCTCGCAGTCTCCATCGTCATCTTTGCTTTTTTCTGGCTCATGATTGCGCTCTTTGGAGAGAGTCAAGCAGCCTTTTGGGGTATGCCGCTTTGGTTTTGGCTCTCTTGCATTGGGGGCTATGTGTTATCGGTGCTCGGCGTGATTTGGCTCACGCGTCATGTCTTTGTCGACGTGGATTTCAGTGTGGCTGATGCCTTGCGCGCGGCTGATGCTCAGCAAGAGGAGGCGCGATGATCCTCCTACCGTTGTTGCTATTTCTAGCGCTTTTAGTTTTGGTGAGCTTTTGGGCAGACCGCTCGTTGGGCGCTGCGCGCTTTACGAGTCGCTACTTCATTGGGGAGCGCACGCTCAACGGTTTTGTCCTTGCGATGACGCTGGTGGCAACCTATGGCAGCGTGAGCTCGTTTGTCTCGGGACCAGGGATCGCCTGGAATTTGGGGCTGGGCTGGGTGGTTTTTGCTGCGCCGCAAGTGATTGCGGGCTTTCTGCTCCTTGGGGTGGCAGGGAAAAAACTGGCGCTCGTTGCTCGCGCGACCGGCGCCGTCACGGTCATCGATGTGATCCGCGCTCGCTACGGTGCGAGTAGGGCGGGGCGAGCGCTCGCACTGGTACTTGCACTTCTGATGTTGCTCTTTTTTACCACGATGATGGTGGGGCAGTTCATTGGCGGCGCACAGATATTTAGCAAAGCAGCGCACGTGGACTATGGTTGGGCGCTTTTGCTCTTTGGTTTTGTGACGGTACTCTACACCGCCTTTGGTGGTTTTCGTGCCGTCGCGCTTACCGATATGGTCTGCGCGCTTCTGATGATCACGGGGATGGCGCTTTTGGGCGTGCACATACTTGATGAGGCGGGCGGGATCTCCGCGATTTACGAGCGGCTCGCTACGATGGTGCCGCACGGCGCCGACAGCCAAGGCGCGTTACTCTCCCCTAATTCAGGGGGGCACCTCTCATGGGCACTGCTGCTTTCAGCCTGGGTCCTGGTGGGCTTTGGTACGCTGGGGCTACCGCAGTCTGCGGTGCGTTGCATGAGTTACCGACACTCTGCTGATCTCAATATGGCCATGGTGGTTTCGACCGTGGTGTGCGGCGCGCTCATGATTGGCATGACGCTCATTGGCGTTTGGATGCGCGCGGTAATGGATGTCAACCCCGCACTGATTGGTGGCACCGACGCCATCATGCCGACCTTTATCGCCGAGCATATGTCACCGCTGCTTGCGGGGGTGACGCTTATTGGTCCCTTGGCAGCCACAATGTCCACGGTCAGTTCCCTGCTTCTGGCGGCATCTTCTGCTATTGTTAAAGATCTGCTTATGGTTTGGGCTCCCGACTGGGAACGCACGCGTCCGCTCACGCTGAAACGCTTTACACGGCTACTGACCGCAGCCATTGGCGTGCTTGCATTAGTGCTCGCGTATAAGCCCTTGGATGTTATTGCGTGGATTAACCTTTTTGCCTTTGGCGGCCTCGAGCTTTCATTTCTGCTGCCACTCATCGGTGGGCTATTTTGGCGGCGTGCAACCGCCTTTGGGGCGCTACTGTCCGTGGTGGGCAGCATGGCGGTGTACCTTTGTTCGACGCTTTTCAAAATCTCGCTTTGGGGTACGCATAATATCGTGCCAGCCATGGGGGTTGCGGTTGTGCTCTTTGTGCTCGGCTCACTGATGGGCTCAAAGAGCGCGCAACGCGTGGATGCCTTTTTCCTGCGGCAGCATGAGTGATGGTTTGGGGCGGTATTTCTAGCCTTGCCCCCTGAAAGGAGAAGACCGGAGTCGCTATGACTATCCTGATTCAGATCATCGGTGCTGTGGCCCTTTTGATTTGGGGTACGCACTCCATTCGTACGGGGATGTTCCGTACGTTCGGCGATCAGCTTCGACGCTGGCTTGCGCGCAATTTGAGCACTCGGCTCAATGCCTTTGTTGCCGGGATGGGGCTCTCGATGATGCTGCAGAGTTCGACAGCCTCCGCGCTTGTGGTGTCGAGCTTTCAGAAAAAGGGGCTAGTGACCACTGCGATTGCGCTCTGCTCGGTGCTCGGGGCGGATTTCGGCAGTGCTTTGATGGTGCGCGTGCTCTCCCTTAATGTGGCCATCCTTATTCCTATTTTGCTCTTTGGCGGCGTGTTGCTGTACCTCAAAAAAGAGCGCTCCCCGATGGGTCAGTTTGGCCTGATACTTCTTGGGCTCGCGTTTGTCATGATGGCGCTCAAGATGATTTCCGCTTCCACCGCGCCCCTTAAAGAAATGCCCGAGTTGATCGGCTTTTTTGAACATATTGCCAATGTGCCCCTCATGGCCGTGGGCTCAGGTATGTTGATGGCCCTGGTGTGCTTTTCTTCGCTTGCGGTGGTGATGATTACGGCGGGCACAGTCGCTGCGGGCGTTGTCGATGCGACGGCAGCACTCTGGATTGTGCTCGGGGCCAATCTCGGTAGTGCCTTTTTGGCGGTGATTACCACGTGGGGGTCGAGTGCGATGGCGCGTCGAGCGCCCACCGGAAATTGTCTCTTTCGAGTTGGCGCTTTCGTCTTTGGCGCGCTCTGGGTTGCGCTGCTACCGGAGACGCTTTCGGGGCTCGTGCATCTAGACGGGGGCATCATCTACTTTCATATTCTCTTTAACGGGATTGCTGGTCTAGTGGGTGTGTTTTTTGTCAAAGGCATGGCCATCATTGTGGAGACGTGGTTGCCAGCGAAGTCGCTGGCCGAAGAGGATGAGGGCGCCATTCGGCTACTGACTAAAGAGGGGCTCATGAGCGCGCAAACCGCGCTGGAGGCGAGTCGTCAAGAGGTGATCCATAACGTTGAGTTGCTCTCTCGCTTTTGGAGTGACTTAAACGAGTTGCTCACGCGCAACCCCGAGTACGGTGAAATTCAACTCATGCGTGAACGAAAAAAGCACCTCTATAGCCGCTCACAGGCGATCACGCGCTACATGACTGAAATTCTGCAGATGACGCTCTCTGGAAATGAGGCGCGGCTCTGGCAAAAGCTGAGAAATGCAACGGGCACGCTTGAGTTTGCAACTCGCGTCGCGGATAACGCCTTTAAGCAGCTTGCGAGAAAGAAGTGCGCGAACAATCGCTTTTTCTCGCACGAGGGGGAACATGAGCTCACAGTGCTCCATACCCGCATTGCGCATAACCTAGAGGTGCTTCTCAAGTATCTACAGACCGATAACGCAGAGGAGTATGAGCAGGCGCGTAAATGGCTAATGAACGAAAAAAGCTTGATGGTGGCTGCGGACTTTTCACTCGTGGAGCGCCACGTTAAGCGTTTGAGCCGCGGTGAGAGCGAAGCCGTGGAAACCTCCACCCTCCACGTGGATTTACTCACCCTTTTCCGACGCTTCAACCACCTTATTTGCTCTGTGGCTACGTTTGAGGCGCCCGAGCAAGAGAGCGCTGAATTGGAAGACCGTGTAATGCTCTAAGGAGAATGACGCCACACCTTCCGTGTGGTGTTTTCACAACAAAGTCCGCTGTCAAAAAAGAGTAAATTTTCCCTTCGGTTGATGAGAATCAAACTCATTTACATTCGCAAAATTTGGATATCGGATCGTCAGGTGGAATAAATTTCATATAAATCAATAGTTTGAATAGTATTGAAAACACTATTCATACCAACTGGTCTTGATTTTTAATGAAATTGATTCTTAATCTTTTCCTCTGTATATTGAGAATAACTCTCAGTACAACTCTTCCTATGAGGAAAATTATGAAGACTTCGTTCAAGCTTGCCGCGCTTGCTGCGGCTCTTGGCATGGCGATGACTGCTCAGGCAGCTGACATTACGCTTTATGGTTCTGTGTCCACGGGTCTCGTTGTGAAGCATACGGCCGCTGCAGGTACCAAAGGTGAAGAGGGCTATGTGGCTAAGCAAACCTCCTACGGTATGGAAAGCGGCTGGTACGGTGACTCCAACTGGGGTATTACCGGCGGTGAAGAGCTCGGCAATGGCTGGAAGGTTGGCTTTACGCTTGAGAGCAACTTCAACAGCGACGACGGCTCGATGGGCGAAGCAGGGAGAATTTTTGACAGCCAGTCCTACCTCACGATCGGTAACGACTTCGTGACGTTGGCCGCGGGTCGCGTTGGTGCGCTCTCCTCGGGCGGCGGTGACTTTGACCTTTTGGGCGGCTTTGATCCGCTAGAAGCGAAGTTTGGCATTGGTGGTATGGGTGTGTTCGTGACGCGTGATCTCGTTGCCAACAATACGTTAGCGGCGCTGGTTACGCCCGTGCAAGGGTTAACACTCGCGGGTGCCATCTCGAGCGGCGTTGAGGATGATGCTGGTCGTTGGGTTGACAATGTGCACTACCACGCATTAGCGGCTCACTACGAAGTGGATGCGCTCGCAGCGAGCCTCATTTATGAACGCGTACGTCTGCCCGAGGCTCAAGACGTGGATGTCTACTCGTTTGGTTTGAGCTACGACTTCGGTGTGATCAAGCCCATGCTGGCCTATCAGTATGGCAAGCACGTGACGGATCTTGCCAACGAAACGCTTGAGGGCCTTTTTGCTGGCGAACGCGGCAAAACGCAATCGATGTTGCTTGGTGTGACGGCGCCTGTCTTTGGTGGCAACCTGATGGTGTCCGTGCAGCATTTTGGTGCTAAGTATGAAGAAAGCGGCGAGAAGCTTGCTGCGAACGTATTTGGCATAGGATACGACTACCCGCTCAGCAAGCGTACGTCGCTCTATACGGGGGCGACCTATGCCAAGGGTGGCAAGGGCCTCAAGAAGGGTAAGGAAGGTAGTGCTGAATTCAACAGCTATGCCTTTGGCGTGGGCCTCAAGCACACGTTCTAAAGAACCGAGCTAGGTCTTTCTCGAGCGCTCTCGCACAGGCTGCGCGAGCGCTACTTTTGGACACCCGCTTCTTGCCGCAGCGCTCAGCGGGTGTCTTTTTCCCTCTACAGCATTGATTGCGTCTCGTGCTTTTGGGGTTTTGATGGACGACGTCCACGCGCGCTTTGCGTGGCATCACGATCACGCTCTACCATGTCTGAACAAACGCCCAAAAAAGGCCGTACCAATGGCCGTGCCACGCGCGCAAAAATTCTGCGCGCCGCGCAAAGCATCCTCCTTGGGGAAGGTAGTGACTTTCTCTCGATTGACCGCATCATCGCGCGTGCGGAAATCAGTAAAGGAGCTTTCATGTACCACTTCCCGTCAAGAAACGCTTTGCTTGACGCACTCACCGAACCGATGCAGACTCAGATGCCGCCGCCGCGCCTCTCTGCTGGCGCCGTCAGTGACGCGCTCGAACAAAGTCGAGCGGAAAATGCGCGGGAGAGATTGGCAACGCTTCTTAGCCTCTACTTCGCGGAGCGGCAGCGTTGCACGCCTAAAGCGGCGCTACGAGCGCAGTGTCGCTCGCATCTCGATGCGCTCAACGACGCCGCGGACGAAGCGAGCGCCGCAGATAGTGACAACGGTTTCCTTCGTGCGTTTTGTGCTGATGCGGCTGCGCTCTATGAGGCGCTTGGTATTGCGCTCTTGAGCGATGAGGAAAAGGAGCGGTTAACGCGCTTCCTTGACGAGCCCGCCAAGACCCTAGACGCGCCAAAACAGTAGCGCTCTCCCAAGAAAATAAGCCCGCACAATTGGCGGGCTTTTACGCGAAGGGACCATTCGCGGCCCCTTCAGCGGCGTGCGGGAATTATTCCCACTCAATCGTGGCAGGCGGCTTGCCGCTTACGTCGTAGACGACACGGTTAATACCACGAACTTCATTAATGATGCGGTTGCTCACCTTGCCGAGCAGATCGTACGGCAGATGACTCCAATGCGCCGTCATGAAGTCACTGGTTTCCACGCAACGCAGGCTCACGACGTAGTCGTACGTGCGACCGTCGCCCATCACGCCCACGCTCTTAACAGGGAGGAACACCACAAATGCCTGACTCACCTTGTCATAGAGCCCAGCGGCACGGAGTTCTTCAATGAAGATGGCATCCGCTTCACGCAAGAGGTCAGCGTACTCACGCTTGACCTCACCGAGGATACGCACACCGAGGCCGGGGCCCGGGAACGGATGACGGTAGACCATTTCGTGCGGCAGGCCGAGCGCGATCCCGAGTTCACGAACCTCGTCCTTAAAGAGTCCGCGAAGCGGCTCAAGGAGCTTGAGGTGCAGGGTATCAGGAAGGCCCCCCACGTTGTGGTGGCTCTTAATCGTCTTGGCCTTCTTGGTCTTGGCGCCCGCGCTTTCAATCACGTCGGGATAGATCGTCCCTTGGGCAAGCCACTTGGCGCTCTTGAGCTTGGAGGCTTCTTCTTGGAAGATTTCCACAAAGACTCGACCGATCGTTTTGCGCTTCTGCTCTGGGTCGGTAATGCCCGAGAGCTCATTCATAAAGCGATCAACCGCATCGACCACGACGAGCTTGAGGCCCATGTTCTTTTCAAAGGTTTCGCGAACCTGCTCGCGCTCGTTTTTGCGCAGCAGTCCATTGTCCACAAAGACGCACGTGAGCTGGCGGCCGATCGCTCGGTGAATAAGCGCTGCGCAGACCGAGCTGTCCACACCACCCGAGAGACCGAGAATCACTTCCTCGTCGCCCACTTGAGCGCGGATCTCTTCAATCGCTTCCGCGACGTAGTCGCCCATAACCCAGCTGGGTTCGCAACCGCAGATGTCGAGCACGAAGCGATTCAGCATGTCACGCCCCTTGACGGTGTGCGTGACTTCGGGGTGGAACTGCACCGCATAGAACTGCTTTTCTTCGTTGAACATGCCTGCGATCGGGCAAGAGGGGGTCGAACACATGACCTTAAAGCCCTCGGGGAGCTCGGTGACCTTGTCGCCGTGGCTCATCCAGACTTTGAGCATGCCGTGACCTTCAGGCGTCACAAAGTCTTCGATCCCGTTGAGCAGGCGGCTGTGACCGTGGGCGCGAACCTCTGCGTAGCCAAACTCGCGCTTGGAGCCGCTTTCGACTTTTCCGCCGAGCTGCTGAGCCATGGTCTGCATGCCGTAGCAGATGCCCAAGACCGGCACGCCAGCATTGAACACAGCGGGACTCGCTTGGTCGTTGCTTTCTTCGTAGGCACTCATGTGAGAGCCCGAGAGGATGATGCCCTTGGGGGCGAATTCCTTGATGAATTCGGCGGAAACGTCGTTGGGATGAACTTCGCAGTAGACATGAGCTTCTCGAACACGGCGCGCGATGAGCTGCGTGACCTGGCTACCGAAGTCGAGAATGAGAATACGATCGTGAGACATTAGTGAGATCCGTCAAATTGGCGGGCAAAGGTGGATTGAGCCAACTTGCCCGAGCTGAAACGTTGGCGCAGCAAGCCGCTTTGGTGCCAGCGTTCGCGGCGTGGGCGGCGGGTGCGCGGGAGAGTTTAACACTTCTGCATTCGAGGCACTGCTCGAAGTGAGAGGAAAAAAGAGCGCGGCAGGCAAGCTGTCGCGCTCGGGAGGATTGACCGCTTTGTCGCGGTTAGTTTTCCTGACGGTAGTTCGGGGCTTCCTTCGTGATGCGCACGTCGTGCACGTGCGACTCACGCATACCCGCGGCGGTGATCTGCACGAACTGCGCACGGCTACGCATTTCGTCGATCGTGCGGCAACCGCAGTAGCCCATGGAGGAGCGCAGGCCACCGATCATCTGATAGATGATCGCCGCGAGCGGTCCCTTGTAGGGCACCATACCTTCAATGCCTTCGGGGACGAACTTATCGAGATTGCCCTGATTGTTGTCCTGGAAGTACCGGTCGGCACTGCCCTTGCCCATGGCGCCCAAACTACCCATGCCGCGGTAGCTCTTGTAGGAGCGGCCCTGATAGAGGAAGACTTCGCCAGGGGCTTCGTCTGTGCCGGCAAACATACCGCCCATCATCACGGCGTTAGCGCCAGCGGCGATGGCCTTGGCAATGTCGCCCGAGTAGCGGATACCTCCGTCAGCGATGCAGGGCACACCCGTATCGCGCAGGGCTTCAGCCACGTTGCTAATGGCGGTGATCTGCGGCACGCCCACACCAGCGACGATACGCGTCGTGCAGATCGAGCCCGGGCCAATACCTACCTTCACGCAGTCAGCACCCGCTTCAACGAGGGCGAGAGCCGCCGCTGCCGTGGCGATGTTGCCACCGATAACCTGCAGGTTGGGGTAGTGCTGCTTGACCCATTTGACACGATTGAGCACCCCAGCGGAGTGACCGTGTGCCGTGTCGACCACGATGACGTCAACGCCTGCGTCGACCAACTTTTCAACACGTTCTTCGGTGCCGCCGCCCACGGAAACCCCCGCGCCCACCAACAAGCGACCTTTGCTGTCCTTGGCAGCGAGCGGATGATCCGTCGCCTTAGAAATGTCCTTCACCGTCATCAGGCCACGCAGGTTGAAGTCGTTATCCACGACGAGCACGCGTTCAAGGCGATGGCGGTGCATGAGTTCCTTGGCCTCTTCAAGGGAAGCCCCTTCGTGTACTGTCACGAGGCGTTCACGCGGCGTCATCACTTCCGAGACCGGCACGTCCATGCGGGTTTCGAAACGAAGGTCGCGGTTGGTGACCATGCCGAGCACGCGTTCGCCGTCGACGACCGGCAAACCAGAGATGTGCTTTTCACGGGCGAGTTGCACCACGTCACCGACGAGCATATCTGGGCCAATGGTGATCGGCTCCGAGACCACGCCAGCTTCATGGCGCTTGACTTTCGCAACTTCCGCCGCTTGCAGATCAGCGGTCATGTTTTTATGAATAAAGCCGATGCCGCCTTCTTGCGCGATGGCAATGGCCAAGCGCGCCTCGGTAACGGTATCCATCACGGCAGAAACCATCGGGATGTTGATCCGAAGGTTGCGCGTTAGTTGAGTGGTGAGCTGAGTATCACGGGGGAGAACTTCTGAGTAAGCAGGGACGAGAAGCACGTCGTCGAAGGTGAGAGCCTTCTGAAGGAGTCGCATAACAACCTCTAAGCACAAAAAAAAATCGATCGGCTGCTCCAGCGCGGAGTGCCGAAAGTCTAAAAACGGTAGCCCGTGATGCACGGGGGCAGTCGTGTTGTGCACCCGTTTGTCACACTTTAGGGAAATTGCTTTCCACAGTTGGGAGATTGATTTGCGAACGAAGTGTAACGCTTTTTTGAGCACTCATGGGGTGAAGTTGAGAAAAAATTTCCGCAACGCCCGTTCTGCGTGCCGCTCTGCCAAGTAAAAAGAGGAGCCTCTCCTGCGAAAGACTCCTCTAGCTGTACGTTTTTAGATGCGTGCCGCGAAATTATTTATAGAGTGACTCGATGAGCGCGCTGTAGTGCTCCATGATCTGCGGGCGGCGCAATTTCATGGTAGGCGTCAGGAGCGCATTGTCAATCGTCCATGGTTCGCGCGTGACGGCCACTGTGCGGGGAATACCGTACTGCGGGAAGTTGCGTGCGGCGTGACGGATGCGTTTAATAAGCGCACGCTGCACATCGTGGTTGACGAGCGTCTCTGGCGCATCAGGATCGAGCTCCATAGCATGGCAGAACTCTTTCCAAAGCGCGTCGTTGACGACCACGATCGCTGCAATATAAGGACGGTTATCGCCGAGCACCATCACCTGCTGGAAGAGGTGGTCTGCCTGAATCGCAAACTCCATATCAACGGGAGAGATCTTTTCGCCCGTGCTGGTGACAATGATTTCCTTGATGCGACCCTTGATACGCACGCGCCCGCCATCGGAGAGGTCCGCCTGGTCGCCCGTGCGGAACCACCCGTCAATAAACGCCGCTTCGGTGGCTTCGGGGCGATTCCAGTAACCCTTCATTACCTGCGGTCCTTTGACGAGGAGTTCGTCACGTTCACCAAGTTTGACTTGGGTCTGTGGGAGCGGATGCCCCACACATTGCGGGTGATTGTTTTCTTTGCGCGTAAAGCACACCACGGGTGAGGTTTCCGTGAGGCCATAGCCCTGATGCATGGGGACTCCCATGGCACAGAAGAACTTCGCGACATCCATGTTGAGCGAGGCTCCGCCCGCCACGGTGAGGCGCAAGCGTCCTCCGAAGATATCTAGAATTTCTTTCGCCGTGGGTTCAAGTAGCTTCCAAGTGGCCTCATCATTTTCAGCGGTCTCTTCGGGTGCGGGCAGATCGTTCTGACGGCAGAAGCGGCGCCAGCCAATTTCTGCGGCAAGCGCCGTGGAGACACGTTTGGCTTCGGGCGCTTTACGTAGCTCGTTTTGGATGTTCTGATAAATCATCTCAAAGACGCGCGGCACGAGGCAGACCACGGTTGGATGCACTTCACGGAAGTCATTGACCACTTGGGCGACGCCACGAGAAAACGCCATAGCGCTCCCATTGGCAAGGCTATTGTAGTGTGTCACGGTTCTCTCAAAGGTGTGTGAGAACGGCAGAAAGCTGAGGAACACATCTTCGTGCGAGAAGTCAAAAATCTCATTGACCTGCTGAACGTTGGCCACAATGTTACGGTGCGTGATCATGACACCTTTGGGACGCCCCGTGGTTCCTGAGGTATAGATGAGTTCACAGAGATCATCAGGTGCGGGTCCCTCGGGTAGCGCCGATTCGGCAACGCCGTTTGCAGCAGTCAACCAAGCTTCAAGGCCCATCAAACGCACTTTGTGCCCAAGCACTTCGTGCTCGGTTCCTTCAGGGATCACTTCGTTGATGAGTACGACAGTATCAAGCGCATCCAACGTGAGATTGGCATCGATGGCGGCTGCTGCGATCGCATTCCAACGAGCAATCGAAGTCGTGATCAAAAAGCGCGCACCCGAGTCGTGCAAAATGTATGCCGAGGAGCCAGCCGTATCGATGGCATGAAGCGGCACGGGAATCATCGCGTTGCCAATGGCTGCTTCATCGAAGGTGACTGCTTCAATCGAGTTGGTGAGCAACATCGCCACACGGTCACCCCTTTGATACCCCATGGCATGGAAAGCACGGCGCCAGCGCAGTACCTTGTCTGCAAATTCACGCCACGTAATCGATAGCCATGCGTTTTCGTCATAGTCAAACTGACGGAACGCTTCGCGCTCAGGCCACGTAGCCACTGTGTGCGCAAGCATCTCGGGAATCGTGCGGAAGGTGTCAACAAAGCTGTTTTGAGCAGAGTAGGTCACAGAAATTTTCCTCGTTAATTTGGAAAGGTATCGATATTTTCAAGCAAAACGCGCGTGAAATACATACAGAGGCACTAGGGAAAACCCTAATGTGAAGAGCAAATCGAAGAAAACCCCGTCGCTTATTGGCGGCGGGGTTTTCTCCAAAAGTAGCTCTGAGAAGTCGTTAGTCGACTTTAGCGACCATGTCGTAGAGCGCTTCGATTTGGTCAGCAAAGCGCTGGCGAATGACATTGCGCTTGATTTTGAGCGTCGGTGTGAGGAGCCCATTGTCAATGGTCCACGGCTCACGAAGCAGGCAGACCTGACGAGGGATCCCGTAGTTGGGGAAGCGGTTCGTGGCGGTCTTTAAGCGGCGCAAGGCGGCTCGCTTGGCTTCTGGGTTCTCAAGCGAAGCGTCATCGTTGGGGTCAAGCCCCAAGGTGGCACAAAGCTCCGCCCACGCGTCAGGATTGATGACGGTGAGCGCCACAATATAGGGGCGGTTATCACCGAGCACAAGCGCTTGTGAGAAGAGTCCTTCGCTTTCGATAGCGGCTTCAAGATCTGCGGGCGGCACCTTTTCTCCAGTGCTCGTGACGATAATCTCTTTGATGCGACCCGTAATGCGGATATGGCCATCAGGATAGAGCGAGACCACGTCTCCGGTGCGTAGCCACCCGTCGTGGGTGAAGATTTCCGCGGTAGCATCGGGACGGTTCCAGTAGCCCTGCATCACAGAGGGGCCACGAACCTGCAATTCATCCCCGTCGCCGAGCCGCACTTCAAGGTTCGGGAGCGCAGGCCCCACCGTGTTCGGGTGGTTATTGCCTTCCTTGTTCACGGAGATGATCGGTGAGGTTTCGGTCATGCCGTAGCCCTGGAAGATACGGATGCCGAGCGCAAGGAAAATGCGTGCCACAGTTGGATTGAGGGCCGCGCCACCAGAGATATAGAGGTGGATTCGGTCGCCAAATACATTACGTAGGGGCTTGCCGACCTTTTTGTCGAGGAACCCCGCCACGATCGGGTCCAGCCAAGCGCGAGCCGAGGGCTCGATGGGTAGAGCGTTTTCACGGCAGAAGCGACGCCAACCTACTTCAACCGCCCAGTCAAAGAGGTAGCGGATGTAGGCAGGTTTTTTCGCAAGGCCATCGCGAATCTTGCTGTAAATCATTTCGTAGACGCGCGGCACCGACATGAGTACGGTGGGGCGAATCGTCTTGAGGTCATCCTGCAGACGGGCAATCGAGCGATTAAAAGCGAGTGTGAACCCGAGTCCTAAGCTCAAGTAGTAGGACGTCGTTCGCTCAAACGTATGCGAGAACGGCAAAAACGATAGCAGCGTCTCATGCTCATTGGGCATGAGGTTGCAGAGCACCCCACGAATGTTCGAGAGGATGTTGCGGTGCGTGAGCATGACGCCTTTGGGGTTACCAGTGGTCCCTGAGGTGTAGACCAGGGCGGCGAGGTCCGTGGGTTTTGGCGAGACGGTGGGTAAGGTAGAGCCGCGACCGTTGGCCAAAAAGGTTTTCAGCGAGAGCACAGGAACCTTACCAGAGGTGTCGTCACAGTCCCCGTCATCGGTGATGACGACAAGCTCCAGCGCGGGTGTGTTGTTAAGTTCACGCAACTGCTTCCATTTCAGCAGCTTGTTGGTGACAAGCACTTTCGCCCCACTGTCATTGAGAATGAAAGCTGAGGATTTCGGCGTATCCACCGCATGCAGAGGCACTGGCACAAGGACGTTGGCGAGCACGGATTGGTCGAAAAAGACCGCTTCAGGGCTGTTGGGAAGTAACATCGCCACGCGATCGCCCGCGCTCAAAAACGGCAGCGCAGCGAAAGCATGACGCCATTCGTGCACAATGTCATAGACGTCTTTAAAAGTCAGATCCTTCCAGGTCTGGGCGGCTTGATCGAAGTACTTGTACGCGATGGCGTCGGGACGCTTGGTGAGATGCTGCGTCAGAAGTTCGGGCAGCGTGCTCAGAAGCTCGAGAGCCTTGACTTGTTCTTTAGCAGTTGTCGGGGTTGTAGAACTCACTTGTCTCGATTCCTGTGAGGTTGATCTTGTTCACAAATGCAGTGACTCGCCTCTTATGGGCGCTAATTCCATCATTTTAGGCAAAACTACCTGTTCTGCCCATGTTTTCGATCCAAACGCGCGACCTGTGGGCTCATCTTTGGGATAGGACATCATCCGTAGAGATGATCCAAGGATGTTCGGTGGCATGTCTTGGGGTTGCGGCGCACGTCTTGCTCTGCAGGCGAGTGCAAGGCTTATTGCGGCATCGCGTGTTAGTGTGAGCCTACTTCTTTTGGCATTAACCGCCAAGCCGTATCGAGTCAACAAGCACCACGGCACGCTATTTATATCTCATTCAAATACGTGTTAATACGTAGTTTTTCATAGATTTTTTTATAAGAAAGGATGTTTTTGTGAGGCTATTTTTGCCCTAATTTAGTGCAAATCCGACCGTAAACTCCTCTCTTTGCCGCGGTTTTTGAGTTTTGCATTTTTTTTAAATTTGTGTAACATGAAAGTGCAGCAAACAAAACGGCGTTGCTCCTCAAACGCTTAAGAGATGGTGGTTGGTCCTGCGTTATCTCTAGCTGCTTCTAAGAAGGTCAATCGGTTGAAAAAGGGCATCCGATTGACCTTCGTTCATTTTTGCCTCGCCGCTCTGGCGCCTAGTTGGAATCCTGCTAGGAGCTTGTCTCAATAGGAGGCTTTGTGTGAGCGCCCCGATTTGACGTGCAGGTATTGCGATGCTCGTTGAGCGTGTCGCGATTACTGAGTTCGGCGGCAAAGGCGGGTGCTACAGCTCGCCCTCGTGCTGGCGAAGCTTTGTCTGCCTTCTTTCCTTCTACGCTTTGCTCCAACTGCCTCTGCTAACCATCAAATCGAATCCAATCGTGCACGCGCTCTCTTTTCAAGAGGTGCTTTGAGGAAATCAACCTTTGTGAGAGCGATGGCACCAGAGGTATTCGGGCAATGGGCTAGCGCTCTTAAGCGAGCACGCAGACTCGAGCTCGGGCCATCTGACGTTCGCCGCGGCCCGTGCGCATACGCATGTACGCACGGTGTGCTTGCCCAAGCAATCAGCAGGGGGGCGTTGGCTAGAGCCAGATACGCGCACAAGAAAGGGGGCGGGTAGCTGCAAGCGTGAAGGCTCACCAAACTTAGAGCGGGTGGTGACACGCGGTGAGGCGTGGACAGAAAAAATGAGTTTCTTGATAAATGTCAAAAAACTATCACCGTGATATTGATAGAAATTCTCATTTACGAGTCGCTGTGTCGCTCGTAAACGAAATCTGCCCAGCTGGGTGCGATGTACGTATGAATACGTATTTTAGACTTACCTACAAAGGGGTGGCCGTGTCTAGATACTACCTTGAGCGAGTGAGCACTTTGTCTAAAACCCCGAGATTTGGGCGAATTGCAAAGGTACTCTGTGGATAATGCATATGATTAATAAGGAATTTAGCAGTAAGCAACACTGCCGATTAGTTCGCAAGGCGAGTACCATAGGGGCGAGGTGTTTGTTATAGTGAATGAAGGAATTCAAGAAATTGTGTTCCATCAGGTTTATTGGCACAAGATATTGTTTTTAGTTTTGATGGGGAGTTATTCATGGGCACGGTAGCACAAGGGATTCGGCAGATTTTAAAGCGTGATGGTACGCTCAAGCCTTTTGATCCGCAGAAGATTGTGCTGGCCATGACCAAGGCTGGGAAGGCCACAGGGGAGTTTGGAGAGGCGCGCGCCCAAGAGATTGTTGACTTTTTGGTGCTCCCTAAACTTCTGGAGCGCAATGAGCCCACGCTTCATATTGAAACCGTACAAGACGCCGTCGAGCATGCGCTCTTTGAGGCGGGGTACTTTACGACGCTACGCGCGTATATCGTCTACCGCGAAAGTCGCGCAAAGGCCCGTGATGCGAAAAAAAGCTGGATCAACGTTGAGCAGTCCATCAACGAATATTTGGATCAGCTCGACTGGCGCGTCAATGCTAATGCCAATCAAGGCTACTCCTTGGGCGGGCTGATTTTGAACGTCTCCGGAAAGGTGGTGGCCAACTATTGGCTCAACTACATCTACCCACCCGAGATCGGTATGGCGCACCGTCAAGCCGATATTCACATTCATGACCTTGATATGCTTTCGGGCTACTGCGCGGGTTGGAGTCTGCGCACGCTACTCAATGAAGGACTTAACGGTGTGGCGGGTAAGGTCGAAGCAGGCGCCCCGAAGCACCTGACGTCGGCCACAGGGCAAATCGTCAACTTCTTGGGAACGATGCAAAACGAATGGGCGGGTGCGCAGGCTTTCAGCTCCTTCGATACCTATTTAGCGCCCTTCATTCGTAAGGACAACCTTCCCTATGAAGAGGTGAAGCAGTCGATTCAGGAGCTGATCTATAACCTGAATGTGCCGTCTCGTTGGGGGACGCAAACGCCCTTTACGAATCTCACGTTTGACTGGGTTTGCCCAGAGGACTTGCGCACACAGCATCCGCTGATTGGCGGCGAGGTGATGCCCTTTACCTACGGGGAGTTGCAAGCCGAGATGGACATGATCAACCGTGCCTACATCGAGGTGATGCTTCAGGGTGACGCGAAAGGACGCGTCTTTACGTTCCCCATTCCGACCTATAACATCACGGCGGATTTTGATTGGGACAGTCCCAATGCGTTGAGGCTCTTTGATATGACAGCTCGCTACGGGTTGCCGTATTTTCAAAACTTCATCAATTCTGAACTCAAGCCCAATATGATCCGCTCGATGTGTTGCCGACTGCAGCTTGATTTGCGCGAATTGCTCAAACGTGGCAATGGCCTCTTTGGAAGCGCGGAGCAGACGGGCTCGTTGGGTGTGGTGACTATCAATTGTGCCCGTTTGGGGTACCTCTACAAAGGTAATGAGAAGGCGCTGCTTGCGCGACTCGATGAGCTACTTGAGCTTGCGAAAACAAGCCTAGAGATCAAGCGAAAGGTCATTCAGCGCCATATTGATCAGGGGCTTTTCCCGTATACGAAGCGCTATTTAGGGACATTGCGTAACCATTTCTCGACCATTGGCGTTAACGGTATCAATGAGATGATCCGCAACTTCACCAATGATGCCGAAGACATTACGACAGCGTTCGGTCATGCCATGGCGCTGAGACTGCTTGACCATGTGCGCGAGCGTCTTGTGCGCTTCCAAGAAGAGACGGACCATATGTACAACCTCGAGGCCACACCGGCAGAGGGGACGACGTATCGTTTTGCCAAAGAAGACAAGAAGCGCTTCCCAGACATTTTGCAGGCAGGTACGCCGGATCATCCGTACTATACAAATTCCTCGCAGCTGCCAGTGAATTTCACGGATGACCCCTTTGAAGCGCTTGAGCGTCAGGATGACCTACAGCGCAAATACACGGGGGGTACGGTGTTGCATCTCTACATGAATGAAACCGTGAGTTCGGCTGAGGCTTGTCGCGATTTAGTGCGTCGAGCGCTGACGAACTTCCGGCTCCCGTACATCACGATTACCCCGACGTTTTCCATTTGCCCCAAGCACGGGTATTTGCCTGGACGTCATGATTTTTGCCCGAAGTGTGATGCGGAGCTGATCGCTCAAAAGCGTAGCGTGCTTCGTGAGCAAGAGAAGGCCGCCCCTGCGGTGCAGTAGCATTGTTGGTGCCGCGCTGTTTGTGTGTTTTTTTGAAGAGAGGAGTAGAAAATGGCCACTGAAAACGACAAGATTGAACTCAAGGATTCTGAACGTCAGCCTTGCGAGGTTTGGACGCGTGTGATGGGATATCATCGCCCTGTGCAGTCTTTCAACACCGGAAAGAAGGGCGAATTTGAAGAGCGCGTGTGTTTTACCGAAGCGAGCGCTCGCGCACATAAGGACAGTGAGAAGTAATGGTTGTTGATAATACGGCTCTCGACGCTGTGCTTAACCCCAGCGTCGATGAGAATGGGGGCATCGCCCCCGTGCCTGCGAGCGAACTCAAGGTTGCAGGCATCACACCGTTTACCTCGATAGATTTTCCCGGACGCCTCTCAGCCGTTATTTTTGTGCAGGGTTGCCCTTGCCGCTGTAGTTATTGCCAGAATGCCTGGATGCAACCCCGCAGTTTTGATGTCCGCCTCGCCCATAACACTTGGGCGGATGTTCAGACATTGCTAGAGAAGCGAAAGGGATTGTTGGATGCTGTGGTGTTCTCCGGCGGAGAGCCCACGGTGGATCCTGCCCTGCAAAGTGCAATTGAATGGGTCAAGGCCGAGGGCTATGCTGTGGGATTGCACACCTCTGGGGTGTATCCGCGCCGGCTGGCTAAATTGTTGCCGCTACTGGACTGGGTGGGGCTCGATGTGAAGGCGCCGCCGCAGGATGCGATCCACTATGAGAGTGTGACCAATCTCAAAAAGAGTGCCACACTCTTTAAGCAGAGCTTTGATTTATTGCGCGCCTCGAGCGTCGAGGTTGAGTACCGTACGACCGCTCATCCCGCCTACCTCGATGAAGATTCTCTCGAGGATATTGCTTCCTTCTTAGAAGAGCAGGGTGTGGACTCTTGGGTGGTGCAGATCTACCGCCGCCCTAGTGGCGGCGTGGTGAATCTCTTTCCGAGCGTGCTAGAAACGTGGCCATCGCACGCCTTCATTGCGCGGCAGCAGGAGCGCTTTAAGCAGTTCCATATCCGCCGAACCTAACGGCGGGTAGCGCTAGGCTTATGAAGAGGCGTGATCAGCACCGTTGCTCACGCCTTATTCATCAGTCCCTTGTCGGCCGCGGCCGGGACGGGGCCACTGATAGTCGTCGGGGATCTTGGTTTCAGGCGGCACATCTCCGCTATTGACAATTTCTCTGAAGAAAGAGCCCACAACAAATCGCGGTTTGCGCGTTGCTGGAATCACGATATGTTCACCCGTGTTGGGGTTACGACCCGATCGTGGGGCAGACTCCACGCGCTTAAAGGTGCCGAATCCAATGAGGGTGACGTCATCTCCACGCGCCACAGCTTGCATGATTTCTGCAAACACACTGACAAGAAGGCGATCAGCCATGGCTTTGGAGATGTTATGCCTGTAGGCAAGGATTTCAACGAGTTTTTGTCTATTCATAAGTCTTGCTCCGAGTTCTGTCCTTAGTCGGTTCTAAATGCCGCAGATGAAAAGCTTGGGATGCACGTATCCAGAGAGAAAGCTTGCTTGCTCGGTGCATAGGTCGGCCGCTTCAATACGACTGCCTTGCGCCAGATTCCGCTCCTTTGGCGCTTGGCAGCACAGGCTGTCAGCTCGTAGAGCGTCGGTGATGTCTGGAAATGAAAAGACATTCCTACTACGTGTTACGTATTGTACATATGCCATCAATGGGCTCGCTTTAAGGAAAATCCCTGAACACGATGGCAAAACTTATCCGCTACGCCATTCAGAAATGAATGTTGCTTGGGCTAGAAGCCTACAGGGGAAAGGAGAAAATTTGTGGACATATTAGGGTAATCACTATACCCATTAATAGGTATTTTATTGAATAATTACCTAGCCGAGATGTGAATCCCAAAAGGATTTTTTTACAAATCATTGGTGGTAATCTATTGCTAATCAATAGCTTATGGTGCAAAATACCCTTGCAGACATAGAAAGGGTAGTGAAATGCCAAATCACTGTTACTACCCTTAAGTGGTATATAGGAGTTAGGGCAAGTCTCTAACTCCTTTTTTTTACCTAAAGTTTGCGCTAGGACGAAGCGTGGGATAGTTTTCTGGCTCTGAGCGCGGCTCGGTGCGCGCAACGAGCACTAGCCTTAGCGGTTGGCGCGCGGCAGCACTGCCTCCACCAGTGCTTTGGGGTCGGGATGCTTTTTGAGTAGACTCACGGCCTTGCGCTTTTCTCGGTATGTCAAGAGCATTTCAAGGCTTTGTCGGGTTAAGGTGGCTGTGCTGAGCCCCATGCGCTCCGCGGCTAGCGATAGTACATAAGCGTTGAAGCGGCTGATCGGTAAGATATTGCCCGTGAGGAAAAAGCCACTCAGCGTGGCGAGCGCCGCTGCACTGCCGCCTTCGGCTGCGCGTGCGGTCCAGCGTAGCGCTTCTCGTAGGTTGACGCGTCCCCCCTGACCGGACCAGAATTTCAACCCCAAACGAAATTGGGCGTCAACTGTCCCCGTGAGTGCGGCCTCTTTAAGCCAGTAAGCGGCGTCTCGCTGCCGCTGAGAATCGACCGACTGCGGTGCACGTTGCGCATTCGAGCTACTATGGGCTAGGCTCTCCAGTAAATTCCCCTCGCGCTCGAGCGCAAAGAGTTGACGCGAGAGTTCGTATTGCGCGCGTGAGTCACCAAGCTCTGCGCCTTTTTTTAGCCAGTAGAGTGCTTCTTCTTTGCGCGAGAGTGCCAAGCAGAGAAGCCCTGCTTGACGAGCACTTTCCGCATCATCATGTCCAGCGGCTAGCCGCCACCAGAAAAGTGCCGTTTCTTTGTTTGCGCTGACGCCCCAGCCCTGCTGATAGAGCTGAGCAAGCAGGCGCTGGGCTTCGGCCTGCCCCAGTTGGGCGGCTCGCTCAAGTAGAGCTGCCCCTTGCGGGAGGTCTTGCTGACAGCCTTGTCCACGCAAGGTGAGTAACCCTGTTAGATAGAGCGCTTCGCGGTGCCCAGCGGCGGCAGCAGGTTTGAGCAGTGCCCAGAGCTTACGGTTGATCTGGCTGTTAAGGGGGTTCGCAAGCAGATGGTAGGCGAGTTCACAGCGTGCATCGAGGTTGCCTTCGTGGGCGAGTTTTGTGATTCGCTCAAGCGCAGCGAGCGCCTCCTCGCCTGAGAGCGCGCGTTCACGAACCACACCCGAGAGCAAATCAACGACGCCGCCCTGATTGAGCGTGTGATGTGGCAGAGGAAAGCGTTCGTCGGCAACTTTAGGCATGTGTTTGGCCGTGGTGCTTATTTTGTCGTGTTTGTGCTCGGCGTCGAAGGCGCTGGCTCAGCGGCCTCTGGCGCAGCAGTGGTTTTTTCTTCCACGCTTATTCGACCCGTTTCGCTATCACGTCGAATGATTACCCCATTGTCTGCCGTTGTTGGGGTTGTGGCACTTGAGGCTGCGGCATTATGCGAGGCGGGCTCTTCGAGCATCGAGAGAGCAAGGCCCAAGGAGACTCCCGTCATCATGTAAAGCACCCAACAGAGCGCAGCAAAGACAATCGGACGCCCGATCGGTCTTGGTGTCCAGCCCTCTCCAACGGCGCCGAGCGCACGAATGGCTGACACTTGACGGCGAGCGGAACTGAGAAACCAGACGAGCCAGCACACGAAGAGAAAATAGGGACCTGAGTACTTCATGAGGGGCTCATCAACAAAGATCATTTGCATCACTAGATAAAGCCCCACGAGCCAAACGCTCATGCGAGCCCAGAGCCGGCTTAGACGCGCTTCATTGGCATACCCCATCATTTCCCAGTTCTGAGCCTGCAGATGGCCGCCGAAAATCGGTGTAAAGAGGAAACTGAGAAATACCACTTTAAGCGGTGGGTAAAGCATCGGGATGGGGGACTGTTTGACCATGATTCTTCGGTTTTGTTGATGGGAAACTCGAGATGTGAATTTGCGCCTTATTGTAGCCGAGCGCCTTGGATTGCGCCCGTGTGGCTTTTCTTATTGTGTTGTGCGCGGTAGACTCTCTACTATTGACGTTGGCTAGAAGAGTTCCTCCGAGCGCTCGGTGCGTCTTCTTGAGCGAATCAACTGGCCGCGGTGCACAATGACACAAAAATCAGCCCTATGTCTAAGAAATTCACTTCTCTGCGTACAGCTGCTCTAGCCCTTGCCGCTGTCTCGCTGCTCTCTGGTTGCCAAAGCCTGAAAAATTTCTTTTGGGGCGAGCCTGAGATCAAAAATCCCTATGCGGATGCGTATCGTGACTATGAGTCCCCTTGCGTGATTGGCAGTGATGATCATTCGCCCACGCTTGATGTGATGCTCCTTAACGCGATGAAAGACCGGGGGCTAAAGCCACAGCTCATTGATGAAAAGGACACAGAACGCCTGAAGAGTTGCCGCATTACCGTCCGTTTTAGCGTGGAGGGTGGTGATAGCTTTACGCAAGGCGTTGAAGGGATGTCACTCTTTTACCGAGACCATAAGACGGGAGAGACCTATTGGGTCGGCATAGGCAAGCGCAACCGTTTCAATATGCCTGAACTCTCTAGCGCTGCTGCCGAAGCGCGCGACCCTCAGGTGATTATTCGACAGCTTGTGGAGCGGCTCTTCCCAGAGCGTTTGATAAGCGAATGAGGTAAATATTCACACGAATTTGACCTTAAGCAAAATGTAAGAAAATAAGCGCCCTATCTTAAGCCTAAAGAACTAATCCGTTTAGTTCGAGCAGGTAGGTTTCTTATAGAATTCTAAACAGAGTGTGTTGTACAACACACTTGCTTGATGGTCCTAGGCAGAGACTGTCATGCAAAGTGGTAATACACTAGGCCACTTCATTGGGGAATGGGGTAAGCCAAAAAGCCTGTATTACTGCAGTGTTTGAGCGGTTTGTTGGTGTGTCGGGGGACTATCTGCAGCAGCTCAAACATAACGGCTCGCCTCTGTGAGCCGTTGACCAACCACGGAAAAGGGGGAACGACAGCGAACTCAGGTCGTCCCCCCTTTTTTCTCCGATCGCTTCTAGCACGTCTTGATCGACGCGGCGCGTAGTTCGCCGAAAAAGCCTCAACTCCTGTATACAAAAGCATAAGTTTTGTATAGAATCAGGGTTATCCCTAATTGATAAAGTGAAGATTCAGGCGCTGCCGCTCGTTTTCTGAGTGCCAGCGCTTTTGTGCGTTGTGGAAAAGTTTATGAAAGAAGATCAACAGAAGCCGCACCAGCCTTGGCAGGCTGTGCTCGCGATCTTGACAACAAGCGCGGTTCTCATGAGTGTCAGCTATACCATGCTGATTCCCTTTCTGCCTGTGTACCTTATTGAGGAGTTGCATGTCGCAGCTGACAAGGCCAATCTCTGGAGTGGCGTGATCTTTTCAATTAGCTTTCTCATTTCTGGGATCATGGCGCCGATTTGGGGCGCGATTGCTGACAAAAAATCCCGCAAACTCATGGCGGTTCGTGCTGCGATTCTGCTTTCCGTGTCCTATGGGCTCGGCGGTATCGTGCAAAACGAGTGGCAATTGCTCTTTATGAGAGCCTTTCAGGGGTTTGCTGCTGGCCTTTGGCCCGCGTGCTTGGCGTTGATGGCGAGCTACGCGCCGCAACAGAAGCTCGGGTTCTGCATGTCCATCATGCAGGGGGCAATGACGGCGGGTGGTGTGCTTGGGCCGCTGGCTGGCGGCAGTCTCGCACACTGGTTTGGTATGCGCATGACGTTCTTCTTGGGCGCAGCCTTCCTCTTTGCCATCACCATTATCCTCATGCTCTACATCAAGGAGCCGCCTAAGAAGGCGTCGGCGAAGTCGGAAAGCAAAACGGCTGAAAGTCGCGAGGAGACTCCCAAGAAGGTGGCGCTCACCAAGATTCCTGTGGTTCGTCGCATGTTGCTAGCGGCAGCCGTCGCGCAGCTCAGCCTATTGCTCGTGCAACCCATCATGCCGATGTACATCGGAGAGCTCTCGGGACATCAGGGTGACATTGTGCTTGTGACAGGGATTGTGTTCTCTGCGGTGGGGCTCTCAGGGGTGATTGCCGCACCTATTTGGGGGATTGTCTCTGAGAAGATCGGTTTCCGACCGGCGCTTTACTCGGCGCTTTTTGGCGCAGCGGTCCTCAATATGGGGCAGGCGATTCCAGAGTCGTTGCTTGGGTTTTCTTCGTGGCGCTTCTTGGGGGGCTTAGCCTTTGCGGGCGTTTTCCCCATGATTAATTCGATTCTCACGATGAGTACGCCCCCAGAGAGTCGTGGTCGTATTTTCGGGCTCTCCTATACGGCGCAGCAGGTCGGTAACGTTATCGGGCCGATTTTGGGGGGCGCCATTGGTATCTATCTGCCGCTCAAATGGGTGGTTTTCCTTTCGGGGCTGGTGCTACTGCCGATTGCGATTTATTTGTGGATGAAGCGTCCCGTCGTCGAGGCCTCGTCGCGCGGCGAAGAGATGCCACTTTGAAGCGAAAACTCTCGAGCCTATTAAGTTTCTAAGAAACCGCCTGTAGACGGTATGGAAAATAGGTGTCAGCCTGATAAAATGGGCGCCGTTACGACACAATGGAATGCATGCTGTTTCCCTGCGTTGTGCGCGGCATGCAAGCAGAACAATGGATACTTTCATACTTGCCGTACTTTGCCTTTTAGGGGCACTGGCTATCATCGACCTGTTTGTGGGCGTCAGTAACGATGCCGTCAACTTTTTAAATTCAGCCGTCGGCAGCCGTGCTGCCCCTTTTTGGGTGGTGATGACGGTCGCGAGCGTTGCGGTGCTCACGGGCGCAACCTTCTCCTCTGGGATGATGGAGGTCGCCAAGACTGGGGTACTACAACCCGAGCACTTTACGTTTGCTGAAGTGATCGTGGTCTTTACGGCCGTGATGGTAACCGATGTATTGCTACTCAATACTTTCAATTCGTTAGGGTTACCAACATCGACCACGGTCTCGATCGTCTTTGAGCTACTGGGCGGCGCAACGGCCATGGCCTGCTACAAAGTTTGGTCCAGTGGGGCACCCTTTACCGATTTGGGGCTTTACATCAACTCTGGCAAGGCACTCGCCATGATCATGGCCATTCTGATCTCCGTCATCGTTGCCTTCATTGCCGGTCTCATCGTCCAATACCTCCTCCGTATCCTCTTTACCTTCCACTACGAACGCTATTACAAAATCTTTGGCGGACTGTTCGCTGGCGTTTCTCTTTCCGCGGTTTTTTACTTCTTGGTGCTCAAAGGGCTTCGAGGTGCTTCGTTTATGACGCCCGAGGCAGTTGCTTGGGTCGATCAGAATTCTGAGCTTTTGCTACTCTATTGCTTTATCGCTGTGACTGTGCTCGCGCAGGGGGCGATTCTGCTCTGCCGTCTCAATATCTTCCCCTTCATTATTTTGGCGGGAACCTTTGCGCTCGCGTTCGCCTTTGCTGGCAACGACTTGGTGAACTTCGTGGGCGTGCCGCTCGCAGCGCTTGAGAGTTTCCATCTCTTTACCGCGGCGCCAGGTGCTGATGCGGCCACGTTTACGATGGAGGGATTGCGCGCACAGACCACAACCCCCACGATCTATCTTGCCGCCAGTGGCGTGGTGATGGTGCTGACACTGTGGTTTTCTAAGAAAGCGCACCGTGTCATTCGCACGTCGATTAGCTTAGCGAGCGCGACGCGAGGCGGTAAAGAGCAGTTTGGCTCCTCGTTGCCCGCGCGTATCGTGGTGCGCGGTGCTATCCGTATCAACGAGATTCTGCATCAACTGATTCCCGCGGGCATTTTTGCGCAGCTCGGTAAACGCTTTGAGGCCAAGCGTCTCAAGCCTGATGAACAGCCGCTGCCATTTGATGCTATCCGTGCGAGTGTTAACTTGGTGCTCGCCGCTGGGTTGATTGCATCGGCGACGAGCCTGAAGCTGCCGCTCTCGACGACGTATGTCACCTTTATGGTTGCCATGGGAAGCTCGCTTGCTGATGGGGCCTGGGACCGAGAGAGCGCGGTCTATCGTATTTCTGGTGTGCTCACAGTGATTTCGGGCTGGTTCATTACGGCCTTTACGGCTTTCACAGTTTGCGCCGTCTTCTGTAGCCTCTTTATTTGGCTTGGCAAGTGGTTCATTCTCATCATGATGATTGTGGCGCTCTCATTTGTGGTGAAAACGAACTTCTTGACGAAAATGCCCACGGAAGAGGGGGCGGGGAAGATGCTCGCCAAGGGTGACAAGCAGAGCGTGCGTGAATTGCTCAACCGTTCGATCGATGACAATCTGCAGCGCACATTGAGCATTTTGGCCGATGGCCTTCGTGCGTTTTTGGCCGAAGATGAGGCGAAGCTCAAAGTGCTCAAGAGTCGTGCTGGAGCGCTCTACGATGACACGGCCACGGCGCGTGGTGACTACTACCAAATGGCCGTCGAAGGGGAGCATGGCACCAAGGCGGACCGTGACGCGCGTAATTTTTACTACCGCGCTTTCACGAGCATGAAGGAAGTGAGCCACTCACTGCGCGATCAAATGGGCGTGAGTGAAAACTACATCGCGAACTGCCACTCGCCCTTCCGCGGCGCAATGCATGATTACACTGCGCGTCTAGCTGCCGAGATCGACGGACTCAGGAAGAATTTCTCTAGCGGAGAATGCCGCCGTGTGTTGCGATTCCTTGAGGATGGACAACGACAGTTTATGACGCGTATTGCTGAGGAGCAGGTTTCGCTCAGAAAGAGTGAACTCTACCTTGGCTACATTCTCTTTACCCGTGAGGTAATTAACCGCTACCAGATGGTTAAGCTTCTGCAGCGTGAGCTCGAAAACGGGATCAACCCCAATATGCGTCAGCGTCAAGAAGCTGAACTTGTTGAACCCATTCGTCCCTCGGAGCGGTAGAATAACGGTTCAAAGGCCAGTGTGTCCTCTGGAGAGTAGGGGGCACACACAAAACAACCCGCTGTGTTAACGCACAGCGGGTTGTTTTCCTAATAGAGCAGTATTTGCGCTTAGCGCTCAAAGGCGCGGCGTCCTTTACTGTCGCGCTTCATGAGGCGCTCCTGTTCACGCTTCCACTCCTGTTTGCTCGCTTCGTCGCGCTTTTCAAACTCGCGTTTACCACGCGCTAAGGCGATCGTTACTTTGACGCGGTTGTTGGCGGAGAAGTGCAAGTCAAGCGGTACGAGCGTATAGCCGGCACGTTCAACTTTGCCGATGAGTTTCATGATTTCGCGTCGGTGCATGAGCAACTTACGCGTGCGGTTACTCTCAAGCGTTTCATGCGTGCAGACTTGATCGGCAGGGGTGAGGTGGGCGTTGCAGAGGAAAAGCTCCCCTTCACGCACGTAGATGTGTGCCAAGTTGATTTGCGCGCGTGAGGCACGCACGCTTTTGACTTCCCAGCCCCGCAGCACGATCCCCGCCTCGAAGCGCTCTTCGATGACGTAGTCGTGACGGGCACGACGATTTTGAATTGCTGACATAATGTGTGATCTTCAGTATGAGTTGACGTAATGGGCGCGACAGTGGTGAGCAGAGCTCCCGCTGCTGAAGGCTGGCGCCCAAACTTGTTGGAAGTGCGCTGATTGCGTTTACTTCCAGGCTGTGAGATAGAGTGAATTGTAGCGGTTTTTGTTGCTCGGTCAGCAACTCGGGTGACTTTTGATTGGTGAGGGTGCGGTGAAAATCACGATTGTCGAAGTGGGGGAGAGCTCCCCCGAGGAACTTCAATTGACGCTGCCCGAGGGCGCAGATATTGCGGCGGCGATTAGTGCGGCAGGTCTTTCTTACAATGAAAGCGATGCGGTAAGCCTTTGGGGGCGTCGCGCGCATTGGGATACGCCGCTGATGGAGGGTGCACGCGTCGAACTTGCGCGCGCCCTGCGCTGTGATCCTAAGCGGGTGCGGCGCGAGCACGCTGCAGCACAAGGTGACATCCGTATTGTGACGCGCGGCAAAGGGCGCCACGGCGGGCGCAGGCGCGAAGAGACGCCGAACGATTAACGCCGCCAGCGCGTGCCGCCCCTCGCAAGCGTTACCGCCTCTTTGAGTTTATGGCGCTCAGTGTAAGCGTTAAGCACGCTAAGCGCAGCGTGCACTTGGTCGCGCGAACTTCGCCACAAGTTGTTACAATGGCGGCTAGCTAGTCGAACAGATTGGTCCAGGCCGATCATCCAAACAACAGCAATAAGAGCTCTGCGCCACGATGCGCACCCTTTGACAGAAAAACCTCTACCCACGCTAATTTCCCCAAGCGCGGCAGTTCAGTGCGCGCTTTTCGGTGTGCGGTGAAAAACTCACACAAACAACTGTCAGAGGCGTTTTTGAGCCACATTGGGTTTCACATGCCCCTGTTGGATCGCCTTGGATTTTCCCTTGAAAAAATTTGCACAAGGAACTCTTAAAGTGGATTGGTTGAGTGAAATTGTCTCCGTACTAAACGGATACTTGTGGTCCTACATTTTGATTGCCATGCTCATTGGCTTGGGCCTGTGGTTTACGGTTCGCACAAAGTTTGTCCAGATCACGCAGTTGCGTGAAATGTTCCGCCTTGTGACCGAAGGCGCGACCGCTAAGCCGCGTGCGGGGCACATCTCGACGTTTCAAGCCTTCTGTGTGTCGACGGCCTCTCGTGTAGGCGTTGGCAACATTGCAGGTATTGCGATTGCGGTGGTGGCGGGTGGCCCTGGCGCCATTTTCTGGATGTGGGTCATTGCGACCATCGGTGCGGCCACGGGGTTTGTCGAGTCGACGCTCGCACAGATCTATAAGGTGCCGCGTCAGGGTGGCGGCTTTTTGGGTGGCCCAGCGTACTACATCGGCAACGTGTTGCGTAGTCCGTTCTTTGCTTGGCTCTTTGCGGTACTGATCTCGGTGACCTACGGCCTGATCTTTAATTCCGTACAGGCCAATACGATTGCCGCTTCGATTCATACCACCTTCTCCGTGGATCCTCAGACCACGGGTATTGCGATTGCGGCCTTTACCGCGTTGGTGATTTTTGGCGGCATGACGCGTATTGCTAAGGTGGTGGGACTTATGGTGCCTTTTATGGCATGTGCCTATCTGCTTGTGGCGATCATCGTTACCGTGATGAACATCACCATGGTGCCTGCGGTGTTTGCGCAGATCTTTAAGGCCGCTTTCGGTCTTGATGCCGCGATCGGTGCTGGCATTGGTGTGGCGATGATGACCGGTATTAAGCGCGGGCTCTTCTCCAACGAAGCAGGTATGGGTGCTGTGCCGAATGCGGCAGCCGCAGCTGATGCGACGCACCCTGTGAAGCAGGGGCTTGTGCAGGCGCTTGGTGTGTATTTCGACACGCTCCTTGTGTGCACGGCCTCGGCCATGTTGGTGCTCCTTTCGCCTGATTGGGCGAGCTCTGGCAAGACGGGTATTGAACTCGTGCAGCTCGTGCTGAAGGGTCAGCTTGGCGGCTGGACGAGCTACTTCATTTCGATCGTGGTGCTCTTCTTTGCGTTTAGCTCCATCATCGGTAACTACTTCTACGGCGAAATCAACATGGACTTCATCAGCAAGAGCCCTTGGGCTCTGCAGATCTTCCGTCTGTTTGTCGTGATCATGGTGTATGTGGGCTCGGTGGCTAAGCTCTCCTTTGTGTGGGACCTCGCTGACCTCTTTATGGCGCTCATGGCTATGCTCAACCTCGTGGCGATTGCGCTGCTTGGTAAGTATGCGTTTGTGGCCATGAACGACTACCTTAAGCAGAAGAATGCGGGTGTGCGTAACCCTGAATTCGATCCGAAGGTGATGCCCGATCAGACGGGTATCCTCTGCTGGCCGCGCCATAAGGATGAAGAACTTGTTCAGGACTAAGTTAATCTGATCTCTGAGAGGTTTTACGCTTCGGGCGGATGCTCCTTTTATTTGGAACGTCCGCCCTTTTTATTGCCCCTGAGCAATGACCTAACTCCCTCCCTCCCATTCGGGAGGGGTGTAGTTACCTCCCTCAGGAATTAGTGCAAAAGAACTAATACTTATGTAAAGCGTTGATATTGCTAAGAAATTATTAGATATATAGGGTTTTCCCTAGCCATTACCAACGGACTATTCCCCTATTCTTAACGCTCCCTTAAACTTAAGGGCATAGGTGAGAGGGCGTTTTAGCGCTCTTTTACTTAATACCGTGCGACACACGGAAATTAAGGCCAACACCCCAAAGCGTTCATGACACGCCGCCGATCCAAGCCGGTGTCCATGAATGGCGGTTGGAATCCCATCGCCTAACCCGTTACCCAAGAGCGGGTTTGTCATGTGAGTAGGGAATGCAAATACCACCCCAAGGAGAAACTATGTCTAAACTCAACATGAAGCCGCTTGCGCTTGCCGTAGCCCTTTTCGGGCTTTGGATGAGTGCACCGGCTGAGGCTGCCAATAACAATGCAGTTTGTGCTGGCTGCCATGCCACCATCGCAAAGGATCATGCGGGTGCGGTGCACGCCAAGATTGACTGCGCATCCTGCCACCCTGGTACGCAAGATCACCTGAAGAATGTTAAGTCGCGTCCGCAGACCAATATGGATCCTGCCAATTGCGGCGGCTGCCATCAGGAACAGTACAAGAGCCTCTTTACCATGTCCGACAAGGGTGCTCGTCTTTCCAAGAAGGAAATGACGGGTCCCGCGCCTGACCCCTTCTTTGACCGTGCGCTCGGTGCGCATGGCTTCACGAAGGAGCACGATGAGCCGCGTGGCCACGGCATGATGGTGATCGACCAGTTTGCGGTTGATCGCGCGTTCGGCGGTCGCTTCCAGCCCAAGGATGGCTGGCTCTACTCGACGTTGCCTGACGGCAAGAGCTACAAGGCTTGGGATGTGCTGAAGGATCTGGAACCGGACTCCACGGGTCAGAAGAGCTTCAAGCCGGGGACGGCCACGGCTGCGAACGCGGTTTGCTGGTCCTGCAAGAGCTCCGATGCGATGCTCGATTGGGCTTACATGGGCGATAAGGTTGACGGTGCCAAGTGGAACCGTGGCTCTGACCCTGTGGCGCTCGTTCGTACCGTCCAGCACGCCATCAACTGCAATATCTGCCACGATCCGCACTCGGCCAAGCCGCGTATTCAGCGCGATGCGTTGATTGATGCGATGACCCGTGACGATGATGCCAACGTCTATAAGACCAATGCGGCGAATCAGACGACGGTTGAAGTCCGTGACGCTGGCGTGCGTGGCTTTACGCGTAAGCTTGGCTACCTCGGCCGCTCTGACTCTCGTTTGATGTGCGCACAGTGCCACGTCGAATACGTTTGCAACCCTGGTATCGATGCCAAGACGGGTGAGAAGATTGGCTTTGATAATCGCCTCACGAACCACTTCCCGTGGAAGAATGCCGACCAGATCGACGCTTACTACGATAAGATCGGCTTCCGTGACTTTAAGCACAATCGCACTGGTGCGTTGCTCGTGAAGATGCAGCACCCTGACAGCGAAACGTTCTTTGGTTCGACCCACGACAAGGCTGGTGCGGAATGCGCGACCTGCCATATGCCGAAGGTCAAGGATAAGAACGGCAAGACCTACACCCTGCACTGGGCTACGTCGCCGAAGCACTACATCAAGGAAACCTGCTTGACCTGCCATAAGGACAAGACGGAAAAGCAGATGGTTACCGCCATCGACACGATGAAGAATCACTTCCGCGGCAAACTGCGCGAAACCGAAGCCCGTATGGACGACATGTTTGATGCGTTCGATATGGCAAAGGTCGCGGGTGTTGACGAAAAGGTTCTGGATGAAGCCCGTAAGCTGCACTCCACCGCCCACCTCAACTGGGAATACTGGACGGCTGTGAACGGTGCGTACTTCCACAATCATGAAATGGCTGTTCGCAGTCTTGCCAAGGCTGCCAAGGCGGCAAGCGACGCTAGTGCGCTGCTTCGCAAGGCCATCGATGAGAAGAATGCTCAGAACGCGCAGAAGAAGTAAAACTCCTGCCATCTGACTAACGCTCAAAGCGGGCGGGGTTGCTCTCAAGGACCCCGTCCGCTTTTTCAAATTCAGCTTTTCTTAACGGTTGATTCGTTAGAATGATGCCCCAGTCCTTTTTTCCATCTTCCTCTCTGATTTGTTGAGACTCCCCCAATGACTATCGATGAGATCACGCTCTACGCGCTTTTTGTCGTGATGACCCTTCTGGCTATGGCGTTTGTGATACCGACGCTTACGCGTGTGGGGCAGACGCATTCGGCAGAGGCTGAGACGCTCGAGCATCGGCGTGCGCTATCGAGCGCTCTGCGTGATGAAATGGCGCGGCTCAAAGAAGATCGAGATCGCGGGCTGTTAGCTGAGGGGGACTACAGCGCGGCGCTAGAGGATATCGAGCGGCGCGTACTTGAGGAAACTCGTGAGCTCAACGGAAACCACGAAGCGCGCACGTATCGGCCTGCACCCGTCATTGCTGCCGTGGCAGCGCTCTTTGCCGTGGTGACGATTATGGGCTACGGTCTCAAAGGCTCGCCCGAGCTGATGCGACTTGCGGACGACCAGAAAGTGCTCGAAGGTAAAGCCAATATCGAGCAACTCGAGACCTACCTCAAAGACAATCACAAAGATGGGCGCGCTTGGGTGTTATTAGCTCGACAGCGTGCCGCGAAGGATGACTTTGCGGGGGCGGTTGAGGCCTACCGCACGGCGCGCGAGGTGATGACGAAGGTGCGTAACGACCCCTCAGTCTCACTGGAAATGGCCGCTGCGTTGCTGACGACGCGCAACGAGCGCAACACGCGTGAAGCGCTTCCGCTACTAGAGGCCGTGCATAATCTCAACCCCGCTGATGAGCGCGTCACGCAGCTCTTGGTGATGGCCGCCACTGACCTTGAAGAGTGGCAGATGGCTGCCAACGCCGTTGAAACGCTTTTGGGGAGCATGAACCCCGAGAGCCCCTCCTACATGGAGGCGCGTGAGATGCTCGATCGACTGCGTAGCATTGAGCAGCGCGCCGCCCAAGCAAAAGTCAAGCGCGAAAAAGAGAAGGCTTCTGAGTAGTCTAACGAGGGGTGGTGGGCGCTGGCGCTCTTTACGTGCTAGCAGGCGCCCACCTCGCGCATTAGAGGCGCGTTGGGACTGAGAGTGGCGGCTCACCGTCGGTGAATTCAGGCCAGCTCAACGTTTGCCACTGCTCGGTGAGCGAAGCTCTCAGAAACGCGGCGTCACGCTCTAGTGTGAGCGTGAGTTCGGCGCCCTCCTCTTGTGCGAGTACAAAAAGCCGCGCGCGCAGTAGCGCTGCGGCAAAGCTACCCCAATTCTCAAAGCGAACTGCGGCCTCGGTCACACAGCGTGCTTCGTAGCGCTCGGCCGCAGCGACGGTAAGCACGCCCGCCTCGATAGCGAGCATCAAGAGCGCGGCCGCATCAGAGAGCTCGAGCGCGCGTAGGCGGCTCCAGTCATCGCTCTCTCGAAACGCGTCGACCACCATACGGCGCCGCGTCATGGCGCGAGCGGCTTCTCGATCCGAGGCGCTTGGTTGAAAGCCACTCCAACCAAAGGTATTTTCGTCAGTGAGTAGCTTACGCACGTTGGCCGCGTTGGTGAGCTTACGGTAAAGCCGTGTGATGGGGTTACCCTCGGTAATGTGCAGAAACTGTTCACGAAAGTCCGTGGGTGACATAATCCCAAGCTCTGTTGAGAGCGTATGCAGGACTTCGTACTCAGGGAGCGGTGCGTCGGGGTTAAAGCCCTTTGTGTAGAGCGAAAAGCGCGCGAGCGCCTTCGCACACGCATGCCAAGGAAACTGTGCCCAAGGTGCATTCACAGGCGTGCGGCCTAGTTTGCCTAGTTCTGCTTCAAGCGCGAGGCAACGCTCTATGGCGTCGGCTAAATCGGCCGAGGGCATTAGCAGCTCGAGAGGGCTTTCTTCGTCAAACATAGGTGTCTCTTCTCAGCAGGTTGGGACTTAGTGTTGAGCGCTATGTAGTGTCATTTCGCACGGCGTGGCCTTGCAGTGAAAGACCGCACGGAATCGGTCACCAGCGCTGTCGGTGAGGATCAGGTCATCGGGGCGAAAGAGTGCACGGTCATGCGCTTGTAGCAACTCAGGAAACGCTTTGAGCATTTTCGGGCACAGTTTGAGCGTAGCACGGATACAGTGGCGACAGGTCATGAGCGCCGCATCCTTGACGGGTACTAGCTCAAACGCGGGTGCTAGCACCCGAGCACCATGCTGCTCGTAAAAGGCTTGTGCTCGCGCGTTAGCCACGTTGGCTCGGTAGTCCACAAAGCGTGATGGAAAGGGGGCGGTGGCATTGACGGGAGCACGCTTCGTTGGAGGAAGCGCCGCCGCGAGCGCCGCATCGAGCGCTAAGCACGCTTGGCGACGCAATTCGTTTGCGAGCGAGGCGGGCACAAAGGCGTTGAGCGCCTCATCGAGCTCGAGATCCGCTGGTGCGAGCGCATAGCGTGTCTCGCCCATTTTGAGCAGATTATTGATGAGGGTATCACGGTTGCGCGTGGCATCTTTTGGGGGCTCGTGCGCAAAGGCTATGCTCGCGCTCGCTTCGGCGACGCGCGCACCTCTGTTGTCAAGCGCCGCAAGATGAAGAGTGAAACCCTCTTGAGAAAGCGCAAAGCGCGCGGCGATCGGAATGCGCCGCGTAGCAGTCTCGCCGCTTAATACCTTCATAAAGGCCTGATCGCGGTTACGTAGCAGTAGCGAGCCGCGCGTGAGACCCGTGGGGATTTCACGCCGCCTCAGGATGAGCTTGAGCCGTCCATGTGCCGCCGCATCAATACGGTTAACTGCGAGCCCACTGAGCTCGCCATGGTCATCGAAATAGGTGAAGCCGTCGCCATTTTTGAGCACAATGCCCGCTGCGGGCTTTAGCGTGATGACGCCAGGCTGAATCTCTTGCACCACCCCCACGGGCTGCCCAGCGTTTTTAGGCGTGCTGAGTTCAACGAGCTCATAGGGCTTATCGTATTGACGTCCGTGAATGAAGTAGTCGGTCGCGCCGCGGTTAAAGCTCTTTTCAGGCTCGGGTGTAAAGCGCAGTTCACTCTTACCAAGCGAGGCACGTGTGAGTTCAGGGTGCGCGGCGAGTATCGCATCAAGCTTTTGACGGTAGTAGGCGGTGATGTTTTTGACGTAGAGCACGTCCTTCAGACGCCCTTCAATTTTGAACGTACTCACCCCCGCGGCAATCATCGCCTCAAGATTGTCGCTTTGGTTGTTGTCTTTGAGTGAGAGGACATGCGAATTTTTCGCCAAGACTTGCCCATCAAGCGTTTCCACATCATAGGGGAGACGACAGAACTGCGCGCATTCACCCCGGTTGGCGCTACGCCCCGTCATGGCTTGAGAGATGTAGCATTGCCCCGAGTAGCTGACGCAGAGCGCACCGTGAATGAACGCTTCAATGCGAGCGGTTTTGAGCGCAGCGCGCGTGGTCGCAATGTCCTCGAGCGACATTTCACGGGCGAGCACCACCTGAGAAAATCCCACGGCTTCCAAAAAAGCTGCCTTCTCAGGCGTGCGAATATCGCACTGCGTCGATGCGTGCAATTCCACGTCGGGCATGGGGCCCATCAGTAGCCCCATATCTTGCAGGATTAACGCATCGACCCCTGCGTCGGCCGCGGCAAAGGCGATGCGACGCGCCTCTTCGAGCTCAGCATCGGTAAAGAGCGTGTTGAGCGCCATGAAGGCGCGCGCGCCATAGCGGTGCGCGTACTCAGTGAGTTTAGCAATATCATCGAGCGAGTTACCTGCCGCATGACGCGCGCCAAAGGCTGGCCCCCCAATATAGACAGCATCCGCTCCATGGTCGATCGCGGCGATGCCGATGGTTGCGTCGCGCGCTGGGGCGAGCAGTTCAAGGTCGTGATGCCCGATCATGGCGTTTGACGGTTTTGTTTGATGAAGTCAGAAAAGCTCTGCGTAATGCCGTAACGCTCTGGGTTCTTGGGCCCAATCTGCGCGCAACGCTCGATCTTGAGGAAGTCGGCAAGCGTATCGTCGCCAGCGGCACGGGCAAAGCTCGCGGCACTCGACTGATTGTCGGTGCAGTAGTCGCGATAGGCCCCCGCACGCAGTAGCACTTTCACCGCTTCGCGATTCGGACGGCGTGCCGCCATCATGAGCGGGGTCACGCCAGCGCTCGTTTGCGCATTGACATCCGCGCCTGCTTTGAGCAACCGCTCAATGAGCGGCACATTGGCTTCGGTGGCGGCGTAGTGCAAAGGGGTCCAGCCCTTATCAAGGTTGACGTGCGCGCCGCGCTTGAGGAGCTCCTCAACGTCGTCAGCGCGATTTTTGATCACCGCCATCATGAGTGGCGTTTCACCATAGGCGTTGGGCATATTCACGTCGATGAGTTCATTTTTGAGAAGCTCCTCGACCACGTGCCAGCTATCCGAGCGGTACGCAAAGGTGAGCAACGTATCTTTGTTTGGGAGCGTGAGATTGGGGTTCATCCCCTTGGCAATAATGCTGCGCACCGTGTTGACATCACCAATCATCACGGCTTGTTGGATGCGGGAGACGTTTTTCCCCATCTCGTTAAGCTCTTCTTGGCTGATCACGGTACCATCGGGCCCTGTCAGTTGAGTGCGCTGCTCGGCGCTAGCGTCTTCGGGCAGGGCCGCGATCGCGGTGGCAGAAAGAAGTGAGCCCGCCAAGAGGGCGAGCGCAAACGCGTGTTTCATGAATCGGCTCCAAAAGCTTGGGCAGTAGTGCTTGCGCTGTGCTGCCCGTGAGCAGCGTGTGTAGCGTACAAGTGGACTGCCCGTATGAGTACGGTTAGGTAAGCGCAATCGGCAGACGGAAGAAGTCGATGGCGGTTTGTGTCGTCACGCGCGCCACTTCTTCAATGTCGATGCCGTGCACTTCAGCAGCAGTTCGTGCAATGTGCGGTACGAAGGCGGGCTCACAGCGTCGGCCGCGTAGCGGCACCGGTGCCATATAGGGCGAATCTGTCTCGAGCATAAATTTCCCTAGTGGGAGTCCCGCGCAGACTGCACGCAGTGCATCGTTGCGCTTAAAGGTGAGCGAGCCCGTAAAGCTAACGAGGCCACCTGCATCGATAGCGCGCAACGCGCACGCTAGCGTATGCGAGTAGCAGTGCATCACAAAGCCCATGTCGCCTGCGTGCATCTCTTCGAGAATATCGAGTGCCTCGGGTTCGCTATCGCGAGCATGAATGACCAAGGGCTTACCGAGAATGCGCGCGGCTTCAATGTGCATGCGGAAGCGGCGTCGTTGCCACTCGAGCGGCTCTTTGCACCAGTAAAAGTCTAGCCCAGTCTCGCCTACGGCTACGATAGAAGGGTGAGAGCAGTGGTGAACAATCGTTTCGAGCGTGGTTTCGGGGGCGTCTTCAAACTCGGGGTGTAGCCCCCAAGCACCAAAGATCACATCAGGGTGTGCGGCAGCAAGCTCGAGCACTTTGGGGTAGTCGTCTTCATCACAGCCAATGACCACGCTCGCGCAGACATTGGCAGCTTGCATTCTGGCGACGACGGCATCACGATCCTCGTCGAAGTCGCTCGCTTCGATGTGAGAGTGCGAGTCGATGAGCGGTGTTTTTGTGAGCGCTAGTGTTTCTTGCGTCATAAAAATTGTTGGTTAATCAGGAGTTTGCGTGCATTTTGCACGGTAGCGCGCCCAAAGTCCAGCAAGCAGCAGGTAGATCAGTGCCTGTAGCGCGAGCTCAAGGAGCATGGGAGCCACTGTGCCAAGTGCCGCCCCGTCCTGAGAGAGCGCCACGATGGCGCGAATCCCGGGCGTGGAGGGTAGCAGATGCGCGAACCCCGCGACAAAGGGGTGCTCAATATTGCTCGCTGGCCAAATCGCTCCTGAGATAAAGACAGCGGGGGCAGAGACCATCACAATGCCTTGCGTGCTATAGCGGTTTGTACCGATCAGAAGTGCCACAAAGAGTGAGAAAGCACAGACATCAAGCGCATAAAGCGCGCCAGCAGCCAGCACCCCAAACGCGTTACCCATGGAGCCGTACTCATTGAACCAGAAGTCAAACCCCTGCATATAGCCAAACCAGAGCAGGGCGAGCGCCCAGAAGGACGTGAGGAGCGCGGAGCCACGCCGCACGGGCCAGCGTAGAACCTCTTTGATAAAGGGTGCCGTGGCGGGTGTTTCGAGCCAAGCTCCCACACTGAACGTTATCAGCATGAGCATGATGGCTTGCAGAATCACTGGGGCCACCACGGGTACGGTGTAGTTACCGTAGCCGCCGATTTCGTTAAAGCGGTAGAAGATCTCCAGATCAGGCATGGCAAGGCGTGACTGTTGCGCGAGCAGCGCCGGCGGCGTATTGGCGAGGTAGACCTCGGCAGCATCGAGCTTGCGCTCTGCGTCAGTGATCACCCCGCTGATGGCGCTCTGCACGGCACGCCCCTTAACGGGGAAAGCGCCGCTGGCGCGAACATGAATGGAGCTATTTTCCCCTCGCGCGAGCGAGCGCTCAAAGTCATGGGGGATCGTTACGACGACGCTTGCACGCTCACGCTGGTAGAGATCCCACGCTTCGGCGGAGTTCTGCACAATGGCGGTGATATCGACCGTGGGAGAGGCGTCAAGCGCGTTGATAAAGTTACGCGAGGCGCTACTGTGATCGAGGTCGAGCACGGCTGTGGGGATATGCTCAATTTGCTGATTGCTGTAGGGCCAAGCGTAAAAAACAAGATAGAAAGCGACGGCAACGAGTGCCACGACGAGCGTATCGCGTGAGAAGGCGTATTTTTTGCTTGCTGCAGCAAAAACCTGCCACCAGCCCCATCCTGCCGTTTTATGGCGTATCTGGGCTTCAGCTAAGGGCGCCCCAGCGGCTACAGCAGACTCTTGTGCTGCCCAACGATGCATGCGCCAACTTAAAATGGACAAGCCCGCTGTGCCTGCAATGAGAATAAAGAGCGCGAGTTTGCCAATGTTCGTTAGCACGTGATCCACGGGAGATCCGAGCGCCATGCATTCGCCTTGGATCGCAAGGTAGTGCGTAAGCGGCAGCAGTTTCCCAAAGAACGCAGCCCCTGGCGTCATCGACTCAAAGGGGTAGGAAAAAGCGGTAAAGGGGAAGGTCGGCGCGAAAATCGCCACCACGCCCGTGAGCGCAAGCACCCACGTTAGCGAGAGCGAGGCAACGAGCATCACGACGGCAGCCGTGGCGCCCATGAGGGTGACCCCTGCAACGAGCCAAAGCGCGATGGAGCCCGCAGAGAGCCACCCCTCTAGACCGGCAAACCAAGCCACCCATGCCGAAATGAGTAGCGAGTAAAGCGCCACCCAGGGTAGCGCTTTACCTAAAATCGCAGCGCTCGGGGCGTAGCGCGCCTGGGCGAGCAACTCGCGCACACCACCATCGCGCCACTCTCGAACCAGTACACCGGCGAGAGTAATGGCGAGTCCAAGAACCAGCAGTCCAGGCACGAGTGTGGCAAGCAGATAGCGGTTGAAATTAAAGGCGGTGTTTCCTTCAAAGTACACATCGGGCTCTTCGATGCGCAGGTTTCGAGCATTCGCGTCGAGCGTGCCTTGGCGTAACTTTGTGATGGCGCGAGCCGCGTGAGCGCGCTTGAGCTCCGCCACCGCGAGCTTAAGATCCACTTCGAGAATGGTGCCGATGGCGTAGTAGCTCTTATTGATAGAAATCCGTACGGGCTCGCCGCGCGCGGCAGCCGCTTCGCGAGAGAAATTCGTCGGAATCACAATGCTCGCGTAGACGCTACCGGCCTTGAGCGCTCCGTCTGCGGCCCCGCTACTCGGGTAAGAAACCAGTGAGATAGAGGGAATCGCATCAAAGGCTGCGACCGTCTCCCGTGCACTAGGTCCTGCATCGAGGTTAACGAGCGCGACGGGTAGCCGCTGCATGAGGCCCGTGCCAAACATCAACGCTACGAGTGTGACCCAAAATAGCGGCAATACGATGCCCGTGATCCATTCGAGCGGTCGCTCGGCCCAGCCCTGAACTTCACGCTTTGCGATTTCCCACAGTGAGAGCCACCAAAGAAGCATAGTGCGCCCCGTGAGCCTTAGTGCAGGTTCGCTGTATCGACAATGGCACTCATCCCGGGGCGCATCCCCTCAACGGGCGCAGTGGGGCGAGCGCGCACTTCAAAGCTCCGTAGGTCGTAGCCAGAATTCTGTCGCGTCGCACGCCACGTGGCGTAGCTGCCGCGCGGATTGAGCCAGTAAACCTCGAGCGTGACGTTGCGCTTGAGCGCCGGTAGCCATGCGTTGAGCTTGGTGCCTTTGCTGAGCGAAGCGAGTTCTTCTTCACGCACATTAAAGGTGACCCATTGATCGTTGAGGTCCGTGAGCATGATGATGGGGAAGCCCGCAGGGATCACTTCGCCCGTCTGCATCACAAGGCGGGTGACTTCGCCTGCCACGGGGCTCTTCACGAGTCCCTCGCCCGCGAGACTTTCCACCTCGGAGACGCCGCCCGCAGCTTGTGCAACGAGCGCTTTGGCAGCGGCTTTTTCTTCTTTGCGAGCCCCTTCGCGAACGGCGGAGAGTTTGGCAGCGGCCGCCGTAGTGATCTCACGCGCGGCAGCGAGCTGTGCGCTCACTTCGTCATGGCGTTGTGCGGAAATGAGCCCTTCGCGATAGAGGGCGTCCACGCGGTTAAAGGATTTCTGCGCAAGGGTGAGGGCGGCACGCGCACGTTCATAGTCCGCCTCAGCAGCTTCTTTTTCCTGAATGCGCGCGCCCGTATTGGCCATATCCTCTTTGGCTTGGGCGGCTTGCTCTTGTGCACGGACTTGCGCGAGTTTGGCACTAATTTCGGGGATGGCAATTTCAGCCACCAAGTCGCCAGGTTTCACAACATCGCCCTCGTGCACGTTCAGTCGCACGAGGCGCCCAGGGATTTTCGCTGATACGGATACCGTGGTTGCATCGACCATCCCTTGTAGCGGCACGGGGGCTGGGTGCAAGCTCTGCCAAATGCCCCAGCCAATAAAACCGAGGATGCCGAGTGTGACGACGCTACCGATGACAAGCGGCGTCTTGGAAGGGGAGGAAAGGCTATTTTGCGTCTCAGAGGTAGTCATAGCAGTAGATCGAATTTTTTAGTAAACAGCAACCGTATCGGGGCGGCTCAAAGTGTTCGGGAAGTCATCCATGACGCCCGCGGCGGCATGAAGCATCGCCCAACTGACAATGAATTGATAGGCAGCCACGCGGCGGCTGAGTTCTGCGGCAATCATCTGCGTGCGAGCAATATCAACGTCGTTGGCGGTGCTGAGCCCCTCACTGAAGGCCTTTTCGCGTAGACGGAGATTTTCGCTAGCAAGTGCCACGTTGCTTGCGCTCAGAAGATACTCATCTCGATATTGGTTGGCTCTCAGAAAAGCCGTTTCGATGGCGGTACGAATTTGATTGACAGCTTCACTGCGCGCAGCGTCCGCGCTATCAACCAAATCTTGGGCAGCGGCCACTTTGGCAAAGCGATCACGGTCACTCCATAGCGTAAACGTCACCCCCACGCCAGCAATCCAATCGGGTTCGACCACCGAGAGATAATGCTTAATGAGGTTGCGCGAGCCAAAGGCGAACACCTTAGGTTTGAAGTCTGCCGTGGCTGCGCGCACGCCTTGATCGGCCTGTGCGCGTAGGCTGGTGATGCGCCGTAGCACGGGTGAGTTGGCCATGGCACGATCCTGCCATGCGGAGAGGGTGCCAAGATCGCCCTTGAGAATGAAGAGGGGACTGCTGAGTGCGGGGACTGTATCGGCGCGTAACGTGTTGGCGAGCTCGCGCTCGGCAATGTCGAGATTGGTGCGAGCTTTTTTCAGTTCACGCTCTGCGGTGTCGCGTGCGACCTCAACCGCGAGGCGCTCGAGTTTGCTGATGAGTCCCTTCTGTTCAAATCGTTTAGCGCGTTTCAGCTCGTCTTCCTGATCGGCGAGCGCACTTGCGCGTAGTGCCTCAATGCTTTGCGCTAGCTGCACCCCCCAGTACTTGGCTACCAGCTCCGCGTCAAGGGTGCTGAGGCGAGCGTCGCGCTCAGCAAGCGTTTCGGTCACTTTTTCTGCGAGCACCGCCTTTTGCGCATCAATGAGACCACCAGTGTAGATGGGCCAAAGCGCATCGAGTGAGAGTCGCGGACCGTCGAGTTTGGTTTTGATGTCGACAGTGAGGTTTGAGAGTCGTGACTGCGCGCCCGCTAGGGCTGGACCCAAAGCCTGCCGCATGGCAGCGGGGAGCTGCGCGAAACCTTGCCCGATGGCAGCGCCCACATTGCCCATCGCATCGCCCATGTCGAGCGAGATGTTTTTCGTGCCATAGATCTGCTTAAATGCGAGCTCAACGCGCGGCCCACCGAGCGAGCGTGCCGACTCTTGCTCGTGTTGCGCACGGGCTATGCGCGCGTTGTCCGAGCGAAGAATATCGGCTTTGTCGTGAAAGAGGGTGCGCGCCTCCTCGTAGCTAAGTGGCGCTTCGAGCAAGGTAGGCTTCTCTGCAGCACAGAGCGGCGCAACCGCGCCGAGCGCGAGGAGCAATAGGGAGAGTCTGAGCATTTTCTCTGATGTCGTCCCGTCCCGCACAGAGAATATACACGCCAGTGCGCCGGACAGAGGCGAAGGCAAGTTCCTAAAGGCCTTTATGTTAGCAGTAGTTGGCTGGCTTTGCGAGAGGGCGCTCTTGATTGCAAGGCAGCTTGCGTTGTCAATCGCCTCAGATGCTAGAGATAAACGCTCAAAACGCCCTGCTGAGCGGTAGTAGAATGTTTTGGTCACTCGAGAGCTTGGCTCGCATTGCGCTGAGCTCTGCGTTGCTCTCATAGAAGCAGAGCGAACATCATTTTTGGAGGAAACATGCGCTACAGCGATATTTATACGGAGGCGCCGGCGGATCCCAATACGGCGGCTAACCTCGGCCCCTTGGCACCTTTGCCAGGGGTGTGGCAGGGCAACGAAGGGGTGGATACGCACCCGCAGGTTGATGGCCCTGAGACCGAGCCCTATCACGAAACTTGGCGCTTTGAGCTTTTGGATCCTCAGAACAATGGCCCGCAGGTGCTCTACGGCCTGCGCTACCACGTGGCGATCACAAAGCCCGATGAATTAAATGCCTTCCACGAACAGGTCGGACACATTCTTTGGGAACCAGAGACGGGGAAAATATTCATGACGCTCTCGATTCCGCGTGGCCAAGTGGCCATGGCGGTGGGTCAAGCAAAGCCTGGTGACAAACAGTTTACGTTACGCGCTGTGCGTGGCAGCACCGAGTGCGGCATTGTCTCCAACCCCTTCCTTGAAGAGGCGTTCCGTACCGATGCCTGGGAGATCACTTTCCGCTTTCTTGAGGATGGGAGGTTTGAGTATGATCAGCGCACCACGCTCACCATCCCCAATGTGCCGCAACCCTTTGCGCATACCGACCACAACCGCTTGCATCTCGTTGCAGCAGTGGCGCCGAATGCGGCGATGATTGAAGCGGGGCTCTTGAACCGCAACCCACAGTAAGGCATCCACTTTTTTTCTGCCGCGACCGCCAAGCAATGCACGCGCACCACGCGTCACGCAACGCTGGCCTGGCGCGGCTTTTTCTATTTTCAGTTCGCAAAAACGAGGAAAATCTTTGCTCTGTCGTGCGTTTTTTGCCGCTGCTCGGTATGCTTAGCACCATAGCTCTGGGACGCCTCCTTTTCCCCAGCTAATTTCCCAAATCCATCCTCCGTGACGAAATGACAATCTTTGCACGCGCCATGGCGCTGTTAGGACTTTGCGCCATCCTCTCTTTCCCTCAGCTTTCGGCTGCCCGAAGTGCAGCTGAGCTACAAGCTGCTTGCCATCGTGAGGGACGTCCTTGTGTAGGGCTAGTGCTCTCTGGGGGTGGCGCGCGTGGCTTTGCACACGTTGGCGTGCTCAAGGTGCTCGAAGAGCTCCATATCAAAGTCGACGTGGTCACGGGCACCTCCATGGGAAGTATGGTTGGCGGGGCGTATGCGGCGGGCTACACCGCCAATCAGCTCGAAGACATTATCAAGAGTGTGGATTGGACGCGCATGTTTGCCTCGCGCCCAGAGCGTGAAAACCTTCCGTGGCGTCAGAAGCGACAGGACTTCAATAACCTCTCCACCAATTCGGTCGTGATTACCAAGTCGGGTGAAGTGCAGTTTCCCGATAGTTTGGTGCCTTCGCAGGAGCTCAATCTCTTTTTGGAAAAAGAAACGGGGGTGGTCAATCACGTCAATGACCTCTCGGCGCTTGCGATTCCTTTTGCAGCGGTGGCTACCAACTTGGTGGATGGTGAGCGCGTCGTTCTACAGAAGGGGGTGAATTTAGCGGCGGCGATGCGCGCTTCGATGTCGGTGCCAGGGGTGTTTGCGCCCATTACGATGGGCGATAGGATTCTTGTTGATGGCGGTCTCGTGGATAATTTGCCCGTGGATCTCGCGCGTGAAATGGGCGCAGAGGTGATCATTGCCGTCAATGTGGGCACGCCACTACTCAAACGTGAAGAACTCACAAGTGTGGTCACCGTGATGGGGCAGATGGTGAATTTGCTCACCGAGCAAAACGTCAAGCGCTCGATCGCCTCACTCAAAGCGGGGGACGTGTTGATTACCCCCGATCTTGACCGTTTTACGAGCGCGGATATGGATTTATCGGCTGCCATTATTGAAGCTGGGCGCGACGCAGCGCGCGCTCATCGCGCGGCGCTTGAGCGACTCGCTTCAAAGAGCGCAGACTGGAATCGCTGGGAGAGCGTGCGTGAGACGGCGCTACTTCCTGGCAGTCGCGTCGATGAGCACATCGTTAGTGCGGTGCGTGTCGATGGGCTCACCTATATCAACGAGGAGACGGTTAAAAATGAGCTTGCGCTTGACACATCTCGCCCGATTACCAACGAAGAAATCGAGGCTTCCACGCGACGTATCTGGGCCGATGGAGCCTTTACCAACGTGAGCTACCGGTTTGAGCCGCAAAAGGATGGCAGTAACGTGCTCGTCTTTGAGCCCAAAGAGAAAAAACCAGGGTTCTCGTCGATTCGCGTAGGCGGCTCGGTGCAGACGGACTTTCAGAGCTCTCAGAGCTTTAATGTCATCTTCGGGCATACGTGGGGATGGCTGAACGAATGGGGTGGCGAGTGGCACACCGAGTTGCAGGCGGGTGAGGTGAAGCGCTTTAGTAGCGAATTTTTCCAGCCGCTCGGCGCAACGTCGCCCTGGTTTGTGCAACCTCGCCTTGAGTATATTTGGCAGCCCTATGACGTCTACCGTGGCAACCAAGCCGTTGCCCGTTTCCGTAACGAGCGCCTCACGGCAGCGCTAGATATAGGGCATGCCCTCGGTCGAGATGGGTTTGTGCGCGCGAGCATGGGTTACATGGGGGCACGTGCTAAGCGCGAAATCGGAGAGCTCGAGGCTGATCGACAGCATATTCATTCGCCATTTTTAAGTTTAGAGCTGTACCGCGATACGCTTGATAATGTGAATTTCCCCACGCGCGGCAGTCTCATGCAGGCCAAAGTTGAGCAGTACTTTGAACGGCAGCTGGGTCTGGCAAACCAAACGGTATTCCGGCTCTCTGGGCGGTGGCCGTTCTCCAAAGGACCGTGGACGTTGCTCGCTAGTGCGGATTTGGGCACAGCCGCGATCGACAATATCTTCTCGCTAGGTGGTGCGATGCAGATGACGGGTTCGCCCTACAACCGCTGGACGGGCTCGAACTTGCAGTGGAGCTCGCTCACGCTCTCGCGCAACATGACCGATGTGCTCAATCTACGTGGTAACCCCGTCTGGCTCGGTGCCTCCTTTGAATTGGGGCGCGCTTGGAACGAGTCGAGCGAGCAATGGAATAGCACCAACGATCGCTCGTTCCATCAGGCGTTGGGGGCTTATGTGGGCGTCGACAGCGTGATTGGGCCGCTCTACCTGATGGGGGGCTATACGCTTGGCGTTGGTAGCGCCGTGTACTTCTTCTGGGGGCACCCGTTCTAGAGCACCACGCCCTCAAGCGCTTCGGTGAGCTCTTGCACCGTATGCACGCCGAGTTTACGCATCGCGCTCGCTTTGTGAAACTCGGCGGTGCGCTGCGCTATGCCCAAGCGCTCAGCGGCAAGCCGCGCCGAAAGTCCTTGCGCGGCGAGCCGAACAAGTTGTTTTTCTCGTGAGGAGAGCGCGTCGTAGGCGGCCTGCCGGCTCGCTTCCTTTTTGGTAAAACGCGCGGCAGCAAGTTTGAGCGCCTCAATGAGTTTTTCGCGGCGTACGGGCTTTTGCAAAAAGCAGACGGCGCCTTTCATCATCGTTTCGACGGCCATTTCTAGTTCTCCATGGCCAGAGAGGAAAATGATCGGCCAATCAACGCCAGTATCGATGAGACGCTCTTGTAGCGCTAAGCCCGACATCTCGCCCATCTTCACGTCAAGTAGCAAAATGCCCGGCTCATTGGGGTTGGCATGCGCTAAGAAATGCTCGGCACCCGCATAAGGGATGGGCAGGCAACCCAAACCCTTGAGGACAAAGGAGAGCGCCTTTCTTAGACTTTCGTCATCATCGATGATGTAGACGCGCTCGTGAGCGAGCGCGGGTTCGAGAGCGGTTGCCTTTAGACTCATGATCTACACTCCTCTTTGGTGCTACTAGCGAGCGGTAGTCGCACAATGGTCACTAGACCTTGAGCGGCTGTGCGCCGCCGAAAAGTAATCGAGCCACCCACCGTCTCGACAATGCTGCGGGAAATCGCAAGCCCTAGACCAAGGCCATCGGGCTTTTCACTGCTGACAAGTTCATTGAGCGCGGTAAGCTCCTCATCGGTGAGTGGGGCGCCATTGTCTTCGATTTCAACTTGCACCGTACCAAGGTTTGCTGTCGCACGAACAGTGAGCTGAGGTGGTTCTACTTTTTGTGATCGAGCGGCTTCTTTGGCGTTTTTGATGAGGTTGGCAAAGACGAGCTCTAGGTCGAGCGGATGAATGAGAACCGCAGCCCTATCAAAGCGCTCAATTTGTGTGGACACTGCATCCAAGGCAAAGTGAGAGACCATCGCGTTTCCTTTGTCAAACGCGTCTCGCACATCGACCGTTTTGAGGTCGGTATGCTTTTTGGCGTACTGACGCACGCGCTCGACGATGTTGCTCGCGCGAGTGGCATCTGCCGTCATACTCGCAAGAATTTCAAGGATCTCCTCTCGCGAGATGGCGTCATTTTTTACCATGGCTTCGAGCCCCTCCGCGCAAAGCGTAATCGCTGAGAGTGGTTGACGCAGTTCATGCGCAACGAGCCCAGAAATCTGACCGACGGCACCGGCTTTTTGTAGACGTTCCATTTTTTCGCGTGCAGCAAGCTGCTCACCAAGCGAGGTTTTGAGCTCAGCTTCTTTTTTCTGAACGAGCCACTGTGCGCGAATGCTATGAACCGCTAGCGCAAGCACCAGCACCAGCCCCGAGAGGATGAGCGTGCGATATTCAGTCCAAATGCGCTGCCAGCCCGTGAGTTTGAGATACTCGTAAGGTCCCATCTGCAAGTCTTTCAGTAACGCGTCACTCGTTTGAAAGTCGCTCGCCACGGACCACATGAAGCCACTCTCGCCCTTAGGGAGCATCAGCAGGTCCATGGTGATCGCCTTACTCATCGAGGCGCTAATTCGCGGTGTGACGGCAAGCGTAAGCGCTGGGTAGAGCGGCGTGGAGTGGCGACAGTCGGAGACGGCATCGGAGAAGCGCTCATCAACGACACGCACGCGAGAGTGCACTGAAGGGTCGCGCCGCGCGAGATGCTCGAGCGCGCAGAGCGGAAGAAATCCCACCTCGGCTCTGCCCGACGTAACCGCGTTGAAAATCGCCTCATTAGCGTGGTCGGCGTCTCGGTGCTCGACAAAGGTTTGCTCGGAGAAGAATTGCTCTGGGCTTCCAAGCGACTTCTTAGAGAGTTCGCGCACTGCATAGAGGTACCCAGAAAAACTCGTTGCGGAGGCCGCCACGAGACGTTGCCCTTTTAAGTCTGCAAGGCTTCGAAAGGGCGACTTCGCATCCACGATGATGGCGGTACCATCGTTACGGTTCGGGTCAGGTTGCACGTCGCAGACGATGGTGCTCACACTGCGCAGTCCCGCGGAAATCAGCGACTGATAAAGGGGCGACTCGGTAAGCACAATATCAACCTCGCCCTCACGAACGGCTTGCTCGAGCGCTTCGGGCGTATATTCTCGAAACTGTACGGGATGCCCGAGCTTAGCGGGCGTGAGCGTTGCTTTGAGTGAGGCGAGCATGAGGCGCTCATCGGCCATCAGTCCAAATGGCGTGTAACCCACGCGTATCAGGCTCTCGGCAGCGGTGTTGACAACGGCAGGCGGCGCACAATAGGTGGGTGCTTCTTGGCTTGTGGCCAGTGCCGCACGGCTCAATAGTAGGATGCTCAATACCATGAGCAAGCGAGCAGAGGCGTGCGAGAAGAAACGTTGGGTAGCGTTTTTCATGGGTGAACTCCTCCTAATGAGGAAGCAGTGAGCGGTGCGGGCGCCGGGGGCGCAATGCGCCAAAGTGTCATGATGCCTTCGGCTGCAGTCAAAACGAGTAGCGCGTCGCTCTGCGCCGTGAGGCCAAGGATGTTTTCAAGTCCTTCGATCTTAAAGGCGCGTTCAACTTTGGCGCGCTCGGTGTTGACTTCCAAGAGCAAGTGCTCGTTACTCAGTAACCATAGGCGTTGTTGCCAGTAGGTAGCGCTCTTAACCGTGAGGGCGAGGCGCTCAAGCGTATCGGTGCTCAAAGGGCGCTCTTGAGTGGGCATCAAGTCCCGAGCGTCGATGCTGATGAGAATATTGTGTGGCACGGCTTCGTTTGGCGCACTGATCATGAAGAGCTCTGCACCTTGCGTATCGGCGCTAAAGGCGCTAATCGCGGCCTCCCTTGCTCGTGCGGTGCGCACGGCTGCGCGATTTTTCCCCCACACAAGCCTCAGGTTTCCCGTGGTTTCTGAAAACCCAGGATTGCGCGCTGTGAGTTCGAGCGGCCGAAAGTCGGGCGTGACCGCCCAAAGCGTTTTGTTGCTTGTCGCAGTGATAACGCGATCCGTGAGCCAGGTGCAACCCGCGGTCTCGCTCAAGGTGAGACCGTTACCACGATCGATGCTAGCGCGGGCAGTGATGCGGTGTAGCGTGGCGTCCGTTAAAGCAATGTGTGCTGCGCTGCTTACGAGGGCAAAGCGGCGCTTTTGTTCATCCCAAGCAATACATCGTATTGGGTCGTTTTGTGCTTCAAAAGGTGAGGGCGCCGCGCGTAAGCGCTCGGGGCGAAGGGGCGTTGCCTTTGTTACGAGCGCCTCATGCGTTGCCGCTTCGGTTGGTCTTGCGAGGTCTGGCTCTTTGAGGCGCGAGCTGGGCGAAAAGAGCCTCGGCGCTTGCCAATGGTGCTGCCAAAAGGTGAGTGACCAGCGTTCTGTGCCGAGCGCTCGGGTGAAGTGCTCGCCAACAGACTGTCCTGCGTACGGAAGAGGACCGTTGGCAAGGAAAAAGGAAAGAGCTTTGAGTGCGAGGGCAGCGCTTGCGATCGTAAGGAGCGCTTTCCTAGTGAAGCGCTTCGCTGCGCTTACGGTGTCATTTGGGACGTCTTTAGACGGACGGCACTTTGGGGAGAAAGTGAGAGTAAGCGCAACCCAGAGGAGTAGCGCAACAAAGAGGAGCGCATGCCAAGCGTAGCCATGAATACCCAAGATGGGATTGCCAAAGCCTTGCCCGATATCGCCCGCGGCATGTAGCGCCCAGTGGCGAGCACTAAGCCAAAAGCCTGTGAGTGAAATGAGTAGCAGTAGTCCCAGGAGACGTTGGGTGTTGCCCAAAATGGCAATTGCAACGAGCACACAGGTCGCAAAAACCGCACAGAGCTGCTCAAGCCCGCCCATTTCGCAAGGCACTTCTCCGAGAAACCATTCAAAGTAGAGCGTACTTGCGAGCATAGAGAGTGCGAGCACGGCGGCGAGTAGCGCCGCGCTAGCCCGAGCCGTAGCGATGGGAAGGTTGAATCTCGTCATTAGTAATGCGTCGCGGGCAATAAGGTTGGCAGCGTGGAAAACACGGCAAATGCGATGAGCGCTGCCGTAGCGAGTGTCAGCACAAGCGTGGCTTGTGTTCGGCGGTTGAGCCAGAGCAGAATGAGGGCGACAAGCGCTGAGAGCGTAAGAAAAGCTTCCATGGACGGTCGGGCTTGCAAGTGCGGTGAAGGAGTGAGCTTGAGTTTAGCGGAAAATGTGTCCAGTTAGGCACATGGCGCCTGTCCTCATTGAGGACAGACGCCAGTCAGTAAGTTGCTCAGAAGAAGTGCGTTAGCAGCTTTTTCTGAGCCCTGCCGCACAGAAGCCGTTTAGGGCAGTGCGAGCGTAATCACACGGTTATGATCAAGCACCTCGAAGGTGTTGCCCTTTTTCACCAGACCGCGCAGATCGGTGTATTCCGCAGGAAGTCCCCAGGCTTCAACAACGGCTTCCTTCACTGGGTCGATGACGATCAGCACGTTGTGGTTCTTGCTGACCGCGTAGAGCAGACCGTCTTCGTAGACCATACCCGTGACGTAGAGCTCACCGAGCGTACGCTTATCTTTGAGCGTTGCGCTAGGCATGAATTCTGCCGAAAGCGTCCAGTCAGACATGAGTGCTTTGGAAATCACGAACTTCGTCTTGTTCTTGTTATCGGGCACCGTACTCGTGAAGATGTACTTACCGTCAGTGGCCGAAGCGTGGATGTAGCTGAACTTGGCGCGTTCGGTGTCGATGCGTGCGCGTCCCAAGCCGCCGACATGTTCTACACGGTTGCCGCCAGCGGTGAAGTTAGCCCAACCTTTGACCTCATCGGCATTGGGATTCCAGCGAGCACGTAACACGGACTTGTTGGTACCCATCAACACAAAGGCATCGTCTTTGTAGGGGGTGATGCCCACGATGTCAAGCACATTGGCGCTGTACCACGGATCCATGGCGGCGTGCGCCTGAGGCTTGAGGTTTGCATCGAGCTGCCAGAAGTCGTACTTGCTAGCGACCATGTATTCGCCACGGATCAGCGCAAGAGTGTTGAGTGCTGAGTTGATGCCTTCGATGGTGCGCGTGTTGGTGACGCGCAGCATGCCATTGATGGCGAGCGGGGCGTTGTTAGCGTCGTGAGCAAAGTTGAGACCAAGCTTAGCCGTGTTGTCGTGATAGGCAAAGTCGGGGTCCTTGACATTGCGGCGACCCAAAAAGTCAGGATTGTCCCACATGCCTTCCCAGCCTTCCGTCGACCAAACCACGTACTTCGGGTTGAAGGAGAAACGCACTGGGTCGCCTTGACCGTAGTTAGGCGGCAGCCCCGTGGACCAAAGCGCTTGGAAGGTGTTCGAAGCAAGAATGAAGGCCACCACGCCGAAAGCAACGCGGTACAGGGTTGTAAGCGGACGGAAAGGACGCCCCTTCATTTCCGCAATCAGCGCATCGAACCGTGGCGCGAGGAGGACGGCGAGGCCAAAAAGCATCACCACGCACCAGAAAACAATTTCCGCCCACATCTGGGTGTGAATGCCAAAGACATCCAACCCAAAACCTTGGCCCACATCACGCATACCGTGAGAGCTCACGTGGCGGAAAGACATGTACAGGCCCACAGCGGCCATCACGAGCATGGTGCCGAGGTATTTGGGCTTAAAGCCGTAGCGCACCATCATGAGCGCCACCACCCCGATGTAGGCCATCTCTTGACGCTGCCCCCAGCAGAGCGTGCAGGGCGAGTCCCCAAGAATATAGCCGAGGATGAGGTTGGCGATACCCACTGGGAGCAGAACGATCAACAGACCGCCCCAGCAGACGATATCGTAGAAAGTTTTGGCGCGGCTCAGGTCGCGCTCGTCAATAGGCTTTGCGTAATCGGTCATTTACTGTGCACTCCAATCAAAGGTTCAGGATGCCGAGGATCCCGGTCGAGACATGACCGACATACATGAGCACGACAATGGCCCAGCCAGAGAGCGTCAGCAACCATGCCCAGCGCTCCTTTTCTGGCTTGAAAATGATGATGATCACCGCGAGGGTGAGCATCAAAAACTCCATGAATTCCATAACTTGACTCCAGTCAATGAGGTTAGTTCGCTGTAGTGAGCAGCGAAAGCTATCGGGATGCTAGAAAAAAAGAGCGTTAAGTATGGGATTAGGGTTTTCCCGAGTATTTGATAGAAGTTTGGCAAGAAGCGTCAGCAAAGAGCGCGCGGAAAAAGAAGTGCCCGCCATGTGGCTGCGGGCACGCTTGAGAGGTTTGGCACAAAAGAGCGCGTTACCACCAGAGCGGTGGGTAGGGGCGAGCGCGTAGTGGCCGCGCTGGTGGGTAGCCGGGCGGCGGGATACGTATCACGCCATAGGGCGTGCCTGGAAGAAGCCAAAACCCGCCTTGATTAGCGGGGACCCCAAAAAAAGAGCATTGGGGTGTTGAGGTACGTCTCGAGGCGTTCTTTTTCGCGCTCGGCCTCTAGTGCACGCTTTTGTGCACGATCGAGCGCAAAGCGCAGATCCTCTTCAAGCCCTGGTACATTCTCAGGTCGCTTGAGTTCGACGGTTTCGCCGTAGCGCAGATCGCAGATCGGCAATGGCGTAGCCGTCTGCGCTTTGGCGCCGCTCTTCCATTCTGCCGTAAAACCCTGCAACTTCGCGCAACGCAGCGGATCCGTGGGATCAATGCTCGCTTCAAGCGTCTTCTTGTCGAACTTGATTTCCACGGGGGCATAGCCATATTTGATGGTGCCTGAGCGGTTGGTGATCATGGCGCCTTCAGGCTCGGAAGTCACGGTAATGGTCGTCGAGCAACCAGCCAGTACGCCGATCAGCAGCGCGCAGACAAAGGGGCGGAGGCGTTGGATGCGGATCATGTTGAACTCCAAAAAGTCAACGCAGGAGCACGGAGCGGTGCCACGCTAAACAGTCACTGCGGTGGCGCCGCTTGTTTAGTGAGAAGTCTACTCTTTTTGTAGAGGTAGCGTGGTGCGCACCGCTGTGCCTGTATCGGCGTTTGGGTTAATGGCAATGACGCGCTGGTTGCTACTGCCGCAGTAGCGTCCTTTCTCTTGGATGAGATGTTTTTGCACGAAGGGGCCGTCAACGAGCACATCAACTTCGCTCACTAAGGCGCTCTGCTGCACCTTTTCGTAGACTCGGCCCGTCCACATCCAAATATCTTTCTTCTGCCCAAAGCGAGCACGCACAGCGCGCACGAGCTCGAGCAGGACGGGTTCATTTTCGGGCTCTAGTGGATCGCCGCCGAGCAGAGATAGCCCTTGCACAAAGGGCTCTTCGAGCGCGGTAAGAATCGTTTTTACGGTCTCCTCGGTAAAGGGGCGTCCTGCGCAAAAGTCCCAACTCTCCTCATTGAAACAGCCCTTGCAATGCAGGCGGCATCCCGAGCAGAAAAGCGAGACACGCACACCAGGGCCATTGGCAGTATCGCAAGTATTAAGGCCGATGTAGTTCATAGCGGGATCAATGTATGGTGAGGGCGTTGGCACGCACAGCACGTGCGGCAACGCGAGTGTTGGAAAAAAGAAAGTGCCGCCTCGCTCAAGAGAAAAGCGGCTCTGCGCTAGGGCGGCAGGGCGCAGCGGCGAGCATAAGTAACACTCGCCTCGCCCCTGCGCACGTTCGGAGGTTACATGCTGACGCGGTTTTTGATCTCTGCCATCTTTCCGTCATTCATGCGGGAGCTACCGTTGACGTTGGAGTAGCCCAAGTAGCCACAGACGCGGCTGATGACTGAGAGATTACTGCTGCCGCAGTGCGGGCACGTAAAGAGCACATTGGTGCTGTGTTTGCCGCAGTCACCGCAGTAGGCGCTATCAAAGTTGACGCCCTGATAAAAGCCTTTGCGCATACCGCGCTCAATGACCGCGCGAACGGCTGTGAGATTTTCGGGGTTATCTAGACGTACGTACTGGATATGACCGCCCTCACAGAGGTGGAAGTCGACGAATTCACGATCCTGCTTTTCAAAGGGCGTGATGGCTTCCGTGACGTTCACGTGGAAGGAGTTGGTGAAGTACTCTGGGCTGTAATGAGCCGAGTGCTCAAACACGTTCTCAATGTTTCGATCCTTACAGAAGCGCGCGTATTGCTTGGCTTGCGTGGCGCAGAGCGACTCGGCAGGGGTGCCATAGATCGCGTAGAGGTAACCATCCTCTTTCTTGTAGCGTGCAAGCACTTGTCCCAAGTGCTTCAACAGCATGGCGGAGAATTCGCCCCCTTCTTCAACGAGGCGCTTCCCGCTCCAGAGATAAGTGGCTTCGTCAAGTGCGGTGACGCCAAAGCTCGCGGTCATGTAGCGCACAAGTTCACCCACTTTCTGATCCGGGGCGAGATGTCCTTCGTAGAAGCCCCCTTGTGTAAAGGCGAGCGGGTTACTCGAGGCTTTCTGGTGACGAATGATGTCGTAGCGCTTGATGAAGAACTGACGGATGACCTCAAGTCGTTCATCGAGCAGCCCCCAGAAGTTCTCCCGCCAGGTATGCGGGAACTCGATTTGTGCAAGACGCAGAATAATCGGGATATTGAGGCTGACGGCACCGATGTTGCAACGACCCACGGTGATGGCCTCGCCGCGCTCATTCTGCCAAAAAGAGAGGAACGCGCGACAACCCATGGGAGAGGTAATGGCACCGTACTCACGGAAAATGCGCGAAACACTGCCGTTTTCCGACGACAGACTCAAGTAGTCAGGGTACATGCACTCGGCGCTTGTACGGATCGCTTCTGAAAGGAGCTTGGCGCTATAGGGGTCAACCTCAATCTGGTGCTCATCATAGAGGTAGACGAGTTTGGGGAAGACGACTGGCTTATGATCCTGGCCGTGGCCATTGCGGCGCACTTTGAGCATGATGCTGTTGATGCGCTCCATCCAGAAGCGTTCGAGTTCAGAGAGCGCTTCGCCATCCCACTGACCAAAGGTGATCGTCGTAAAGGCAAAGTCACCGCGCGAGCATGGTACCGTGTTGAGCTTGAGCTCAAGCGACTGAAAACCTTGCTCAAGTTCACGCGTGACATCTTTGTCTGCCCACTCTGATGCCTTCTCAGGGCTTAAGCCCATCTCGGCGTACTTGTCGTGAGCACTCTTGAGGCTCTTCATGACGTAGGGCAGTAGCACTTTGTCGAGCTCAGGGAGGGTAAAACCCCCAAACTGTTGAGCGGTTGCCACAAGCGTAATGTCGCCAATGACTTGTAGCGCCGAGAGCACGGTCTTGGGTTCGGAATATTGCACGTTGCTCATCTCAAAGCCGCCCTTGAGTACGTTTCCGATGTCAAAGAGACAGCAATTGATGCAGCCAAGAATCATGTCGCGCATGTCGTGAATATAGATATCCCCGCGCTCGATGAGGTTCTTCTCTTTGCCCGAGAGGTAAAACTGCTTGTAGAGACTTTTGGTGAGGTAGCCCTTGATGAGTGAGCCCTTCGTTGAGACCAAGGAGCTATCGAAATTAGCGTTTTCTCGATCCCCTAAACGCAGCACGCCGTCGGCATCTTGACGGAGTTGCTCGAAGTTTTTCGCATACGTATTTTTGTAGTAGCGATACTCGGCATACGCGTCGGCCACTTGTTTGTAGCCGAGGGTGGAGAGGGCATTGATGACGATTTCATGAAGCTCGAGTACGCGAACCTCTGTGCGACCTTCAAGACGCTCGAGCACAAGTGCTGCGACGTCGGATTCGGCGCCACGGGAGATCTCTGCATCACAGCGGAACGCTGCTTTGCGTACGGCGTCGATAATCTTCTGCGGCATGAAGGGTTCGGTCGTCAGATCCTTCTTGGTCACAACGATCAGGGAGGCGTTTGAGTTCTGTACTTCTGGAGCTTGCATGGTGAGTCTTCTTTGTTCTTCTCACGCGAGGATCATGATTCTCGCGCAGCGGTAATTTGTGAAATTTGTTTCTACGGGCTGGAAGTTTAGCCCCCCCGCTGTGGGACAAACAAGACCAAGATGGGGGGCTTACTCCCCTTTTTAGGGGATAAGTGAGCGTGTGCTTTGCAGAGGTCGTCAATCGGAAATGAACCGCTTTTTGATCATGCGAGCTTCAGGCGGGAATCGCCCAAATTTAAGGGGCATGAACACTGCACCAGAGAGCACCTATTGTCAAAATCTGATCAAGTGAGCGGCGCGCCTTTGACATCAGATTCTGGGAGCAACTTCCATTTTTTAGGCAGTCATTTTTTTCTATGGGTTGGTTGAAAGTAATAGATTTGGCAGTTTCTGCTGAGTTTAATTACAAGATATTGGGTTTTGGATGATCCTTTCTCACAAACTATAGGGTTTGACAGAAAGACGAAAAAATGTAGAAAATATCCATACGGAGTAGATGATTTTGAGTATGGTTAGCACCAACTCATGGCTTCTATAATGTCGCTAGACATTTTGATCCTGTCTTGAGCACATCCCATCAAGGCAGGCCTGCTCGAGCCCCTCCTGCTTCAACATATGATGACAACAAGTAGATACCTTGCCGCACTACAAGAGTTGAGATATCACGATTTAATGTTTCTCCTCTCTCTCACAAAAACCTGCAATCTTGCGCAAAGTGCAGCGGCGTTGCAGTTCAGCGCATCGAGTGCGTCACGACGTTTAGCGACGTTGCGTGGGATCTTTCACGACGAGTTGTTTGTTCGTAGCGGTATGTCCCTTGTCCCCACTCAGCGTATGCTGGAGATGGTCGGGCATATTGAAACGCTCCTTGATCAGGCTTCGGTGCTTTTTGAGCGTGCCACGGTCGACATTAGTAAGAGTGAGCGAGCGCTTAGACTTGCGGTGAGTGACCATCTTTTTCACAGTCCCTTTACGCGAAGCATTCTGCGAAAGTTCTTCACCATGGCGCCCAATGCCGTTTTCAGCATGTCGCCTGCGGACAATCGGCTCTTCGATCGGCTACGTGAAAACCAGATTGACGTGGCGTTTTACTTGGGCAACGATTCGCACAAGGAAGAGTTTCATACGGTGGACCTATATCGGGGGCGCTACGGGATGATGGTGAGAAGCGATCACCCGCTCGTTGCCATGTCTGGGGCAAGTAAGACGGTGACGCGTGACATGATTGCGCCCTTTAGAAGCATTCGCTACAACTATATCGATGGGGCGGCAAGCGAAGAAGAGGAGCGCATGCGTCTTGCGGTTGGACAACCTGTTGGGGTGATTACCCCCTACAACACCTCGATTCCCGTGGTGATCGAAGAGACGAACTTTACGTTTATTGGTCCTATCATCACGCTCAACCGCTTTATCAATATGAGTAAGGATCCCACACGATTCCGGATTTTGCGGCTCGCCGAGGATTATGGCTACTTTGTGCCGAAGCTCATTTGGCATCATCGCAGCCATAGTGACCCGTTCTTGCAGTGGGCAAGAAGCGTCATTATTGACACGTGCCGCACGGAAGCGCAGTCGATCGATACGAATTCGATTTTTGCAATGTAGCGCTGAGTGCTGCGGAGCTCTAGGAAAGATCATGGCGTCCACAACGGGCAATGCTCGGTTGGACGCCATTCGCTTTAGAGGAAGCGGTCAGAGAAGTGCTTCGGATGGTAGCCGAGCGTTTGAACCGCAATGACACGCTCTTGAGCGCGGAGGTTAAGGAGCGCTTCGACCTTTTCTCGGTCAAAGCCTGTGCGCGCAACGCAAGCAATATTAAGTGCCGTTGCGGCGAGGTAGAGCGCTTGGATTTTTGCGCCCACATCGAGCGTCATGGCGCGCTCGCGCATCTCTTCGAGCTTATCGGCATCAATGCCCTTGGGTTTGACTTTATCGATCACTTTCTCCCCTAAGCGTGACACAAAGCTCTCGGTGCGAGCGCGGTTAGCGACGTAGACAATATGCACAGGGGCAATGCGTAGCGTGGGCTGCGCGAAGATAGTGCTCGAACGTATATCCGTGAGCTCGCAGAAGATGAGGCCATTTTTCTCTGGCACCCAGTGCCAGATGCCGTTGGCTTTTAGCACGTAGATATCGATTTCTTGCCAGTCAAGCGCCGAAGGGGTGGTGCGTTTACCCGAGTCATGCGTGATGCCGTCAGCGGCCCAGAGTAGGGTGGCAAGGTCACGATCAGAGAGCGGCTCATCACTAAAAGAGCGCGATGAGCGACGCTGGCGCAGCGCGTCCGTGAGCGACATTTGCATGGGTAAGGGCGCTGGGAGCTGGCGGAATACCACATGGTTGTCCTCATCGCGAAAGCGCGTCTTGATCTCAGCGACGAGTCCCTCGAGCCGGTCGGTGAGGTTATGAAACCAGCGCTCTGAGATCGCTGCTTTCAGGCTATCGCCGAGTTTTTTGGCTTGTTTTTTCAATGAAAACCTCCTTAGTGCTAGAGCGGCGAGGTGCGCAGTGCGTAGCTTAACCGCAAGCTTTTCGGCTATTCTAACCGCTAGGCGTTTGGGTGCCCGTTTTGGGCGGCGCAAATGATGATGGCGTGAGGCGGTTTAGTGGCTCTCGCGCTTTTGTGTTTACGGAGAAATGATCACAATGAAAGCCCCCATTGAATTGAGAGAAAGTCCACATGATGAGAAGAGCGTTGCCTTTTCGCTCATCGTGAGCAAGGCACGCGCACCGCTCCTACGCCGACATCTTGAAAGCCTGCTTGCGCTCTTGGCGCTTGAGGATGCACCGAGCTACGGGGACATGTCGCAAGTCGAGTCTCCCGCACAAGCGCTTAAACGTCTTCGCATGGAGCGAGGCCTCACTCAAAAGAGCATTGCGCAACAGTTGGGGGTAACACAGGCACGAGTTTCGGACTTTGAGCAAGGGGTTAAGAAAATTCCCTACGAGAGTGCACGCGTCCTCGCGGACTTCTTTGGCGTGGGGGTGGGAACGTTTGTGCGGTGATTTTTTGCCAACAAAAGACCTCCAGTGCTTCAGGGCGGTTAAGCGATGAAGCGCTGGAGGTGAGGGCAGGGAGCTTGCCTATTTGGAAAAGGAAGAATGCTCAGCGGCGACAACCCGCTAGCGTTTCTTCATGCCTCAAGAGGTTACATGTCTTCGTGTTTGCGAGCGACACGTGGGCGAATTAAAAGACTGCCCGTAAAAGTGCCTCGAGCGACTTTTGTTCCCGAGCGTTTCTGCTCGGCTTCTTCATTCAGTACTCGAATGAGCGTTTGTGCACGGGGTGATGCCGTCACAGACGCTAGCGTGTACTCATTGAGCTTGGCGTAGAAGGCGTTGTAGGCCTCCTCTTTAATGTGGCGGAATTCGCAACCGTTAATGAGCGTGCATTCGGGATTCTCACAGTTGATGAGCGGCGTATCCCCACCCTCGAGAATCCGAACGATATCGCCCAAACGATATTCAATAGGATCTTTGGCAAGCTTCAATCCACCAGTGCGACCTCGGAAAGAAACAACCCAGCCCTGTGTGTGCATGAAGTGAGCAACCTTAACGATGTGATTGCGCGACCACTGGAACTTCGTGGCAAGTTCGTTAACGGTCACCAGGGAAGACCGGTTTCGATACGTGAGGTACATCAGCACGCGAAGGCTCAAATCTGTGAAACGTGTCAGATGCATATGGTAGTCCTGTAACAGAAGGTAGTCGGTCAACCTAAGAGCAGGTCTTCGGAGCGACAATCTTTTTAAATTGCACTATAAAAGTGCAATTTATCCGCGGGTCGAAGATTAAAAGGGTTGTGCTCTTTTTTTAAATTGAGGTTGTCGGCTCACAGGCACAATGGCTTCAAAAGATCTATCCCACACCTAGTGTAGCCTATCCATCGGCTGGGTACAAATGATATTTCGCTTTCATTCTCAGGGTTGTCACATGGGAAAATGTGCATAAAAAAATTAATTTTTTTTGAAATAATGGTGACATCAACGAAAATGACTAGTCGCAGTAGGGTTTGCAACGCACAAAAAATACGAGGCGGTTGTTAGCGACGCTCTAAAATCCACGAATCTGTGCCAAGAGTAAAAGTTTGTAACGGCACAAATTTATCCCTCTTCTGTCGCTACGACCTACTCTCACAGGGTAGAAAGCAATATTAGGGTTTTCCCTAGGTTTGTCAGAACGGGTGTTCAGTCGTGGATAATTTACAAACTATTACTAAGTGTACATTCAGATACAACTGGCAAAACATGGGGTATACCCTTAGACGGCAACTTTAGATATACTTCAATCCGTGCTTAGGAACAACGCTAGTTGAACCAAAGCACCTGTCAAAGAAGAGTTACTCTCCTTACTCCCTTTGACGGTGAAGCACACTGTCAAATCTCTCCTCACAGTGTGCGGAAATAAAACCAGGGACGTAGTGAACCCCTGATTTTAACCGGATAGTAATGCAGCTGGTCACTGCGTCAGGTTTGGTCGCCTGAGCTGTTCGGTTCTGTAGACTTTTTGGTCTTTGAGTCTGCAGATATCCTTTCTGGATTCCGGACTGGTCCTCTGGAATCCGCATGGTTGGGAAGCGGCTCGCAGTCAGATAACATCTGGGTGTGAGTCGCTTTTTTTGTGCCAGTCTGAGGTTTTTGCCAGAAATGATCCGAGCTCAAGGATTGTTGCGAAAAGGACGAACCGCTTTTTCGACGCTATCAGCGCAACATAGAATGAGCACTCACTCTAAATTTTTTGGCTCGCAACCAGCCTCTTCTGCTTTCACTTTCCTTTACGCAACCCAAGCAAAAAAAACGCCGCGTTACCTAAGTTCACACGGCGGGCAGACCTATGCAGGTCGCGATACGCTCATTACTCCTTATCGATAAACTCCAGCGGCTGCTGTGCTAGCTTCTGCATGAAGGTGAGGAGTTTTTCCTCTTCAATGGGGCTAAGCTCCTTGATTCCAAAGAGGTGGTGGAAAAAGAGCCCATCGTAAGCAAAGGAGAGCAGCAACCCCACTTCTTCACCGTTAGGGGTGTTTTTGAGCTGATCAAAATGCCGTCGGTACCAACTCAGCACAGGCGAGAGGAAGCGAGCGTTTTCTCGGCTAGCCATCACGAGCGGCAGCAGCGGTGACTCCCCATTATCGATAGAGCCCGCAGAGAATTTTTCGTACCAAGCGCCATACGCGGCAAGATAAGGATCATAGGCGTCTTGCGCTTTGGCATGAGCAAGTTCATCGTTGTAGACGCGCTCTAGGTGCGCGGCGTAATCCTGCGCAAGCGCACGAATGAGATCACTGCGCTCTTTGAAGTGGTAGAAAAAAGTGCTACGGCTGATGTGTGCCTGTTCACAGAGATTGCGAAGGGTGAGTTTTTCCGTTCCCTCGCGCACGATAATGTGCCGCGCAACAGTCAAAATCCGCTCACGCGTTTCTCTGCCGTCGACACGAGACTGCCGAAGAGGAACGCCTAAGGGTTGATATGCCCGACTGTGATTGATCAGCTTGCTGGCCATGCTGGTCAGTGCTCCTTTTGTGGTTTGTTGTGGGTTCTCTGCCGCGCGCTCACCTGAAAAAGTAGGCAATATTAAATCTTTTTAAGGTAAGGGCGACAAATAATATTCGTAATCATGAGAATGGGGTAAGTATAAACAATTGTTCTAGGATTGAAGGTACTGACTGTCAAATTATTTTCACACTCTGATATTGACGTTCAAATTTGGAAAGAAATCGATTTTTTATAGAAACTCAATGCAAAAAATGGAACGCAGGTAGTGCAAACTATGTGCTAATAGTAGGTGGATTTCTTCAGTAAAAAATAATTACAAGTAGTTGAAATATAAAGAAAATACTTATTTGATATGCTCTTCTATGTAATTTGAACTGATGGTGCTAAGTGTTGTTTAAAATGTTCTATTAGTGTTATTAATTCAGGTAGCAAAGCAAAAAAATAACTCAAATAATGTTCAGCAAAGATAGAAAATTTCGACATACCATACTAATCATAAGGGTATTACCGCGACAGAAGAGGCGAGATGAATTGATGTTTTAATAAGAATTATTTGCCCTTATCATGAGACTGGACGCTCTTGTTTCGTGTAAATAATTTAGTTGACGCAAAAAGTGCACAATTTTTGTACATATCCCAAAAGCACACTGGCAGAAGGAAATAGGCGAGATGGATCTGTACCCGCGCGTAACGGTACAACTGGAAATGGCTCCTTGCCAAGTATTTTTGCCCGTTAAGCGTGCTAGCAATTGCGCGGACTTGGGATTTCTGCAGCGAGGCGGGCGCGGCTATGGGAAAGGCCTCGCACGCTAAGCAAAAAATCGTGCGAGGCTCTAACGCCCATGAAAACGACGCGCGCCGCAGCCCTTGGGTTGGGTACGGCGCGCATCTGTGCAGAGTGGTGTGAGAGAGGGCTAGCGCGGGTGCACGAGTGCAGCCACGTTTAGCCTAGCATGAGCTTATCGGAGACGCCGTCGCCTGCTTGCTCAAAGTAGCGCAACAGATCTGCTGGCGTTAGCCGTGCTTTTTCATCACCCGAGACGTCGACGATTGGACGGCCATCATGCATCATGATGAGGCGATTTCCAAAGCGCAACGCATCGCGCATGTTGTGCGTGATCATTAAGGTGGTGAGGTGCTGCTCGGTCACAATGCGGTCTGTGATTTCGAGCACCTTTTCTGCGGTCTTTGGGTCGAGCGCAGCGGTGTGTTCGTCAAGCAGCAACAGCTGTGGGCGAACCAGCGTCGCCATCAATAGTGTAATTGCCTGACGTTGACCGCCTGAGAGCAGGCCCACGTGCGCAGTGAGGCGGTTTTCAAGCCCCAAGCCGAGCTGTGCGACCAACTCACGGAATCGCTCCGTTTCTTCTTTTTTCTCGCTCCAACGTAGCCCTGGCATTTTGCCGCGGCGCAAGGCCATTGCGAGGTTCTCAATAATCATCATGCCGCCAGCCGTCCCCTTCATCGGGTCCTGAAAGACGCGACCAATGAATTGCGCACGACGGTGTTCTGGCATGGCGGTGACGTCAACGCCGTCAATCGTAATGCGACCTTCATCGACGGGAAAGACACCCGCAATGCTGTTGAGAAGTGTGGACTTGCCTGCACCATTACTACCGATAACGGTGACAAAGTCACCATCATTGAGCGTGAGGTTGACGCCTTTGAGTGCAATCTTTTCGTTTGCCGTGCCAGCGAAGAAGGTCTTGTGAACGTTTTCGATAACGAGCATTTTCTCCCTCCTCCTTACTGTGCCTTCAGGCTATTTTTAAGCACACGGTTAAGCTTGCTACGAAAGAGCGGTAGCGCCAAGGCAATCGCCACGAGAACGGCTGTAAAGAGCTTGAGATCGTTGGGAGGCATGCCCAGTTCCAGCACCAGTGCGATCACGAGACGGTAGATGATAGAGCCCATGACGACGGCAACCAAATAGTGCTTAAAGCTTGAGTTACCGATGATAACTTCGCCAATAATTACACTCGCTAGGCCAATCACAATGGTGCCGACGCCCATGCCGACATCGGCGAAGCCGTTATTTTGCGCGACGACGGCGCCCGACAGGGCAACGAGCGCATTGGAAATCACTAAGCCGAGCACTACCATGACATTGGTGTTGATGCCTTGAGCGCGTGCCATTTGCGCATTGAAACCCGTAGCACGAATGGCCGTCCCAAGCTCAGTGCCAAAGAACCAGTAAATGATGTTGACGACAACAGCGGTGACGATTGCGCCAATTAAGCAGGCAGTCCATACACCCGAGAGCCCCGTCAAGTGTTCGAGCCACGTAAAGAGCGTTTCGTCCTGCAAAAGCGAGATATTCGCCTTGCCCATGACGTGAAGATTGATCGAGTAGAGACCAATCATGGTCAAGATCCCTGCAAGCAGGGCAGGAATCTTGAGTTTTGTTGTTAGAAAGCCGGTGACGGCGCCCGCAAGCGCCCCGGCAATAATGGCTAGGATCACGGCAACCGTGATCCCTAAGCCTGAGGCGATCGCACTCGCTGCGACCGCCGCACCCAATGGAAAGCTCCCTTCCACAGACAAGTCCGCGATATCGAGGACGCGGAAGGTGAGAAATACGCCTAGCGCTAGAACGGACCATTGAAGTCCTTGCGCAATGGTTGAAATTAGTAGTTCCACCATGGTTTCATGCCTCTTTGTTTTCGGTACCCGACGGAGCACACAACAGTCTCAAAAGGCTCCGCTGGTTTTGTTGTTGAGCTACGACGCTCACGATGTTGGGTTATTTTCGCTTTAGGGACTCGGGAGGCGTAGCAATCACACCTCCCGAGCCATGCGTCTCACCCAATTGAGCGCGCAGTCGGTGCATTAACCTAGGATTACTCTACCTTGGTCGCTTTGGCAAGCACGTCTTCGGGGATCGTGAGGCCAATCTCCTTGGCAGTCTTCATATTGACGATGATGTTGTCGGCATGCTGCGTCTGAATCGGCATGTCGGCGGGTTTTGCTTTACCCTCTAGGATGTCCGCGCCCATCTGACCGGTCATCTTGCCGAGGGTGTAGTAGTCAATCGCGATGGAGGCGAGTGCGCCCGAGCGCACCATGCCACCTTCCGCCGCAATGACGGGGAGTTTGGCGGGTAGCGCCGCTTTCATGAGCGCTGGCAGAGCGCTTGCGACGACGTTATCCGTCGGAAGATAGACAGCATCCACCTTGTCCTTGATGCTGTTGATGGCCTGTTGCAGATCGTTGACGGTCGTCACCGTTGCTGCAACCACTTTGAGGTTCATCTTGGCAGCGACATCACGCAGCAGCTTAATTTGGTACTCAGAGTTCACCTCGGACGAGTTGTAGATCGTGCCAATCGTCTTGGTGCTCGGGACGAGTTTGACGAGCAGTTCAACCTGCTCTGCCACGGGATTGATGTCAGAGACGCCCGTGACGTTGCCGCCCGGCTTTTCATTGCTCGCAACGAGCTTAGCAACTTCAAAGTTCGTCACGGCCGTGGCAACAATCGGAATATCCTTAGTGGCGCCAGCCACAGATTGCGCGGCTGGGGTGGCAATGGCGAAAATCAGCTTGTCTTTATTGGAGACAAAGCGCTGTGCAATGTTGTGCAGATTCGACTGATCAGCTTGCGCATTTTGCTTATCGAGTTTGATGTTGACGCCATCCTTGAAGCCGCGTTCCGCGAGCCCATCCACAATGCCACGATTGGCGGCATCGAGTGCGTCGTGTTCAACGAGTTGCACAATGCCAATCGGCGTCAGTTCTTGCTTTGCTGCGCTTTTTGGAGCTTCTTTATCGCCACAGCCAGCTAGGCCGATAGCCAATGCACCAGCCATTGCGGTAGCCAGCATTTTCATAATCGGTTTTGTCATGTGTACTTCTCCATTGGGTGAGAACGTCTTAAAGAAAGCGGGTGCCTGAGCTTGCCCTTTGTCCGAGAGCAAATACGCACCCATTAGGTGCATTATGCCCGTTGCGCTTTGTGGACTGTCTTGGCATTCACCATTCCCTTGAGGGTTTTGTCGTACCCACTGTGAGTAGAAGCAAATAAGCGCGAAAAGTTATAGAGCGCGGTCAGCGCCAAGCTTGAAAAGTAGGCGGTTTTACTTATGACAAAGCCCCGCAACGCCAGCATTTTCTAGGCATTGTGGGGCTTGAGGTTGGCACGAGTACCAAGACTGAGAACGCGCTAGGGTGCTCCTTGGCAGAGGCGCTCGGTATCAGTTCGCAAAACCGCGGCTCTTATTGGTTTCTTGCGCGATCGCGACCACTTTACGGGCGAGCGCTGCCGTTGGATCGGTGATACGAACCGATTTGCCTGCGACCTCAAAAGCATCGGCCTCTGAGAGGATGAGCGGTAGTTCGGTGCAGCCCAAAATGAGGCAATTGCAACCAAAGTCTCGGACCAGGTGAGCGGCAGCTGCTAGCAAATCCTCGCGACACTGCCCTTCAGTAAAGCCCGCTTTGACGCCAAGCGGCCCGTAAATGGCACGCATGACGAGCGCTTGATGCGCGTCGTCAGGGCTAAAGCACGGCATCCCGTGCGCCTTGGCCTTGTCACCGTATAGCCCCGTCTTGACGGTGCCAGTGGTGGCAAGTAGACCGATCACAGCGCTTTCACCCATCTTGGCACGGATCTCTTCCATCGTAGCCTCTTGCATGTCGATGAACGGCACGTCAATGTGTCGAGTGAGGAACGGCAGGAACGCGTGCGCGGTGTTGCACGGAATGATGATGGCATCACAGCCATCACGCTCAAGGCGGCGCGCACTAGCGAAGAGTGCACAGCTCGGGTCTTCCCCGTTTTCCAAGAGACATTTCGTGCGATCGGGTGTCTGAGGATTCTGTTCAACCACAAGGCGGATGTGTTCTTGATCGTTATGAGCGGGCGTGGCTCGCACGATCTTATCGTACAGATCGACCGTTGCCGCGGGTCCGAGTCCCCCAACGAGCCCCACTTTAAAGGGCTTGGGATAGTGGGCAGGCGGATTTTTCAGTAGGCTCTCCGCCGTGAGATGGAAAAGGTCAATGAAGGGATAACCATATTCGAGCAACTTTGGCACAACCCCCGCCATACGACCACAGTTGGGGAAGTACGCATCGCACCCCTTATCGGCTAAGCGAGCGGTATATTCGCGAATGATGGTGATGTCGTCCGTATTGACACGGGGGTCTTCTCCTTCGGCTTCGACGAATTCCACTTGGGCAATATTGGCGCGGAAGTATTCAATGGGTAGCACATTACCAACGAGCCCAATGCGCTTAAATGAGTGATGGGCAATGTACTTTTTGGCTTCTTCAAAAAACGAGATGACGGGTGTTTGCGTCTCTTTACGTAGCTCGCTAATGAAGGGCTCACTGCGATAGTCTCCGAGCACAATCACGTCCACATTTTGTTGCTCGAGTCGCATGATGCTTTCCAGCACGGTGAGCTTTCGGTCTGCCCAAGCGTGCCGGCTAGAGGGGGCGGACAGCGGCATGGGCCAGTCACACTCGACAATGCGCACATCGCGCTTTAGCGCACGCGAAGCGGCAAGAATTGCGCTTTTGACATAAGTCGCCACAATGCCGTGAATGCCGGTCACGAGGCCGATGGTCAGTTGGTTGGCCATTTGAAAATCTCCCTATTAGTGTTGGATCACGCGCGTGCGTTGCCTCTCTCTAGGACCAAGCGCTATTGGGAAAGACGCACGTTTAGCGTTAGTGGCTAGCCCACGCGAGGCCGACCTTGCTCAATCAACGATAGCGCAAAGCGCCAGCACTCGCAAGGGAGGAACTGTGTAGTGGGCAGGCCTAAATCGGGATGCGCTGAGCGCGAGTGCGACGACAAAATAAGCCTAGAAGGCTCAGAGAAAATTACGCAACAAAATATGACTGGATTTGACAAGGTAGACCAGCCCAAGTACTATCCGCCGCCCATATGTTTTTACAGCAAATGCTGTCCAAATTTCTTGATAGTAGGAAAACATGAAACAACCTCGAGCTTTATGGGCACTCGCCTTTGGAGCCTTTGCGATTGGCATGACCGAGTTTGTCGCCATCGGCTTGCTCAATCAAGTGGCCGCTGAATTTCACACCAGCGTCGCGGTCACTGGGTGGATTGTGACGGCTTACGCGCTCGGTGTGATGATTGGTTCACCGATACTCACCTGGATTGGATTACGGATCCCGCGTAAGACCATGCTTTGTTTGCTTATGGTGCTTTTTGCCGTGGGCAATACGGTGACCGCGACGGCGCCTCTGTTTTGGATTTTGCTCGTTGGGCGAATGCTCACTAGCTTTTCACATGGTGTCTTTTTTGGCCTTGGGAGCGTCGTTGGCGCTGAAATCGCGGGTCCAGGCCGTCGCGCTGCGGCGGTGGCCTTCATGTTCTCTGGACTGACGCTCGCGAATTTGGCCGGCGTGCCCTTAGGCGCATGGGTGGGAGAGGTGCTTGGTTGGCGCATCACCTACGGTGCGGTGGCGCTTATCGGCGCTTTTGTGGCGGCGGCTTTGTGGTTCTGGGTTCCTCATCTTGAGGCGGCACGCAGCACGCACATACGCCATGAACTTGCAGCGCTTGCGAACCCGAAGATTGTGGTTGCGCTCTTGATGACACTGCTTGGCTTTGGTGGCGTATTTGCTGCCATCACTTATCTCGCGCCCATTCTCACAACGGTCACGGGTATCGCGCCGCGCACGGTGAGCTGGTACATGGTGATTCTTGGTTTTGGCATGATGGTGGGCAACCACTTTGGCGGGCGCTTTGCCGACCGCAACCTCATGGTGTCGCTTTTGAGCGCGCTCTTTTTGCTCACAGTGGTGCTTGCGCTCTTTGGCTTTACGATGAGTAATGCGTGGAGCGCGGCGATATTGCTTTTTGCAATCGGTGCACTCGGCTTTGCGACGGTCGCACCGCTTCAGATGGTGACGATGCAAGAGGCTGCTGAGGCGCCCACGCTAGCCTCTGTGCTCAATATCGGCGCTTTCAACCTTGGCAATGCGTTAGCCGCGTGGGCAGGTGGTTATGCGCTAGAAACGGGGCTCGGGTTTGCGGGGGCGCCTTGGGTGGGCGCGGTGATGAGCTTTGCTGCAATGCTGCTCGCGTTTTGGCTCAGGGGCGGGCGCAGCCGCTGCGTTCAACTAGCGAACTGCGCCTCTTAAACGAACGCTATTTCAGCGCAAGCTCCACCCAAGGACTTTGCTCGTCAGTTAGGAGTCCTTCGGCGATGTTGCTCAAGCCAGTAAACATAAAATCATCGCCGCCCCACATGGCACGACCAACCATGTAGCTTGCGGCGAGCTGATGCCAGCTCTCATAGTGCTCACGCACATTTTCATAGATGGGCATGATGATGTTCCAGGCTTCTTCTTCGCTCAGGTAACCACAATCGTAGGCTGCGCGGGTGACGAGCACTGCACGGCCCAAGTCCCACGCTCGAATATCCATCTGCGCAATGGATTGCGCGTCCGTAATCCAGCCGGTCTTTTTGAGTGAATCCATGCACGCTTGGAGGTTTTCAACAAACGACTTGAGCGACTCAAGTGCGTCTTCATCAAGCTCTTCGGTATCAATCGGTTTAGCACCAGCACTGGCGACATGGTCTTTGATCAGAAAAAACGCCAGACTGTGTCCCGTTTCGATGAGCCAGTGCAGGAGCTCAATGGCGCTATTTCGATCGCTGATGCCGTAGTAGTCGTTGAGCTTTTCACGAAGCGAGTCGCGCTCGTTCCCGGTGGTGAGCGTGTCACAGAAGGACATGGTTTGTTCGGCGTTGATGGCGCCGACGTTAAGCGCTGTGCGCTCTTGAATGGATAGCGTTGAGCCATCTGGATTACGCCGGTACTTTGCCGTGGAAAAGGTTTTGAGTAGAGACTTGAAAAAGCCCATGGTAAAGGTCTCCTAGTGATGAGCGCCGCAGAAAGGGGCGACGCTGGTCCGTTGAGTGATGTAATGGTTATATTTTATTGACGAGAAAAAAAATATCAATAAAAAACGCCTCGCAGCTTGATCTACGAGGCGTGATGCGCTAAGCGCGTTTGTGATTAGGCAAGGCCAGTGATCTTACCGTCGACCACGTCGATATGCATGGCGGCGGGATCCTTCGGCAGCCCAGGCATACGCATAATGGCGCCGGTTGTCACCACAACAAAGCCAGCACCCGCATTGAGGATGAGGCGCTGCACGGGTAAGGTGAATCCTTCTGGCGCACCAAGTAGCGCAGGATCATGTGAGAGCGAGAAAGGCGTCTTCGCCACACAGACGGGCAGTTTGTCAAAGCCCATTTCCACGAGGCGCTTAAAGTCCTTCATGGCAGCGGGCGAGAACTCCACCTTTGCGGCGCGATAAATCTTCTTGGCAAGCGCTTCGACTTTTTCGAGCACCGTCATGTCGGGCTCATACGAGTACTGAACGGGCTTGATCTCGGCTGCGGCGGCGACCACTTCACGGGCGAGGGCTTCAGCGCCTTCGCCACCCTTGGCAAAGCCGTCGCTCACGGCGACGCGCACACCGCACTCCTTGCAGTGCGCAACGAGCGCAGCGATTTCTTCGTCGGTATCCGTGTGGAAGTGATTGATCGAGACCACAATGTTTGGGCCGAACGCCTTCAAATTGTCGATATGCCGATCGAGGTTGGAAAAGCCCTTGACCATTGCGTCGAGATTGGGCTTACCAATATCAGCGAGCGGCACGCCACCGTGCCACTTGAGCGCCTTGGTGGAGGTGACGAGCACGACGGCTGCGGGATTGAGACCCGCCGCGCGGCACTTAATGTTGTAGAACTTCTCGGCGCCGAGGTCACTACCGAAGCCCGCTTCCGTGACGGTGTATTCACCGAGCTTCATGGCGGTCTTGGTTGCGACGACAGAGTTGCAACCGTGAGCGATATTGGCAAATGGGCCGCCATGCACAAAGGCGAGGTTGCCTTCAATCGTCTGAACGAGGTTCGGCTTCATCGCGTCTTTGAGTAGCGCAAGTAGCGCCCCCGTTGCACCGAGCTCCTTCACGGTGAAGGCGCTACCGTCGGGGCGGGTCCCAACGACAATGCGATCAATGCGTGCACGTAGATCTTCCATATCGGTAGCCAAGCAAAGCACCGCCATGAGCTCACTGGCAACCGTGATATCAAAGCCCGTTTCTGTCGGAATCCCATTGGCCGTGCCACCAAGACCGGTGACAATGTTGCGCAACATACGGTCATTGACGTCCATGACGCGGCGCCAGAAGACTTCCTTGAGGATAATCTGTCCTTGGTGACGCGCGTTGTCGATAAGCGCCGCGAGCAAGTTGTTGGCGGCAGTGATGGCATGGAAGTCCCCCGTGAAATGCAGGTTGATCGCTTCCATCGGCAACACTTGCGAGTAGCCGCCCCCAGCGGCGCCACCCTTCATACCGAAGACGGGGCCAAGAGAGGGTTCACGCAGGGCAATAGTGGTTTCGTGACCGATACGCTTCAGCCCCTGTGCAAGGGCGATGCTGGTGGTGGTTTTGCCGCTGCCGGCAGGCATACCCGATGTGGCCGTCACGAGAATAAGACGAGCGCGGATTTCGCGGTTCGGTTTGAGTTCGACCTTGGCTTTGTCACGGCCATAGGGTTCAAACTCACAGTCTTCGAGCCCCGCATCGTGCGCGAGTTTATCGATGGGAATGAGTTTGGTGGCCTGAGCAATTTCAATGTCGCTGAGCATGTTGACTCCTCGAAAAAACAAAATAACAAAAATGCGGAATTCGGATCCTTGTTGGCGCCATGTCTAGAGGTGCGACGCCGGAGCTTCAACCAGAACTCTTGGCTCAGCAAGCGAAGTGGAACGTTGCGAGAGAGCTCTAGGCGCTTCGACGGCGGGCAGCGCGCACTATTGCGCCTTATCCTACAGAAAAGCGGCGCACTCTGCTGAGCTAGGTTATTGCTTTTTTGGGCTGGCGCAAGCGTAAGACGGGAAAACCCGTAGGCGCGTGGCAAAGGCGCGCGACGGCGGGGGCGCTCGCGGTGGTACCGTAGACGTGGGAAAAAAGTGCCCGAGCCTGCTCCCCCCGATGGAAGAGACAGACCCGGGCACCCGTCCTCAATAGACTTTACCCGAAGAGGTGAAAGCGATTAGCTGATCGCAGCGTCGCCACCCTTCTTGATAAGACGCGCATGGGCGATACCGAAGAACGTCCAGCCGATGAACGTCACGAGGGAACCCCACATCATCGGATCGAAGCCAGCGGCGTAGAGCGCGTAGAAGCTGTAGAGCGAACCGATGAAGGCCATGATGCGAACCATGCGAGCCTGGTTTTCATCCGTGTTTTCAACCTTGAGCATGACGTAGACGGCGGCCATCGAAAGGATGTACGGCATCACGTTCGTCACAACGGCGAGGTCGACCAAGCGGTTGAACTGGCTGTAGAGCGAGGGGCTGATCGTCATCAAAGCGAGCAGCGACTGCATGATGGTGATGGCGATCATGCCGGCCACAGGCGCATTGTCCTTCGTGAGCTTGGAGAACAGGCTCGGGAAGTAACCTTCGTCAGAGGAGGCCTTGAACACGTTGGCGATTGTGAACTGCCAAGAGAGCAGCGAGCCCGTGCAGGAGAGAACCATCAGACCCATGACGATCTTACCGACGGTCGGGGTGAACATCTGCGAGAAGACGAGGCCGAACGGGGCGGTCGACTTCACGAGGTCAGCGTTGGAAACGATACCAGCGATAATGTTCGTCGAAAGGATGTAGATGATGGCAACACCGATCGTGGCGCCAAGCACGGCCTTAGGCACGTTCTTTTCAGGATTGTCAACGGCGTCGGAGTTAGCGCAAGCGGATTCCAGACCCAAGAAGGCCCACAACGTCATCGAAATCGAAGCGGAAACGGCGTCGAAGGTCGGGATATTGTTCGGATTCCAGCTGGCGATGTAGAGGTCCGGCGAGAACCAGAACCAGCCGAAGATGGAGAGGAAGCCCACAGGCAGAATCACACCCCAAGCGGTGAAGGAGGAGATCATACCCGTGATGCTCGCACCCTTGAAGTTCAGCACCGTGGTGAGCCAGAGCACGCCGATCGTGGCGATACAGGTAGCCACCGGGCTCAGTTCAATGCCCAAGAAGGCGATACCGTAACCCACGGCAGAAATTGCGATAGCGATGTTCGCAATGACGAGTGAGACCGAGTAGGTGTAGTTGGCAAGGAAGTAGCCCGCCTTACCAAAGGCGTACTGGGAGTAGCCACCCATACCGCCCTTATTGCGAGAAAGCATGCCGCACTTGGCGAATGCATAAGCCAGAGCGGTCGAGCCCGTGGCGGTCACAAGCCAGGAAATCACGGAGAACGTGCCGACCTGAGCAAGCTTCGTAGGCAACATGATAATGCCGGAGCCCATCATGTTGAGAGCCGTGAGCAGCGTTAGCTGGGCAACGCTCATTTTGCTGTTGTTGTTGGACATAACTAGGTTTCCATCGGTTGAATGGGAGGCACTCCCCACGGACGAATAGGGAGAGAATGTGCTTGTATCGTCCGTGGGAAGCGTTTTTTTTAGGAACTAAGGGTTAGCAACCGAGCTCAGCAGCACGTTCCTTGGTGAGAACGTAGCCGTAGGCGCGCTTGCGACCATCTTCGTCCTTGTTGATGTAAACACCCTGCAACTCAGGCGAGAAGCCAGGGAAGCGGTTGATACCTTCCTCGAGGGCGAGGAAGTACTTCAGAACGCTCTTACCCCAGACTTCGCCCGGCACCACGCAGAGCACGCCCGGCGGGTAGGGAAGAGCACCTTCGGTCGCGATGCGGCCGTCAGCATTTTCGAGCGCCACAAGTTCAACGTTGCCGCGGATGAACTCATAGTGAGCAGCCTGCGGTTCGAGCACGCGGGTCGGGAAGTGCGCCTTGCGGAACATTTCCTTCTGCAGCTGCTTGACGTTGAGCGACTTGTAGAAGTCGTGCATTTCCTGGCAGAGCTGACGGATGGTGTAGCCCTTGTAGCGTTCTTCGTTGGCGTGGTAGATCGAGGGTAGCACTTCCGCGAGCGGGGCATCCGCATCGAGGTAGGCTTCGAAGCGAGCGATCTGCGCAACGAGGTGATCCATCTTGGCGGCGTCTTCGGCCGGCGTCATCAGGAAGAGAATCGAGTTCAAGTCGCACTTCTCAGGAACCACGCCGTTTTCACGGAGGAAGTTCGCGAGAATCGTGGCAGGCACGCCAAAGTCGTCATACTTGCCCGTATCGACGTTGATGCCCGGTGTCGTCAGGAGGAACTTGCAGGGGTCAACGAAGTACTGGTGCACGCCATAGCCTTCGAAGTTGTGCCACTTCTGACCCGGTTCAAAGGCGAAGAAGCGCAGATCGTTGGCGATCACATCGGTGCTGTAGCTCTGCCAGGGCTTGCCATCGACTTCGGAGGGGATGAACGGCTTGATGTACTTGCAGGAGGCAAGGAGCTTCTTGCGAGCATCAATCGTGACGCGCACGCAGTCATCCCAGAGGCGGCGGCCAGCTTCGCCTTCGTGCATCTTGGCGTTGACGTCAAGCGCGGCAAAGAGCGGATAGAAGGGCGAGGTGGACGCGTGCATCATGAACGCGTTGTTCATGCGCTTATGCGGGCAGTAGCGCTTCTGACCCTTGATGTGCGAGTCCTTCTTGTGGATCTGCGAGGTCTGCGAGAAGCCAGCCTGCTGCTTGTGCACGGACTGCGTAACGATGATGCCAGGATCTTCAGGCCCGAGCTCGAGAAGCAGCGGCGAGCAGTCCTTCATCATCGGGATGAACTGTTCATAGCCCACCCAAGCGGAGTCAAAGAGGATGTAGTCGCAGAGGTGGCCAATGCGGTCAACAACCTGACGGGCGTTGTAGATCGTGCCGTCATAGGTGCCGAGCTGAATAATGCAGAGGCGGAACGGACGCTTTTCGTCAGCCTTTTCAGGGGCGACTTCGCGGATCAGATCGCGCAGGTAGTTTTCTTCGAAGCAGTGGTCATCAATACCGCCGATGAAGCCGTAGCCATTACGGGCGGTTTCGAGGTAGACCGGGGTGGCGCCAGCCTGCAGGAGCGCGCCGTGGTGGTTGGACTTATGGTTGTTACGGTCAAAGAGCACCAAGTCGCCCGGGGCGAGCAGCGCGTTGAGCACAACCTTGTTAGCAGAAGACGTGCCGTTCAGAACGAAGTAGGTCTTGTCGGCGTTGTAGATACGAGCCGCTTCCTGCTGAGCTGCGCAAGGCGCACCTTCGTGAATCAGGAGGTCGCCCATGGAGACGTCAGCGTTGCAGAGGTCAGCACGGAAGACGTTTTCGCCGAAGAATTCGGTGAATTCACGACCAGCGGGGTGACGGCGGTAGAAAGCACCACCCTGATGCCCCGGGCAGTCGAACTGGGCATTGCCCTGCTTGACATATTCAACGAGGGAACCGAAGAACGGCGGCAGAATGCTGTCTTCATACTTCTGCGCAGCAGCGTCGATCTGGCGGCCATAGAGACCACGGTCAGCGCACTTGTCGTCGATGACGGAGACCACCTGCGTGAAGAGTTCGGTAGGAAGCGTTTCCATGTCGTTCTTAACGATGACCGGGATGCCGAAGGCGGTCTTCTTGACCTGCTCAAGCTTGCCAGCAACGGCTTCAGAGGCGGTCATCACGACGGCAGAAACGTCCGTGAGATCGGTGCAGCACGAGAGTTCGACGACATTGCGTTCAGAGCAGAAGGCGTCACGCGCAGCGGGCGTTGCGGCGATATTGAGTTTTCTCATTAGTTTTACCTCATCAAAATAGGCTTTTTGTCAAGAAATTTGGCAAAATAAGCCCCTGGTCCAAATTATTTAAATAATGACCATTAAATTAAAAGAATTAAATTTGCTTGGCTACAGTAATTTAAAGGTGTGCGTCATGCCATAGCCATGGATAACGGTGAGAACCAAGCAAAGCAAAATCCACTAGGAGCAGGATGATGCATGCGTTGGCGGAACCGTTGCCAAAGCTTGTCGACGAAAAACTGTAGCGGGAGCAATGAGAGGTGAGTAATACGGGCGAGCAGAAGCCGCCGTAAGGCTCATCTGGGATGCTGCAGGCGAATCACCAGTGACAGTGACCCATTGCCGCAGCTTAAGAAATCGATGCGGAGGCGAAGAGGTTGTAGTTGAAGCATGTGCGTTTTGCAAAGCACATGAGATGACGGGTACGTCTGAGACCTATGTTGTTGACTGCCATGATAAAAACCTCCCCTGCAAAGTTTGCAGGAAATGCCTTTTCTTTTTGGAACTTATTTTATTTTTCCGTTCCTTTATGCTCAGCTATTTTATATCTCACATATGAGATTGTGTATAGGGGAAAATACTAATTGCATTGTCACGTTAAGTCAATCCCTCTACTGGACAGTTGACATGAGGACAAGGGGGAATTTGTAAATTGCAAGTCATTCTCATTTTGGCGGGCGCGCTGAGATAGGATCGCTAAGTATTGGCATTGCAGTGTTTGCACTGGATCGTGAGGGGATGAGAGATGCGCGGCGTACAAAGTCTTGTGGTGGATTTATACCCAAAATTTGGGATTGTCACTGAGGCTAGGCGGCCTTGTGACGAGGAAATGGAGTCTATGGGCGGAGCGTGGCTTGTGAAGAGGTATTGACCTGTGTCATCGCTTTCGTTGGGTTTTACCGCAACGGAGCGCTCTTTCTCACAATGCGCTCACAAAAAAGGGAGGGTGCACGGTGCGGTGCAACCCTCCCTTACTAAGAAGAGCGCTCTTAGACGAAATCACCAGCCTTCATCAGGAGGCGAGCAATTTCTGCTGCGTTATGCAGATCGAGCTTGCGGTAGGCAGCACCACGGTGGACCTGAACGGTCTTTTCTGAGATGCCAAATTCGCGAGCCACTTCTTTGTTGGCAAAGCCGCGCGCGACCATACGAATGACTTCACGTTCGCGCTGCGTGAGCTGCTCAAAGCGAGCCTTGAAATCGGAGACTTCAGCCGAGTTACGGCGATCCGAGAGGTTCTTGGTAACGGCGTTGTCGATCGTGTCAAGCAAGCGCTGATCATCGACGGGCTTCTGCAGGAAGTCTGCAGCACCTGCTTTGAGCGTGTTGACGGCCATATCTATGTCGCCATGGCCAGAGACAAAGATGATTGGTAGATCACAGCCGACTTCACGCAACTTCGTCTGTAGCTCTAGCCCAGACATGTGCGGCATACGCACGTCAAGCAAGAGGCAGCCAGGGCGGATGAAGTCATTCGAGGAGAGAAAGGTGAGGGCGTCTGGATATGTGGCAACCTCCCAGCCTTCATCTTCGATGAGAAACGCCCACGACTTGCGCATCGCATCGTCGTCATCGATGATGCGGATCACAGGGGTCATTCGCGTGGGATCGGTGTTTTCAAATTTTCTAAGCATGATAAGGAGAGCTCCGGTTGGGAAAGGTTGGCTGGGTGGCGCACGCTGACGTCACGCAAGCTTCTTACCTTGGGATTCAACGGGCTTAGTGTACACTTTTTCACGTCGACATATAGTCTCTCTAGCTTTGCAAACGGCCATGCGTGGATGGTTTTGTGGTGCAGTGACAACAATTAGACACGCTGCATGCACTTGTGCGGCTAAAGTGATGCACGTCCACTCGCGAGCCTCTTACGGTTGGCGCTTAGGCGGACACCGTGTCTTTCCTCCACTCACCTCGCAGGATATTGAGATATGCGCAAGCCAAGATCTTTCGCCCAAACCCTGGGAGCGCTTTTTCCCATAGCGGCGCTACTCGCGGGCTGTGCTGCGCCGGTGGTGGCTCCTGGTCCCTACCACATTCCTGCCGATGCGCTAAGCCGCAGAGTCGACTTTTCTCGTGTGTGTGTGCTCGAAAACCCAGCCGTCAAACTCGACGTGCTCAACGAGGCGATTCAAGATGGTATCGCTGCGGCGGGCGCCACGTATGTACCACTACCCGCGGGGGCGGGTCCCACCGTCTGCTCTTATACCCTCACGTACGATGTTGCCTATGAAGGGCGCATGATCCGCTCCATCACCTTTTATACCTTTGAAAATGGTGTGCCCATTTACAGTGCCCGTGGCACACCGCGCGGCTCTGGCGGCATTACCTTCGATATGGTGAGTGAATATGTGGAACTCGTTATTGAACGTAGCCGTGCGGGACGCTCTCGTGTACTCTCTGCACCGATCTCTAATCAGGGAGCGAGCGGCGCGCCTCGAGTGAATTCTGAATCTGCTCAGGCGGTTGACGACAAACCGACTGAATAGTATAATAAGAATCATTCTCATCACTAAGCAGTAGATCCACGACGCCCGATCCTCAGTCGTTATTAGACCTTTTAGTCTGTTGCGCACTCACTCTGGCGCGTTTAAAATTTTCCAATAAGCATATGGGAATTTGCGCAGACAAAAACCTGCACAAGCCTTTGTTGCGCCTGAATTCATCCCTAAGTGCGTAGGATGTCTACAAACCGTACCTTGTGTGTACCCTAAGCGGGCAGGGGCGGGGCAGTGTTGAGCGCACCAATCATTACCTTATTTTGGAGATAAAACATGTTGAATCAGACCACCAAATACGGCCTCTTCTTCTTGGGGGGGCTCGTCGTGGGCGCTCTCGGTGCTGTGGCCATTACGCGCGGCAAACTCGAACTCAAGCCCCTTGCTACCGATCTGCTCGCGGGCGGCATTGACCTCAAAGAAAAGGCCATGGGTGTTGTGGAAAGCTGCAAGGAAGACATTGCGGATGCTGTAGCGGAAGCGCAGGTCAAGAGCCAGCAGAAGAAGGCTCAGGCTGAAGCACGTGCTGAAGCTTGTGAGAGTTGCGAAACGGAAGCTAAGCCCGCTTAATACATGTTTGAAGGTGCGGCGAGCCGCCTCAGTGGCCGCCGCCCTTTGTTCATCGACCCCACCCAAAAATCTCTGCCGGTAGAGTCCCAATCCAAGCGGTGGCTTCAACGGCAATGGGAAATGGCGAATGCCTTCCTAGGAGGAATCCATCAGCCTTGCTCTGATGGATGGGGGGACTTATGTCTCACCAATGGCATGTCGCTATTTCTTGTCATTATTTTTCGAGCCATTGCATCATGAAATTTCAACTGATCCACGAAGTGGGCAACCGTCAACGCTGGCGTACCCGCACACCGCTTTCGAGCGCTTCTGCTGCGTTGATTGCTGACGAGATTGAAAGGCTTGAGGACGTCACGGGTGTGGTCGTCAATCCTCGTACAGGTTCTGTGATTGTCACCTACGATACGCTCGAGGGGCGCTTGCGTGTGGCGCGCTACCTCGCTGGTCTTGAGGACAATCCCCCGATAGCTCGCGCTGCTCGTGCTCACTACTTGGGTGGGGCGGCCGAGAAGCGCTCGCTTGCCGCGTTCCGTGCGCCAGCCAGACAGCGTGCCACGATTGAAGCGCTTAACAATAACCGCCTCGTGGGCGGGGTGCGCGACGCCATTGATTCGGGCGTGCGCAACATGCCGATCCTCACGGACATTTTCTATCCTATCCTGCGCTTTTTCGGTTTCCGTATCGAAGAGCGTCAGGCGGCTTTACCTGCGCCCGCGCTCGCGGCTGCCGCGGGTGATCGTCGCAATGCGCTCGTGGAAAAGCACTTTGAGCTTCCCGAAGCAAAGCTCGATTTTGGTCCGCTAGCTCGCTACGTACTTGTGAACCCGTTCTTGCCGATGCTGGCAACGACAGCCAATACGATCCTGGCAGGCATCCCTATTATCATCGACGGCGTCAAACAGCTCTTCAAGGGTAAGCTCAATGTTGCAGTGCTTGATGCGGCGGCGGTTGCTGTGTGTCTTTTGCGCCGTGACTTTAAGAGCGCAGGCTTACTGATTCTTTTGCTTGGCATGGGTGAGATGCTCGAAAACTATGCTCGCAAAAAGTCCATGGCCTCGCTTGCTGAGCAGCTCTCCATTAAGTGCGACGAAGTGTGGGTGCGTCGCGGTGAAGAACTTGTGAAGATCCGTCTTGACGATGTCACCAAGGACGATGTTGTTGTGGTCCGTACTGGCAGCGTCATCCCTGTTGACGGGGTGGTGGTCGACGGGCAAGCCGAAGTCAACCAAGCGACGATGACTGGTGAGGCCGTTGCGGTTCACCGTGCTGAGGGCGGTTCCGTTTTCGCGGGGACGGTGGTTGAAGATGGCGAAATCGGTATTCGTCCCACGCATATTGGGGACGCAACGCGCTTGGCGAAGATCATCCAGTTTGTCGAAGACAGCGAACAGAGCAAGGCCAATATCGAGAGCAAGGCGCTCAAAGTGGCCGATGCGATTGTGCCCTTTAACTTTGCGCTCGCTGCGCTCGTTTGGTTCTTTACGCGTGATTTGACCCGCACGGCGAGTGTGCTACTTGTTGACTATAGCTGCGCACTGCGTTTGGCCACGCCGCTTGCGATTCTCTCTGCGATGAAAGAGGGCACGGCTCGCGGGGTCGTGGTCAAGGGTGGGCGCTATCTTGAAGCGCTCGCCGAGATCGACACAGTCGTGTTTGATAAGACGGGCACGCTCACTAACGCTACGCCTGAGCTCTCTGACGTGGTCTCGCTCTCGGACGATTGGAGTGAGGATGAGGTGTTGCGCCTTTCGGCCTGTTTGGAAGAGCACTTCCCGCATCCCGTTTCCCGCGCTGTGGTTCGTGCTGCCGAGAGCCGTGGTCTTGAGCACTACGATGAGCGCCACGATACGGAAGTGCAGTACGTGGTCGCACACGGCATCTGCTCGCGCGTCGATGGCGAGAAAGTGGTGCTTGGCTCGCGCCACTTTGTCGAGGAAGACGAGGGCGTGGATTGCAGCGGTGCACGCGAGGCGATTGCCACGCTCCTTGATCAAGGCAAGACCGTTCTCTTTTTGGCCTGCGGTGGCAAACTCATTGGGCTACTCGGTATCGAAGACCCCTTGCGTGCCGAGTCTCGCGAGGTCATTGGGGCACTGCGCGCGCGTGGTAAGCGTGTGGTGATGCTCACGGGGGATGACGCTAGAACCGCTGCGGCCGTCGCTGCACGCTTGGGCATTACCGAGTACCGTGCGCAGGTGCTCCCTGAAGACAAGGCCAATGAAGTGCAAAAACTCAAGGCCCAGGGCGCAAAGGTGCTGATGGTGGGTGACGGCATCAACGATAGCCCCGCGCTGAGCGCGGCGGATGTCGGGGTGACGTTGCGTGACTCGACCGATATTGCGCAAGAGGTCGCTGACGTGGTACTCACCGAGTCGCTCACGAACCTCTTGGTGGCGCTTGATCTTGGAGAAGCGACCATGCGTCGTATCAAGCAGAACGTGGGCTATGCTGTGGGGCTCAATAGCGTGTTCCTCGCGGGTGGGCTCACCGGGCTCTTGACGCCGATGCTCTCCGCGCTACTGCATAACGCCACGACGGTGGGTGTCTGCCTGAACGCCATGCGTCCCGAGCTCGGGCACTACGAGGGCGAAGCGCACTACCTCTCTGAGGCGCGTGAAGATATCCTCGACATGGTCCAAAAGCTCAAGGCGCTCATGGATGGTGATCATGGACAGGCGCATGTGCCGCCAAGAATTGCGCTCACCGCGATGCAGGCCACCGGCGTACAGCGTGCAAACGCCTAAACAAAAAACGTGTAAGACCCCTGTCTTGAGGGCGCGCGAGCGTCTCTGCCGCCCTCAAGACATTAAAGAGAAAAAAGGACGATAAATGAGTGAATTCAAGCATTGTGTGCGTAGCGTGATTCCTGGCCGTGCGCGTTTACGTCATCCGATGATCAAGCGCTTAAGCCCAGAGGATCTCGAGAGTGCTCGAGGGTGGATTGAAAGTATCGATGGCGTGTTTGGCGTGGAATTTAATCCGCTCGTGGGCTCAGCATTGGTGCTTTGGGACGCAGAAAAACTCTCTGAAGAGGCGTTTCTAGAGCAACTCGAAAACCTCCTCACCATGGCCGCAGGCATGATGGGCGGAGAAACCGCCGCTCAGGCCGAGCAAGAAGGAGACGATGCTTCAGCAGATGCCTCGTTTGCGAGAAACATCTGCCATGTGGCAAGCCGCACACAGCAGTGCGCAGCCAAAGGGCTCGGCGCCGCGGCGGTGATGATCGCAGGCGAGCGTGGCACAAGCCATAGCATTCAGCGCGTACAACGCATGGCGCTGAACCGCACGATGCTTGCTTCGCTTGCAGTGTCTATGACAGGCGCTGTGATGAAGAACATGCCCATGCATGTAGGCGGTGGGGTTGCATTTTTAGCGCTATTGAGCCTGCACTTGATCGGCAATCGACGTCTTCTCTAGTAGAATCGAGGGGTGAAGCCCCTCGATTTTTTTCCCTTCTTGGAGTGCGCTTGTGCTGGAGAAAACTGCCCGCTTATTGCTCATTGTGCTCATGACCGTGATTGCACTCTCTGTGCTTTGCGCGTTGGCGGCAATGGTTGCACTCTCGCTTGTGTTGCTCATTGTGGCGGTGATTACCGCATACTGCCTTGCGCCCGAGAAGGCAAAAACGTTTTGGCGTTTGCTTGCAGAGCGCTTAGACGACTGGATCTTGCGCTTTGAGACGCTTTGGGCGGAAATTAAGAGCGTGGTCGAGCATTTTACGAGTTCGCCCTCTGCGGATGCGAACCCAGCGCAGACCGCGACGCAGCGCCCAGAGACGCCAAACGCAGCAAGCGACGCCTCGCCTGTCTCAGACGAGGCAACGAGCGGCGCAGAGGCGCCCAATGAGCTGAGTGTAGTGCCCATCGCGGAAAAGCGCGAATCTCGTTAAGCGACACACCACTGTTGCCGCGTAGCGCCTCTGCGTTGGTAATACCTCAAGAAGTGCCGCCTTTTCTGCGCAAGGATTTTGTAGAGCAGGGGCAATTTGCGCTATAGTTTGCCTTACGTTGCACGACACCCGTGGGGTGACGTCCGCAGCACTCTCAAGGTCACTCTGATCCACCGAATCCTCTTCGGCAGAAAGTTGTGCCACTTGTCGCACAGCATCAATGGCTCGAGCTCGTACTGAGTGTTGCGTTTCACTGACGATTCTTTTTTTCCCAACATCAAGAATAAGACTTAGGAAAGACACAAAATGCAATTCAAGAAATTTGCCTCTCTATTGGTTGCCGCTGGCCTCGCGGTTGCGCTTACTGGTTGCGGTGAAGATAAGAAAGAAACGGCTGCCGCAGCAGCGCCCGCTGCCAAGCCCGCTGAAGTGACGGAACTCTCCATTGGTGCAAGCCCCGTTCCGCACGCTGACATTCTGAAGTTCGTCGCCCCCGCGCTTGAAAAGCAGGGCGTCAAACTCAAGGTGATTGAATTCTCCGATTATGTCAAACCGAACCTTGCGCTTGCCGATAAGGAAATCGATGCCAACTTCTTCCAGCACAAGCCCTACCTCGATGAGTTCAGCAAGAGCCGAGGCTTGAAGCTTGAAGTGCTCGTGGCGACGCACCTGGAACCGATGGGCGTTTACTCGAAGAAGGTCAAGAACGTTGCGGACTTGCCTAACGGCGCGCAGATTGCTATCCCGAACGATCCGACTAACGGTGGCCGCGCGCTCAAGGTGCTGGAATCCGCTGGCCTGATCAAGGTCAAGCCCGAAGCAGGAGTGCTGGCGACCGTTGCGGACGTCACGGATAACCCCAAGAGGGTGAAGTTTGTCGAAGTCGAAGCTGCTCAGGCGCCGCGTAGCCTGCAGGATGTCGACGCTGCGGTGATTAACTCCAACTTCGCGCTTGGCGCTGGGCTCAACCCCACCAAGGACGCGATCGCCGTTGAAAGCAAGGATAGCCCGTACGCCAACATCGTTGTGGTGCGCGAAGGCGATCACCGAGAAGCTCTTCAGAAGCTGAAGGCTGCGCTCACCACGCCGGAAGTGAAGAAGTTCATCGAAGAACAGTACAAGGGCGCTGTGTTGCCTGCGTTCTAATCATGAACGTGCGCGGTCACTAACGAATCGAACTGTCGCCCTCGCCGATCTCCCTGAGATCGACGGGGGCGGAATTGTTTTCAGCGAGACCAAAATTCTCTCGTCCATCCCGTAAATTGGTGGTATCAGGCAATAGCGTCTATTTTTCTCCCAGTCAGCAGAAGGGTTTGCTAGGAGTTATGAACATTTTTTAAATCTTACTAACTTAGTCGGGTAAGTGCTAGAATGTTCGTACACTAACTATTTGAGGCACACCATGCAGAAATGCGAACTCAGCGTGACAGGGATGAGCTGCTCGGCCTGCTCTGCGCGCGTGGAAAAGGTTGTTCGGGGACTTTCTGGTGTTAATGATGCCAATGTCAACCTTCTCAAGAACACGCTTTCGATGAGTTGGGATGAGAGCGTTTTGAGCCTTCCCGAGGTTAAACGAGCGGTTGAAGAGGCAGGGTACGGACTGATTATTCCTGAAGCAGAGACGCAAAAAGGCGCCTCAGGCAAGCGGGCCGTGGCAGACGCGGCGGCGGAGGATGAAAGCTTGGCGGTTCTTGCCCGAGAACGCAAGAACCTCTTTTGGGCTTTTGGTTTTTTGGCGCTCCTTTGCTGGCTCTCGATGGGCGGCATGTTGGGGCTACCCATTCCCGCTTTTTTGTCTGGCACGCGGGGCGCTACGTCCAATGCGCTTGCGCAACTCTTGCTCCTTATTCCAATTCTTTTTTTGCGCCGTATCACGTTCATTCGAGGCTTTCGTAGCCTTTGGCATCGTGCGCCGAGCATGGACGCGCTCGTTGCGATTGGCGCGGGCGCATCGCTTCTCTATGGCGTCTGGTCGCTCTTTATGATGAACTTGGCGAGCGCGGACGGCGCGCTCTCTGAGGTACATCGCTACGCGCATGGGCTCTATTTTGAAGGCGCCGGCATGATTGTGACGCTGGTGGCGCTAGGGAAATATTTTGAGGCCCGTGCGAAAAAGCGCACCACCGATGCGATGACCGCGCTGATGGCGCTCGCGCCCAAGCGCGCGACAGTATTGCGCGATGGCGCTGAGATCTCAGTGCCCTTGGAAGAGGTCAGTAGCGGCGATACGCTTGTTGTGAAGACGGGCGAGACGATTCCTGTGGACGGCGTTGTGCTCGAAGGCTACGCAAGCGTCAATGAAGCCACGATCACTGGCGAGAGCGTCCCTGTGCAAAAAGGGCCAGAAGCCACCGTGACAGGCGCCACGCATCTTGAGGCTGGGCACATCGTTATGCGTGCCACACGTGTCGGTGACGATACGGTGCTCTCGCAAATCATTCGTATGGTCGATGAGGCCACGAGTTCTAAAGCGCCTGTGGCGCGGCTTGCGGATCGGGTCAGCGGCGTTTTCGTACCCGTGGTGATTGCGATTGCGTTCGTGACAGCGCTCGTCTGGCTCGCGGCGGGTCGAGATACAGAGTTTGCGCTCTCCTGTGCGATTGCCGTGTTGGTGATTTCTTGCCCCTGTGCTTTGGGACTTGCAACGCCAACGGCGGTGATGGTGGGCACTGGGGTGGGGGCTCGCCAAGGGTTGCTCTTTAAAGACGCGACGGCTCTGGAGACACTCTCGCATGTAAAGACCGTTGTGATGGATAAAACGGGCACCCTTACCGCGGGTGAACCCTCAGTGGTGCGCGTTGTCTCAGCTATTCCGAAGCTAGAGAATGTGGTGCTCATGGTGGCTGCGGCACTGGAAAACCTCTCTGAGCATCCTCTTGCGCGCGCCGTGATGCGAGAGGTGCAAGCGCGCAACTTGCCTGTGCAGAAGGCTGAAGCGTTTGAGCAGTACCCTGGCGAGGGGATCAGCGCGAAAGTGGCTGGGAGCCTCTGCGTGGCAGGGAATTTGGCGCTCATGGAGCGGCTCTCGCTTGAGGTGCCCGAGGCGCTACGAGCACAGGCCGAGGCTGCACACAAAGCGGGTGCGACAGCGCTTTTTATTGCCTCCAATAACCGCGTGAGCGGCTTCATTGCAGTGCGTGATGAACTGAAACCCGATAGCGCGAGCGCGGTAGCGGAACTCAAAAAAATGGGCCTTCGCCCCGTGATGCTCACGGGGGACAATCCGCTTACCGCAGCGGCTATCGCGAAAGAAGCGGGCATCGCGCCAGAGGATGTTATTGCAGGCGTGAAGCCCTCAGAGAAGGCTGAGCACATTGAGCGGCTACGCGCGCAGGGGCCTGTGGCCATGGTGGGCGACGGGGTCAACGATGCACCGGCGCTTGCGGCAGCGGATGTGGGGCTTGCGATTGGGGCGGGCACCGAAGTCGCTCGCGCGAGTGCGGATGTGGTTCTCATGCGCAATTCGATTCTCTCCGTTACCGATGCCGTAGCGCTCTCTCGCGCGGTGATGCGCAACATTCGGCAGAACCTCTTTTGGGCCTTTATTTACAATACGATTGGTATTCCAATCGCTGCTGGTGCCTTTTTCATCCCGTTTGGGCTGACGCTCAACCCCATGCTAGCGGCTGCGGCCATGAGCCTAAGCTCGGTGAGTGTGGTCAGTAATGCGCTGAGACTCCGATTCTTTAATCATCCTCATGTTGCTGCGCCTGAGCGCCAAGCCGCAGCGGATGAGCAAACTCGAAAGGAAGATAAAATGGAAAAAATCATTCATATCGAAGGTATGCACTGTGGACACTGCACAAAATCGGTGACCGACGCACTCAATGCGTTGCCCGGTGTCAGCATGGTTATGGTGAGCCTTGAGAAGAAGATGGCGGCGGTATCGGTCGATGCTTCTGTCGCCGATGAGATGCTCAAGGCGGTCATCGAAGGGGTGGGCTTTACGGTCACGAAGATCGAAGCTCAGTAAACCTCGATTGGGCGCACAACGCGCACGCCCAAAACCGTCCTTTGATACGCCTCCTCCGACCGCCCTTGGCCGGCGGGAGGCGTTTACTTATGGGAGAGGCTCACGTGGCTCGCTTTCTGCATTGGTTTCGTAGCTCCATTATCCGGCGCTTTTTCATTGTGTTTTTTGGCATCGTGGTCTCGGTGGCGCTAGTTGCCATTCCCGCGATTACGCTCACGAGTTCGATGTCGAGCTCAGGCGGCGCAATTAACGTCTCAGGTAGCATGCGCATGCAGAGCTATAAGTTGGCCATGGCGGTGCTAAACCCCTACCAGAGCGATGAAGCACGGCGCAAGAATACCCTTGGGGCACTTGAGGTGTTTGCGGGCAAGCTCGAAGATCCTTCCCTCATTGACGCCATGTCCGAGTCCGACAAGGATCCGATCCGCGCGAGCTACACGAAACTCGTGTCGCGCTTTAACGGTGAGATCAAGCCGCTCGCCTTGGCCTCGCTTCAAAGCGGCTCTGAGCGCGAGCACTTTGTGCAGGTGATCCCGAGTTTTGTCGAGGACGTCAATCAGTATGTCAAGGTTCTCGAAGAGTCGCTCAATCAACGTCTCTTGGTGCTCAAGTGGTTGCTGATTGTGATTTTGATCGGTGCACTGATTCTCACCTATGGGATGCTCTTGGTGATGCGGCGCCGTATTTTTCAGCCGCTCCTTGAAATTGGTGCCGTGGCGAGCGCTGTGCGACAGGGTAACCTTCAGGTGCGAGCGCAGGTGCCGGGTGAAGATGAAATCGGTCGCCTTGCTGCGGGCTTTAACTACATGCTCGATGAGCTCTCGCGGCTCTACGGTAACCTCGAAGCTGAGGTGGCACGCAAAACTGTGGATCTCAACCGCCGTAACGCAGGTCTTGAGCTCATTGGGCAGATCGCCGAGAGCGTGAGCTTTGAAGAAGGCAAGAATAGGCGGATTCTCACGCCGATCATGAATGAGATTGCGAGACTCACGGGCACCGTGAGCTGTGCGCTGATCGCGGGTGAGCCTGGCAACACGATTGTGCTCGCGCAGTCAGCCAATTGGCACGCAGGCAATGAAGTGGGCGCACAGCGCTTTGCAGTGGGCACGGGTGAAGCGAAAATTGGTGAGCTCCTCGCTTGCATTGATGGAATCGGCATGGAGAGTTGGCAGGCGGATTTACTGAAGGCCTTTGCCCAGACGCTAGGACGCGCGATGGATCGTGCCACGCGTCAGATTGATGACCGACGGCTAGCGGTGCTCGAAGAGCGCTCGACCATTGCCCGAGAGCTACATGACTCGATTGCGCAGAGTCTCAGCTTTGCGCGCATTCAGTTGCATCGACTGAAGCTCTTTATTGAACGCGATGCGGCACGCGAGACGGTGCTAGAGACTGTGGCCGAGCTCAATGAGGGGCTCACCGGCGCGTATAAGCAGCTCAGAGAAGTGCTGACTGCCTTCCGCCTACAGATTGGCGGCAGCGGTCTAGCGGGTGCGCTCGAAGAGACGATAGACGAGTTTCGCAACCGCACGGGGCTCCCCGTGGCCTTTACTTGCAAGATGCTCGGTTTTGAGATCTCCCCCAATGATCAGGTCCACTTGGTGAGCATCGTACGCGAGGGGCTCTCTAATATCGAAAAGCATGCGCGCGCCACAAGCGTCTCTGTGCGTTTTGATCGTGAGTCAACGCCCGCTGGGAGTGCCATGGTGCTCGTCATTGAAGACGATGGGGTTGGGATTGCCGATGCCCCGCACAAGGAAAACCACTATGGGCTCACCATCATGAATGAGCGTGCGACGGCCATTGGCGGTGAGCTCTCCATTGCGCGGCGCACGGACATGCATGGCACGCGTCTCATGCTGAGAATTCCAGAAAATCAAGAACTCTGAAGCGTCTCTTAAGACTCGCGCCGTAGAATTACCCCATGTTTGTGCTCCATTGCAAAGAGAACCCATCATCATGACCCAGAAAGAGAAGTACACCGTTGTTGTCATCGACGATCATCCCATCTATCGGCGCGGCCTCAAGGAGCTCCTTGATATGGATACCGATATTGAGGTGGTGGGTGAGGCAGGGACTCGCGAACAGGCCTTGGAGGTTGTGCGACGTTTTGAGCCGGACTTGACCATTCTTGACCTCAATATCAAAGGAAGCTCTGGCTTAGAGATTCTTTCCGCGCTTAAGGACGAGGATCCTTCGCGACGCATCGTGATTTTGACGGTGAGCGATTCGGGTAAGGACCTGACGGCTTGCATTCAGGCAGGGGCGGATGGGTACTTTCTCAAAGATAGCGAACCCGAGCAGTTCCTTGCCAACATTCGGCAGACGCTCGAAGGGCGTCTCATTGTGGAGCCCTCCATGCTCGTGTATCTGACCGAGACGTTGCGTCACAAAACGCAGCCTGCCGAAGCACGTCCTCAGCTTACTGGCCGTGAGTACGATGTGCTGGTGCTTATTGCCGAGGGACAGACCAATAAGATGATTGCGCGCGAGCTGAATATCTCGGACGGTACCGTCAAGGGCCACGTCAAGCATTTGCTCAATAAGTTGGGCTTTAAGAGTCGTGTGGAAGCGGCTGTCTGGGCAACGCAAAACGGTTTGCGCCGTAGCGACGCTGAGGAGCCAGCGGCCTCTTAATCGCAAAGGTGTAGAGATTGCTGATCACGCTGTTAAGCGCCTCATCAGAATCCTGCGCTACAGTATGCGCATAGGTTGGATGAACATAATTCATTCACCGGATTCAGCAGGCTCTCAAGCGTGTTTTCCTCTTTCTCCTTGAACGCGCTTTGGGCGGCAGAGCTGGGTCTGATGGGCTGAGCAGGAAAGTTTTGGGATTTCGTTGATTCAGCACAAGAGATTGCGTAGCTAGCTTGGTCGCTCGCGACAATCCAAAAAGAAGGCCGGAGTTTTGGGGACTCCAGCCTTTTTTATTTTGCGCTACATACCTGTGGTGTTAAAGCACCCACAGCACGAGGCGACTTTTTTCAGGCATTACTGCTTCTGAACGTGGCACATCGTGCAGGTGAAGCGTTCCGCAGCAAGCTTGCCATCCTTCTGGTGCGAGAGCGGAATTTGGGTCTTCTGGCCAGGATTCGTCGTCGCGAGCTGGTGGCACATCTGGCAGGGGTTGTTGCCTTCGGTGATCTTGTAGCTGTCGATCGGGTGCGGAATCTGCGGGGGCGCAGCGTGGGCAACAGCCATGGTGGCGAACATCGCGACAGCAGCGAGAGCCTTGGTATAGACGTTCATGTTAATCTCCTTGATTCTTGTTAAACGTCGAGGTTTTGTTTTTCCGCAGCCATCCCAGTGAATCTTCGGGGCAGATTTCTATGCAGCGTCCGCACTGTAGGCAGTCGCCGACTGGGATATGCCCTGAGCGTTTGAGCTCGTTGAATTTAATAATCTGCGGTTCTGGGCATACTCTGAGACAATCCCCGCAATGGGTACAGGTTTTGTCGTTAAAGCTGATTCTAATACAGGGCTTGTGATTTAGGCGTGAAATTAGGCTCCAAAAAGCGCCGAGTGGACAAAGGTGCGAACACCAACCATTTTTTGCAATGGCCACATCTAAGGCGAAGATCGTAAGGGCGACGGCCAGCGCCCAGAGCCCGGTGCCGAAAATCACGTCTCGCCAAAGGAGAGCCTGAGGAGAAACGAGCTCAAAAGCTGCGGTTCCTGTGGCAGCACTGATGAGGAGCGTGGCGAGCACAAAAATGTAACGAAGTTTTTTGTCGAGTCGAATGAGATCGGCGGAGAGTCCCAAGCGTTGTCTGACGGCGGCAGCGGCTTCGCTTACGAGATTGACCGGGCAGACCCAGCCACAAAATAGCCGTGAGCCGAGCAGCACATAAAAAGTGATGACGATCAGTGCGCCGAGCGCGGCGGTCAGAGTGGGCCAGTGTCCAGCCGCTGCGCGCTCTAGTAGCGCAAATGGGTCGCTCAAGGGGAGAAGAGCGAGCAGTCGACTTTCGCTCAGCGTGCCATCTAAGAGGGGGGCGCCCCAGAGCGTCCAGCCCCAACGTGCCGTACCCGCAAACGCAAGCAGAATCAGACATTGAACGAGGTGACGCAACGCACTATAGCGACGACGCCAGAGCCACTCGCGCGCGTTTTTAGCGGGCGGCAAGTGGCGGACCACGCGTTGGGGCTCCGAAGTACGCTCGCTAGGGGCACTTTTCCGAGGATTCTCTTGAGACATTAGTACTCCTTGAGCGTTTGAAGCGCCTTGCGGGTGCTCGCATCCGCGTCGGTGCTGGGCGTGCGCTCGCCGAGGTGACGGCCGCTGTTACGAGGATCTTCCACATCGAGCCAGCCGAGACGGTAATGACGGCCAATTTGCCCGAGCACGGCCTCTCGCGCTTGAACGCGGATTGCTGCTTCATCCGTGGGGCAGGCCTGCTCACACATGCCGCAGCCCGTGCAATGATCGGGCTTGACCACCGGAAGAAACATTGCGTGTTTGCTTTGCTCTCGCGGGGTGGTGTCGATCACAAGAGCCTTATTGCTTTCTGGACAGGCGCGGTAGCAGACCTCGCAGCGCAGCCCCTGAAACGAGAGGCAGCTCGCTGGGTCGACCAGAGCGACCCCCATGCGCGCCGCTTCGACGCTCGTGAGCGCTGGGTCGAGTGCCCCCGTCGGACACGCTTTCACGCAAGGTAAATCCTCGCACATGTAGCAGGGGATCTGTCGCGGCGTGAAAAATGGTGTGCCGTTTGGCGCGGGATCTGCGGGACTCGCGAGCCTCAGTGTCTCGTATGGGCAAGCATTGACGCACTGCCCGCAGCGAGAGCAAGCGGCAAGGAACCGCTTCATTGGTGTCAGCGCTCCTGGCGGGAGCGGACGCCATTGCGCGTTTGCGTCGCGGTTTGCCACAAACCCAAAGCCCCACGCAAGTACCACGCCCGCGGCGGAAACCTCCACCGCGGTCGTGAGTAACTTCCGTCGAGAGAGCGCTGAATCTGGCTTAGCTACTTTGATCATAGAGCTCAGTTCGCGCTTCTTTTCTTAGAGCTTTTCGACCTTGACAGCCGTCTTCTTGAAGTCGGGTTCAAGCGAGATCGGGTCAGCGGCGTCGATCACTACGCTGTTGGTTCTCACCTTCGGGTCAAAGAAAGCGAGCCAAGTCATGCCGCGCGGCATTTGGTTGCGTTGCTTGGTTTCGACAATCGCCTCACAGCTACCATGGCGCGAGGTGACGCGAACTTTTTGCGCCTGCGCAATGCCACGGGCTTCGGCGTCATGCGGGTTCATGTAGAGCACGGCTTGCGCGGCGGCCTTAGCGAGCTCAGGCACGCGCATCGTCATCGAGCCCGTGTGCCAGTGCTCAAGGATGCGACCCGTGGAGAGCCAAAGGTCGTACTGCGCATCGGGCTGCTCGACAGGTGCAGCGTACGGGCGGAAGAAGATCTTGGCTTTGCCAGCGTGCTTGACAGCTTCAGTATTGGTGACGCCCTTCAAGTCCCCTGAAGGAATCTCCTTCATGAGCGGGCCGTAGAAGAGGTTGTCGTCGCTTGCGTACTTATCGAACGCGGGATTAAAGCGATAGAGCGTTTCCTTGCCGTCAACCACTGGCCAGAGCAAGCCGCGGATCTTGGGACTCTGATACGTATCGAAGTCTGCCAAGTCGTGTGCGTGCCCGAGCGTAAATTCGCGGTACTCATTAAAGAGCGCCTTTTCCGGGAAATAGCCAAGGCCGAGCGCTTCGCCCGTGGCGTTTTTCTCGCCCTTGTAGAGCGGATCAGGCCAGGCGGCTTGGCGCTTTTCGCTCGGCAGAAAGAGCACTTTGTCAAGCGTTGTGTTCGCAGGCAGTTGCGAGGCAGCGAGCACGTCAGGGAGCTTATCGTCGGGCGCGCCCTTAAGCGGCTGCTCGCCCCAGGTATCAGCAATCGTGAAGCGGCGTGCAAACTCCATCATCATCCAGAGGTCGGTGCGCGCAGCGCCCGGCGCATCAATGAGCTGGTGCCAGCCTTGGGTGCGGCGTTCGGCATTGCCGTAGAGACCCCACTTCTCGAAATGCCCTGCTGCAGGCAGAATCAGGTCGGCGCAAGACGCGCTAAAGGTTGGGTAGATGTCCGAGACCACGACAAAGTTGTCGGCGTCGCGTGCAGCGCGAATCCAGTGCGTATTGTTGGGTGTTGACTGGAAAATGTTGACCACCTGCGTCCAGAGGAAGTTGATGGACTTATCTTCTAACCCCTTGAGCATGTCCATAAGCGACGCGCCCACCTTGGGGTTGAGCGTGCCTGCGGGCAGCGACCAAATACCCTCGGTCATGGCACGGTGCTTGGGATTGGCGACAAGCATATCGGCAGGGAGTCGGTGCGAGAAAGCGCCTACCTCACGGGCCGAGCCACAGGCCGAGGGCTGCCCCGTGAGCGAGAACGCGCCGTTTCCTGGCTGCGCATGCTTACCGAGAAGCAGGTGGATCGAGTAGACAAGTTCATTGACCCAAACGCCACGCTGATGCTGATTAAAGCCCATGCACCAGTAGCTCATCATGTTGCGGCGGCGATCGCAGACCAAATCCGCGAGCGTCATCAATTTCGCTTTGAAGCTATCGAGCGACTCATCCGCATCGCCCTTTGCGAGTTCCGCCACAAAGTCGATGTCATAGGGCTCAACGCCTTTGCGGAATTCCTCAAAGGAAATTTGCCAGTGCTTGCCAGCGGTTGCGCCCGTATTCTTCTGCTCCACTTCGAGCCCCGCGCTCAGTCCCATACCGCGCGCTTCAGCGGCATCGAGTTTGACTTTGAGCTGTCGCGCCATCACGTCTTTTTCAGCGGGATAGGCAAAGCGGTCGGTATTGCGTAGCCCGTAGCCGATGTCGGTAACACCCGCGGCGAAGATGCAGTGTTTTTCGACAAACGCTTGGTCTTGCACGTTGCGGCGCAGGATCTCACGCAAGAGGAAGTTGGCAATGGCCAAATCGGTGTTGGGCTTAAAGATGATCGTGAGATCAGCGAAGTCACTTGAGAGATTACGGAAGGTTGTGAGGTTGACAATCTTCGTGGGCTTATGCGTGAGTTTGCGATCGACCACGCGGCTCCAAAGCACTGGGTGCGCTTCGGCCATATTGTTGCCCCAGAGCAGCATCAAATCGCTCTTTTCAATGTCCGCGTAGTTGTTGGCGGGTTCATCGATACCGAAGACTTGGTAAAAGCCCACCACGGCGCTCGCCATGCAGAGGCGGGCGTTCGGGTCGATATTGTTACTGCGGAAGCCCCCTTTCCAGAGTTTGACCGCGGCATAGGCTTCGGGAATGGTGTACTGGCCGCTACCAATGAGGCCCACGCCAGCGGGACCTTTGGCCTTGTAGACTCGCATGAACTGACGGTGCATTTCGTCAAACGCTTCATCCCAAGAGACCGGCTCAAATTCGCCATCCTTGGCAAACTTGCCGTTTTTCTTACGCATGAGCGGCTGGGTAAGGCGATCTTCACCGTAGAGAATCTTCGCGTTGAAGTAACCTTTGACGCAGTTGAGACCACGATTGACGGGGCTCTCGGGGTCGCCCCCCGTGGCGACAATGCGCCCGTCTTTAACGCCAACGGTAAGACCGCATCCCGTGCCACAGAAGCGGCAGACGCCTTTGTGCCAAGTGATGCCGTCCTCTGCAGCTTTCGCCGCTTCCCGAGCGAGCGGCACGATGGGAATGCCAACGCTCATGGCGGCGCTTGCGGCAAGGCCCGACTTTAAAAGCTTGCGGCGCGTGGTGTTGGGGACTTCAACTGTCATGGTTTTCTCCTTGTTGCGAGAGGTTGATGGTTGCTAGCAATTCGCACCGAGGCACTTTGGGGCGGAGCCCAGGGCGTGACAGGCGCTAGGACAACCAGTTGGTTGACGGCGTTTTTGGGGTCAGCCGTCTATGGCTTATCAGAGAGAGCGGCTAAATTGAGGGCGCGTTATGCGGGCGCCTTTTGAGCCTCCTCTGCGAAGTAGTGGTTCACGAGGCTCACATCGACAATGCCGTCGAGGCGTTGCACCGTCTCGAAGATCTTGACTTCATCGCCTGTGGTTTCGGCTTCAATCACCGCAATGGCACGGTGATGTGCTTCGTCGACTTGAAAGACTTCAACGCCAGAGAGTGCGCGTACGCTGGCTAGCGCTTCACTCATACGGTTGGCGTCAAAACTAATGAGAATGCTGGAGTAGTTCATGTCAAGCGTGCTCCTCGACTTAGTAGATGGATTTCCGCTGCCCCTCGACGGGGTAGGTGAGGGGGATCTCGTGCGGCTTACCCCTGCAAGGCGCTTCTTCGCGCAGTCGCGTGGGGTGCTTTGCTCGCTGAGAAAAAGACGGTGTGCAAGTGCGCTACTCCGTCTTTCTAAGGTAGGGGATCCCCTCTGAAAGTGTTTTCATTCTAGGTGGGAGGGAGGAGTGTGAAAACACGCGCTTTGGGAGAGGAGGGCTCTCCCAAACGGTATGGGTATTTACCCGATAACGGCGTGCCCTCAGTTGCTGTGCGTGCTATCGAGGAGGATGCAAACGCACGTGCCGCCGCACGTTTCGATATTCGTAAAATGAATGGCGAAGAGAGCGCTCAACACCCCTCTCTGGGATAGAGAGGAGTCACCCTAGGGTAAGCCTATGTATCAAAAATGTGCCTGCGTATTTTGTCAACGTTGGGTAGATGCAAGTTGACTCGAGCTGGGGCGCGAAAAAGAAAACGCCCGCGACCAGGGCTTGGTGCGGGCGCAATCTAAAGCTTCAGCAATTATGCCGCTTAGAACGTGACGGTATCGGGGTGCAGTCCCGAATAGGCCGTCTGCGGCATGCTGTCAAGTTCAGCCATGGCTGCAGCGTCAAGCTTCAGGGTAAAGGCCTCCATGTTCTGGCGCTGATGCGACATGTCGAGCGCCTTGACAATCGGCATAAAGCCGTGCTCAAGGCTCCAGCGCAAAACGACTTGAGCTGGAGTCATCCCTAAGCGCTGTGCAATGGCGGTCACCGTTGGGTTTCTAAGCAACATTCCGCGGCCGAGCGGGCTCCACGCTTGGACGGCGATATTGTGCGAGAAGCAGAAATTGACCGCTGCGTTCTGGGGGTAGCCAGGGTGCAATTCGAGCTGATTGACCATGGGGGCGATACTGGCGCGCGCCATGAGCGGCACGAGATGGTGTGGCAAGAAGTTCGCAACACCAATGGCTCGTATACGGCCTTCACGGTAGAGCTCTTCCATGGCGCGCCACGTCCCAACGTTTTGACTCTGCCAAATCATGGGTTCACCCTGCGCAGCAGGCCAATGAATGACGAGCAAATCGAGGTAGGGCGTCTTTAAGAGTTCGAGCATTTCTAGCACCGCGGCACGCACGCCAAGTGGATGACGGTGCGTCACCCAGAGCTTACTCGAGAGGAAGAACTCTTCACGGGGGATCATCGATTCACGGATCGCGCGACCGATGGCGGCAGCGTTGCCGTAGATCTGTGCCGTATCAAAGGAACGATAGCCAAGTTGAATAGCTTGGGAGACCGCGCTCATCAGAGGAGTGTCGTTTGGCACTTGCCACGTACCGAAGGTCATGGGGCACATTTGTACGCCGTTGGCGAGCTCCAGTTTGTCGTGGAATGATTGAAACACGGTATCGAACTCCTTTGCTTGTTCTGGGGCTAGGGACTGTTATCGACGGGGCTCGAGCCTTGTCGAGCCTGAGGCTTGACATATGATAACGAAAAGAAGCTGCTCAAGTGTTGACTTGCATCCATTCTTAGACAGTCTTTACAGTAGGCGTTTTCCCTAGGCAATGCACGCTGTGTTAACCTAAGAAATTCAGCTCAGCAGGAGCACGCTCAGTGAGCGCGACGCCGCTTGGCAGAGGCGTTTGCGGAAATTGCAAAAAAGGCTCATCCTCCATTACTATCGCATGTTTGCGCGTGTTTGCCCGCGTGGAAAGAATGCAATCGAGCTGATACACTATGGGGCGTACGGATGGCGCTCGTGCGCTGTACGCTGCGCGTCGGGGGGCTTCTTCTGTGAGGCCCTTTTCTTTTCCCGAAGTGCAAGTTGCGTAGCCTGCGTTCGCGCCATCAACACATCCGCCGTTATTCTCAGGGCGCCGCGCGCCCATTACTAATCTTCGACAAGTCCGATCATGCAAGAAGAGCTCTTCACTTGGGTCTTGATTTTCGCGTGTTTGCTTTGCCTGAGCGCTGGTATCGGCTGGCAGGTATACCGCCGCTATGCTGCGAATCAGCGACCCAAGGTGCGGCGCCGGGTTGATCGCGTTGCTCGCAGAGCAGAGTCGCTCGGCGCGGCTCGCGTAACGTCTCAGGCAGAAAGTGCGCCTGAAGAGCCGCCCGTGCGTCAGGGCGTATCTCGGCCCGTGATGCTTGCCGTTACGCAACTCTCGCAACACCCTGAAGTGGCCGATCTCTACATTCAACGTGCCCTAGAAGTTGATGAGCCCTTTTATCGGGATATCCCCATTTCTGCCAAAGAGCTCGAGCCGCTGGCGCCGCTTTTTGCACGCAATGTTGCGCTTGCCCGCGTCCCGGGCGACGGGCTTTCGCGCTACGTATACGCGATCAATTTCTCGCGCATGATTCAAGAGGCGTATTTCGAAGGCTTTATGGCGCATCCGAACGCCACAGCGGCAGATCTCTCCATCATCGCGCTTGATGAACGTGTACAGCCCTTGGGCGAGCCGATGCCCGTGGAGGACTATGGCTTTGGGAGTGAGTCGCACGTGCAGCAGCTCTGGCTCATGTGTAACCCCGTGGATAAAAAGCACGAGCTCGATGAGTTGCTTGAAGAAGAACTCTCGCTTGTGCGCGATCTGATGCCACGCGCCAAATTACTGGTTGCCGCGGTACAAGGCGTTGCCTGGACGTCGCACTGGGATGAGCTCTTTGACTTGGTGCGCGATGTGCGCCGTGTGGGGGCGCAGCCCGGTAAAGCTCAAGAGCGCTGTGAGCGCATTGATAAGCTTGCGGCCAAGCTCTACGCCATCAATGCGCGCATTGATGCCACAGTGGCCACGATGGTCAAGAACATTCGTACGCCGAGCGAAGCGGATATGGCGCTGACCAATGCCGTGGCCTATAACGTTGAGCGTGAACTTTCGGTGCTCTTTTTGCGAGTGCTCGCACTCATTCGCGTTATGAGTGGTGATACGTATTTGCATGGGATTCATTGCTCGAGCAATATCGCTCGTAACGTGGCGCTCTTTCCTGACTTTAAAGCGCTCTTGGCGCGCGCTCGTGAGATCGCTTTTGATGCCGCTGAAAACCATGGCCGCGGCTTGAGTGAAGAGGTCATGGCAATGGTGGGGCAGCTTAAGCGCGATGCGGAGACGCTTGAAGCTGAGCATGATAAGGCTGTAGCGGTGTTGAAAGCCGATATGGCGCGTGTGCAGGCAAGCGTTGACCAGTTCTTGATTTTGCAAGGTCGTCCCCGCCGATTTGCGGTGCGACTCAATGCCGACAACAGCATTGCGGCGCTTATGATTCTTGAGCACTAAGCGCATGAGTGAAGATTTTTACAGCGATGCGCATGACGACAATGCGCTCGAGGCGGACACCGTTCGCGAGATTCTTGCTTTTCGCGATGATCGCGCTTGGCGTGCGTTTCATAACCTCAAGGATTTAGCACTCTCGCTCACGCTCGAGAGCGCTGAGCTCTTGGAGTGCTTTCAGTGGACGGCGGAGCAGACGGACCGTCCGAGCGAGCGTGAGCATATGGCTGAAGAGCTCGCCGATGTGCTGATCTACGCGGTGCTTTTTGCCGATCGTGCGGGCTTCAATTTGAACGAGATTGTGCGCGATAAGCTCAAGAAAAATTTGCGCAAATATCCGCGTCCAGCTTCGCTCGGGAACGCGCGAGAGGCGGCGCCGCACACTACTCAGGCGAGCGACGCAAGCGCGGTCGCGACTGTTGCGCAACGCCCAGTGCGACGCATCCCGCGCTCGTTACTCGCCGTTTATCTCTCACACGTTCGCGCGCAGCCGATTGGCGTCTGGAGCGCCGATGCCGAGGGGCGCGTTACGTATGTGCGCTACAGCGCTGAGACACTGGCCTTCTGGCGCGCGCTTGAAGGAATTGATTGTGCAGCCGATGAAACGCCCGAGCGCGTCAATGTGCTCTTTTCTGAGCTGATTGAGGCGCTTGATATTGCTACGCTTGAACAGCGCCTAGCTCGACTGCTGCGGCTTGAACGTATGCGCGATGGACTCTTTTTAGAAGCGCAGAGCCGAGGGGTGCTCGAGCGCTGGCTCAGCGCGCTACTTGCCACCGAGCCTTGAGCGCGCACTACTTTCTCATTACCCACTTGGCGAGCACAAAAATGCCGATCGGCACCAGTAATCCTGGCATCGGCAGGAGTTCTCGCAGGCTAAAGCCTGATTTCAGCAGATCGATCGAGAGGATGAGTCCAGCGAGCAAAGCGCCGATGCCGAAAAAGAGCGAGGCAGGGCCTTGGGCAGCATCGCTGCGCTCAGCGCGGGCTCGGGCTGCAGCACGCCGTGCGGCGTTGCCTGTGGGGGTGGCTGTTGCCTCGCTAGGCGTGCTCGCGGAAGCTGGATCACTAGGGAGCCGTTGCCACCCGCCGTTACTCGTGTGTGCAGAGGGCTTTGTGTCGGATTTTTTCCCCCAGCCAAACTGACTGAGTACGCTCTCAACGCTCGATTTAGCCTGTGGCGCGCGGGCGACACTCGTCTCAAAGCTCTGCGGTACGCTTGCTTCTTCAAAGGGCGCGGTGGCGCGGCGTTGAGGGCGGCGCAACCAGCCCCCAGTGCTCGCCTCTAGCGTCTCCTCAACCGTTCCGAGACCGCGAGCCTGTAGGCGCGCTAGCGTTTCTGCCTCGATGCTGTTGAGATATCGCTCGAAATCACCGTTTTTCGGCTCCAAGTACATGACGCTCTCCGCCTCTATGCTGGGTTGATCGTGATCGCACCGAGCGCTAGTTGCTACGCCCGGCGCGCGTGGTTCTTTTTCATTTTAGCCGCAAAGAACGCTTAGGCCAAAGCGTGGATGCGCCTTAGTGTCAATGCTGAGCGCACTGCTCGCGCCAAGCCCAGGATCAAGCCCGGTGCTTAGGTTCTGGCTAAGCGCCGATTCAGTGCTCGGCGCGTAGCGCTACTGGCGTGGCGTTCAAGGGCGCTTCGGGCTCGCTTGCCGCGAGTTTGCTCGCTTCTGCCGCCATGGCATCGAGCTGCGGTTTGGCTCGTAAGAGCCGCATTCCGTTTGCCACCACAATCAAGCAAGTTCCCGTATCCGCAAAGACCGCCATCCACATGGTGGCAAGCCCAGCAAACGTGAGCAGCATAAAGATGAGTTTGATGCTGATCGCAAACACGATATTCTGTAGTAGCACTTTGTGCGCGAGCTCAGAGAGGCGCACTAGCGTGGCAATGGAGCCAATGTTGTCGTCCATGACGGCGACGTGTGCAGCCTCAATGGCGCTATCCGTGCCTCGAATCCCCATCGCAATACCGATATCGGCGCGCGCAAGCGCAGGCGCGTCGTTAATGCCATCGCCCACCATGGCGGTGACGCCTTCCGTTTCAAGTGCTTCGATGGCTTTGAGCTTGTCTTCTGGGAGCAGATTAGCTCGCACGTCGCTAATACCGGCCTGAGCAGCAAGCCGCTCGGCAGCCTCACGGTTGTCGCCCGTGAGGAGCACGGGGCGAATGCCCACGCTTTTAAGTTGACGGATATGTTCGGCAACGCCCGCTTTCATTGCATCAGCAAAGGCCATGATCAGTTGCGCGCCAAAAATATCGGTGAGCACCACGCTCGACATGCCTTGTGAACTAAAGCGCTTTGCTGCCGCGATCACGGATTCGTCGCCCGTTGCCTCGGGTTTGAGCAGCGAATACGTTGCTGCGCGGATGACGCCGCGCACCCCTCGGCCTGGGAGCGCGGTAAAGTTGCTCACCGCACTGCGCGTAATGCCGCGCGCGTTTGCATGCCGCACAATGGCTTCCGAGAGCGGGTGTTTATTCATTGCCGCAAGCGAAGCGGCCATGGCGAGCGCGCGATCAACATCGGCATTTTCAAGCGCTTCTGCATGCTCTAGGCGCGGCTCACCCCGCGTGAGCGTGCCCGTTTTATCGAGCGCGACGCACTTGAGGTGTCGCGCTTGCTCTAGGTAAAGCCCCCCCTTAATCAGTAGCCCACAGCGCGTGGCGGTTCCAAGCGCCGAGACAATCGTCACCGGTGTCGAGATGACGAGCGCGCAGGGGCAGGCAATCACCAGTAAGCAGAGCGCTTTATAGAGCCAGCTCATGGGGCTTCCCCAGTAGAGCGGGGGGATGATGGCTACGCCAAGCGCGATGATGAAGACCAGCGGCGTATAGATCGCTGCAAACCGATCGACAAAGCGCTGCACAGGGGACTTGGCGGCTTGGGCATTTTCGACGGCATCGATAATGCGTGCGGTGAGAGAGTCGGCCTCTGCAGCGGTTACACGAACGTCGACCGTGCTCGTGAGATTGACCGTCCCGCCCCAAACGGCATCCCCCACGGTGCGATCAACAGGCAGGCTTTCGCCAGTGACGTTCGATTGATCAACAGAGGTGCTCCCTACGAGCACTCGCCCGTCGAGCGGGAAGCGCTCGCCCGGCGCTACACGAATGACTGCGCCAGGGGCCACCTCTGCCACGGGTACGCGCTCGGTGCCCGTGCGTGTCACCAGCGCGACGTGCGCGGGGGTAGCGGCCATGAGCTCTCGGATGGAGCGCCGCGCTTTGGTCATGCAGAGGTCTTCAATTGTCTCGGAAATCTCAAAGAGCACCATCACCATCGCGGCTTCGGGCCATGCGCCAATGAGCACAGCCCCGATGACGGCCACGGCCATGAGCGTGGTCATATTGAATTCGAAGCGCTTGAGCGCAGCGAGCCCCGCTTTGAGCGTTGTGAGCCCCGCGGTGAGAATAGCGATGACAGCAAAAAGCAGCGATAGCCAGTCGATGAGCGCATGTGCAATACCAAAGGGGCTAAGGCCAGCCAAATGCACGAGTTCAAGCACCTCAGAGAGCGCGGCAAAGATAAACGCCGCGCCAAAGCGCCAATAGGGCACTTTCACGCGCTCAATAGCGTTTGTGCGGCGCGTCAGCACGCGAGCACTGTAGCCCGCGGCTTTAATCGCTTCAATGACCGCATCACGTCGCGCAGCATCCCCTTCAAAGTGGGCTGTACGGCTCATCACATTGAGTTGCACCCCGCTGATGCCGCGCTTTTGTAGCTCGCGGGCAATGTCTTGCTCTTCGACGGGGCAGTCCATTTCTGGAATGGCGATTGTGTGTCGCGTGCTTGCTTGGAGGGCTTCGGCCTTTGCTGTATAGCCCGCGGTGGCAATGGTTTCAATGATGAGCGCTTCGAGCGTTGCGTCGCCCAAAAATCGTGCGCTACGCGTCAGTACATTGAGCGTAACGCCCGAGATGCCGCGCGCGGCGAGCGCTTCACGGATATCGTGCTCTTCGACGGAGCAATCCATTTGTTCAATGCGTAGCGTGTGCTCGGTGACTGCCACGGGGACAACGGGCAGACCTCGCTCTTTGAGGAGCGCTTCAAACGTCTCTGCCCCTTGTGCGGGCACGAAAACGAGTTCTCCCCCAGGGTTGAATGTGGCGTTCTCAGGGTGCTGTGCGCTACTAAGCTCAGCAATGACATCGCTCGGAAGTCGATAGGCTCTTATGTCAGACATGAATTGTGTTGGCTTTTAAGCGTGGAGTGACGACGTAAGATCGTCGCTGACCATCAGTATTACATACCCAACTGGGTTTCTGAACGTATTACACACCTTGTAGTGGCTACAAGGTCAAGTGGAAAATCGGTAAAATGTGAGCGCATGCAAAGTCCCTTAGCGCACTTGCGCTCAACCGAGGGGCTTTGTGGGAGGTTTTTCGATCAGCATGGCTAGGGAGACGAACGGCATGAAGATTGGTGAGCTCGCGCGACTGACGGGGCAGACCGCGGAGACCATCCGCTACTATGAGCGCATTGGTCTTATTTCCGCGGCCTCGCGCTTGAGCAACAACTACCGAGAGTACACGGGTGCGCATGTCAAGGAGCTTGACTTCATTCGGCGCTGCCGTACGCTCGGTATTGGGCTTGAGGAGATTCGTCTTTTGCTTGTGAGCGTCACGGAGCCCTCGGCGGCCACGGCCAATGAAGCCCATCGTTTGATTTCGAGTCATCTTGAGCGCGTGCGCGAGCAGATTCGTGAGCTCACGATACTGCGCAAAAACCTCATGGATCTTGCTGCCCTCTGTCACGGCGCGCATCACGATGGTGAGCACTGCCAGCTCATCGATGCGCTCTCAGGCGATGGGCACCCGCACGAAGACGCTTAACAAAAAGGATTGTCCCCCGATGGTTCATTTTTCTTGGTTTCAGCTCGGCGCCTTTTTGGCGGTGGGCATTCTGGCACTTTTATTGATTGTGTGGGCCGTAAGCCGCGTGGCGGCTGTGGTGCCCAGTGCGCTAGAGAAGCGCGGCTACCCGAGTGGGGTGGGGGGCCTTCTCTTACTTGTGGTGGTGTTCATGTGGTTGATGGCGGTCTCACCCCTCTTTCGTCTTGGGCGTGAGGGTGCCGAAGCTGTGCGCGTGGCGTTCATGGACTCGGCCTATACCTGGGCGGCGCTCTCGACGCTCATTCCTGATTTGGTGAGTGCACTCCTTTTGACGATTGCTGCTTTTATGCTCACGGCTGGACGTAGTCCCCGTGCGCTCTATGGTGCGGTGCTACTTGGCTGGTTGGGTGGGCCGTGCGGCGCCTTTTTGCGTTCGTACTTTCTCAATATTTCGCTCACGATCACTGGCGAACCCAGTGCCCTGGTCGTCGCGATGTTCGTAGCGAGCCTCTATCTGTTATTTTCTGCTCGCTCGCAGCTCACCTACGCTCTGCCCGCAGCCTATCAACTGCCTGAGCGCGGTTAAGCGCTGGTGTTGTCTGAGCGCTCTGCGCCCACACGGAGCGCTCGGCTCGCGCGACTTGCTTGATCTTGATCGAAGAGCGCGCGGATTTAGCGCTTTGAGCGTGCCCCTTTGCGCTATCAAAAGGTCTATGATCAGGGAAAAATAGCGCGAGGCGCCATAAGGCCCCCCGCCCGCCAACCTAACCCATCCTTTTTGAGGAGGTGAACCGTGCAATCGAAGGCGCGTCTTTCGCTCGATGCACGGTTTTTTTGACATGGACGCAACCGCCCGCGCAACTGCGATCGGCATGATGGCCCCTATTTTGTGGGGCATGAGTGTGGGAATTACCCGTGGCATTGCTGAAAATTTCGGCACGGCTGGTGGCTTTGCCGTGCTCTATACCATATCTCTTATCGGCATATTGGCTGTCTTTGGACGGCCGCACCTGAAGCTTTTCAATTGGAAGTACCTCGTTTTTGGCGTGGGCATGGCCAATGTCTCGGCGATGTGCTTTGTCTTTTCCCTTGCGCTCTCCAGTGGCGGTCATCAGACGATGGAGGTCGGGATGGTGAACTATCTCTGGCCCTGTCTGACGATCGTCTTTGGCATTCTCTTTAACGGGCAGCGCGCACGCTGGTGGATTGTCTTTGGGATTGTGCTCTGCTTAATCGGTGTGATCATGGTCTTGGGGGGCGATAGCGGCTTTGACGTGGATGTGCTTTTTGCACACATCAAAGAGAACCCATGGAGCTACGCGCTGGCGCTACTCGGAGCGCTCACCTGGGCAGGTTACAGCTCGATCACGCGGGCGCTCTCGAACGGACAAAATCCTGTGGCGCTCATTTTCTTTGGAGACTGCCTCATTTTCTATGGCATTTGGGCGCTCGGTCTTGGGCTACCCCCCGTGGAGCACCCGCATGGCTATGGCTGGGTTGGGGTCGTGATGGGCGCCTGCGCGACGGGCGCAGGCTACAGCTGCTGGACCTATGGGATGATGAAGGGCAACATGACGCTTTTGGCGATTACGAGCTACTTCACGCCGGTGCTCTCTTGCCTTTTTGGTACGGTCTGGATTGGGGCAAAGTTGAGCTTTGGCTTTTGGAACGGGGTCATGATTTTGGTGGCAGGCTCAATCATCTGCTTTCTTTCGACGCGCCTTAGCGTGGGGCGCCCAGCGCGCCCAGGGCACGTATTCTTTAAAGGACTCAACCCAAGCGCTCGCCGTAAATCGGATGAGCAACCTCACTGAGCGGCTTTTTCCAAAATAGCAACCGCGCGCTTGCCAAGCTGAAAACTTTGTATGATGGAGTCAATATGCCTCTGCTCGGTGCCATGGGCACGCAGAGCGTGGCGAACTCGAGCGTGACGGCCAATGGAGGGCAAAAGCATGTGCACGACTGTCATTGTGGGAAGAAAGGTTTCGAAGACGGGACTTGTGATCGTCGGGCACAACGAGGATTCTGGTGGGCGAAGTCTCAGCCAGCAGTTCTGGGTTCCTGCGCAGAGTACGATGCCGGGTGCGGTGATTACAGCGGAGCCGGGCGCTGCCCAAGTTCCCGATATCGCGCGTCCCAAGGGTTATTACTGGTCCAACATGCTAGCCCCTAAGCCCGGTAGCTCATTTGATCAGGGCTTTTATGGCGCGGGCGGCGTGATGATTTGCTCCAACGGCGGCGGTAGCTCCTTTGATGCCGATGAGTTGAGTAACGAGGCGCTCGGCATAGAAGGGGGTGTGGGCTTCCTATTGCGTCGCATTACGGCTGAGCGTGCGACGAGCGCGCGTGAAGCGGTGAAGCTCGCCGCGCGTCTTATTGAACTCTACGGGTACCTTGGCGATGCGCGCAACTATACCTTTGCCGATAAGCGTGAGGCGTGGGTGCTCAACGTTGTCAAGGGGCACCATTACGTTGCTAAGCGTGTGCCTGACGACCGTGTGATGCTCATTTCCAATATGCTCGCCATCCGCTCGGTGGATCTTTCCGACAAGGAAAACGTCATGGCGAGTGCCGATCTCATTGAGTACGCCATTGCCAAGGGGCGCTATCGCCCAGCCGTTGAGGGCGACTATTCCGACTTTGACTTTGCTTGCGCCTATCAGAGTGACGAAAACCGTCATGACCCGATGAAGAGCGATCGGATGCGCATCGGCTGGGAGAAAATCGCGGGCGTGCTCTGCACGGATGAGTTGCACTACCCCGAGCTGCTCGCGCCCACTGCGCCCATGGGTGTTGAAGACGTCAAAAGCGTGCTTCGCTTGACGAACCCCGCGACGTACGCCGAGCGCGGTGACGGGCGAGCCGATGCGTTCCATGTGAGCGCGCGTGATATTTCGCGCTCGCAAACCCGTGAGTCTTGGGTCATTGAGTTCACCGCACGGCACCTCACCGATACGCTTTGGCGCTGTACAGGTCCGCAGGACACGGGTGTCTATATTCCGTGGTTCCCCATGGCGCAAGCCATCCCTCTGGGCTACCAATGGAGCACCTACCGTGAGGCGCGTGAGCGACAGTTTGATGTGCCTGCCGAGTGGCTCTCGCTAGACTTTTCTCGACACTACTGGACGTACGCCGTGCTTGCCGAGCTCGTGAACTTTCATCGTGGGCTCTTTGCTGGGGTGCATCCTGTACGTGATGCGCTTGAGGCCTCTTTTGCTGAGCGTATCGACGATGTGCGTGCAGAGGCGTCTGCTGTGGGGGCGAGCGCAGCCCGTAAGCTCTTAGCGTTCGCAACGGAAAATATGACGAGCGTGGCGCACCGCCAGTACGCGCAGATGCTCGCGGACTTTAGCGATGTGCGAGCCGAGGTTCTCCAAAGCGAAACCGTTGAGCGTAGCGCCGCTACGCTCGAGGTGGTGATTTACGGGGGAGCTGGTTTTGACGTTCGAGAGTTAGACCGCTCGAGTGTGCGCTGGAGCTTGGGCTTTACGGGAGCAAAACCCTCCGCCCTCAACCCCGCGCAGCCCATGGCGGTGCGCTTTGAGGATGTCGATGGTGACGGGTGCGATGATCTTGTACTCAGTTTTCAGAGTGCAGCGCTCTTTGAGCACATGGTCGACGGGGTGCTCTATGACACCTACATAAGAGGGCTCTGCTCGCATAAGCGCTTTGTGGCGATGCTCCCGCTACGGGTGCTCGCTTGCGAGGAGAGCACGCCGCGCTCAAAGCGCGGCACGCGCACGCGCATTCCGCGGCCGCGCACCAGTAAGAAATCACGCACTGCGTCACGTTAACTGCGAGTAGCTGTGCGCACGCGCTCGGGAGTTCGTCCAAATCGCCGGATGAATTCCCGATTTTTTTTGCTAACGCCCATGTGTCGTGCGTTGTAAATATCGAGCCGTCTTTTGAGCCTATCGTTATCGCTTAGGAGTTTTTGGTTAGGGGAGTGCGCTTGCGTCAAGAAAGTGAAGAAAAGCGTTTTATTCGCTTTTCTGTCAAGGCTTTTTCGGCGTTGCGCTGCGTGAGTGCCTGTCTACAATCGAAAAGAAAGGCCGCCCACCGAACGCTCGGACGGGCGGAGGGGATTTTCTCCACTGACGGCCCCATGAGGCAGTTGATTGCGTGTCTTGGCCGTGGCCACACTGGGTTACAGCGAAGTGCGCAGACGCTTTTTGAGGCGATGAGGTCAGTGACAGTGCGCCAGTCGCGCAGGTGGAGTTTTTATGCTAGATGCAGAGCGTGAGATGGAGCAGGATGATTCGCAGCCGCAGGCCGCTGAGCTAGCCCAACCGAGCAGCGATAAAAGTGCTGAGCCCTGCGTGGTGGACATCCGCGATTTGGTCGTGCAGTTCCATACGGAAAACGGTGACGTCACCGCTGTCGATGGAATCTCTCTCAAGGTGCATCGCGGTGAAACGGTGGCGCTCGTGGGCGAATCAGGCTCTGGGAAATCGGTCACTTCGCTCTCGGTGATGCGCTTAGTTGAACACGGCGGCGGCCGTATTACCAAGGGGAGCATTCTGCTCACCGACCGAGCTGGGAGAGTGCGCGATCTCGTAAACGAGAGCGACTACGAACTGCGTCGCATGCGTGGCGCAGACATGGCCATGATCTTTCAGGAGCCCATGACTTCGCTCAACCCCGTCTTTACCGTGGGCGAGCAGATTGCGGAAAGCCTTCGCCTGCACCGCAAGCTCAATGAGCACAGCGCGATGAAGGAAGCGGTGCGCCTGCTAAAACTTGTGCGCATTCCCGATGCGCCGCGTATTGCGGCGAGCTACCCGCATCAGCTCTCGGGCGGTATGCGTCAGCGTGCCATGATTGCGATGGCCTTGGCCTGTAAGCCTGCGCTACTTATTGCCGATGAGCCCACCACCGCACTTGATGTGACGGTTCAGGCGCAGATTCTGCTTTTGATTCGCTCACTACAGAAAAAAGTCAACACCGGCGTGCTCTTCATTACGCACGATATGGGCGTGGTGGCTGAAGTGGCCGATCGCGTCTGCGTGATGCGCCACGGCAAAATTGTCGAAGAGGGGCCGGTGGAGCAGATTTTCAAAAATCCCCAGCATCCCTATACGAAGTCGCTGCTTGCTGCGGTGCCGCATTTGGGCGGCATGAAAGGCAAGGCACAGCCTGAGCGCTTTAGCCTGCTGGACCCTGAGAACGGGCGCGCAGTGGTGCCGGAGACCGATGCGGTAAGTGAACCGGGCGAAGTGGTGCTCTCTGTCAAAAACATCACCAAGCGCTTCCCCGTGAAGACGGACTGGTTTGGGCGTGTCTCGCATCAGGTGCATGCCTGCGAGAACGTCTCCTTTGATTTGCGTCGCGGTGAGACGCTCGCGATTGTGGGTGAGTCGGGGTGCGGCAAGTCCACGACGGGGCGCGCCATTTTGCGTCTGCTTGATGTCGATAGTGGCTCGATTGTTTATGACGGGCACGATCTCACGAAGCTCTCCGCAAGTGATATGAAGGCAGCGCGGCGCAATTTGCAGATGATTTTCCAGGATCCTTACGCCTCGCTCGACCCGCGTATGACGGTGGGCTTTTCGATTGCGGAACCCTTGCTCGTGCATGGGGTTAAGGATCGTGCACAGATCGAAGAGCGTGTTTCGTGGTTGCTTGGTCGCGTTGGGCTGCATCCTTCGATGGCCTCTCGCTATCCGCATGAATTCTCGGGCGGGCAGCGCCAGCGTATCTGCATTGCACGTGCGCTCGCGCTCAACCCCAAAGTGATTGTGGCCGACGAGAGTGTGGCGGCGCTTGATGTGAGTATTCGCGCTCAGGTCATCAACCTCATGCTGGATCTGCAGCACGAACTCGGCCTCTCCTACATTTTCATCTCCCACGATATGGGCGTTGTGGAGCGAATTTCGCACCGCGTTGCTGTCATGTACCTAGGGCAGATCGTGGAGATGGGGAGCCGCCAAGACATCTTCGAGCATCCTGTGCATCCCTATACGAAGCGGCTACTCGGGGCGGTGCCGATTGCCGATCCGACGAAACGTCGTCCGCTTGGCAACCTCAATGCCGTGGATTTGCCAAGCCCCGTGCGCAGTGTCCGTGATCCGATCGTGCACAAGCCCGCTCAAGAGGTCTCGCCCGGACACTTTGTTGCTGAATTTTGAGAGCAAGACCGTGCTCTCAGATACGCGGCGCGCCGCGGGGTCGACAACCTCCGCAGCGGCCGTTCCCCCTTCGGAGTGCCTGACTAATTAGGCCTCTGTTGACTCATGAACTACCGACGGGAGTTTGATATGAAAAAATCGTTTGTCAAGAGCGCATTCGTGGTTGCCATGATGGCGACCATGGCCGGGGCATCGTTTAGTGCCTGGGCGGGCGGCGACGTTAAGGTTGCCATTGCATCGACCTTTACCACGATGGATCCGTGGGATGCTAACGATACGCTGTCTCAGAACGCAGTGCGCTCCTTCTACGAGGGGCTCTTCCGTCTAGATAAGGACATGAAGCTCAAGAACGTGTTGGCGCTCTCCTATGAGGCGAGCCCGGACGGTCTGGTCTATACCGTGAAGCTGCGTCAGGGTGTCAAGTTCCATGACGGTGAACCGTTTAACGCCGCCGCCGTGAAGGCCAACTTTGACCGTGTGACGAACCCCGATAATCACTTGAAGCGCTATGGGCTTTATAAGAACATCGCCAAGACCGAAGTGCTCGACGAGTACACGGTGCGCTTTACGCTGCATGAACCGTTCTCGGCCTTTATTAACCAGCTTGCGCACCCGGCTGCCGCGATGATCTCCCCGAAGACGCTCGCCAAGGGCAAGCAGGAAGTGGCCTTCCACCCTGTGGGCACGGGGCCGTTTGTCTTTGAAGAGTGGCGCCAGACCGACTACATGAAGGTCAAAAAGAACCCGAATTACTGGAAGGCGGGCTACCCGAAGGTCGACTCCATCACGTGGGTGCCTGTGGTGGAAAACGCCACGCGTGCTGCGATGATTCAGACGGGCGAAGTGCAGTTTGCTAGCTCTCTGCCCTTTGAACAGATCAAGGCGCTCGAAGGCAAGGAAGGCATTGTGATTAACAAGTCTCCCTCGATCGTGCATCGCTACATGTCGATGAACATGAACTTTAAGCCCTTTGATAATCTCAAGGTTCGTCAGGCCATTAACTACGCCATTAACAAAGAGGCGCTCGCGAAGGTGGCCTTCAATGGCTATGCCATTCCCGCGGAGGGGCCGCTGCCCAAGGGTGTTGCTTACTCCGTTAAGCTCGGTCCCTGGCCCTATAACCCCGCCAAAGCTCGTGAACTTCTGAAGGAAGCGGGCTACCCGAACGGCTTTAGCACGACGCTTTGGTCGGCCTATAACCACACGACGGCGCAGAAGGTGATTCAGTTCCTGCAGCAGCAGCTCGCCCAGGTCGGCATCAAAGCGAGCGTGCAGGCGCTTGAAGCCGGTCAGCGCGTCTCGCTCGTTGAAAGCGTGCAGGATCCCGAGAAGGCCGGTGTACGTCTCTACTACATCGGCTGGTCGAGCTCCACGGGTGAAGCCGACTGGGCACTGCGTCCGCTGCTTGCTACGGAATCGCAGCCGCCGCGCCTTGCCAATACGGCTTACTATTCGAACCCCGTTGTGGATAAGGCACTGAAGGACGCGCTCTCGACCACGGATGACGCGAAGAAAGCTGAGTACTACAAGGTTGCACAGGAAGAGATTTGGAAGGATGCGCCCTGGGCGTTCCTTGTGACGGAAGTCAACGTTTCTGCTTCCCGTAGCAATCTCTCGGGTTTCTACATCATGCCTGATGCGGGCTATGACTTCGACGAAATCGAGCTGAAGTAAAAGGCGTGAGGTGTGTGCGCGTGCGAGGGGCTCAGGCTTGAGAGTCTCCCCGCCCCGCGGCGCACACGCCCTCTCCTTCCTTCTCTTAACCACTAGACGAAACAAACACTATGCTGCGCTACTTCATCAAACGTGTTTTCGGGATGCTGCCCACGATGTTTTTCGTCGCGGTCTGCGTCTTTTTCTTTGTGCACATGCTTCCAGGGGATCCCGCGCGCCTGACGGCGGGGCCTGAGGCCGATGAAAAAACCGTCGAGCTTGTGCGCAAGGAACTCGGCCTTGATAAGCCGCTGACCGAACAGTTCGTACACTTTGTCAAGGGCGCATTAACGGGCGATTTAGGCAAATCTCTCTCGAGCAAGCGTCCGGTGAGCGTGGAAATTTCCGAACGTTTTTTCCCCACGCTCTGGCTTACGATCACCTCGATGACCTGGTCGGTGATTTTTGGGCTGCTCGCGGGGATTATCGCAGCGGTATGGCGAAATCGCTGGCCTGATCGACTCTGTATGACGGTGGCCGTCTCAGGCATTTCTTTCCCAGCGTTTGCGCTGGGGATGATTCTCATGGAATTCTTCTCGGTGCGACTCGGTTGGTTGCCCACGGTCGGGGCTTCGAGTTGGGCGCACTACATTCTCCCCTCGATAACGCTTGGGGCGGCGGTAGCTGCCGTGATGGCGCGTTTTACTCGAAGCTCTTTTGTCGAGGTGCTCGGTGAAGACTACATTCGCACGGCACGTGCCAAGGGCGTGCACGAAGTCTCCGTCGTTCTCAAGCACAGTTTTCGCAATGCCATGATCCCCGTGGTGACGATGATGGGGTTGCAGTTCGGGTTTTTGCTCGGCGGCTCCATTGTGGTGGAAAAGGTCTTTAATTGGCCGGGGATGGGGCGACTCTTGGTCGATGCGGTTGATATGCGTGACTATCCAGTGATCCAAGCCTGTGTGCTGCTCTTTTCCGTGGAGTTCATCGTGATTAATCTGATCGTTGACGTGATCTACGGCTGGGTCAATCCGGCGATCCGCTACAAGTAATGAGGGAGGCCTAACTGATGACGCAAGCAAATCATTCTGCCGCGCCGCTAGATCCGCGACTCGCTGGCAGCGAAGAGCGCATTCGTACGCCGCTCTCCGAATTCTGGCGTAAGTTTAAAAAGCAACCTCTCTCGATGATTGCGGGTGGCTTTGTGATTTTTCTTATCTTGGTCGCTATTTTCGGCCCGATGTTCGTGCCCTACGACCCAGAAAACTACTTTGACTACGATCTGCTCAATGATGGGCCCTCGTTGGTGCATTGGTTCGGGGTGGATGCGCTCGGGCGCGATATCTTTAGCCGCATTGTGGTGGGTACGCGGATTTCGCTCCTTTCGGGCTTTGTCGCCGTGGGGATCGGTGCCCTTTTTGGGACAACCTTTGGGTTGCTCGCGGGCTACTATGGTGGGTGGATCGATCGCATTACGATGCGTGTGGCTGACGTGCTCTTTGCGTTCCCAGGGATTTTGCTCGCTATTGGTATCGTGGCGATTCTCGGTGGCGGGATGGTCAATGTGGTTGCAGCCGTGGCGGTCTTTTCGGTGCCAGCCTTTGCGCGACTTGTGCGCGGCAATGTGCTGGTGCTCAAGCAGGCCACGTACATTGAAGCAACGAAAAGCTTGGGCGCAAGCGATATGACGATTCTCTTTCGGCATATTCTGCCTGGCACCATTTCCGTGATCGTCATTTACCTCTCGATGCGTATCGGCACGAGCATTATCACGGCAGCCTCGCTCTCCTTTTTGGGACTTGGCGCCCAGCCGCCGATGCCAGAGTGGGGCGCTATGCTCAACGAGGCGAGAGCGGATATGGTGACTGCGCCGCATGCGGTGTTCTTCCCCGTGCTCGCGATCTTTTTGACGGTGCTCGCCTTTAACCTTTTGGGCGACGGTTTGCGTGATGCACTCGATCCGAAGCTCGATATGGATAAGTCTTAAAGTAGGGTGTGCATCATGCTCACAAGGACAGTGCCGCGCATCGGTAAGTTGCCGAGCGGCCCAAGGGATCTCATTAGTGATGTGGCGGGGGTGACGGTCGGACACTGCACCCTTTCCTCCGCAGACATACAAACGGGGGTGACAGTGATTCGCCCTCACGCGGGAGATCCCTATCGGCAGAAAGTGCCCGCCTGCGCTCACGTCATCAACGGCCATACAAAGTCGAGCGGCTATATTCAGCTCGAAGAGTTGGGGCTGCTGGAAACGCCCATTGCGCTTACGAATACGCTCTCGGTGGGCACGGTGATGATGGCTGAGGTGCGTGAAGCCATACGCGCCAATCCCGAGATTTGCCGAGAAACGAGCTCGGTCAACCCCGTGGTGGGTGAGTGCTCGGACGCAAAACTCAATGACATTCAGGCGCTTAGCATCTCTGAAGAGCACTATCGAGCAGCGCTTGCGGATGCGCGCGAGGATTTTGCTTTGGGCGCTGTGGGCGCTGGGCGCGGGATGGTGAATTTTGGCTTTAAGGGCGGCATTGGAAGCGCTTCGCGCGTGGTGACGGTGGGTGAGGAGACCTTTACGATAGGGGTGCTTGCGCTCACCAACTTTGGTCGCATGCATCAGCTCACGGTGGCGGGCGAGCGCATTGGGCTACGGTTTGAGGCGGCTGAGATTGCCGAAGCGGAGAAAACGCCCGAGAGCGGCTCCTGCATCTTTGTGCTTGCGACCGATGCGCCAGTCGATAATCGCCAGTTGCACCGCCTCGCGCGCCGCGTGAGTGCGGGTCTTGCCCGCACGGGAAGTATCTATGGGCACGGTAGTGGCGACGAGGTGATTGCCTTCACCACGGCCTATACCTACGATTGGCAGTACCGCACACCGCGGCAACCTCCTCAAGCGTTTCTCTACGATGAGTATCTCGATCCCACGTTTTTTGAAGCGGTCGCCGACGCAACAGAGCAGTCGGTGCTCAAGGCGCTCTGGAGTGCGGAGACAGTGACAGGGTTTCGAGGGCGGCGCGTTGAGAATCTTCTTGAGGCGTGGGAGGCGCGCTTTGGGCCGCTCGCCGATACGTGAAGCGCTCTGCGCTGCGCCGACAGTGTTGCGTGTCAAAACAACGACTCAAACTCAAATTCAATACTAGACGAAGGACAACATGAGTAAAGAACTTCCCGTGATTGGGATTTCTGCCCATTGGGATAAAAACGAGGATCGCTATGGAGTGCGGCGTCGCTATTTTGCGAGCCTGATTGAAGCAGGGGCTGTGCCTGTGCTACTGCCGCTCGGTATCGAGGCTGGTGCCGTCTCCGAGCTTTTGGCTCGTTTAGATGGGGTGCTGCTTTCGGGCGGCGAAGATGTGGAGCCCGCGCGATACGGGCAAGTGCGCAGCGACAAGTGTGGCGCAGCCTGTGAGGCACGTGACACGATGGAAGCGATGATTGTGGCGCAGTGCTTGGAGCGCAAGCTCCCGCTCTTTGGTATTTGCCGCGGCATGCAAGCGATGAATGCCTTCACGGGTGGCACGCTTATTCAGGATATTTGCTCCAGTGTGCCTGACGCGCTTGAGCATGTGCAAACAGAGGAGTACCACGTGCCCACGCACCGTGTGGTGAGTTTAGGGGATCCGATCTTTGAGCGCGTGGCGGGCGTGACGGAATTGATGGTCAACTCGCGTCACCATCAGTCGCTCGCACGCCCTGGGCGCGATGTGCACTACCTTGCTAAATGCCCTGATGATGGCGTGATTGAATCGATGGTCATTGCAGGACACCCCTACGCATTTGCTGTGCAGTGGCACCCCGAGATGATGGCGCATCTCTATGCCGAGCATGCGCAGCTTTTTAAGAGTTTTGTTGCCGCAGCCAAAGGGGAACTGAAAATTGGCTAAGTAAATGGGCAGCGTCACCTACTCAGCAACGCAAAGCCTCCGTGCATCACGCTACTGGAGGCTTTGTCTTGGTGATCATTTTGGTGTGAGTCCGCATCGCTCTCGCTATTGCTAAGCCGAGTGGCTCAAGGTGTGTCAGAGCGATCCTCTCGCCTGGTGCTCGCTGTGTCAACAAGCGCGGTTGTAGTTATTAGTTGATATGTAAACAAATATCTGCTAGTATCAAAAAATTCGTGCGATCCATAACTAATGGATCGTGTTGAAAACTATGGGGATATTTACAGTATAAGACCTAACTATTTGTAAATCAAAAGCTGACCACTATTTGATTTATCAGGACTATGAAAAATGATTTTCTTTGGCTTAATGCCCTCACTAGGCATGGATTTGGGGAACACACCATCGGCGAGTGTCGCTCGAGGTGTGTCTTCAAGCGTAACAATTTTTGCCCTTCGAACATTATCCTCCGCGCTACTTCTAGCGCTCAGTCATCCAGCCTCTGCAACTGCTACGGCAGTGCCCATTGAGCCTATTGAATCGGTGGGCGGTGAGCAGAGCGAGCAGTTTCACGCGACATCCCGTGAGGCGGCACCAGTGCGGATACGTGTGAGACGAGAGGGAGGATCAAGAGATTATTTCGATGAGGACCCAGAAGATGGTGGTTCTCCCCCCACCACCACCCCACCACCACCACCCCCCAATGTGGAGGATGGTACAGGGCACCCGCCATCTGACTTTACGGATACGGGCAAAGGCTTTGTGAGTACGGTTTCTGTTCAGTACTTAGCTGGACTACTCGGACAGGAAACGCTACGTGAACGTTTGGGTGATATTCACACCTTTAAGCCGCTTGATGAGAAGGCGACGCCTTGGGTCAAGGTGAGTGCCACCGAGTGGCGTGTTTCGCCGACGCTCACGGCTGAGGACTGGGACATCAATTTCTCACAGGCTAAAGTGGGTCTAGACACACGAGTGGGCGAAAAGAGTCTACTTGGCGCTTACTTCTCCTACATGGACTACGACTCACAGCGGCCAGCGCCCGCAAACATCCGCGGCACGGGTGTAGAAGGCGCGCTTTATTGGAGCGCACTCACCGAAAACCGGACTTTCAGCGACCTTGTGTTCCGATTAGGGCACCTCAAGAGCCGCTATGAGACAACGGATACGCAAGGCCATAGTGTCAAGGCGAGCGGCATTGGTAGCACCTATTGGGGATTGAGTTGGAATGTGGGACGGCAAGTGCCAGTGACCAAACGTTTTGTGCTCGAGCCCTCAGCGTTACTTGGCTACACGCACTTTACTTCTAGCGACTCGATGAGCTCAACGGGGTTGCGTGGCGCGCGCTCTGGCTTTAATAGCCTGCTGAGCATGCTGGGCAGTACGTTTGAGGGGCGCTTTAAGACGAGCGCTGGAAAGCCTTTCACGCTCTACGGCAAGCTCTTTTGGGAAAAAGAGTGGCTTGCCCATACGGCGCTACGCTTTAACGACTTCAACACCTATCAGACAGACTTTAAGGATAGTCGTTGGGTCTACGGCTTTGGCGTCGAAGGCATGTTAGGGCGCGCGAGCACTTGGCACGTCGATGTTGAGCGCTCAACGGGAAGTGCTTTTGCCGAAAACTGGCAAGTGAATGCGGGGCTACGCATTCCTTTCTAACGCCCTCGGGAAAACGCTCGGCACGACTGCGCCGAGCGAGCCTCTCAAAGAGAAAGGCCGCCACACGTTCGTAGCGGCCTTTTTGTGATTAAAGCGGGCGCGGGTTATTTTTTGCGCGCGTCGGGATCCACGGGCTTATCGTCGTCATCGATTTTAAAGAATCCCGTCAGGCCCTTGTACTCGGGCTGATAGTTGAGGGGTTGCTGACAGCGGAACTCAAGCCAGCCATCACGGCCGTTAACCGTCACGTTACCGCGCACGGGCAACATCGTGAGGTGACGGCGCTCGCAGTGCTCACGGGCACGGTCCATCAGATGGTCAGTGATCGTCTCGGGGCGCACGTCCACGGGGCGCGTCGTGTGCACTTTCCAAACTTCGCCCACCACATTGGTGATTTCCCCGTCGTTTGGCGCAGCAGCGCCGAGTTTGTCAAGGGTGCTGCAACCAGCCAGCGTCAGCGCCACAAGGGCGAGGGTGGAAGCGGTCAAATAACGCATGCGTTAACTCTCAATAGGCAATGAACAAGTGCCTTGATTGTAGCGCAAAGCCTTCGCGCTCGGCAGGCGATGGCGAGCGCCACTCTCTTAGCCCATTCTTAATAGAGCGCGCGCTTCTGGCGCGCTTAGCCCCGCTAAAACGTTCGATGGAAAAGGACCAATTGCCGCTAACAGCCTCTCGCAGTAGGCTTTTACGCGAAACTAGGGTTAACCCGAGGCAATCGGGACTTTGAGCAACCGATAAGCATCCCTTAATGCTTTAAACCTAAACTCACGTAAATTGTCTAGGTCCTCTAACCTGTCGGACTTAGACCATAAGATAACCCTTATTCCAAGACAAGGGACAATTCACACAATGACTGACCCCATCCTCGAAGTCCGCCGGCTCACCTGTGAGCGAGGCGAACGCGTGCTCTTCAAGGACCTCTCCTTTGAGGTGCGTGCGGGCACGCTTGTGCGCATTGCTGGTAGCAACGGCGCCGGTAAGACGACGCTTCTGCGGCTGATGACGGGCTTGATGCGACCGCTTGAAGGGGAAATCCTCTGGCGCGGTACGCCGATTGCCAAAGCTGCGCAGGACTTCTGGAAGGAGCTCTGCTACATCGGACACCGAAACGGCGTCAAGGACGATCTCTCTGTGCTTGAGAATGTGCTAATCAACGCGGATGTTGCCTCGGTTCCCACAACCGAAGCGGCCGCGCTCGATGCGCTTGACGCGGTGGGACTGAGGGAATTCGTGGATTCTCCCGCAGGACAACTCTCTCAGGGGCAGCGCCGCCGCGTTGCGCTCGCGCGACTTTGGCTCTCGCGTGCCACGCCGCTTTGGGTGCTCGATGAGCCGTTTACTGCGCTTGACGTCAAAGGGGTGGCGCGGCTTGCGGATTTGATGGCTGAGCATGTTGCCGCAGGCGGCATCGTCATGCTGGTAACGCACCAAGAGGTGCCGCTCTCGGTGGGCGAGCGTATGGTGATTGAGCCAGAGCGCTTTGCACCGAAAAAACGCAGTGCCGTGGAGCGTGCACTCGATAACGAGCAGGCCCAAGAGGCGGAAAACGCCTCCGGGGCGCACTGAGGAGGACTGGCAGGCATGTGGACGCTATTTAAAACCATCCTTCGTCGTGATCTGATGCTCGCACTGCGTCGCAAGAGCGACCTCGCGCAGGTGATTTTCTTTTTTGCAGTGGTGGTCACGCTGGTGCCTCTTGGTGTCGGCGCGGAAACCAATACGCTGCGCGCGATTGCACCTGGCGTGGTATGGGTGGCAGCGCTACTTGCGGCGCTACTGTCGTTGCCGCGCATGTTTGCTGCTGACTACGCAGACGGCACGCTTGAGCAGATGCTGCTGGCCGCTGAGCCCTTGCCCGTGATTGTGGTGGCGAAGGTGCTTGCGCACTGGATTGTGACTGGCATTCCGATGACCGTGTTTGCGACGGTCTTTGGGGTGATGTTTAACCTCACGCTCGAAGAGACGTTCGTCATGGTGGCGAGCCTGCTGATCGGCACGCCCGTGCTCTCCTTTATCGGGGGGGTGGGGGCGGCGCTCACGCTTGGGTTGCGCAGTGGCGGCGTGCTCACGAGTCTTTTGGTGTTGCCGCTTTACATTCCTGTGCTTATTTTTGGCTCGGGCGCCTCACAGGCTGTCGCGGTTGCGATGAGTCCTGCACCGCACTTCATGATCGTGGCAGGGCTGACGCTCGCATCGGCGGCGCTCAGTCCGATGGCGATTGCTGCGGCACTTAGAATTGCAGAAAACTAATGACTAAAGAGGCACGAAGACCTCGACAATACCCCCTCACTATTTGGAGCTTAACCTGACATGAGTTTCTTTGACCCCCAATCGTTTTACCGCACCGCGGGCAAGCTCGCCCCGATTGCGCTTGTGATAGCGGGCTTACTCTTTATATTAGGTTTTTACATTGGGTTTTTCGAAGCCCCGATTGATGCGCGCCAAGGCAACTCCTACCGCATCATGTTTATCCATGTGGCCGCTGCTTGGCTATCGATGTTTCTTTATGTGCTTATGGCTGTGGCGAGCGCGATTGGACTCTTGCGTAACGCCAAGATGAGTTTCATCCTGGCGCAGTCCATGGCTCCGACGGGTGCGCTTTTTGCCTTTGTCTGCTTGTTCTGCGGCGCGTTCTGGGGTCGTCCCACGTGGGGGACGTACTGGGTGTGGGACGCGCGCCTCACCAGTGAACTGATTCTCTTTTTCCTCTATCTTGGCTTTATCGCGCTACATAGCGCCATTGAAGATACGCGTCGAGCCGATCGTGCCGCGAGCGTCATCAGTCTTGTGGGCGTGGTGAACGTGCCGATCATCTACTTCTCGGTGCAGTGGTGGAACACCTTGCATCAGGGCGCTTCGATCACCTCTAAGGGCGCGAGCATGGCGCCGTCGATGCTCGCTGCGCTCTTTACGATGCTGCTCGCGGGGACGTTCTACGGCATTGGCATTGTGCTTGCGCGTAGCCGCTCGATCATTCTGGAGCGTGAACGCCGTGAGGACTGGACCAAAGAAGCCGCACTGGAGGGCAAACTGTAATGTGGAACTCGTTTTCTGACTTCATTCATATGGGCGGCCATGGCTACTACGTTTGGTGCGCCTATGGCGCGCTTACCTGCGCTGTTATCTATGAGATCTTTGCGCTGCGTGCGCGCCGTCGCCGCATCTGCCAGCGCCTTCTGCGCGAAGCTCGCGCTATGAAATCGACCATGGAGATCTAAAACCATGAATGCCAAAACCAAAAAGATTGCACTCATCGGCGTTGCCGTTGCTGTCGTTGGGGTGGGTGCCACGCTCGCGCTACAGGCCTTCAACGATAATCTCGTGTTTTTCTTCTCCCCCTCGCAGGTTGCCGCAAACGAAGCGCCTCAGGGTCGCACGTTCCGCTTGGGTGGGGTGGTGGAGCCCGGTAGCGTGAAGCGCCTCGCTGACGGCGTGACCGTGCAGTTCCAGATTTCGGATACCGCGAAGCTTGTGCCCGTGCAGTTTAAGGGCATCCTCCCAGACCTCTTTGCTGAAGGGCAGGGTGTCGTAGCGCTCGGTAAGCTCGACGATAAGGGGCTCTTTACCGCGAGTGAAGTCCTCGCTAAGCATGACGAAAACTACATGCCGCCCGAGGCCGCCAAGGCGCTTGAAGACGCGCACAAAAAGGGCGTAGAAGCCAAGGCCCATCAGGTCCATGGTGATATGCCCCCAGGCGCGAAGATGCCCGCCAATCACCCGTAACAAATAGCGGGCAGGCTTCTGCGTATGGGCGCTCGGCCTGTCTGCGCGAAAAAACATAAGAAAGACACGAAGTCTTCACAAAAAAATCTGTCCGTGTGCACGAGCCGTGCACATGAACCTGAGCTCGATGAGCACCACTGCTGGGGCACTTCAGCGAGGAAGTGCGCGGCGCTGCTGCAAGGCGAGCCCCAAGCGAGGGAGCGTGCGAGTCAGCACGGCGCAAACTTTTGTGCTCTGCGTACTCAGCGCAACCCACACCTCAACTAACGGAGAACTGAAGTGATTCCTGAAATTGGTCACTTTGCTTTGATACTCTGCCTTGCGCTGAGCCTCATCCAAGGCGTGCTGCCGCTGGTGGGCGCAGTCAAAGGCAATCAGGCCCTGATGGCAGTGAGCCGACCGGCTGCGGCGGCGAACGCGCTCTTTGGGACGATTGCAATCGGTTGTCTTGCCTATTCGTTTTATGCATCGGACTTTACGGTGCTCAACGTCGCAAACAACTCCAATTCGCTCCTGCCTTGGTACTACAAGGTCGCGGCGACCTGGGGTAGTCACGAGGGCTCGATCCTCTTTTGGACGGTGACGCTCGGCTGGTGGGGCGCAGCGCTTGCGTTCACGGCGCGCCGCCTTCCCTCCGAGATGATCGCGCGTGTCGTGGGAACGATGGGGCTCGTTGCCACGGGCTTCATCCTCTTTATGCTGCTCACGAGCGACCCGTTTGTGCGTCTTTTCCCTGCGCCCGCTGAGGGCGGTGACCTGAATCCGCTTCTGCAGGACCCTGGGATGGTGTTCCATCCGCCGCTACTCTACTTGGGGTACGTGGGCTTTTCGGTGCCCTTTGCCTTCTCCATTGCTGCGCTCATTTCTGGGCGTCTTGATGCGGCATGGGCCCGCTGGATGCGTCCTTGGACGACGGCTGCGTGGGTGCTGCTGACGCTTGGGATTGCGCTGGGCTCCTACTGGGCGTACTACGAGCTTGGTTGGGGTGGCTGGTGGTTCTGGGATCCCGTGGAAAACAGCTCCTTTATGCCGTGGCTAACGGGTACGGCGCTCATGCACAGTTTGGCTGTGACGGAAAAGCGTGGGTGCTTCCGTATTTGGACGGTGCTGCTCGCGATTTTGACGTTCTCGCTCTCGCTGCTCGGCACGTTCCTCGTGCGCTCGGGCGTTCTCACGAGTGTGCACGCCTTCGCCTCTGACCCAGAGCGCGGTATTTTCATTCTCGCCTTCCTCATCATTGTGATTGGGCTCTCGTTTCTGCTCTTTGCTTGGCGTGCGCCCACTGTGGGGCTCGGCGGGAACTTTGGTCTTATCTCGCGCGAATCGATGTTGCTCGTCAATAACGTGCTGCTCGTGGTGGCCATGGGGGCGGTGCTGCTCGGTACGCTCTATCCGCTCTTTTTGGATGCGCTTAACGCCGGGAAGATCTCCGTTGGACCTCCGTATTTTGATGCGGTCTTTGGCCCGCTCATGATTCCGCTCGTTTTCTTGATTGGTATCGGCCCCTTGGCGCGTTGGAAGGCGGCCGATCCCAAAGAGCTCACGCGCATGCTTTGGTGGTGCTTGGCGCTTGCGGTCGTCGCTGGTGTCGCGATTCCCTTTGCCATGGGTGAGTTTGGTAGCTGGGTGTTCGTCGGTTGCACGTCCGCTGTCTTCGTGATGGCCTGCGTGATCGAAGGGTTCCGTCAGCAGATTCGTCATGCCAAGGGTAACTTCTTCGCGAAGTTGCTCAAGCAGCCGCGTGCCTATTGGGGGATGCAGCTTGCGCACGTGGGCGTGGCGGTCTTCATCATCGGTGTGGCGCTCGTGAAGGGCTACTCGAGTGAACGCGATGTGCATATGTTCCCAGGCGAGCAAGTGACGGTGGATGGGTACACCTTTACGCTCAATGGTATTTCGAGCGTGCGTGGCGCCAACTACACCGCCGATCAGGGCGACTTTACGCTCTCGCGTGACGGAAAAGAAATCCAGCACCTCTATCCAGAAAAGCGAAAGTACTTTAGCTCGCAGAATTCGATGCCGATGACCGAAGCTGCAATTCGTCACTCGATTACGGGCGACGTGTACGTGAGCTTGGGCGCGCCGACCTCGGAAGGCGGCTGGGTGGTACGTGCTTACTCCAAGCCCTTTGTGACGTGGATTTGGTTTGGTGCGCTCATTATGGCCTTTGGTGGCTTCTGGGCCGCAACCGATCGCCGCTATCGTGCTAAGCCCAAGCGCCGTGCGAGCGGTGCGGAAAAGAGCGCTGAGCTCGAGGGGGCCGCGTAAAGACGGGCGGCTGATGCCCAAGGGGGAGAGGGCTGTGCGCAACGCGCATGGTGCGTGACGCGCCGCTCCCCCAAAAATCAGAGAACACACCGCCACCCGTTGCGCGCAGCGTCTTGCAGAAGACCTCTCTCTGCGTAAAAGGCGCTAGCGCGGCTCACAGAGCGGGGATGGAGAATAAAGAATGAAAGCTAAGTTTTTGATACCGTTTGCCATTTTCATCGTCCTAGCAGGGTTTCTCTTCAAGGGGCTCTACCTTGATCCGAGAATGCTGCCGTCGGTGCTCATCGATAAGCCTATGCCTGCTTGGCAGCTGCCGCTTGTCTTTGACAAAGAAAAGACCTTTGATACGAAGGAAATGCTGGGTCGCGTATGGCTGCTCAACGTCTGGGCGACGTGGTGCGTGCCTTGCAAGCAGGAGCATCCTTACATGGTCAACCTCAAGCGCAACGGGCTCAAGACGCCGATCGTGGGCTTCCTCTACAAGGATCAAACGAGCTCGGCCGAGCAGTGGTTGCGTAGCATGGGCAACCCCTATGACATCGCAGTCTACGAAGTCAAGAATAAGGTCGGGATTGACCTGGGGGTGACGGGTGTGCCTGAAACCTTTGTCATTGACAAAAAGGGCGTGATCCGTGCCAAGGTTAGCTACCCGCTTAATGATGAAATCTGGCAGCAGCAGCTTGCGCCGTTGCTCGCGAAACTGGAGGCCGAATAGTATGTTCAAGCACATTTGTTTCGCGCTTGCTGCTTGTGCGGTAGCGCTTGTCACCCCTGTAGCGCACGCTGCCAAGGAAGCCGCGCCCACGGCGTTTGACCCGATCGCACACCAGCGCGTGGTCGAGGTCTCCGAGCAGTTGCGCTGCTTGGTCTGTCAGAATCAGTCGATTGCCGAAAGTAACGCGGAGCTAGCCGTGGACCTGCGAAATCAGGTGATCGAGCAGGTCAAAGCGGGTAAAACCAACAAAGAAATTGTGGACTACATGGTCGAGCGCTACGGGGACTTCGTGCTCTATAAGCCCCCGTTTAAGGCGAGCACGATGGTACTTTGGCTTGGACCAATTGTGCTTTTTGTGATTGGCTTAGGGGCGTTTTATGTGAATCTGCGCCGCCGCAAGTCGACGCTCGCGCAGAGTCAGCAGCCGCTCACAAGTGAAGAAAAGGCGCTTGCTCAGCGCATGCTCAACGGGGACAAGGAGTAACTAGCCGTGTTAACGACCTTCATTATCATTTGCGTGCTCTTTGTGCTCATTGCCATTGCCGCAGTGGCGGTGCCGCTCTGGCGTGGTCGCTCGCTTGATGGTGCCTCGAGCGCAGATCGTCGAGAGACGGTGCTGGCGATTCTGCGTCAACAGGCTGCGGAGCTTGAACGTGAGCGCGCCTCGGGCGCGATCGACATGGACGAGTACGAAGAGACCCGTCAAGAGCTCGAGCACCGTGTGCTTGAGGAAACGCGTGCGGCGGCAGACGATGCGGCGCAACAGAAGGCGAGCAGCCTCGGACGCATCATGGCCATGGTCTGTGCGGTGCTCATTCCCGTGGTGGCCGTCTCGGGCTACTTGGCGCTCGGGCGCTATACCGCCATGGATCCCGAGTTCCTCAAAATGGTTCAGCAGGATCGCACCCGCGAGGGTGGCCATAGCCAAGCGGAAATGGAGCAGGCAATTAATAAGTTGCAGGCACGGCTAAAGGAAAATCCTGAAGACCTCAACACGTGGTACTTGCTTGCGCGCACTTGCGCTTCCGTCAATCGTTTTGACGATGCGTATCAGGCGCTCAAAGAGCTCAGTAAGCGCATGCCCGACAATGCGGACATCATTGCCGATATGGCCGATATGCTTTCTGCGGCCAACGGCAAGGTGATTACTCCTGAGGCGGAGAAGCTCTTGCACGATGCGCTCAAGCTCGATCCGAACCAGTGGAAAGCGCTCGCGCTCTTAGCGATTCACTCCTGGGACAAGGAGCGCTATGCGGATGCTGCGCGTTACTGGGAGCGGTTGCTCTCCGTGGTGCCGCCAGACTTCCCAGATCGCGAACAGATTCAGAGCAATATCAATGAAGCCAAGCGCCTCTCTGGTGCAGCGGACAGCAAGGCGTCTGTCTCAGGTAAGGCCGATTCAGCTTTCCCGCCAGCGGGTAAGCCCGCAAGCGGCGCAGCGGACGCCGCTGCCGCGCCGAGCGCTTCTAGCGCAAGTGATCCTGTGCCCACCGTGCAGCCTGCGCCTGCGGCCTCTGTGAAGGGAACGGTGGTCCTCGGTGAAGCGTTTAAGGATCGGGTCAAGCCCACCGATACGATCTTCATCTACGCGCGTCCTGTTGAAGGTAGCAAGATGCCCGTGGCGTTCCTCAAGATCAGCGTCGCGGATTTGCCCTACAACTTTGATCTGCGTGACAACATGATGATGGCCACAGGCAAGCGCCACCTCTCCGAGGAAAAGAGTGTCATCGTGGGTGCACGCCTCTCGCCTTCGGGTAACTTCATGAGTCAGCCTGGCGATATCGAAGGCGAACTCTCTACCCCAGTGGACGTGGGTGCTGAAGGTGTACGTATCGTGCTTGATACGGTGAAGCGCTAGTACACAAAAAACGCTTAAAAGCGAGGCATCTAGGGCGTTGCAAAGATCAGGGAGATGTGAAATTTTCCTTGTTGAGCAACGCCCTTCGTCTGTTTGGATGCTGGTATCGCTAATAGCTTTGCGGACTTGCCAAAAATTATTTCTTATGAGTGCGATGGATGAGTTCGCCTTCAAGCATAGTCACGACTTCGCTCAACTTTGCGAGACGTGCTTCGATGGCGGCGTTTTGCGCTACAAGGGCGCGGTTGGTTTGCTCAAGTTCTTTGACCTTTTGGAGAAGACCGCTGCGTTCTGAGCTGCCTTCGATTTCTTGCTGCATGACATAGCTCGCCGTAATGGGGCCTGCTTTATAGCGATCCGCTGCAGGTTCGTAGCGTGTTTTGTCAAGTGTGAACTTGTCTCCACCAAATTTATACGTGATGCCGACATTCATCATTGGATGTGAATCGAGCGTGACACCCGCATGAACAAGAAACCGCTCGCTTGTGTAATGCGCAAGTCCTAGCGCAAATGCGGTGCTGCCGCGGTACGCGCCCACCGCTGCCATGACTTGTGTGGGTTGTAGTGGATCATACTGTATGGGCTTTAAACCAGATAACGCTGCTGCAGAGGCGCCTGCGTCGCGAATATCATGGTCAAGGTCTGCAATGTCATTTTGGAGCGCTCTAAATTTCGCATCCATTTGGCGGTTGTTTTCGACGTTCTGAGCGCCTACCACTTGCTTTAATTGCGCGACATTAACGGCGTCGGTGTCTTCTGCACCAGCGGCCACGCCTGTAATTTGGCGGGTGATGGGTTGATCGGCAGAGGCATCGCCAATCGAAACGGCTGCAGCCGTGCTTTTCCAAGTGGGCGAAGAAAGATCAACGACATTTGAACTTGGACTCCATCCCGTGACTCCTTTATCGACGGTGGCTCGACTGTTCGAGCCGATCGCTACACCGCCAGATGTGGTGCTCATTGCGTCCGTGCCAAGAACAACCGCATCGGTGGCGGTGACCGTTCGTGTCGCTTCTTTGCTAGAGGAGCCAATGACAATGGTGCGATGACCTGAGCTGATCGTACGTCCATCGCCAATCACCATGGCGTTATTGGCATTTTCAACAGTATTGTTGCTACCAATCACGGTGTCATAGAGTGCGGGATTGGACTCAGTACCACGTACTGTGTTTGAAAAACCATTGATAATTGTGTAGCCAGCATAGTCGACCTGATTACCGTTGCCCGACACACTGCTTGAACCAAGGTCACCGCTTCGAAATGCGTTAATCAGCTGGTTTTGTACTTCACTGACATTGGACATGGAGCTTTGACCGAATTCAGAAATGATGCGGGAGAGGGCAGAGTTATCTTGATAGACATGATTGACAGAGTTGCCCGCGCCAAAAACAAAACTCCCATTGCTGCCGTGAACTTTATTCGCTACGCCATAGACGCCGTTAGCAATGCCGCTTGATACGCCTGTGTCACTGGCATACGATTCATTTGAGTTAAAGTCCCCGAAAAGATTCCCAAGGAGATTTCGATAGGCATCAACTGAGTCGGAAGTGGTGTAACTTGAGGTTTGTATACTCCAGCCGCCATACGTATTGGCAAAACGTCCCTGTTGGTAGACCTCTTTGCCCATCATGGTGACGGTGCTCCCTGAGTTGAAGTTGTGCAGGTTGTTAACGTTAGAGGCATCCCCCATATGTAAGTCGCTTGTTGGTGTGCTAGAAATATTGAGAACGCCAGTCGCACCATAAGCGTGCGCACTAAGGAGAACGGCAAACGGGAGTACTGCAACGAGGGAAGCGATTTTTAGGCGACGTGCAGAGACGCTCACATTGGTTTTATTTTGGATATCTGTCATCATATTCACTAGTCGTACATAACGAGGAGAGACTCATAATGCAGCCGCAAATGCAATAAGACGACAAAATGTGGGGCATCATGGGTAAACTACGGTGTTTAAGCTCTGATCACTATAAATACATTGTTGAATTCCATTGTGTAAGGATCTTCAATAGTATGGCTAAGTAATGGGTGTCATTGCTGGCTGTATTTGCAATTATTTTAGTATGGTTAAAATAATCTAAAAGTTAGTATCCTGATAAATATTGAATGGATAGTTAATCGAGATCAGAAATAATGATGGATAGGTAGTGGACAAGCGGTGAGTGAGGTGGATGGCGTTGGGTGGGAGATGAGAGGATTGGGTGACGAAAAGGTGGATCGACATCGCGCAATGTGTGCACATTGCGCGAACCGTAGCGGACTAGTCTGAGTCAAGAATCGCGTTGCCCGAGCAGCCAACGTTTTGTTAGGTTCCTCGTTTACCCGAAGACCTTAAACCAGAGCTTCATCGGAACACCCCAAATGATGAGGTAGGTGATGACCATGGCGGCGCCTTGAACGAGGTGATTTTTGCTCACATTGAGCACGAGCGGGCCAATCTTGTCCCAGACCTGAAAGAGCAGTAGAAATGAAACGCCGGCCCAAATGAGGCCGAAAACAATCGTAAAAAACGTAAACATCGTGGCGTTCTCCGAAAGAGGGTCAACTTGGTGGCAACGCATGGTGTAAAGTGCGTTGTTTCCTAAATATTCTCATCTTAGTCTAAGTCAAAAGTGTTACGTGTGGCTTATCGTGTGCTTTGAGGAAGACCTGAGTTCGGAAACAGTTTGACCTTGCTCTCGGCCGCGCCAAGTAAGTCTTTGAGGCATACTATAGAGAGTTAGGTTATGCGCTCTGCCGCTCAGAGCAGAGCGTCTCACAGATAAAGGACCGCTCATGCCGCGCTTTTCCATCATCCTGCCTTCGGGCAGCGTGCTGCTCAAAAATGAAGAGACAGGTCAATTACTGCGCTTGAGCGCGGAAGACGGTCCACTCTGCTTAGGGGTGGTGGAGATGAGTATGACACTCAATCCAGCACCGCTTCATGAGCATGCCCACCGCCTCACCGAAGTAAAAGCAGAAGATGAATTCGAAGCGCGCAGGCAGGTTGCTCGCACGGGTAGCGAACCTGAGGCTCATCGTGCCCCTGCGCATGATCGCGCTTACCCAAGCCTCAAAGATTGGGTGGCGCACACCCCTGCTGGGGTGAGCGTTCGTGTGCAGAGCGCAGACCCATCTGCGAGACCGCGTCCTGCCCCACAAGCACCACTCAGAGCGGTGCCAGTACTGAGCGGCGGAACTCGTAGTGCTGTGCCTGAGGGCGCTGCTCGCATGACGCTTGCCGCAGGTGCTTCGAGCGCGGCTTTTGGTGCGCCGCAGACGCACGACGTCACGCAACGTGTGTCCACAGCGAATGCTACCTCGCGCCTCTCCCACTCTTCTATCGTTTCGCCTCGCGCTGAGGTGCTGCCCGCAGCGGCAGCGCAATCCGCTGCAGAGGCGCCGCAGCAGCGCGTTGAGCATGACTTGCTCGAGCCCCTCTCAAACGCGTGGGCGCGCGAGCCGCAAAGGTGCGCCGCGCCCTTGCAGAGCGTTGCCTCAAGCGCTCCCGACTCCACAGCGGCTCAGATCGAAGCGCAAGCCCCAACGCCATCGCAAGCGAGCGCGGGCATCGAGCCCCTACAGAGCGATGAAGCCCTCGAGAGCAGCACGAAGAGCGTTACTCAGTTCTCACACGCGCGCGCACCAAGTAGCGTCCCGGTGCATGAGCCTGGACTTGAGGAGTCGATCGATAGACAGCAGACGGATGCCACCTGGACGCCACCACCGGTGCTCCCCAAAGATACTGATGCCGAAGTGCGGCAGCTTGACGTTAAGTCCCTTACCGAGAAGATCAATGCGCTCAAGAGTTTGCTTGAGCATGATGCGGAGCTCGAAGCGGAAGCTAAAGCGGTGAATGCGCGCACGCAAGCCGCTTTCTCAACCGAGGATTATGCCGAGTGGGATCCGCGTGCCGTGCGAGAAATGTCGCTTGCGGCCGATGCTGGTGAGCGCCTGCGCTCGCAGGAGGGCCGAGGCTATATCCCCGTGCTCGATGCGCCGCTTGAAGCGCTCACCATGGATGACTTTGAGCAGGCGCTAGAGTCCATGGCGCTTAAGCGCAATAACATCGAAGGGGAGATGGAGTATCTCGAAGAGATTGAGGCCGATCAGCACGATATTGATGAGTTGGCCGAGGAACTCACCGCGCTCGATGAGCGCTTTGCCGCGGTGGTAGCCCGCAAGGAGGCGTTTGAAGCGGCAGCCAAGCCGCGCGAGGACTGAACACCTCTAGATGCCCGCGAGTGACTTAGAGCAGAGCCCACAGTGCCATGCGCTGCGGGCTCTTTTCGCGTTAGATGCTTGTGAGGATAATCATCCAAATGGGCAGGGCCACCAAGCAGCCAAGGGTGGTTGCGGCCACGCAGGTGGTAGCGAACTGCGCATCGGCGTGGTGGAATTTGGCGAGCACGGCAATCTGCGTAATGCATGGCAGTGCCGCCTGAATCACATACACCTTGGCAAAGAAGGTGGTGATCGGAAAGAGTAGCGAAAACCCAAGACAGATGAGCGGCATGATCACAAAGCGCCCCGCAAACACCCAGAGCAGGTCGTTGGTGAAGCGAATATTGCGGATGCCGATTCGATAGAGCATGAGTCCAATGAAGATGAGCGCGAGCGGTGAGGTAATGCCCCCCATGTACTTGGCGCTTGTCATGATGAATTCGGGCGGTCGCCAGTTGATCAAAATGAAGAACATGGCGGTTAGAAACCCGCAGAAGGGCGGCGAAAAGACGCGGCGCAAACTTTCCAAAGAAAAGAGCGGCTTAAGCGGCTCGTGTGTGGCAAGTGCGCCGTCCCGCGCCTCTAAGAAGTTGCCGATCGTCCAAAAGAACGTCGTGTTGGCGAAAAAGTAAAAGAGCGTTGGGATGAGGGCGGCTTCACCGAAAAGCGAAAGGGCGACCGGTACCCCGATAAACATGTTGTTCGAACAGGTGAAAGCCGAGCTGAATATGCCGCGATGCACGGTATTGATGCGGCCAAACTTAACGACCAGAAGCGAGACGACAAAGCCCGCGGAAATCGACGCAAAGGGCACAATGAGCTGCGGCACGAGACCGAGCAGCTGATCGTGCGTGAGGTTACCCATGACGCTTGAAAAGAGGTACGCGGGCAGCGAGAGAAACGTCACGAGTTTGGCGATGAGCGAGCTGCTCTTTTCGTCATACCACCCTTTGTGCGCGGTAATGTAGCCAGCGCTACCGAGAATGATCAGAATGGCAACACAGTTAAGCGAATGTAGGAAGGCTTCCCAAATCATGGTCGAGCATGCCCCCTCATTAACCTAGCCGCGGCGAGGCGCTCGCAGCGTCTTCGTCATCGTCCCAATCCACGCCAGGCATGTACGGAGGCTCGACGTCGGAGAGCGCCTCAACGCGAACGCCCGCCTGCTTGAGAAAGCGCAACCCCTCGTCACTACGGTAGAGCTTATGGTAGTAGACCTCGGTAATGCCGCATTTTTGAATGAGCAGCGCACAGTGAATACAGGGGCTGTGCGTGATAAAGATAGACGCCCCTTTGCTCGAGTAACCATTTTCCGCGAGCTTTGCGATGGCGTTGAGCTCAGCGTGCTGAACTTCAGGGCGGGTCACAAGCTTGCCGTCAACCTCCATCTCGCAGCAGTTATCGTAGCCCGTGGGCATACCGTTCCAGCCAAAGGAAATGATGGAGTGGTTTTTCACAATAACGCAGCCGACTTTGAGGCGCCGCGCATAACTGCGCCTCGAAGTGAGCAGCGCGATCTGCATGTACATGCGGTTGTCTTTGGCGATGTCCATTTAATGCCTGCACGATGGTGGTTGATAGAGGTAGCGTTGTCAGTCTACAGAGCAAGATGGGTGACAACGCTCGTTCATTTTAGGATAACTCTGAGCGGTTACGAAGCATTTGACCAGCCAACTTTGCAGAGTTTGCCGCTTCAGCATGAGAAATGAGAACGGCTCCCCGTTCATTTGAACGTTGGGAGCCGTTTCTCGTTCTGTGCGCTAGCGCGTGTGAATTACTTCACGCGGTTGCGGTATTCGCCCGTACGGGTGTCGATTTCGATCTTGTCGCCCGTTTCAACGAAAGCAGGCACAGAGAGTTCGTAACCGGTGGCGATCTTGGCGGGCTTCATGACCTTGCCAGAAGTGTCGCCCTTGACGGCGGGTTCGGTGTAGGTCACTTCACGCACGAGCATCGTCGGCAGTTCGATCGAGATGGCACGGCCTTCGTAGAAAACGCATTCGGCAGGCATGCCGTCCTCAAGGTACTTGAGGGCTTCAACCATGACGTCAGCATCGACTTCGTACTGGTTGTATTCTTCGTCCATCCAGACATAGTGCGGATCGGCGAAGTAGGAGTAGGTGACTTCCTTGCGTTCGAGGATGAGGTCTTCGAACTTGTCATCAGCGCGGAAGACCGTTTCGGTCGTGGCGTTGGTGAGGAGGTTCTTCATCTTCATCTTGACGGTGGAGGCGCCGCGGCCACCCTTCGAGTATTCGGCCTTGACGACAACCATGGGGTCCTTGCCCACCATAAACACGTTGCCGATGCGGAGTTCCTGAGCGGTTTTCATTGATACTTATCCTTATGGACAGAGTTGCGAGATTGGTCTCGCGCCCCTGCATTCATGACCGGGCGCAAGAGTCAAAAAAATTCCAATAGCCCAAAATTCTAGCAAATTTCAACTAGTACCGCATCGAAGAGCGTTTTAGAAATTTCGCGCTGTGCCAAAAAGTCAACCGCCTTTCTCTTGGGTCAAACTCTTGACGTGCGCTTGAGCCCAGGAACCCGATCGAGGATGGCACTAGCAAGGTCACCATTGTCGTAGAGCGTGGCTTGCCAGCGGCGCGCTACGGCTTTCAACGAGTCCCGCACGCGCCAAAGCGCGCAGAATTCGTCGATAAATTGCGAGCGCGCCGTCGCTTCTGGTGCGTGCGAGAGCGTTGCTTTCTTCTGCTCGGCTCCCGTGAGGCGGCAGCCAGCCGTCCACGCTTCATTGACGCGCTGCCAGAGACCGAGCGCTTCAGCCTCTTTTTGCGTGGTGCGTTCGTCGATTGCCGCCAAGCTAAAACGCGCTAGCCAGGCCGAGAGCTTGATTTCGTGCGCCATGTCGGTGGTGGGGTAGATCGACCAGATGAGCGGCACGGCGCCCAGCTGTGCCCGTACAAAGCTTTCTTCTCCTCGAATGAGTGCAAGATCAGCCACCCAGATCGCCTCATCAAAGGCTGCCTGCGCCAAGTAGCCGAGCCGACACACATTGTGCGAGCATTCTACCAAGCGGGCAGCGAGTCGCTCACCCGCTTCGCCCTCTGCAATGAGCACATTGATGGGGGAGGGGAGGGTGGCGAGCGCGTCCGCTAGCCACTCTACGGGATAGGTTGGGTAGGAAAAGAAAAAGAGCGTGGGCAGGGCGGGATTTGCACCGAGCTGAGTGAGCACTCGCTCGCGAGAGAGCGTTTGGATACGCGCTCGATCGTCGGGGCTATTAAAAAGCCCGCCTGTTTTTTTCGTAAAGCCTGGATAAAACCAAAGCTTTTGCGCGCCGAGCGTGGGATGTCGTCCCCAGAGCCCATGGCAGTCATCGGCATAGGGCTCCGCGGTGAGGTATTCCAGGTTCATCCAGAGCCGCACATGACCGTCATCCAACTCGCTTTCAAAGCGCTCGGGGAGCCGGCAACCAAAGGTTTCCATCACAAGCCGCGGAGGCACCGAACCCAAAATCGTGGCGCGCTCGGGCGAGCCGATAGTCGCTTCAAACGTCTCCCAACGCATGACGCCACAGTCGCCCTGCGCAAGCCTCACCAGCGAGAGGGGCTCACGCCAGGTTAGCTCGGGCACCATGCGCTCTAGCACCTCGGGGTGATCAATGATGAGTAAGACGCGTAAGCCCTCCTCAGAGAGACGCCCCGCGAGACGCCAACACACTCCTGCATCGCCAAAATTATCAATGACGCGGCAGAAGATAAAAGCTCCCCAAGGGCTAAGCGGCGCGAGGGGGTGCGATTCGGTGAGGGTGTTTGTTGCGTTCATGCTAGCGAGGCTGTGGAGTAAATGGGCTTGACGTGGGGCGCCACAAAAGAGCGCGGCTGTCTGCGCATATCCTAGCAGAGCGGCTTAGGCGCTGTGCGAGAAGGTTGCTCGCGGGTGAGTGCTCGCTCTCACAGTCGTTAAGCCAACGGCGCGCGCAAAAATCCGACTTTCTTCGAGCGCCGCAGCCCCAAGTAAATCGCTAAAATACATGTCCGCTTTGAGCCTTTTTTCGCTTGGGTCTAGCGCGCAAGCTCCCCGAGCATATTTGGCGCTGAGCGCGAAAAACGTTTCCCCATTTCTTGACTTGCATTGAGGCAAATCATGCAACGTGCTATTTTGGCACTCGCACTCTCAGCCGCGCTAGCAGGCTGTACAAGTGTGACGCCTACGGCCGATGAAATCAACGCCGCTGGCGCACTCACCACGGCACCGATCCCGCTTAAGCTCGGTGTGATGGCTAAGGATCCGAGTCACTTTCAGGTGGCAACAGCCGCTGCTGGGAGTGGTTCAAGCGCAACAAACTGCGTACTCGTTACGAATGCTGTGCTCGAAGGCTATGTAAACAGTATGCGTGTTGTTTTTGAGCAGGTTGTGCTCATTAAGAGCGCGAGTGACTGTCCGGACTGCGATTTGTTTTCTTCATTTGACGCGTCCATTCAGTTTGGTAGCGTGAGTGGCTATAACGCACAAGTCTCCGCCGATTACTTGGCGCGCGATGGTAAGCGGGTGCTCACTAGCATTTCGAGCCTCGGCAAAGCGATTTTCGATCAGACCAATGCGAGCAGCATTGGCATGACGCTCATTAATGGCGCGAGCCTCGGGGTGCTTGCGCCCGTGACGCAGCCGCTCGGGCAACAGATGCAGTGTAGCTTCATGCAGAGCCGCGCGGAGACGATTTTTAATCAGCTCCTTGCGGAAACCGCTGTGAAGGCACGTGCGGATGCTGCGCTTTCGGTGGCTAATGTGAAAGCTGGCACGAGCACGGCGACGGCGGTGATCCCCGCTGCGAGTAGCGCCGCGGCGGCTACGAAAGAAACGACGCAGAGCGCAGCTACGCCTGCTGCCTCTGCGGCGCCCGCAACCGCGGAGCGTACGACGCCCACAGAGGAGTCGAAGAACGGTGAGCCAAGCACGTCGAACTCGACGGCGGTCACCCCTAAAGCTACGGCCCCCGTTTCGACGCGTACGATGGACGAAAAATTCAACGATCTCACCAAGCTCAAAGAGCTTCTTGATAAGGGCATTTTGACGCAGAGTGAGTTTGATGCCGAAAAGGCAAAGGTGTTGTCGCAGTGAGTAGCGCGCCATCGTAGCGCGCGGGTTCGAGTTGACACACCAAAGAGGAGGATGGATGGGCGAGAGCCAAAAGTCGCAAGTGGCGAGCGCACCGCTTGAGCAAGTGCCTTCGGAGCGAGTCGCTGAGAGGGCGGAGAGCGAAGCCGCTGAAGCCGCACAGATTGAGATTAGTGAAGGAGAGGTTCGTGCGTTCGACCCAGATCGCGAACTTAAAACGCTCCCTAACCTCCCAGGCTGCTATCGCTACTTTGATAAGCATGACGTGTGCCTATACGTGGGCAAGGCTCGTGACTTAAAAAAGCGCGTCTCCTCGTACTTCCGCGGTCATGGACTCTCGCCGCGAATCGCGATCATGGTGAGTCAGATTGCGCGCTTGGAAACAACGGTCACGCGTAGTGAGGCTGAGGCGCTGCTACTTGAAAACAATCTCATCAAGACGCTTTCGCCCAAATACAACATCCTTTTTCGTGACGATAAGAGTTACCCCTACATCAAACTCGGTCCAGAGGAGTTTCCACGACTCTCTTACTATCGAGGAGGGGTCGACCGACGCTCGCGCTTTTTTGGGCCTTTTCCCAATAGCACCGCAGTGCGCGAGTCGATTCAGGTGATGCAAAAGGTCTTTGGATTGCGCACCTGTGAGAATTCGGTTTTTCAAAACCGCGATCGTGCTTGTTTGCTCGGTCAGATTGGGCGTTGCAGTGCCCCCTGCGTGGGGCGCATCAGCGCAGAGGACTATGCGCGCGACGTTGAGCGCGCCATCGAGTTTTTAGAGGGTCGCACCCAAGAGGTCATTGAGCGCTACCGCACGAAGATGCAAGAAGCAAGCGAGCGCTGGGCGTTTGAAGAAGCTGCAATCTACCGTGATCGCATCGCAGCGCTGACAACGCTACAGGAGCAGCAGGCCATTGAGACCACGGGCGGCGATGTGGATGCGGATATCCTGAGCTGCATGGTTGTGGGTGCTGTCGCGTGTGTCAACCTTGCGATGGTGCGCGGTGGGCGTCACCTTGGGGATCGACCGACCTTCCCACGCGTCACCCAAAAAAGCGCAGCGCTCATGCCTGCGCCCTCTGAACTTCTTGAGGCCTACATCGAGCAGCACTACGAGGATCTTGCGATCCCGACGGTGCTCATTCTTGATGCGGAGGGCTGGGATGAAGCCGAACGCCGTAGCTTTGTCGAGCGCACCGAAGAGCTCTTAGCTGCGATGGCAGGGCGGCGTGTGGCTGTCGTTACCGAGCCGCGTGATGCGCGACGTCGCTGGCTTGAGATGTGTCGTGAAGGGGCGAAAGTGGCCCTTGCACGACATTTACAGGAAGAGGGCAATCAGCTCACACGACTCAAAGAGTTGATCGAGGTACTGGGCTTAGAGCCCGAGGACGGCGATCCCCTGAAAGTCTCGATCGAGTGCTTTGATATTTCGCACACGCAGGGTGAGGCGACGCAGGCAAGTTGCGTGGTGTACCGTGAGGGGCGTATGCAGAGCTCGCTCTACCGGCGCTTTAATATCACCGGCATTGAACCCGGCGATGACTACGCGGCGATGCGTCAGGTGCTTGAGCGTCGTTACCGCCCCGTGACGCGTGGTGAAGCTGTGTTACCCACGATCGTGCTTGTCGATGGCGGCAAAGGTCAAGTCGAAATGGCGCGTCAGGTCTTCACAGAGCTCGGTCTAGACCTCTCGGTGATTGTGGGCGTTGCTAAAGGCGAAGGTCGTAAGACGGGGCTAGAGACGCTTATCTTCCCTGAGATTGATGGGGTGCGGCGTGAGGGCCTGGTGCTAGGGACCATGAGTCGTGCGCTCATGCTCATTGCCGAGGTGCGCGATGAGGCGCACCGATTCGCCATCACGGGGATGCGTGCTAAGCGTGCCAAGAGTCGCCAGAGCTCTCGCCTTGAAGATCTAGAAGGCGTGGGACCGAAGCGGCGCGCTAAACTCTTGACACACTTCGGCGGTATGAAGCAGCTAAAAAACGCCTCTGCCGAACAGATTGCTCGCGTGGAGGGAATTTCCGCTGCGCTCGCAACGAAAATTTACGCCCAACTACACCAAAGCACTGACATTGGTGGCGAGGCTGGGTGATAATAGTCGAATCCGTTTTAAAAAACGTCTCCCTCTGCACATAAACCGAGAAGATGCCGAAACTGAAGCCCCCCTTCAAGCTCAATATGCCGATGGTGCTTACCTGGGCCCGAATTGCCATGATCCCCTTCATTATTGGGGTGTTCTATCTGCCTGGTGACTGGCTCACGATGTCGGAGAAGAATGTGCTGGCTTGTGGGCTTTTCGTGATTGCAGCCGTCACCGATGCGCTGGATGGGTTTCTTGCGCGGCGCTATGCCGCGTGGGCTACGCCCATGGGGGCGTTCCTCGACCCTGTGGCCGATAAACTCATCGTCTCCGCGGCGCTGGTGGCACTCGTGGGCCTGGGGCGTTGCGATATGCTCCTTGCGATGATCATCATTGCGCGTGAAATTACGGTTTCTGCCTTGCGTGAATGGATGGCCAAAGTGGGCGAAAGTGGCAAGGTTAAGGTCAACTGGTTTGGCAAAATCAAAACAATCGCGCAGATGGTGGCCATTCCCAGCCTCTTGTGGTGGGATCCGGTGATTATTAATTCGTCGCTCTTTTCTGGCGCACTCAACATTGCGCTCATGGGCGAAGTGCTCATGTACGTGGCGGCGATTCTGACGATTTACTCCATGTACGTGTATCTGCGCGCTGCGCGCAACGCGTTTTAAGGCGTACGGCGCGCACCCGTGAAGACGCCTCTCGGCCGTCACGCGCAGGCGGCTTTGCTTTTTGTTGCACTGAGCGCGGTGCGAGCCGTGCAACAAATCCATACATCCTGCGCAACGCTCTAATCATTTCACCCAATTGCGTCCGCGCGCTTGAGAGCGGACAATGTGCGCAGTCATGAAAGGGGGCTCGGGCGTAACGCTTGGGCGCAGGGCGAGGCAGGCCGCCTCGCTTTTCCTTTTAGCTCGCACCATCATGGAGTGTTTTTGTGGACCGCAACGCTGACATTTCATCGCTACCGAAACTCGTTCAACGATTTCTTGGCTACACCCAGTATGTAACCACCTCAGATAGTCATTCTGAGCGCCGCCCTTCTAGTGAAGGGCAGGTCGTTTTTGCTGATGCACTCGAGCAAGAGCTGCGAGCCATGGGTGTTGAGGATGTACGGCGCACGCCCGAAGGCATTGTCATGGCCTCCATTCCTGCGAGCCACGGCGCAGAAAATGCGCCGGCCATTGGGCTCATCGCCCATATAGACACCTCGCCCGATGCGTCGGGCGGTCCCGTCAACTGGCGCATCGCCCGCTATCAGGGGGGCGATATCGTTTTGGACGCCGAGCAAGAGATTACGCTCTCACCGCGGCAGTTCCCTGAAATCATCCGCTACTTGGGGCAGGACATCATCGTCACCGATGGACACTCGTTGCTGGGCGCTGACGATAAGGCGGGTGTGGCTATTGCCATGAGTGTCATCGAAACCTTTACCCGTAACCCTGCTCTGCCGCACGCTAAGCTCTGCGTTGCCTTTACGCCTGATGAGGAAATTAGCCGTGGCACGGACCACTTTGACATTGACGCCTTTGGTGCTAGGTACGCCTATACGATCGACGGGGGCGAACTCGGTGAGCTCGATAGCGAAAATTTCAACGCAGCAATCGCCAAAGTAACCTTCTATGGGCTTTCGGTGCATCCTGGGCACGCGAAGGGAAAACTCGTGAACGCCACGCTGCTTCTCAACGACTTTATCCGGAGTCTGCCGCGAGACGAAACCCCAGAGCGCACCGAGGGCTACGAGGGGTTCTATCACCTTATCCGCATCGAGGGCACCGTTGAGCGAGCTAGCGCCATCATTCTCATTCGCGACCATGATCGCGATGCGTTTGAAGTGCGCAAGTCTCGGTTCGTCGCGCGCGCAGAGGACTACAACCGAGATGGCGTGCGCCGAGTCGACGTGAAGATGAAAGATCAGTACTACAACATGCGGGATCGTCTCAAAGAAACCCCCGTCGTGCTTAAACTCGCGCGCTCGGCCATGGAAGCTGTGGGGGTGAGCGTCGTTGAGAATCCTATTCGTGGTGGCACCGATGGGGCGCGTCTGACGCAGATGGGGCTGCCGTGTCCCAATCTTTTTACGGGCGGCCTCAATTTCCACGGCATCTACGAGTGCCTGCCGGTGCCCTCATTTATGAAGGCGTATGAAGTCGTGCTTGAACTTGTCTCACGCTCAGCGCGCGTGCGTAGCCTTGCCTAAGCGCTCTAGCGCTACTTTGCGGGCAAAGCCAATTTTTGGCCACGATCGAGCGAATATTTCGACGTGGCCAATGTCATGCCCTTAGACACTGTGTCAGAAAACCTTCTACCGCAGGCTCTCGAGCTTGCTCGCTAGGGGGCTCATTTTTGTGAAAGACTGACTTTTTGTGTCCAAAATATAAATAATAATCGTATTGTCATCTGTTGCTTACGTATTGTGCATACGTGCACAATGCTTTGTGTACATAGGCATACCGCACAAATGATGCGCTCGCGGTGCGTGTTTTTGACAGTAGTGTCAAACAGAATGATTTTAGACGTGGTAATCGCTCTCATCCATTTGACAGCGCTCAGCGCAATTAGCTGGGGCTTATCACGAGTTGAAATGTGTCCACACTGTGCCTAATTTACATCGTGACAATTTAGACTCAAGTGTCACTAAAATACAGCTAATTATTGAGTCTTTCTGATGTAATAAAGCTTATTGACATGAAGGATTAATAAGTAAATTTTGGACGAAAAATTTTCTCTCTAATAAAAGCCGTGACGATGTATTTTCCGTGCAATTTGGAAGTGGCAGTAAGGCGCTTCAGTATTGCTTGACATAAAGAAAATACATTGAAAAACGGACATAAAACTAAGGGATCTAGCATTCTGCCAGCATTGCAAAAATGGACAATTTTTGTTAGACGCCGTACACTTTTTACATTTCCCTATCTCAATTTGACCAATACCATGAGACAGATCTTCACTGCCCTTCCCTATGTTGAACCCGCTGTCCCTGATGATATTGCGGCACTCATCCGAGCCAATGGTCGCGCTCTAGAACTCAAGGCGGGAGATATCCTCAAAATGCCTGGGGATCTGCATCACTTCTACATGGTCGAGGAGGGGGTGTGTGGTTACTTTGTGGCGGGTGCCGTGTTTGGTCATTCACGCATTCTCTCGCTGCTGCCGCCGCAGCGCACCGTAGCGGACCTCTCGGTGAGTACGCAGCGGCGTTGCAATATTGAGACGCGAGCTGTCACGGCGCGTGTGCGTGCTTGGGCGTGCCCAGCGCGGTTCTTTCATGACTTTATCTATAGCGATCCCAAGCGTGCTGAGGAACTCTATCTACTCGCCGTCAATAAGCATGAGTCGACGGTGGAGGGGATGGTGGCGAATTTTACGTTGCCGCCCGAGCAGCGTCTCAAGATTCTGCTTAAGCGTTTGATTGTTGACTCGCTTGAGCTGCCCGAAGCTGAGACGTGGTTACCCGTGCGATGGCGTTTAACCGCAGAAATTATGGGGCTTGTAGTGAATCTGACGCGCTCCAATGTCTCGCGTCAGCTTAATCTCTGGCGTGAAGCAGGGCTCACGCGCAAGGTTGGGCTCGACTGGGAAGCACACCGTGCGCTCTTTGACGATATATATGATTGGCAGACGGAGTTCCCAGCGGCAGATGGCCGCGAGGTTGCTAAGGTGATTGCGAGTCTGCGCGCAGAGACGGGCGAGTAGCGCGAGCACGTTGCTCCTAAAGCAAGAGGCACTCAATGCGTTGTTCATGAGTGCCTCTTTGAATCGGTTGCTAAGCTGCGCGCCCTTCGGCGTGCTCTCTTAGGGGAGCGTGACCGCGTCAACGGAGAAGGAGCGATCGAGTTTGAGTAATAACTGCTCGACTTTATCGAGCCCAGAATTGCGCGATAGGTCGAGCACGCGCTGTAGCTCTTGGCGAGAACAGCCATAGCGGCGTGCCAGCTCGCTCGCGGACATATTGACCTTGAGTAGGCGATGCCAAAGCAGAATCTTTGCCTGTAGACCAATGTGCACGTAGAGGTAGTACTCGCCCTTTTTTACGCGGGAGGGTGCGGGGATCTCACGCCCTAGCCGGCGATAACTTACCTCAAGGACCTTACTGAACGCTTCGTGAGCCCGCTCAGCAATATCCAAGTGATCATCAAAGCGGATGGTTTCCATTTCCGGTATGTCTGGAAACTCACACCTCAGAGAGCCATCTTCCGCCGTTTTGATCACAAAAGGGTATTTCATAAGGGTTCTCCTTCTGAGCCGTTTGATTAGAGCCCGAGTGATTAAATAATGCTCTGAAGGCTGAGGGTAATTTGCTACATTAGCAATGGCTCTCAATCAACAGAAAAAATGGTGCTAGAGGATATTTTAGTGCGTTTTTTATTGCCTGTTGACAGAAATAGTCCATTTTCTTTGTACTATTTTAGAGGCCTTGATTTCATAGCGATCTCTTGTGAGTTTCACACACGAGCGGCGTGTTATAGGGGAAATGAAGCGAGTCCAAATAATTCAGAAAAGTGTGCCGAGTGTGTCACCATCTCGAGCCCCTCACGGTACGGGTGCAATTTCCTGAAATACCTTGATTTTTGAGCCGTTCTCCTGGCGCAATGAAAAGAGGCTGCGATTTCCGTCTGTAAGCCTCCTATTGTGTGCTCCCTCACGATAGGAAGCTTACGTTTAGCGCTATTGCTGAGCATGCAGACTTGGTGGGTCTCACCGTGGCAGAGGACTTTCCGTGGGATGCGATCAATTTAGCTAGAGTGCTTCGCGCGCAAAGCATCATGTCGCGCTAAGCGGGTAGCGCTATGGGAAGAAAGGGACGCTGCGCGACTCTAAAACGCAGCGTCCCTTTTGGGATGCACCAGTCGCCTCTGTGTGTGCTCTGCCACGAGATTGAGCATGCAGTTAGCGCGTGCACTCGATGCGGTGGGAGTTGCTGAACCGCTTTGAGGCACGTGCTCATTGGCTGCTACCGTTTGCGTGCGCACCCATGGCAGAGAGAGGACTGGCGCGGTATGTGCTACGGATCCCGAGGCAACCGAGGATCCGCGGCCACATTACTTCCAAGTGGGTTCAGTGCCGAACCACTTCTTATAGATTTCCGCATACTCACCGCTTTGCTTCATTTGCGTGAAGGCTGCGTTGAGTTCATTGGCGAGCGCGGTATTGCCTTTTTTGACCATCATGGCCGTGTAGGTGTGTGAGAGCACATCCGGGAGCAGTTCAGTCTTTTCTGCAATCTTCGGCTGCATGGTGAGCATGTAGGCGGTTGCAGGCTTGGAGTTGATTACCGCATCCACGCCGTTATTGGAGAGCTCCAACAGCGCTTCACCAATCTGATTGAAGGCGGTGATCTTCGCGTCGGGCACTTCTTTGGCTTTGTCGTGCCCAATCGTGCCCATCTGCACCGCAATCTTCTTGCCCTTGAGGTCTTCGAAATTCTTGATCTTGCCGATGTTTGACTTATTAATCAAAATGGCCAGCCCGCTTTGGTAGAAAGGATCCAAGAAGTCGACCTTCTGTTTGCGTTTTTCGTTAATCGAAAAGCCCGCAGCGCCCATATCAGCCATACCGGTCATCACCGAGGGGATCACACCGTCGAAGTCCATGTTCTGAAACTGCACATCGTAGCCTGCGTGTTTAGCCATGGCTTTAACGAGGTCCACTTCAAAGCCCACAATTTCACCCGTGTCGCTCTTGACGAACTCAAACGGAGCATAGGCAGCGTTGGTCGCAACGCGTAGTGTTTTGGCAAGACCGCCTTGGGCAAACATCATCATCGAGGCGGCAGTCATGCAGAGAAGGGCAATTTTTTTCATGATTCGGGTTCCTTGCGCGCAATGAGTCTGAGCACTGGCGCGTATTTGTCTGGGGATGGCGTTGCGAGCGCGCTCTGGAATGGGCTCGCAACACGACGCTCATAAGGTTGGTTGGCTGCTTAGATCCCAAGCGCAGCCATGTCGGGCTCCGTGCCAAACCACTTCTTGTAGATGGCGGCGTATTCGCCATTCTTTTTCAGTTCGGCGAGCGCCTGATTGAGTTCATTCAGTAGCGCCGTGTTCTTTTTGTTGACAATCTGACCAACGTGCGTTGCGGTGAGCCACCCAGGCAGTAGCGAGGTCGTCTCAGCAATCTTCGGCTGCACCTGCAGCATGTATTCGGTGGCGGGGCGTGAGTTGATCACGGCATCCACACCGCCATTGGCTAGCTCAAGGATGGCTTCGCCCGAGTGGTTGAAGGTCTTGATCTGCGCGCCAGGGATTTCTTTGGCTTTATCAGCGGCGACGCTACCGAGTTGCACAGCGATTTTCTTGCCGTGCAGATCTTCAAACTTCGTGATCTTGCCAACTTGGCTCTTGTGCACCAAGATGGCAAGGCCGCTCTTGTAGAAAGGATCGACAAAATTCACCTTCTCTTTGCGCTTTTCATTCATCGAAAAGCCCGACGCACCCACATCGACGTTGCCGCTCATGACCGCAGGGATAATGCCGTCAAAGTCAATGCTTTGAATGACGACGTTGTAGCCCGCTTTTTTACCCATGGCGCGGATGAGATCCATTTCAAAGCCGGTGATCTCTTTGGTTTGCGAATTGACAAATTCAAAGGGCGCAAAGGTGGGGTTGGTCGCGACTTTAAGATCTTTAGCTGCGGCCCCAAAGGAGAGCCCCATGGCGAGGGTGGCGCAGAGTGCGGTAAAAGCGAATGTCTTCATGATGTGTTGCCTCATTGTCTGGTGGTGGACCGCACAGGCGCGCTAGGTTGAGGGGGATCAGCTTAGTGCGCATGGGCGGCGCGTCAATTTTTTTCAGGACCGCGCTCTGCGTCCCCGAGGGGGTGAGGGCGCATTGAGCGTCGGCCATGAGTGAAATATATTGATCGCTCGTGGGCGCTGCCGAAAAATGAACACACCCCTTGGGATAGAGCGAGGCGAATCGGGGGTTTACCCTAATTGCCTGAAAATGATCGAAATTGTCGACGAATTGGTCGACAAAAAAGCGGGTGGCCGCATGATGTGTGGCTTCGAGGAGAAAGGGGGCGGGTGGCGGGTAGCGACAAAAAAAGACCGGCACTCGTCGAAATGCCGGTCTTTTTCCCCCTCTGAAAGACTGGGTGACATCACATCGACCCATCTTCCCACACCAGACAATGGTGCCGAGATGATTATCTCGTGACACCGAGTGCTTAGAGAAACTCGATGCTTGAGTGAATCATACACAGTTTCTCAACGTTTGTCCAATTTGTCGACAAATAGCAGAGCCCTGTTTTTGCCGTCGAAATTGTCTAAAATCATTTCAGAAATCATGCATAACGAGGCACCAATGAGCGTAGAGAAAAAGGCTGTGAGTGCGAGGGCGCTCGTGAACCTCGCCAAAGGGCGTTGGCCCGCGTTGGGCGAGCTGTTTGCGTTTTTGAGTGCGCGCCTGCGCGAGACGCATGTCCCCGAGGTAGCGAGTTCGATGACACTAACGACGCTGCTATCGATCGTACCGATATTGGCGGTCAGTTTGGCGGTTTTTTCGGCGTTTCCAAGTTTTGCTGACACCCGCGCCGCGCTTGAGTCGATGCTCTTTGAGAGCTTTTTGCCCGCGCAGTACAGCGAGGTGATTGTGGGGTACTTGCGAGATTTTTCTCTGCACGCCTCGGGACTCGGCTTTTTTGGTTTGGTGGGCTTGACGATCACCTCGCTCATGCTGATCAATAAGCTCTTTACGACGATTAACTCTATCTTTGGTGTGCGTGAGCCGCGCGCTTGGGTGCAGCGCCTTTTGCTCTATTGGGCGCTCTTGACACTTGGGCCACTGGCGGCGGCGTTTTCGCTGACGGTCTCTACGCAAGTCTTGCGTGCTGCAGCGCAGGGCATTGAGGCGGGGCTTCTCACACAGGTGCTGGTCTACGCACAAGGGGGCCTACAGACCATTGCTTACGCGCTCCTTTTCCGTCTAGTTCCCAATTGCTTTGTGCGTTGGTCGCACGCGCTTGTGGGTGGGCTCTTTGTCGTGCTAGCCAATAGTCTCGTTCGAATTGGCTTTGAACACTATGTGAGTGCCGGCACGATGGGCAATATCTATGGCGCTTTTGTGGCGCTGCCCGTGCTGATGCTTTGGATTTACATCGGCTGGTATTTGATTTTCTTTGGGGCTAGTGTCACCGCAACGATGCCGCTCTTTACAAGCGGGCGCTTCCGTGATACGTATCGCGCGGGGAATCGATTCCTGACGGGCGTAGCACTCTTAAAGGTGCTCTACGAAGAGCGTGAGGCGCTTCGCCCTGTGGTTTCGCTCTCGCATCTCTGTGCACGGGTCGGCACACACCCGCAAATGGCTCGTGACATTCTCACGGCGCTCGCTGCTGCGGGCTACTGCGTGGAGAGCGCCAGTGGCGCTAATAACAAAACGCCCGACTGGACGCTCGTTGCCGATGCTGAGCGCACAACACTGATGGGTGCGCTCGAGGCGCTTCTTTTAGATGGGCGCAATGAGCTGGTTGTAGGGGAGCCCAAGCACCACCATGAAGAGGGACTTTTGCGCGCATGGTATCAGGCGCTCACGCAAAGCCCAGCGCTGAGCGCGCCGCTCTCGGTGAGCCTCACGCTCAGTGAGCCTTTTGAAGAGGTGGCACACGCGGCTGCGCCCGCGCGCCAAGATGAGCAGTAAGCGTAGCATCGCGCCTAAGCGTTCTCTGGCGCAGTGTGCGGGCGCAAAAAAGAAGGCCGACAGTTCATACGCTGCCGGCCTTACGCATTCTGCGAAACGTTTGAAGCGCTCTATTACTTCACGTCAGCGCCACGCACCACTTCTTGGAAGTGCTGCTGCACGCGCTGGTTCATGAGCGCCTGACGCAGCTGAGCCTTGAGCTGATCAAACTTCGGGAAGAGCTGCGCGGGACGGGTGGCTTCGAGCTTGAGAATATGGAAGCCATCCTGCAGACGGATCGGCTGCTGGGAAACGTCGCCCGCTTTCAGCACCGAGAAGGCAGCGCCGAACGTGCTCGGCACCTGCTTCGGAACGATCCAGTTGAGGTCGCCCCCCTTGGTCTTGGTGTTCGCGTCGGTAGAGACTTCCTGCGCGAGCTTGGCAAAGTCAGCGCCCTTGCCAAGGCGTTCGATCACGTTCTTAGCCTGATCTTCGGTTGCCACAACGATATGGCGGACGTGGTATTCGGTATCGCCGTAGGCGCGCTTTTCATTTTCATAAGCCTTCTGCAGATCCGAGTCGGAGACGGGATTAGCATCAGCCCACTGACGAGCCACGGCGTTAATGAGGATGGAATCCTGGGCTTCTTTGATAGCCTGCTTGACCTGAGGAAGTCCTTCGACCTTGGCCTTCTTGGCTTCCTGCAACATCACGGTACGTTCGATGAGAATGTTCTTGACGAGACGTTCAAGATCAGCGCCCGCGGGCTGACCCTGCTGCACGAGCAGGTCATAAACAGCCTGCTGCTGGGCGACGGAAACCGCTTCGCCATTGACCTTAAAAGCGGCGAGTTGAGCGTTGGCGGCGGCAGCCCCCATCAGTGAAACGAGACCGAGGGCAATCAGTTTTTTGTTCATTTAGTAATACTCCGTTAGCCCACCGAGTCCCCTGCAATGCGCTACTCGCCTGTTGCAGCAACTCGGGGGAGCTTGGGGCGTTGCGTCCAGAACCTATCTAGACGCCAGCGTCCCCGACGATGAGGCTGAAGAAGACCACGTCGTCTTATTCAGCCGCCAGGGTCACATATTATCGAAAATATCTTCGGTTGATGTCATGTGGGGCAGAGCGCCGCCCTATGTGCGGTGGGCGCTTGCCGCTCCACGCCCCTAATTTTGCCCATGCGGTTTACTGGTCGCGATGAAAACGGATAGCGCAATTGTAAATAGTAGTGTCAACCCCATCAGACCAAAGAGTTTGAAGTTGACCCAAATCTCCGTGGAGCAGGTATAGGCAACGAGCAGGTTAAGCGCTGCTAAAAAGAGGCAAAAAACAAGAGAGAGACGGTCAATGGTGCGCCAGCGTGCGTCACTAAGCTCAAGGTCTTCGACGGTGGAAAACACCGACTTGAGTGTGAGCTTGCCACGCAACATCTGCACCGCGAGTGCGCCCCCCATGAGCAGATAGAGAATCGTGGGCTTCCACTTGATAAACATTTCGTTATGAAAGTAGAGCGTCATGCCGCCAAAGACAATGATGAGCACCACGCTCATCAGGAACATGCGGCTGATGGGTCGGCGCGTCACCAGATTAAAGAGCACCTGCACAAGCGAGACAACGATGGCGGTGAGGGTCGCGGCGAGAATGGGCGCTGTTCCCTCAGGAATGCTACCGATGACGGGCGTCAGTAGCGCGGCTACTTGCTCGGCATGGGATTCGGCGTATTTGAAGATCGCGAAAAACGCGACAATATTCAGTAAATCGGCTAGGGCTTTCATGGTGCTTGGGCGGTGTGAAAAGCAATGGGTTCTGCCAGCACGCAACTGGGCTGGCTCACATGTATCGCTGGAGCGTAGCACAAAATGACACGCAGAGTGCGGCGCTCGGGCGCGTGCGCTACTTGGGTACACACTTCTTTACAGGGTAAAACGCGCTGCACGCCGCTTTGCTCGGCCAGCCTCGCGGGCTACTGGTATCATTTCTGCCAAGGTGTGGGTTGGTGCGATCCGCCCGCGCAAGCAACGTTCACTTTTGAGATTTTCTTGCGCCCGAGACTGCCCGCCCACATGACTTCGGATTCAGAGTGTTTCAGCGAGTTGGGTTGGCGTCTATCAGAAACCTAGTGTGTTTTTGTTTGAGTCGTCTTGCCTGCCCCCTGGGACCAACACAATCGAAAGGATCCACTCTCAATGCATTTCATGAAAAAACTCGTGCTCTCCTCGGCTGTGGCCGCAGTGGGAGCCTCTGCCGTCTGTGCAGCGCCGAAGGAGAAAGTTGTGACGCAACTGCCCGTGCCTCAGCCCGTGGTGACTGTTGAAGGGATTACTGAATACGCCCTTCCGAATGGGCTCAAAATTGTCCTCTACCCAGATCAAAGTAAACCGACTGCCACAGTCAACATGACGTATTTAGTCGGTTCTCGTCAGGAAAATTATGGTGAGACGGGGATGGCACATTTGCTTGAGCACCTCATGTTTAAGGGTAGCAAAAACTTCCCCAACCCCACAGCTGAGTTCACCAAGCGCGGCTTCCGTATGAACGGTAGCACTTGGCTTGACCGCACGAACTACCACGTCTCGTTTACCGCCACCGATGACAACATGCAGTGGGCCATCGCTTGGCAAGCCGATGCGATGATCAACTCGTTTATTGCGCGTAAGGATCTCGATACAGAGATGACCGTGGTGCGCAACGAGTACGAGATGGGTGAAAATCGTCCGAGCTCCGTGCTCATGAAGCGCATGCAGTCGGTGCTTTTTGACTGGCATGCCTATGGGCGTAGCACGATTGGTGCGCGTAGCGACATTGAAAATGTCGAGATTCCCAATTTGCGCGCCTTCTACGAGAAGTACTATCAGCCCGACAACGCGGTGCTCACGATCACGGGGAAGTTTGACGTGGAAAAGGTGCTCGGTTGGGTAGCGAAGAGCTTTGGCCCCATTCCTAAGCCCAAGCGCGAGCTGCCGCACGAGTGGACCGTGGAGCCCACGGCTGACGGGGAGCGCAACTTTGTGGTGCGTCGTCCGGGCGAAACGAAGATGATCATGATTGGTTATCGTGTCCCCTCGGCGCTCTCGCCTGAGTACGAACCCGTCAATACCGCGACGTCCATTCTTGGAACCGAGCCCACGGGGCGTCTCTATAAGGCGCTTGTGGAAAAGGGTTTAGCGAGCCAAGTCTTTGGTTGGACCGTGGCAGGCAAGCAGCCTGGGTTTGTGATTTTTGGCGCGATGCTCAAAAAAGATGCGGATGTTGAGCCCGTCAAGAATGCGATGATCGACGTGATCGAGGGCACTTTTGAAAAGACGCCCACCACCAGCGAAGAGCTCGACTACGAAAAGCACGATCAGGCGCTCATGTTTGAGCGTCAGCTCGCTGACCCCGAGAGCTTCGGGATTGAACTCTCTGAGTACATTGCGTTGGGGGACTGGCGGCTCTTCTTTGTGGACCGTGAGGAAAACGAAAAGCTTACCGCGCCCGCTGTGGATGCCGCAGCGAAGAAGTACTTTGTGCGCGATAACCGTGTCGTCGGGGTTTATATCCCAACGACCGATTTGAAGCGTGCGGAAATTCCCGCTGCGCCGAGCGCTGAAGAGCTGCTCAAGAGCTACCACTTCAAGACCGAAGGTAAAGTGGCTGAGGCCTTTGATCCGGATCCCGATAATATCAATGCGCGTACGACGATCGTTGATATTGGTGGTGTGAAGGCGGCACTGCTACCGAAGCAGAGCCTTGGGAGCACGGTAGAGGTGCGCATGCTCTTTACCAATGGGACGCCGAGCACCAACGGTAACATGGCGCTTAACCGCGTTGCTGCGGAGATGTTCTCGCGTGGCACCAACGATATGAACCGCGAGCAGATTGAGCAACAGTTCACGAAGCTCAAGATGGAGGGCAACCCCTTTGACTTTACGACGGATCGCGAGCACCTCGCTGAGGCCGTGAAGTTTGCCGCGCACCTAATCCTCGATTCGACCTTCTCTGAAGAGGAATTCAAGCTCTTGAAGTCGCAACTGCTGACCCGTACCCGTGCCATGACGGACGATCCGGGTACGAAGGCGCGTGATGCGCTCAATGAGCACTTCAATACGTATCCGGCAGGCGACGCGCGCCACGCGGAAACCTCCGCTGAGCTCATCGATGAACTTGAAAAGCTCACGATTGCCGATGTCCGTCGCCACATCAAAGACGTGTTCCAGACGGGCAATGGCTACTTGGCTGTCGTGGGTGACTTTGACCCAGCAGAGGTGCAAAAGCTCTTTTCCGAGTCGCTCATCGGTAAGAAGAGCGCCACGGTCGCCTTTGAGCGCCCGGTGCAGGAATTTAAGCCCATTGCGGCAAAGCGCATCGTCATTGATACGCCTGAAAAGGAAAATGCCGTGCTCTATACGCGCGTGGATTTCCCTGCCAATAAGGACGACGCGGATGCGGCAGCGCTCTATGTGGCTGACTGGATTCTCGGTGGCTCCACGGGCCTCTCGAACCGTCTTGTGAATCGTATCCGCCAGAAGGAAGGGCTCTCCTACGGTGTGGGCAGCAACCTGCAGTTACCGCGCTTTGGCAACCGTGCCCGCTGGACGGTTGGACTCATTGCTGCGCCGCAGAATGTCGCGCAGGCCGAAGCAAGCCTCATGGATGAGATCCGTAAGGCCAGCATGGACGGCGTGACGCAGGCGGAACTCGACGCGGCTAAACGCGGTCTCTTGGACTACCGCGCGATTAACCGCGCGCAGGACCGTACGCTGGTGGGCGGTTGGATTCGACTCATGGAGAAGGACCAGAACTGGTCGAACTCTAAGGAGCTCGATGACGCTATTCGTGCCCTCACGCTCGACGACGTCAACCGCGCGATGAAGCGCTTTGCCGATGCGGAGAAAATCTCCGTGGTAATCGCGGGTGACGTGAAAAAGGCCAAAGAGGCGGGTAAGGACTTCACCGTGAAGCCCTAACGAGCGCGCTCTCTCTACGGTATAGCCAAGGGGGGTTCTTTGTGGTGCGGCGCAGGCCGTGCAGCAAAGAGCCCCATATTTTTGGGCGTGCATCGCACCGGACGTGAAAACAATTGGTACCTACTGAGATACCAAGAATAGGGTATTTGGGGTTTATACCTATTGCAAATGAGAATCATTTGCAATAAACTTCCTCTCAAGGTTGAAGGAACTCAGCCACAAACACCGGTGAGGGGTCGCCGGGGCAGAGTTAGAAGTCGGCATCCTTGGGTCGACTGGGTGTCAAATCTCCGCACCCGCATCTTTCGACAAGTCCTTATGAAGGGTGGCATCCGCTTGGTAGTGCCACCCTCTTTTTTTTGAGGAAATTGGCGGCAGTTGACCGTGAGGGCAGGAGATTGCGCACTAAGCGCTTTTTGTTGGCTGTCGTATTGCGTTTAGCGTCGCAAGTAGTGCTGGTCGAGAAGCGAAGACATGCTCGAGAATTCTGTCGGCAATCGCTAACACCTCCTTTTCAGGTAGCACCGAGAGTCCCATCTTCTGCGTGTTAAACATTGCATCGAAACTCATCATCGCTAGCTGTACTTCAGTTTTTTCGATATTCAAGGTGGCTAGTCGGCAGTAGAGTCCGCGATACCATTCGCGAATTGGTTCTGTGATCGCTGGATCTTGCTGTGCGAGTCCAATGAGCGAGGCTCCGATACCGACCCATCCCTTAGCGTTACGGGAAAAATCCTCATACCAGTCACGCATCCCAGGGAGAATGGCTTCGACAGGCGTGAGGCCCGCGGCGATGTATTTGGCTTCGTGTCGGGCTTCTTCTGTTTCGAGATGCGCGACATATTCGGCCACGAGGGCGGTGAGAAGATCACGTTTGGTAGGAAAGTGCCAGTGAACAGCACTTTTACTAAGAGACATCTGCGCAGCAATGGCCGCGTGAGATAGGTGCTCAATTCCACTTTCAAGAATGATGGTCCGTGCCGCATTGAGCATGGCGGCACGGCTAGCTTCTCCCTTAACTTTTGGCACTTCTAGATCCCATGAGTAATCACTGCACCACCGAGGGAGAAATCACAATGTATGACTTCTCCCGTCGGTGGTACATGAAGTCTAGCGTGCAGCCTCCGTCCCTGCAATGCGACCAAAGACGATGATATCGGTGTAGGCATTCGAGCCCAGACGGTTCGTGCCGTGCGTGACACCAGTCACTTCGCCAGCAGCCCAAAGCCCCGGTATAGGACGACCGTTTCCATCAAGAACTTCGGCGCGTGCGTTGATCTTCAAACCGCCCATGGTATGGTGGACGCTGGGAACGCCACGGTAGATCCAATAGGGACCCGTAGAGAGGTCCGTGAATCGAGCGCGGTAATGAAAATCGGTGTCCTTACCTGTTTCGGCAAAGTGGTTAACACGGGCTACGGTTTCTTTTAGCGCAGAAAGTGGAATTTTGAAGAATGCAGCAATGTCTTCAAGTGTGTCCCCCTTGTAGAGGATGCCTGTCTTTGTGAAGGTCTCTACTTCGTCTTGATGGTGCTCTACGGCATGGGCTTTCTTTTCAATGGCTGCATTGAATATGGCGTAGCAGTAGCCTCCAGTTTGCTCGAGAATGGCGCGGCTCATGACGTCACGACGCGCCAATTCTTCGACAAATCTGCGCCCTTCTTGATTGACCAGGATGGCGCCCTCAAAGCGCGCATCATCGATGAGCTCAATGGCACCAGAGTTTGGATCACACATCGGATAGGTTTGAATGAGATCCATGTTGACGACTTGTGCGCCTACCGCTTCTGCCATACGGATACCGTCACCCGTAGCACCTGGCATATTCGTGGTTTTGAATCGCTCACCATAAAACGGGTTTGCCGCTGCACGCATGTCGGGGTTAGCCCCAAAACCTCCCGTGGCAAGCACGACTCCTTTGCGTGCGGTAAACACGACAGGTTTGCCCGCTAGGGTGGCTTTCACGCCATTGATGCGACCCGACGAATCAGTGAGGAGTTCTTCAGCTTTTGCATTCGTGAGGACGGGGATATTACGGTTTGCTGCGGCGCTACGGAACTTTTCTATGAACTCTGCGCCTGTAGCGCCCTTCGGGATCAGTGAGCGTTTTTTGCTGTGTCCACCAAAGAAGAAGAGGTTGTCCTCTTGAAATTCAACACCAATTTGGTCGCGACACCACAAGGCAGCAGCAGCGGCATTGTTGACCATGGTTCGGATTACTGCTGGGTCACCGCGGAAATCACCGCCTTTCAGCGTGTCACGGTAGTGCAAGTCAGTTGAGTCGCCTTGTATGCCGAGTTTCTTCTGAACCCAGTTATTTGCAACGGCCATTTCTGCACCAGAAATCAGAGAGTTTCCTCCGACAGCTGGCATCTTTTCAAGAACAACGACGTCAGCGCCTGCGTCTTTCGCGGTAATGGCAGCAGAGAAGCCAGCTCCACCAGCGCCAATGACGATGACGTCATAGGCAACTTTTTCGGGCAATCCCGAAAAGGTCTGTTTGAGAACAACGTTTTGCCTGAGTGTGACACCAGCGCTTTTAGCGGCTTGGTTTACAGCTGCTTTGAGTCCATTGGACGAGATGGTAGCGCCAGAAATGCCGTCGATGTCAATGCTACTCGTTTCAATAATTCGATCTTTAAGTGTGGTGAAGACTTCTTCAGCAAGTACTTTGTTTTCGTTGGACTTGATGACGTCGATCGAGCGGATGAGCCCGTTGTCAAAAGTGACATTCAGCACGATATCGCCATGGCGACCTGTGCCAGTGCCAGTTGTGGTGACAGGAGCGGCAGTGAGTGCAGAGCTAACTGCTAGTGCCAGGGTGAGAAGTATGGGATGGGTCAATGTCATGAGTGGTCTCCTCAGTGGCCGTAGTGGCCTCGAGTTGTGCGGAAGCAAGTGGCTGTATGGGCTTCCTGAGTCCGATTCTATGAAAAACTGTGCTCAAGCATAGTTTTTTTAGATACAGCTACTGACCTAGATCAACTGGGTGATTCCTAGGACAGTAGCGGCTGGGAGACTTTGTTGCGTTTAGCTAAAGAGTGACTCGAGTGGCGGAATCGTTGGTAGGTTATCAAAGACGATGGGGCCGTCGTTGGTGTCTTGCGCGCTCGGCGTATTGTCCTGGCTAGGCACTGCAGGCGCTGTGGGGGCACGAAGTGCGTCGGGCGAGGTAATTGCTGCGTCGCCTAAAAGCGAGAGGGGCGTGACTTTCAGCAACTGCCGCGGGTCACCATAGCGCACACAGCAGACCTCGGACGGGGTTTTCTGCACGATGAGCACGCGTGGCTCCGTGAGACCGGGCGCAATGACGGGCACCACCAATTCTCCCGTCTCCTCGCTACCCGCAAGGGGTAAGGCCCCTTCGGGCTCGGCTCGTGCGGTGAGTGTGCGAAAGATTTGTTCAAGCGCACGAATCACCGCTCTGCGCGCAGGATCTTCAATGAGGCTACGTTTATCAAGTCGGAATTGCTTCGTTTCAAGAAGCGTCAATGGGAGTGCCTGATTTGCGCCAAGCGTAGCTGCAAGCGGGGTGTTGGCATCCGCTTCGGTCAGGGTCTTACGCTCGCGAGCACGCCACCGTAGCATGGCCTGACTTTCTTGCAGGGCGGTGAGTGTTTCGAGCGTTGCAACGGGTTGCAAGGAACGGGCAGCGTGCTGTACGGCTTCGGGCGCGCTCTCATCATCGTCAGAAAAGAGCGAGCCCTGTGAAAAAACGCCAGCCATGTAGGCAGCAGAACGTTTCTTTGCGCGGCTGCGTTTGAGAGGAATTTCCCCTTCTTGCGCGCAGCGCTCGAGCACCTGAATCATAAACGCCTCGGGACTAAATCCCGCCTCGTTAATGACCGAGAGCGCACGCGAAAGCGTGTCGGCGTTGAGTGTCAGGCGTAGCTCAAGGGTGTTCTGCATGCTCTCCTCCGAATGATTTTCTGTGCTGGCCCGCGTATATCACCCACGAGCACTGCCCATGTAGTCTACCAATGAAAAGGACGTTTTGGAGAGTCGTGGCGTTAGGCGCACAACTTGCGCTTAAGATGCGTTGCGTGAAGTCGGTGACAAGAAGCGGGAGGGGGCGCGAGCCGCAAGTGGCTTGCGGCGGAGGGCGAGTGTGCCCGAGCCGCGGCTCGGGCACGTAGAGGAAATTACTCGATGCTATAGGGGAGGGTGGCGAGCGTGAGTGCGTCACCGCCCTCTTTATCGAGCGCGAGCGGCCGTGCCGTTTCAGCGATCAAGAGCGATGCGAGCACAAAGCGCGTCTCGCCCAAGTCGGCTGCGTTGATGACGTAACCGACTTCGTTCCCTTCTGCAAAGACGGGGGTGCCTGGGGCGGGCAGCGGGGTAGCTGTGGCACTCGTGGCAAGGTAGGCGCGGCGCGAGGGACGCCCAATGTGCTTCATGCGTGAGATCACTTCTTGGCCAGGGTAGCAGCCCTTATTGAAGTGCACACCCCCCACGAGATCGAGGTTGGCTTGCTGCGGCACAAAGAGTCCACTCGTTTCTGCAAAGACGGCGGGCACGCCCGCAAGGATTTCGCTTGCCCAGAAGGCAGCGTCGCTCTGCGGCTCCCAAAAGCCAGCTAAACGCGCCGCGGCGGCAGCCTCGGCAATGACGATGGCGCGCTCGCCACCAATCTGTTGAGCGGCAGGCGCAGCGGGTTCAATGGCGAGCACTTCGACGCTTCCGTCAGCGCTGCGAGCCACTTCGCCCGCAGCAGGCACAGGAAGCTCGTGCGCAGCGAGCGTTGCAGTCGCCTCTTTGAGGAGAGCAACTTTGAGGACGCTTTCGGCGGGCGCGACCGTAATCTTGACATCATCGCGCAGCACGAACATGCGCAGACGCTTGAGAATGGGCTCGGAGCCACTGACGGGCAGTAGCGCCTTGACGGCGTGCTCCCCCGAGAGCCAAAGGCGCATCAACGCAAGCATGCGACCTTTGGGATCGCAAAACGCAGCCGTTGCGACACGCCTCCCGAGGTGCAGAACGTCCTGCGTGAGCACGCGATGGAGGAAGTCACGAGCATCCTTGCCATCAAATGTCACGAGCAAAAGCGAGTTGAGCAGAGCGGGAGACTGACTCTGAAGATCTGAAGCAATGGACATTGTTGTTTCCTTTGAATTGCAAAGCTGAAACGAGTCTAGCACGCAGCGACAGAAGTGCGTGCGCTGCGCGAGAGAGAAGGGGCCGCCGCGCTCGGCCCCGTGCTCCTCTTAGGGCTCGCTCTTTTGCGTACGCTTTTTGTTCTGAGCGCGAGCGGGTTTTGAACTACTGGCTTTGGATGCGGGAGCGGCTGACTTTGCGTTGTCCTTAGGGCGCTGCAAAATGTAGCGGTTCACCGCACGGTTATGCGCGTTGAGGTTTGTGGAGAATTCACTTGAACCGTCGCCGCGCGAGACAAAATAGAGGTAAGGGGTGTCGTCTGGGTTTAGCGCCGCTTTCAGTGCGCTTTTCCCTGGTGCTCCAATCGGCGTTGGTGGCAACGCAGCGATGCGGTACGTGTTGTAGGGCGTCTCCGACGCTAAGTCCTTCTTCGTGAGGTTCCCGTTAAAGGAGGGGCCTAGCCCATAGATCACCGTTGGATCGGTCTGTAGCGGCATGGATTTCGCGAGCCGATTATGAAAGACGGAGGAAATCTTGCCGCGGTCTGCTTCAAGCCCAGATTCACGTTCGATGATGGAAGCGAGAATCAGTGCATCATAGGGGCTCTTGAGTTGTACGCTTGGCGAGCGCCCTTCCCAGAGCGTGGTCAGTAGCGTGTGCTGGCGCTTCACGGCTAAGCGCATCACCTGCAAGTCGCTCACCCCTTCGGCATAGTGATAGGTATCGGGGGCAAGGAACCCTTCGGGGTTCTTTTCACCAACGTCGAGCGCCTGCGCGAGCTCTTCTTCCGACATGTCACGGGTGTCATGAGTGAGCCCTGTGGCAGCATCAAAGAGCGCGCGCACTTCCCAGAGCGTAGCCCCTTCGGGAATGCGAATCACGCCTTCGACGAGCGCCCCGCGCCCAAGCGTATCAAGCATGGCTGCGGGGGTCATCTTCGTGGGGAAGCGATATCGGCCCTTATGCAGGCGGTTGAGCGTATTGGGGTGCATGCGCGCAGCGAGCTTCATGAGCCAATTGGGGAGATCGTAGCCCTGAGCACGCAGCGCTGCAGCCACGTTCATTGAGGTATCCCCATCACGCACTGTGATGGTCACTACGTCAGGGCGGACGCGATCGATGAGCTGCTCACCATCGGCATTGGGTTCGCTGCCCGTGAGCGCTGCTGTTTGCTTGGCATCCATCTCAACGGGCGTATAAGGAATGGGGCGGGTGTTGACGGCCCACTTGGCTGTTTGCCATGCAGCAACGGCTCCTAAGAGGAGGACGAAAACGACTGCGGTAAGAATCCAGCGTTTATTCCATTGGCGCGTGTTGCTGTCGGGATTTGGCGCCTTGGTGCCGTTGCCTGCGCCCCCTTGATCTGCCGTTGCGCTAGCGCTTGCACTCTCCTCAGTACGCTTGGGTTCGAGAGGCTGGGCGTCTGGGCGAGCAGCAGCGCTCGGATCTGGCTCGATCGTTGCACTATAGTGCGTTGGATCTATGAGCTCAGCGTCGAGTTTTGAGAGTGGTTCGTCGGTCTGGGGCAGAGCAGGGCTTGCTGTGCGTTCGACTTCTTTTTCGCCTGCACTGGGCGTAGGCGTTTCAGCAGACGCCGACTGTGGCGCGTGTGCTGCCCCTTTCTTATTCGAACCACCTTTTTTGTGTCTGCTCGACATAGCGCCTCCAAGAGAGAAGAGAGTCTTGCGCGGCCTTGCTGTGCGCACGCGAGCGTGCTGAACGGCATGCCTCAGCCGCATTTTTCGAGGATTGTAGCAAATGACCCACGTGGGTACGGTTGCTCCCTCATCCTCCATTGTGAGGATGGATTGCCGTTTAGGGAGGGCGTAGCGCGCAAGGCGCTCGCGCGGTAGCGACTCGGGTACAATGAAGAAGCTTTTCTGCTCGGTGCCAGCTTGGGCAGAGGTGGCTTTAGGAGGACAGCGCAATACCATGAACACTTCAGCCTTGGGCTCTGCGAAGCGGGGTCGATTCATTACGTTTGAGGGCATCGATGGCTCGGGAAAATCCACCCAAATTGCGGCGTTAGCTGCGGCGCTCAAAGGCGCAGGGCACGAAGTGGTGCTCACGCGTGAGCCGGGCGGCACGCCCTTGGCGGAAAAGTTGCGCGCGCTTATCCTCAACGATGAGATGCAGGTCGATACCGAGCTCTTACTCTTTTTTGCCGCGCGCGCGCAGCATGTGGCGGAGGTAATTAAGCCAGCGCTTGCGCGTGGGGCTTGGGTTATTTCTGATCGCTTTACCGATGCGACCTACGCTTATCAGGTGGGCGGCAAGGGCGTTGATGCCTCGCGCTGTGAGGCGATTGAAGCGTGGACGCTTCAAGGCTTTCGCCCTGATCGCACGCTGCTCTTTGATTTGCCACCGGCCGTGGCCGCGGCGCGCCGCAGCGCGCGCGCTGGGGCAGTCGATCGATTTGAGGCTGAAACGGCGCAGTTTTTCGCACGGGTGCGCGCCGCGTACTTGGATCGCGCGGCGGCTGAGCCCGCGCGCTTTTTGGTGCTTAACGCAGAGCTTTCGCCCGAGCAGTTGACAGAACGTATTTTGGGAGACTTCAAAGCATGGTGGTAGCGCCTTATCCTTGGTGTCAAGAGGCGGCAGACGCACTCTCACAGATGACCAACGAGCTTCCCAACGCTATTCTGTTGCATGGTGCAGCGGGCTCAGGGGGCTTTGATTTAGCGAAAGCCTTCGCGCAGAGTCTACTTTGTGAAACGCCGCTCATGGATGGGGCGCCTTGTGGCGAGTGCCCTGGGTGTCGACTGCTTGCAGCAGGCACGCACCCCGATTTGCGCATTGTCGTGAGCGAGTATATTGCGGCGCTCTATGACCTTCCCTATACGCCGGCCGAAAACGAAAGTACAGAAAAAAAGAAGCTCTCGCGCGAGCTGCGTATTCATCAGTTTCGTGCGCTCTCGGAGTTTACCGTCACGAGCCCGCATCGAGGTGGCCGGCGCATTGTGCTGGTTTACCCAGCGGACATGATTCGTGCCGAGGCCGCGGCCTCGCTTCTTAAGACGCTCGAGGAACCGACGCCTGGGTTGCATTTTATTTTGGTCGCAGACGATATTGACGGGGTGCTGCCCACGATTCGTTCTCGCTCGCGGCTACTTAGACTCAAGCGCCCTAGCCGCGATGAGGCGCTCGCTTGGCTTAAAGCGCGCCAAGTCAAAAACGCAGAGGAGGCGTTGGCGCTCGCAGGCGGCTCGCCCTTGGCCGTGGTTGAAGAGCGTGACGGCGAGGTGCTCAGTCAAAAAGCACAGAGCGCGCTACTCAATGCGCTTTTCAAAGGGAAAAAGCTCGGCGTCTCTGACGTGCTTGCACTCTATAGCGCAGAGATGACCGCGCCAGCCGTGGCGGGGTTTCTTTCGCGCTTTGCCTATGACCTGATTCGCGTTAAAGCGGGGGTGGCCCCGTACTACTTCATTAAGGATCGTGTAGAAATGGTGGATCTTGTGACGGGTGTTCCCGACGAGCGGCTTTTTGCTTGGCAGGAGCGCGTCGCCGAGATGTGCCGCAGTCAAGAGCATCCGCTCTCGCAGCAGCAGGTTTTTGAGGCGATTTTCATTAGCTACATGGAACTCTTTTAAAAAACGGTGCCCCGCTTGAGTGTTCGAACGGGGCGCGCACTTATGTGGGCGTGACTGCTGTGCAGCCACGCCTTAGTGAGCACTAGAACGGGATACGAAGCCCTGCGTTGACTTGCCAGTCTTCGCGCAGGACACTCCCCGTGGAGCGCTCGAGATCGGCGTGCCAAGTGCTCGCTTTACCCAACGTGCCTTCGATACCCAAGCCGTAAACCAAGCGACTCGTCTTGAGATTGACGTCATAGGTGTTCGTTGCGTTGAACGTTACGGCATTCTTGGCCAGCCATTCCTTTTCCCAGAAGGCCTTGGCGTAGAGCGTCCAAGGATTGCCTTGGGCTGTTACGCTTCGCCATTCCATCGTGCTGCCGAGCATGGTGATGAGACTATTGTAGCCATCCGTTTTTGCGTGCAGACCGTTGTCGCTCTGGCTAGTGAACTCTCCAAAGCGTGTGTAGCCCACATAGCCCATGGGCTCCAAAACCCAGCGCTCGGTCAAGGAAATTTGTTTCCCAACGTTCAGACTCAGAGCCACATAGTGGTTATGCAAATCTTCGGTTTTGACGGCCTCACCCTGGGTATCCTTCGAGTCAAACTCGTTTTCTATGCGGCCTAAACGAGCGACGACGTCGGTGTAGAGACGATTGGCCGTGAGCGTGGTCCAATAGAGACCGCCCTCCATAGCGCGCCCTTTGAACTTGGCGGGCGCTTGGTGTTGGCTTGAAAAATCGGTGTAGCCAAAGAAGCCCCCAAATCGACTTCTTTCACCAAGCGCTCTATCGGCACCCACCTTGACGTGGCGTAAGTCCATGTCCCAAGTACTGTCAGCGAGGCGCGGCGCCATCCGCCAATTGGTTGCTGAGACTTTCGTCCAAGCACTCCATTGATTGTCTCGCGGTGCAAAGGTATGAATGTCGCCCAAGCGCTCACGCAGCGTTTCCGCGGATTGCAGTGCTAAGAGGTAATTGGCCGCGGATGCGCCGATAGCGCCTTTTGCAGTATCCGTGAGGTTTGGCAGTGACGTATCGGGGCGGTTTGCGGGATAGAGATACCAGTTGTCCTCATTGGTGTCGTTTACCGCTCGCTCTGGGTGCGACGAGGTGTCGGCTTCTTCATTGACCATGGTGCTGTTGCCCACGTAGTACTTGAGTTCGCCCACTTCGATGGGGCGCGCCTCAACGAAGCGTGCCTGATAGTTCTCGGGATTTGTGAGCCCATTGACTGAGCGCACCAAGAGAATTGGCATGCCAGTGGCGTGCTCGCCGGATTGGTTATGAATGTCGAGCGTGTGTAAACCTTCGCTACGCTCAGTAATTTCGAGGACTTGTCCTTCGTTTGTTGACGTATTGACCGTTAGCGAGATCCAACCGTCGTTGCCGAGCAACCTGTCCATGGTGATCGAGGCGGGAATCGCTGCGGGTGTAGAGGGAGCGTTTCTATCGTCGGGTAGGGCACGACGCAAACGTGCTGCCGGCTCAGGCGTGCTTGCTTCAACCTGACGCAGATCAAGCCGTCCATGATTGGAAAAGGTGATTTCGTTAATCTTGGAGGGCTCGCCAATGGCTCTCCAAAGGGCGTTGTCGGCAAGTTTGACATCGATGATTGCTGGAGACTGAGGCGTGAGAGCGTTGTTGAGATTGAGCGTTGCTTGAGCCTGCGCGCTCTTGAGACCGAGCGTGAAGCGCGCGCCATTTCGCATGTTGACCATGCCCGAGAGGGTTGCTTGGCTAAGGTCAGTTTCGATCCATGCGCCTTTACCACTGCCACTTGCAAAAGCACCATTCTCGACCAAGGTGAGGTGCTTTTCGAGTCGAATGTGGCTTTGGTTATCGGCGCCAGCTGAGTATGCCGACACGGCGAAGCCGTAGACGCCGGAGAAATCCGCGTCTTGAACTGTCATGGTTGCTTGTGAGTCGCCTGCTGCGGCTTGATAGAGGCCATTACCCGTACTGCTGAGCGTGAGTTTTTTGATGGTCTGCTCGCTTTTTGTTTTCGCTTGAGCGTAAAAGTACATACCATACGTATCGCTTCGACTAGCCTCAGCGCCCGTTGCGCTCGCATGCAACTCGTCAAACTCGAGCTTGGCGGTTGTGTTCTTTAGCCTCATATCGATGGCCCGGGCGAAAGCGTCAGAACTCTGCGCCGTTAACGTCGTAGCAGCATAGTGAGTATCAAGCTCAACCGCACGATTGTTGTCTGCATCGTCCTCTGCTTTTGCCGTCTGCATCTTGAAGGCGTAGGTTGAGTACTTACCATGCGCAGCGACCTTTGTTTCTCCCGTGGCGTTTGTCACAAGGGTGCCGCTTTTGATGTCCGAAAATATGCCCCAACTTGAGGTATTGAGTGCAGTGGCTTCAACCTCGAGGCCGCCACGATAGTTGGCGTGGAAAGCGCCGTCGATGACGTTGTGTATGATCCCCGTGGCAGTTGACTGTTGGTCACTTTTTGCTTTGACCACGAGTTTGCCACCCAACTCGAATATCTGCTCAGAGTGCGGATAGGCAAAGGTATTGAGGCCCGTGGCAGATCCTTCAACAGCCTGCTCGCTACGATCAACAATGGCCTCAAGCGTGAGTGTGCTACCCGCATCGGTGATGAGTTTTTGTTGGTAAACCCGATCCCGTATGGCGTCGATATCGGTCTCGCTAAAATGGCTCAGCGCGCTGTTACCCAGGTTAAGTTCAGAGTCCTTCCAGCCCGTGACGTAAAACTTGGCGCCTAATGCGTCGTTGCCTCCTGTCGTTTGGGCTTTGAATGAAGCATTTTTCTTGAAGTGCAGCGTAGGCATTCCTGAGCCCGTATCTGCATAGGCACTTTCCATGGCAATGCCCGTGGTGGGACGCGCTTTCCCACTCGTGGAATTACCCGTGACCGTATCCTCAAAGGTCAAGTGAGAGGCCTTGTTTTTCATGTCCTTGATGCCTAAGGCGATCACGGAGTTGGGTTGCTGATTACTGTCTAGATCGGAATTATTGTTGACGCGGATGCTAACGGGTTTCAGGAAGGTGACGTTGGTATGAGCCGTGTGTCCCGGGAAGTAACTCGCCTCGTAATTGCCCGTGGCAATACCCTGTGTTAGTGGGTAGTAGTTCGCGTGCGTAGTCGAACTTTCGCCGTCCACAATCAATTCGGCATCCCATGTGACGGTGTTCTCTCTATGCGTGTCGGCCTCGGTGGTATGTAGGCTAAATTCCAAAAGACTGTTGTATTGTGTGCTGACGGTTCCTGGTCGGGAAAAAATATGAATGCGCTTGCCTTTCACGAGATGCGTTGTTGGTGTGCCAATTTTGACGATATCGTAGTAGTTTGAACCACCGCGTGCGCCGAAATAGACATTCTCCTCCTCTGTTACATAGTCTGAGTTGATCAAATAGGTGTACCACGCTCCATCGCGGATGTTTAGTGGCGTGACGTTTTTGTAAAGATCCTCAGCAAGGAGGGGGGTGGGAGTGCTCGCGAGCGCGGCAAGAAGGCCAAGGAAAGTGATAGAGAAATGAGTGAGCTGAAAGCGAGGTTTGCACGGCTGTGCGAGCGCTTGGCGCGCCCGCTGCCTGCAGGACATTCGCCCTTGTGCACGAGTGGTCATAGTGTTGCCTTAGGGTATTGGTCAATCAATGGAATGGAGGCAGAAAGTGGGGGAGGACTTGGGTTAGAAGTCTCATTTCTGTCGCTATGGCCTCAGTCTAGGAAAATTCTCTCAGGTTTGTAAAGAGATAGGTCCAAAAAACAACAGTTTAGGAAATCATTGATTTTGATGAAGATTTTTCATTTCGGTGCGTGATCTCGCCCTTGAGGTCGTCTTGGCTTCAGAGCGCTACCTTAGCAAGGCTCGGCGTTTGAGGCGGTGTGCACGGAGCGGTCATTTTCAAATGAACGCCCCGCTTGAGCCTTCGAGCGGGCGTGCACTAGCAGACTTGGGCGCAGTCGAGGCGCTCAGTATGCGCGTTAATGGGCAAGCGGCGTGTTTGCCGCAAGCCACGATTCAAAGAATGCGGCGACGTCGAGATTATTTTTCTCGGCAAACGGGAAGTGTGAGTTGCCGTGCAGACCAACCTCTGGCAGTTGCACGAGGCTTGCCTTTCCGCCCAAGCGATTGATGAGTGCTACCCAACGCTCTGCTAGGCTAGAGGCTGCACGCCAATAGTCTTGATAAGGATTATCGGTGGGCTCGCGCGGGATGTAGTCGCCGTAGTAGATGACAATCGGTACGCGTGTCAGGCGCATGAACGCACTACGAGTCATGGGCAGCGCTTTGACTGGGCCGAAAAAGCTCTTGTTTTCAATGGGCTCAGGCATCTCGTCATCGGGGAAAGAAAAGCCGCTTCTAGGTTCCCAAGCCGCAATGCCGCTTAGCGCATCGCTTTGCATGCCAACCAACCGACGCCACAGCCTTGCGAGTGCGTCACGAGCACGCCGTTTTGCCCACACGGCTACGAGGCTTGCACGCGAGCCATCACGGCACTGAGTGCTTGTGCATTGACCTCAGCGTTGTAGGGCGCGGTATTGGGCGTCATTTGGCGGAAAAATTGATCGAGCGACGCTGCATCTTGAGCAAAGGCGCTGCCTGGGTAAAAGTTGGGCCAGAGTCCCATGCGGAATTGCCCAAACCAGAATTGATCATCGGGCGTAGCGGGAATCTCGCCCCTCTCGATTGAGCGGCCCGCGCCCCCGCGGCGCGGTTGATCGACCAAGTAAACGGAGTGCCCTAAGCGCAAAAAGAGATTGCGAAAGCCTTCGCGTCCGTCTGGTGTGGTGTCCCAGGTTTTGCTGAATTGTCCTGCGCCATGCAAAAAGACAAGCGGCACACCGCGCAGTTTGGCGGGCATTTGGTAAGAGACGAAGGCATGGTCGCCGTGAAGCGACTGTGCGCGGCTCTCTGGATGCAAAGGATCGAACGCAGCGGTGGGCTCAATCACGGCTCCGCCCGCAGCAAAACTGCCTTGCTCGGCTATGAGAAGCGGATCGCGGCGCGTGAGTCTCGCGTGCACGGCACTGCGTGTCGTTTCGGCACTGCTCTCTGCAGCCTGCGTTGGGAGCGCAGCAAGCGCGAGCATTGATGTGGCAGCTTGAGCGAACGTACGGCGGCTGATGCGCGTTGTCAAAAGTTTGGCCATGACTTAAATCTCCTCATCGGGTAAGGGACGCTTGACGAGCCAAGCAACTTTTGCGGGATCACGGTGCGAGAAAAACTGACTCTCCCCGAGGTCAAGGCCATGAATGGCGATGATATCTTCGGCGCTCAGTTCAAGCTCAGCGGCCCGAAGATTCTCAGCGATGCGTTCAGGCTTGGTGGATTTGCTCACGCTCGGGATCCCCTCTTCAATCAGCCAAGCAAGAATTACCTGCGCAACGCTGGCACCGTGAGCTTTGGCGATGCGTGTGAGCACCGCGTTGCTAAAGAGTCCATTTTTGCCTTCTGCAAACGGTGCCCACGCCACGGGTTTGATCCCGAGTGTCTGATTAATGGGAAGCGCTCGTCGCTGCTGGCAGAATGGGTTGATTTCAATCTGATTGACCATGGGCGTCATGCGATTTTGTAGCGCAAAGTCCGTGACGCGGTCAGGCTCAAAGTTGGAAATTCCAATGGCGCGAATCACGCCTTCTTCGTAAAAGCGCGTGATCGTGCGCCATGCGCCCCACACATCGCCAAACGGTTGGTGAATGAGGTAGAGGTCGATTCTATCGAGCCCGAGATGCGTGAGCGAGCGCTCGATGGCGCGTGCCGCGCCCGCCTCGCTCGCAAAAGGAATGGGCATTTTGGTGGTGACGAAAATTTCATCGCGCGCGAGCCCGCTCGCGGCAATAGCACGACCAACGGCTCGCTCGTTGAGGTAACTGGCGGCCGTATCGATCCCGCGCCAGCCCGCAGCAAGGGCGCAGGTGACCGCGGCCTCGGCTTCTTTTGGGCTGAGCGCATAGACGCCGAAATTGAGTAGCGGCATTTCGACGCCGTTGGCGAGCATTGTGCTCTTTTTTTCCTTCGGTAATTGGGACATAGATGTGGGTGAGTTCAGCTGTTTTTTCGAGGTAAAAAGGGGGCGGGAGTGGAGCGCTGCAAGAAATGCGGGCGAACACCGTGGTGCGCGTGGCGCGCACAGTGAGAGCCCGCAGCGCTTGCGCTCGCACTAGGAGTTAGAGCAGATGGTTTTCTTGGAGCCAGTCGCGCACGCGAGTATCGTCAGCGCTGACGCCCCCAAAGATTGTGAGGTGCGTGCCTAGCGTCACGCCTGGGAGCAGGCGCTCAAAATCTTCACGCGTATGCATGAGGCCACCGCCGCCGTGAGAATTTCCCGTTAGAACGGTTTTCCCAGCAAGCGAGACGCTCTTAATCCAGCTCTGTAGAGGCATTGCCACATGGTGCCACCAAGTGGGTGTGAGGAGCACGATAGTGTCACAGTCATCGAGAGGTACGACCAGGGGCAAAATTTTGCGGGCAATGCCCCGAGCGAGTTCATCTTTGACAATCTCAGTGGTTTCTTGGTAGACCTCGGGATAGGGCTCTTCGAGCTCTATGCGAAAGCGTTTGGCGTTGGTTTGCGCGGAGACTGCCGCCGCGATACTTTCGGTGTGTCCAGTTTTCGTAAAGTAGACCACCGCAATGCGATGGGCGGGGGCGTCTGCTGCGCGGGCAACCCCTGCGGGCAGCAACCCCTCCGTGCTAAGACCCGCGGCAGCGGCTGCGGCGAGTTTGAGAAATTTGCGCTTATTCATGTGACTTGATCCTCAAGCGTGGAAGCGAGTTATTGATGTGTTGGCTCCCACTTACAGAGGTTCATGTTAGGCGCGAGCGGCTCGGTTGCGGAATGCCCGAGGCTTGCAGAAACCTGCACAAAACGCGCAACTTGCAGTGTGCGCTACGCGTCGAGTATGGCCAAGCGCTGCGCTTTGGTCATGTTCAAGGTTTTTTTTTCGATATCGCGGCGCGGTGCCTGCCCAAAGAGGCGCTTATATTCGCGGGAAAACTGTGAAGCGCTCTCGTAACCCACTGTGCTCGCCGCGCGCTCCACGGTCATTCGCTCAATGAGCATGAGGCGTTCGGCCTCTTGAAGGCGTAAGCGCTTTTGAAACTGTAAGGGCGAGAGCGAGGTGAGCGCACGAAACTGCCGATGCAGCGTCGAAGGCGCCATCGCAGCGCGTGCGGCGAGCACTTCGATATCGAGCGACTCTGCGTAATGGTCTCGCACCCAATGCACCGCATCGATAATGCGGCGGTTGGGTGCGGCATCCCCACAGAGTGCGACGAGTACCTCACGCCAGGGCCCCGTGAGCAGGCGGAAATGGATTTCCTTGAGAATGAGAGGACCGAGTACAGCGGCACGCAAGGGATCGTTGGCAAGCTCGACATAGCGAGCAATCGCAGAGAGCAGGGGTGCATCGACCTTGGCAACGGAGACCGTAGGAGCGTGTTTCGACCCATCAACGTTCCCCTTCGTGCTGTCGTCAGCGCGTTGCGTCTCGACTCGAGTGCTTGTACTTGCGCTCTGCTCGCGTGTGCTGGTCTCGACGGGGGCGGCGGCGCTAGGGCGCACGTTACGCATCTCAGTAAGAAGTTCGCTAATGAGCGCTCGATCGAGCGCGATCGATAGCCCGAGAAAAGGCTCGGTGGCGCTTGCGTGCGCGATTTGATAGACACCAGGCAGATCAGTGCCCACGAGCATACCCTCACCTGAGGCATAGTTTGCAGTCACGCCACCGATCATGCTGAGCTTTTGGCCAGAGAGGACGATGGCAAAGAGCGGCCGATAAAAGCAGTGGCGAGCAGGCTTAGGCGAGTCAAAGCGTGCGATGGCAAGACTAGGCAATAACTCATCAATGCGCCCTTCTGCCGAGAGGCGTTCTAGTATGTTGGCACGCAACGCTGCAAGCGTTTGAGCGCGCAAAGTTTCTTCTGTCATATCTGTTGCTGTTCTTTCTCTTAGAGTGCCTTCATCTTTTCCATGGCAGCGGTGAGCGTTTCCTCTTCTGGCGCGAGGTAGCGCCCTGTGGTTGCGACTGAGGCGTGTCCCATGGCGTGTTGCACGACGTTCACATCCATCTGCGCGAGCGCATTCACCGCAAAGGTATGCCGTAGCCAGTGCGTGGAGGAGGCACGCAATTTCGCGGCATCCATGGGACGCGTGCTTTCAATTTCACGCGCGACCAACTCGAAAAACGCTTCGAGCACGCGATAGAGACCGCTGCGGGTCATCGCGCCATGCGGGTTACGTCCTCGCCCAAGATTGATCAAAAGGGGCGTTTCCGCGTCCACCACCCCCAAGGGCGGTAAATCGCGCGCAGCGAGCGCTTCATCAATAATGTGACGCTGCTCAGCGGTGAGCGGCAGGCGGCGCACTTTTGCGCCCTTACCCACAATCTCAATGGCGGCGTGGGTTTTAAGCCCAATGCGGCGCTCTACAATCCACGCAGCTCGTGCGTCGAGCATTTCGCTTGCGCGCATCCCTAGGCTCTTACCCATCATGAGAATGAGCTTCATGCGGCTGCGCGGCCAGCCTTCTGGAAGCAGTGTCAAGTGTGAGGTGATCTCTTCCCACTGCGCTTCGGTAAGCGAGCGATCCGCAAATGCCTGTGGAATTCCTTCGCCCTTGAGTAGTGGCACTTTGGTGCTCACTTGATCAAAGGGGTTGAAAACGAGGTAGCCCGTTTTCGTGAGAAAGTTAAAAAGAAGCCGCACCACGGTCATTGCGTTGCGTCGTGAGGTGCTCATGAGCGGGCCATTGAAAGGGCGCCACGCGGGCGAGAGCCGGGGGACGTTTTTCGGACCAATCCAACGGCTTTGTGGCTCGCGCCACGCGCTCTGCCAAGCGGCTTCATCGGTGCGACCGAGCTGCTCGAGCCACCGTAAGTAGAGTGCTGCGTCACCCGCTTTGATGGAGGAGAGCGCGGTGCGTCGCTCCACGAGGCACCAAAGCAAAAAACGCTCCACCTCTTTACGGTAGTTGCCGTGGGTGTTGGGGTTGGTGGCGCGAATCGCCAGCCACGCGTTAACGGCCTCTAAGTCGTTTTTGGCGCTTAGCGAACAGGTTCCTTCGGGGGCGCGGTTAATGCCACGCTCGCCATTGAGCGCTTCGGGTAGTATGAGACTCTCAAGCGGAACCACAGCCCCCAGGCTCGCTTCGAGCCGATCCTCGCTCGCACTGCCGTCGAGCCGCGGCGCTGCACGGGGGCGAGAGCGTTGTTCGTCCGCGTCGAGCACCGTGACCTCTTCAGCCTCTTCGGCTAACGCAGCACGCGCAAGCGCCTCGGGCACGTGCCCAGGGAGGAAAAAGCGCGCCGTCACCTCGCCCACGGCCTCACCATAGGTGAGAAGCCACACCATGAGTGCCGTGGCCATGGTGCTGTCGATTCCCGTGATCGGGCGAAACCAAGTCGCCCCTGTTGCGGCCACACACTCGTAGAGATCCTCGGCGGTCTCGAGCCCAAAGGCCTTAAGCGGCTCTGCCACTGCTGGTGGCAATACGCGCGTGAGCACCGTGCTGAAGACGAGGGGCTTTTTGACGAAACCGTCTGGCAGGGGTGTTGGATTTTTCAAAGCAGTCGCAGACATGCGGGCCTCTTGGCGTGGCAAAATAGTTCACATCTCATTTTGCCAAAAAACAACGCTAGCCTAAGGCGCTCGAAGCGCTACCGCCTGCCTCAGCTTGGGACAGTGGGTAGTTCGCTCGGCGCGCGCTAAGACTCACCCTCATTATGCTACTGCGAATTCTCCCCCCATTGCGCGTGCGCTTTGCCTTGGCCGCACTCTGTGCAGCCGCTGGGCTACTCTCTCTTGCGCTGCCGCTTTCGGCACGTCCCGTCTCCTTTCTTGGACTAGACAACAGCGACGGGCTCACGCCGACGGAGTCGATTCGTGCGCTCATTACCTATCAGGATGAAAACCCTGATACGACGCCCGCGAAAGCGCGAAAAAGCATGAAAGAGGCTCCCAATTTGCAGCCTGAGCCCGAGCCGCTCATCAAAAATCCTCCCTTTACCCGTCCCGTGCGCCTTGGGGTGCAGCATAGCCTCTTGAAGAGCAGCCAGAGCGACTTGATCCTGAAAACGCGCGAGCATCTCGCCCGCATCTATGGCCGTGCGTGGATCAATGTTTTTTACTTAGAGAATGCTGATCTCACCACTGCGATTCGCTCGGGGCAGCTCGATTTCTTTATTGCGGATGCGGACTTTTTTACGCTTGAGGAGGGCTTTAGCTTTGTGGAGGCGGTCGCCTCGCTCTGGCCCAACGATACCGAAAGCCCGCAAAACGCGACCGCAAGCGTGATTGTCGCGCGTAAGCACGGTGAAGATAAGGCCCCGGGGTTGCACGATCTAGCGACGCGCAAAATCGTCGCGAGCTCCCCTGATTCGCTCTCGGGGTGGCTTGCTGCGGCGGTGGAACTCAAAAAGCACCACGTCTTTATGAACGACGACCCGATGAAGAACATGATCTTCACCGACGGCAACGTGCGTAAGGTGTTCTCGACGATGAACGCGGATCCGGCCATCATCGGGGTGTTGCCCGCCTGCGAGCTCGAACACTTGGGTGAGCGCGGTGATATTCGGCTACGGGATTACTGGATTATCAATCAGGTCTCGGGCGACGGACTACGCTGTGTGCACTCCACGGCGCTCTACCCAGGGTGGGTGTTTGCGGCCACGGCCAACACGCCGCCCGCGGTGAAAAAAGCGCTCACCACGGCGCTCTTTACGATGGACGGGAAGAAGATGGGGGCAGAGTGGAGCATGCCAGTCTCAAACCGCCCGATTTATGACCTCTTTTACACGCTCAAAATTGGCCCCTACAAGGATCTCGCGGAGTGGAGCCTGCGGCGTTTTGTTGAGAGTAACGCGCAGGTGCTCGCGTTTATCTCGCTTCTCCTATTCATGATTCTCACCTATGCGGGCACGCTCTCGGTGCTTGTGCGCCGGCGCACGAAGCTACTGCGGCAGGCGCTCATTGAGCGTGATCGCGCCGATGCCGAGCGCGCCGCGAGTCGCCAGCACATTGAAAACCTCGAGCGCACGGGGCTTGTGGGGCAGATGTCGACGGTGATTGCGCATGAACTCAAGCAGCCGCTCGGAGCCGTCTCCAACTATGCTAACTCGCTTCTGCGACGGCTGCGGCGCGATGACTTTAATCGCGAGCGCTTTGAGATGGCGCTCACGGAGATTGTGGAACAGACGGCGCGCGCCTCACAAATCGTCGAGCGCGTCCGCAGTTACGCCAAGCATGACTATCCGCCGCGTAAGGTCGATGATATTAGCGCCATTATCGAGAGCGCTATTGAGACCTTTCGACGTAGCCGCAATACGGCGGCGGCCGTCGTGGTGCGTATGCGCCCAAAGAGTTTGGCCGAGGTGGATGCGTGGGAAATTGAGCTTGCGATTCTTAACTTACTGAAAAACGCCGCGGATGCGCTTGCCACGGTCTCCAACCCGCGCATCGACGTGGTGCTTGAGCGTGCGGACGATCTCTGCTGGCGTCTCACCGTGGGCGATAACGGGCCGTACCTCACCGATGAGCAGCTCTCACGCTTTTTTAAGCCCCTGCAAACGAGTAAGGGCGAAGCGGGTATGGGCCTGGGACTCTCGATTGTGGCCAACATTGCCGAGCGACACGCGGGCAACATTACCGTGGCGCGCAATGGCGAGCGTGGGGTGAAGTTCACCATTATCTTTCCTCGCTATAACGATCCCGCGCTCAAGGACCAGGTTCCCTGGCCGAGCGCTGACGAAGAACTTGTGGTCTATCAGGCGGGCGGCAATGGCCCCGTCTACCGTAAGACCTTGAACCCAAGACTTTTACGAGATGTGCGCCGTATGAATCTCGAAGATATTGACCTTGCCTTTGAGGAAGATGAGGTACCGCGCACGGTGCACGCTGGGGTGCTCACCGATGTGGCGCGCGTCATGGAGCGCGGTGCGCCGATTTCAAGCGTGCAAAACGCTGCGCTTAACGACGCAGAAAGTGAGCGTCGCATGATTGATCGTGAGGTCGAGCGCTTCGTGAAAGATTCGCTCGATATCGACGAGAGTGACGTGCCAAGAAACGCATAGCCAGCGCTCACAAAAAAAGAGAAACACGCCTGCGTCCAGCGGCGAAACATAATCCAAGAGGGGGCGAGAAAAATGTCCACAGCGCGTGACATTTTCAATTGGCAAAAAGTCCCCTAAAAAACACCCACACCGCCTCAAAACGCCTAAAAAATAGTCGCGTTCGGGCGATGGCTCATTTGGGTATTACTACAAAGCTCCCTGGTTGGTTTTTGTGACGGTTTTTAGCGCAAACGACTGTGCTGATTGGCGTTGCTAGGTATTGACAAAAATCAGTGAAATGGTCATCAACCGAGGTCTTTTTCGTGCATTAGGGCGCGTAGTGAGCGTTGTTGACGAAAAATTTAGATTTCTGATGAAAACGACTAATAAATAGGCGTTTTCACGAGACGTATAGGGGGAAAAAGCAAACCCCTTGCGATAATTTCTCTTTTTATTGCTGGCGCATGCTCATTCGTCGCGGCAGGGTCACTCTGACAGCCAATCCTGGTGGCGTTTTTCCTGGGGCGGCGTCCGTGAGTTCGATCTTCCCGCCCACCATATTGACGGTGCTTGCGACAATGGCGAGCCCAAGCCCCGTGCCCGAGACCCCAGTGCCTACGATGCGGTAGAACGGATCAAAAACACGTGCACGTTCGCTCTCGGGAATCCCTGGGCCCGTGTCGCGCACCACGAGTGTGAGCGTGGTGGGGGAGAGTGCCATCTCGAGCGTGATCTCTCCTCCCTCCGGCGTGTAACGTGTGGCGTTTTCGAGGAGATTGCGAGCAATGATATGTACGGCGGTCTCAGCGACATCGGCGATGACGGTTTCGGCCAAGTCTTCATCGGCTTCGAAAGCGGGAATCTGGTGCTTGGCAGAAAAAGCGGGCATGAGCTCTTCGAAAAGCGTAGCGGCCATGCCGCGCATGCTCCACGGGGAGCGCTCACGCTCGAGCCCCGCGAGTCGCTCATCGCTTTGCGCACGCGCAAAGAGAAGGAGCTGCGAGACTTGGTGGCTCGCGCGCTCGAGACCCTCTTCGAGGTTTTTTACCACAGCGCGCGCTTCAGCAGAGAGCTCGAGCTTAGCCAAGCGGTCGGCCTCAAGGGTGAGTGCCGCTAGTGGCGAGCGCAACTCATGTGCGGCATCCGCGGTAAAGCGAATCTCGCGCGTACGCGCTGCTTGCACCGTGCTCAGCAGGTGGTTCATCGCTAAAACGAGCGGCTGAATTTCGGTGGGCACGCCTACGAGCGAAATTGGCGTGAGATCCGTGGCATCGCGCGCTTGAATGCCCTGTGCGGTGTGCAGAAGGGGATTCAGTGTACGGCGTAGCACCCAGCCGATCGCAGCAAGCAGTAGCGGCAAGAGGATAAAGAGCGGCGCCACGGCGCGCATCGCCGTCATTAAAACGCCCGCGTTGCGCCCCGCGAGTGGCTCAGCTACGGCGGTGTAGTGGCCCGTTGGTAAAAAGAGCACGGCAATGCGGTAACGCTCATCATCAATATCGAGGTTTGAGACGCCCTCTTTAATGGCGTGGGGCGCAAGCAGAGTAATGAGCTGCCCCTGTCGATTCATGAGACGCACGGCGACGGTGTCGCCCTTGGGGATCTCATCGATTTTGATAGGCTCGATGACCTGCTCGGTAGGGGCCATTGGTTGACGGCGCCGTAGCACGATTGGGTCGTTACTGTCAAGCCGTTGCTCAAACTGCTCGGGATCCATCGTTAGCGCACTCGGAAAGAGCGTGAGTACGTCCGCGCGTGCAAGCGCCGCGGCAATATCCGTGAGACGCTGGTCTTGAAAGTCGAGCGCCGTATCGAGCGCGCTTTTAAAGACGAAAAAGCCCGTGCCCGACATGAGCGTGACCGTGGCGATTCCGACCGCAATAAGTGTGCGCTTGAGGATGGAGTGCTGTTGCGGCATGGCTGAGGAGCGCCTCTCAGTAAGCTTTTACGCGCCAGCCCAAGCCGCGAATATTTTCGATCGTCTCGTTGCCAAGCTTCTTACGTAGACCGTGGATGAGGAATTCAATCGCCTTACCTTCGGGCTCGTCGCCTGGGCTATAGAGCTTATGAATGAGGGACGTGCGCGAGAAGATTGATCCCGGGTGCAGCATCAGAATTTTGAGGAGCTCGTACTCACGGCGTGTCAGACTCACCACCTCGCCGCGCAACGTCACGGTGGCCGTGGCGATATTGACGGTGAGATCCTGCGTTTCGAGCACCTCACGCTTTTCGGGTTCCTTACGGCGCATCACGGCGCGCAGCCGCGCTAAGAGCTCCGAGACGTGGAAAGGTTTGAGGATATAGTCATCCGCGCCCTGATCGAGTCCCTCGAGGCGCGCTGTGATTGCGTCACGGGCGCTGATAATCAGAATCGGCACACGAGAGAGCGGACTCTGCATCGCGCGAATGCGCCTGAGAACTTCCATTCCGTCGAGCCCTGGCAATCCAAGATCCAAGAGGACCGCATCACACTTGAGGCGCTCCAGACGTGCTAGCCCCGCAAGGCCATTGACTTCGTGCGCAACTCGGAATCCAGCTTCTTCTAGGGCAGGGATCACAGCGCGGGCAATATAAGGATCATCTTCAAGTAGGAGGATGGCCATGAGAGGCTCCATAAGAGGGGAAACACGGCGCTCAAAGAGGCGCAGTCTCTGGATTTTGACCCCATAGATGCGTGCTAAAAAGCACGCATCTGGGTAGAGTTATTAAGTTTATTGCAATGGAGGTAAAAAGGAAAGATACCTCTAAAATGCCGAATTTCTAGGGCTTCTGGCTGCTTGTGTCGCCATCTTGAGTGCCCATCATCTGTTTGTGACGCTCAAGCATCTCGTAGCTCATTGGGCCTCCCTGCATCATGTGCCCAGGAAAGGGCGGGTGCATGCCGTGCGGTCCCATCATGCAGTTATCTGGCAGCGAGATGGCATCGATGAGTTGTCCTTTTTTTGCATCGACCATGGCGACATGGGGGTGACCATCGTCGCCCATGAGCATAATGTTCCAAACCAAGCCGTACTTGTCGCTCTGGCGCAGCAGTGCGCCGCGTGCTTGGCCATGACACTCTTTTTCCGCGGTGGCAATCGCGCTACCAAGTTTCACATCGGGCTTTACATTGGGGCTCATCATGCCAAACATGGGTCCGCCCATCGGCGCGATGGGCGCTGGGGTTGGCGTCGAGGCGGGCATGGGGGACTGCGTGGGCGACTCAGAGGTGGCGGTGCTCGCCTGCGCAAAGGCGGCCTGAGAGAGCGCGAGCGTTGCGCAAACAAGCGTAGCAACAAAGGATTTCTTCATGGAGAATTCTCCTTAAAGCATAAAAACGTTGTGCCGAGCGGCCGTAGCAGAAGCCTCGGGCGCTGTCTTGGGTAGGCTTTGTGCAGCCCCGAGAGTTCTCCTACTTACGGCTGAAAGTTTAGCGCCTGAGTTTTAGCGAGCCGATAGCGAACACAGTCGAGCGTGGCTGGCTCTGTAACGAGTTGTGCAAGGCCTAGGATCAAACTTGCCAATGAGAAAATTTCGTCAAATAATAGTCATCCAAAATCCGCTCGTAACGTCTTACATGCCGAACTTGACAGCACTTCAGCGGAGCGCAGCGTAAAAATCCAAAAAAAACAAGCATTAATGGTGTAACAAGTCTTGACAGAATGACACAAGGTCAGTATATTTTTCTAGCTTTTGTGTGAAGACCCATTTGGGACTTTTAGCAAACTTGCACAGGACTATAACGTTGCCGCTGGTGGCAGGCACAAGCGCTCGTGATCGATGGCGCTTTTCGCATGATCATGACACTTTCGACCAAAAGTTGTTGAGCGCCTGCGTTTTTCAATCCCCTCCCCACTTATATGCGCCGAGGCTTCGTTGGGCACTTTTCCGCTCGCCCATCGCTTCCCCTTCCTTTTTGCAGTTTGAGTAGTTGCTAAGCAGCCTGGCCGCGCGCGTCGCAGCTCATCGCCTCTGCGCTGAGGTTTACTTCAGAGGGCTGTTTAGGTGCGCTCTGCCGCAACCGCTGACGCTGGCCGCGCGTCAGGGGGTTTCGCAACTCGGCGTACGACTCACTTATTGGCTTTTCCATTTTGGACCCTCACGAGAGCAAAAGCACGTGCAACGTCAAGGCTTCGACTGCTTTGCTCGATTCGGCTCGTTTCGAGCTTCGCAGAGCACCTGCCGCGACTTGCTGCTAACTCAGGTTGGGACCAAGTGCTGAGCGTGGGGTGACTAACGAAACGCTGCCGCCTTGCCCCGCTCTCTGTTTGCACCTCATTTTCTATCTAGGGGAGGAAATTATGCTTTACTCGCTCGAGCGTGCGAAGCGCCCACACATCGCACCATTGTCCAAGCGCCTTTTGTCCGTGGCTGTGCTTTGTGCATTGAGTCAGTCTGCGATAGCGGCGGATCTCGTGATTAATCGAGGCGATCACGCCATATTGAATGGCGTCTCTGAGTCTTACGACAATGTTGTCATCAATACCGATACACTGGGCTTTTGGGATAATGCATTGATTTCTCTTGGAAATCATGCAAGTTTGAACATCTCGGGCAACATGGTCGGTGTCAATGTCTCTGGTGATGCGGGCTCGAGTACCGTAGGTAACACAACGCTGATGGGGCTCTATACCTCAGAAGCGCATATTGCGGGCGACATTGATGTCGTTTCCACGTTGCGAGGAAATTTGCGCACGGGCGGAACGAATGTTTTTTGGATTGCCAACGAAAGTACGCTCACGCTAGGGCAAACGGGGAGCGCACTCCGTGTCTGGGCCGTGGGTAGCAAACCTGATGCGCTCTCCGCGAAGGATCGCAGTACGATCACGATTAACACCGCGCGCGGGCAGATTGCGGGCTCGATTGACTTTGTTAACGACGGCTCAGCAAATTTGATGACACCTGACGAATTGCGTCAGCGCGTGCAAGCGGCGGGCTTTTCTGGGTTGCGCGACTTTGGGACGGCTTATATTGGCGACGATGAGCGCGCGCTTGAAGTTGCTCAATCGTTATTCGCTGAGGCACGTCCCGGCTTTGGTAACGTCGTGGGGGTGGGCTCAGCGGTTCATTTGACCCTGGACGGCCCCGAGGCCTATTGGTTTGGTGACGAACAAAATGGTAGCAACGCCTATATTGCGGCTAATGCATCGGGAAGTTCTACTGCCTCGGGTTGGGATGCTATCGTTGAGGGCTTTGCCGCGATGGTTGCAGCGGACATCTTCAAAAAAGAGATTAATAAAAATGTGATTCAAGGGCCGCTTGACCCAAATCGCGGGGCTGAACTTGACTTAACCCTTAAAAATGGTGCGCAGTGGGCCTACTTTGGTGTCAGTGATAGTCATACAACAAATAAGCGTTTAACGTCAGGTACGACGGTGATTGACACCCAAGTCACCGTTCGTTCGATCCCAAAGCGCATCTCGGCAATCCGCCTAGAAGAGGGCGGCATTGTGAATCTCTTCGATAATAATGTGCTCGCCGAGTGGCGGCGTATCGGTCTTGATGAGGTCTTTCCCGAGGTCATGGACGTAAAGCACAACTATGTGCGAATTGGAAAACTCAAAGGTAGCGGCGGTATTTTCCGACTCGACCTCAATGTCGATGACCGCACCGCGAGCGACATGGTCTTTATTGAGAACGCTGAGGGTGCGGGCACCTTTAAGATCGAGCCCTACAACATTGATCACCTTCAGGCCGTCACGCCGACGAACGTACTGCGTTTTGCAACCGTCTCCAAAGCGGCGACTGATGCTGGCGTGAAATTCGTCGATAAGGTCAACCTCTATAACCAGCGCCTCTATGATTATGAGCTCGAGATTGGTCATTCCGAGTACAAGCCAGGTAAGGATGAAGGTAACGAGGTCTACGAAAAGCGCGTCTATGACGAAGAAGCGGCGACGTTTGGTGATGCCGCATGGACCGAGGATGTCTCGAACTCGTACACGAGTCACGTCTACACCTTCAATTCCGATGAGGACTTCCGAGAAGGTACCGACTGGTTTATCCGCCGTATTTCGGCGGTGGAAAAGCCGAGTGTGAAGGCCTTTGGTTCTGGCATGGAGGCGAGCTGGCTCTATGCCCATACGCTTGACCGGTTGCACCAGCGTCTGGGCGAGATCCGTTATGCGCCCGAAAAGAAAGGTCTTTGGGCTCGCGCCCGCTATGAGCGCCTCGGGCGGCATAGCACGGACGTATCGCGCACGATGGTGCAAGTGGGGACTGACTACCTCAACACTGAGCGCAATCGTGTGGGTTTGGCCTTGGATTACAACTGGGGTCGTGCCGATTACGACACGCTCAAAGGGGACGCTGATCTGACGGGTTTTGGCGTGCTCTTCTATGACACGTGGCTACATGAAAATGGTAGCTGGCTCGATCTTACGGCATACATTGGCCGGCAGAACACCACGCTCGATACCGTCGAGCATGATGGAGCAGCGCTCAAAGGCAAATATCGCCAGCGCGTTCTGAAGCTTGGTATTGAAGGGGGGCGGCGCTATGACCGTGTGACCCAGAGCGGCGTGGTGTATTTCTTAGAGCCGCAGCTTCAGCTGCAGTACACCCATGTAGGTCGCGCGAATACGCGCACGAGCAACGATCTCGCCCTCAAGATTGAGGGGGCGCAGTCCTTTGTCGGCCGCGCGGGGCTACGTTTGGGTCGCGAATGGAGTACAGACGATATGCGGCACAACAACCTCTATCTGACGGCAGATGTGCTCCATGCCTTTGGTCATGGACAGCGCGGGCATGTTAGTTCTGGCGATCAAAGTCTTTTGAAGACGTGGGGCGGCGCCGCGACTTGGTTTGACTTGGGGCTTTCTGGACAGTGGTCGATCAATCAGCGTACGGCGCTGCATTTTGATGCCTTGAAGTACTTCGGCGCGGGCTTCCATAACGCTTGGCTTTTGAACGCTAACCTGCGTTACTCGTTCTAAGCGTAAAGAGAGCGCACAAAACTGATGGGGGTGCCTTGGAAACGGGGCATCCCCATTGCCTATGTGGGCGTAGCTCACGACGCCTCTCACTCAATCGAGCACCTAGCACTCAGCGTTGCGCATGGCGTGCCTACGTTGTGAAAGCGGTGATAGCGGTGCTTGGTATCTGAAATAATCGTACAGAAATAATGAATGTTTAATTGTTTAGATATGAATAAATATCTATCTATGAGAGTGAGCGCTCACATATTTTTTGGTGTTGCTTTTGAAGTCTTCTATAAAAGATGTTTCATCTTGAGAATTTTTAATAAAAATTCAATAAAAACAAATGCTTAAATTCGTTTTCTTTGTCTGAAGTTTTGACTAGTTCTGCTTTCGGTGAACAATGTTTTGCTAGAAAAAACGAAGTAATGCGTTAAATTCTAACTATTTATACATAAATTTTAAAACTTGACAATTAGTGTTGGTAAATATATATTTCAGTTGTGATAAGGGGTATCAATTCCCTTTTGCCTGCTACACAACTTAAAAATCCTTTTGGGAACGCGCCTAATCCCACTGCGACTGTCCCCTTCCCCCCTATGAGGGGCAACTCTAGTCAGTTTGCAGCGTGTGCGCTTTCCCCGTTCTCTTTGAGGTATCAACATGCAGACGCAATCCGTACACGCAAGCCGCCGTACCCTTGCTCCATTTACTCAGCGACTCCTAGTCGCCGCCATTCTCTGTGCGGTCGGTCAGACTGCTGCGTTAGGCGCTGATCTTGTGATTAATAATGGTGACCATAAGACGGTCGCTGGAGGTGAGGAAAACTATGACAACATTGTGGTCAATGCCACAAGTTTGGGCTTTTTTGATAATGGAGCCATTACTGTCAGTAGTGGAGGCACGCTTAATGTCACTGGCGATATGGTCAATGTCAATCTCTCAAGGGATGCTGGTTCAGCAACCGCCGGCTCCGTTAATTTGTTGAGACTCTATGGCGGCAGTCAGGCGAGCATTGCTGGAAATATTGATATCACATCCAAACTGATAGCTCCTAACATCACTACGGGGGGTACTAATATCTTTTGGGCTGGTAGTGGATCTTCTATTTCTCTAGGAAGCGCAGGTTCTTCAGTAAGGATTTGGTCGATTGGGCGCAAGCCTGACGCCTTGTCAGCTAAGGATCGCTCAAGCGTGATTTTAAATAGTACTAATAATCAAATTGTCGGCTCAGTTGACTTTCTTTCTGATACTAGCTCAAGAATGCCCACCGAAGCGTCAATTCGGCAGATGTTGACTGCCCATGGTTTTGGGGGGTCATTTTGGAACTGGTATGGGGCATCTGACACTGATGCAAACAAGATTGCGTTTGAAAATGAAATGTATTCAGCCACTAGCGCCGCTTTTGGTGACGTCATGGGGGTTGGCTCTAGGGCGGCTATTACGCTTGATGGACAGAACTCATACTGGTTTGGCGATGAGCAAAATGGATCGAATCTCTATTTGGATATACAAGGGGATGGCTTTATATCCAGCGTAATTGTAAATGCCATTTACGATCGTGGCTTAGCAAAGTCTTTTGACCCTACTAAGGGGGCGTCCTTTGAGTTGGTGCTCAAGAATGGGGCGCAATGGAGCTATTTTGGAATCTCAGATATACATAGTGGAAATGTAGTGATTCATAGCTCTTTGGCAACTTTACGCTATAGGACTGTTTCCATCCCAAAGCGGCTGAGCGCTTTGACGCTTGAGGACGGCGGTATCGTCAACCTCTTTGATGCAAATATTCAGGCGAAATGGCTTGAAATTGGGCTCGATACGGCTTTTCCTGAAGTAATGAACGTCAAGCACAACTACGTGCGCTTAGGGACACTCAAGGGCAGCGGCGGTATCTTCCGCCTTGACTTGAATGTCGATGACAAGTCAAAGAGCGACATGATCTTTATTGAGAACGCCGAGGGTGCAGGCACGTTTAAGCTCGAGCCCTACAACATTGAGAACCTTGGCAATGTGAGCCCTACCAATACGCTGCGCTTTGCAACCGTCTCCGCGGCAGCTGTAGCTGGGGGTGTGAGGTTCGTCGATAAGGTCAACCTCAAAGGCCAGAAGCTCTACGACTACGAGCTAGAAATCGGCAAAGAAACCTATAGTGCTACTGACGCGCGTAATGCTGACTATGAGGATCGTGTCTACGAGGACGAAGAGGCTAACTTTGGAAGCAGCAGTTCTTCGAGCAGTGCTCGCCGCGTACCCCGTGACGCGACTCGCACGATCTACACCTTCAATAGCGAGGATTACGAGGGCGGAGAAAACTGGTTCATTCGTCGCATTATTCAGCACGAAAACGATACGCCAAACGCCGTCGCGAATGCGCTTGATGCGACGTGGCTCTTTGCGCGCTCGCTCGACCGTATGCATCAGCGCCTGGGAGAGGTGCGTTACTCAGAGGGTGAACGTGGCCTTTGGGCTCGCACGCGCTATGAGCAACTGGACTCGCACGGGATTAACCTCGACCGTAGCATGGTTCAGATTGGGGCGGACTTCCGTAATACCGAACGTAACCGAGTGGGCGTCGCGCTTGCTTACCACAGCGGGGATGCCGACTATAGCTCGCTCAAGGGTAAAAACGACTTTAGCGGCTACTCGCTCATGGCCTATAACACGTGGATCAAAGAAAACGGTGCGTGGCTTGATCTCACCGCAAGCGTTGGGCGCGTGCACTCTGAGTTGACGGGCGAAGGGGCGGGTGCGTTCTTTACGGGCGACTACCATGCCAATCTCTTGAGGCTTGGTATTGAGAGCGGACACCGCTTTGATCATGACACAGACCGCGCACGCTATTTCATTGAGCCCGAATTGCAGCTGCAGTGGATGCGCCTCGGTCGTTCGGGCATGACGCTCAGTAACGGTGTTCATGTTGAAAACGGCGCTGGGGATAGCCTTATCGGCCGTGCAGGCGTTCGCCTTGGGCGCGAGTGGCGTGACTCTGAAAATCGCCCCAATCAGCTGATTGCCGTGGCCGACATTCTGCATGAGTTCCGCGGCACCTCAGACTCGGTCTTTACTGCGGGGGACGAACGTGTCAGCCGTACTTTGGGCAAGAAAGGCACGTGGTTTGATCTGGGGGTGAGCGGCGAGGTGAGCCTCAGCGAGCGCTCGAGCCTCTACGTCGATGTGCTTAAAAACTTTGGTGGCGGCTACGACGGCTGGCTCTTGAATGCAGCGGTGCGCTACGCGTTCTAAAGGATGGGCGCTCTTGGCGCCGTGATTGGGTGCAGGTTTCCTTCTGCACTAACGAGGGACGTTCTCGAGCCGAGAGCGTCCCTTTTTTTCGTTGCACTTCAAAGCGGAGGCGAGTTGAGAGACTACCGCCTGTATCTCATGGCGTCCGACTTAAGGATGCCAATCAGTTCTTAAGAACAGGAGCTCGACAACCATATAATTCGATCAGGAATTTTTCTTAAGTTTTTCATCAAAACGCTTCTCGCACAAGCTCGACCGCGCGCTCAGGGGCGAGGTGAGTGGATGAAAAAGCAGAGCGTTTTTCCTTAAGGTTTTCTGACAGAAAGCGCCAGCATTTCTCTATTGAAAGCTGGTTTTTAATAGTTAATTGCTATATAGCGCTTCTTCGTTGCGACGTGATTGTTAAGAAAAACAAAACGCGGCTGCTGTTTTAGAAAGTTTAACTGTACAACGCCAGAAGTTGACGATTGCCCCCAAAAACACTCCAATGGCTGAGTGTTATTTCATTTTTGCAAGTATCATGACTTTATGTCTGAATTCTATATGAGGGTTAACACTAATAGACGCCAGAAAATATTTTTAAACCAGAGAAAAAAGTTTGAATTTTAACTTTTTTGAACCTCGGTTAATTTTATTCTGAATACCTATAGAGGCTCTGAGAAAACGCTACTGCCACAAGCGTTTCAAATTAGTACGTAATTTCGTACAAATGGAAATCGCTGTTGGAAAATCATGGCTACCTTTCTTTTGGTTTAGATCAAAAGACCTGTGTTCTAGTCGAAAATCGTACTACCTTAAGTAAAGATTAAGCGCTAGAGTGAGCACTGTAGTGAGCGGGTTCCCAAGAAACCCATTCTCTACATGACCTCACTCCCTCACGTTCAGGCCACACTATCCAAGAGGCAAAATAGCCTCGGTGGGTCAGACCGCAAAGGAGATTCTCTAATCAACCCTGTCTTAATAGAGACAACAAGGAGCGAATTATGACCAAGCAAACGAAGCTTCTGTCTCTGGCCGCCTGTATTAGTACGCTGTTCGTCGCTGCCCCGGCTTCCGCCCTGGTAACGATCGATCTGCCGCGTACGCTCGATGGCTATGTAGCACAAGACAAGGCCTTCTGGGACTACCTGAAGGCCAATCATCCGTACTTCAAGACCTATGCGAAGGAAGGCCGTGTCGTGGGTAAGTTCACGATGTCCGACCGTCAGGAAGAATGGGTCGAGTTCGGTGGTGGCGAACAGTATCATCATGACACCGGCCGCAAGGCTGCGCTCACGTACCGTCTGCCCTACGAATCCTTCCTCGATCTGCCGAATAACTTCGTCGGTCCGAAGAAGTGCGGTGAATGCCACCCGTTGCAGTATGAAAAGTGGGAACGCTCCCGTCACGCCAAGATCATCCGCTTCCCGGAAGAAATGGAAGAAGTGGGCGGCGATCTGAAGAAGCCGCTCTACAACTCCAAGGCCTCCGTCCTGCCTGAAGGCATCGACAAGGAAGACATCTTCGTCGTGGTGGGTACGCCCCGCACGAAATACGGCTTCATCGACAAGTGGCTTGTCCGCGGTACGTATCACATCGAAGACGGCAGTCTCTCCAAGGGCACTGGCAAGATGGTCGCTGGCGGGAACCAGTTCTCGCGTGGCTGGGCTGAATATCTGACGCCTGAAATGGCGAAGAAGATTAACGCCTGGGATCCGACCTTCCCGACCAAGCTCGAGGACTTTGGCGCACAGACGTCCAAGGTCTGGGGCATGAACTCCTACGGCGCTTCGAACCGCACGCAGGCCATGTTCCAGCCGGGTACGTCCTACTGCGAAATCTGCCATACCTGGAAGTTCAACTTCAAGAGCCAAGAAGAACTCTTCGCCGCTCTGGGTGACGGGCAGAAACTTCGCGATCACGTCGTTAGCAAGGGCGTGAGCTGCGAAGAATGCCACGGCGCTGGCGCTCACCTCTACGGTGCTCGCGGTGCTGGTATGCCGTCCGACTGCGAACGCTGCCACCAGCGTCTCGTCTACAACAAGGACGACCGTGCTAAGGATCCGACGCAACCGTTCAACGTTTACTTCAAGAGCTTCTGCCCTGCCTGCGGTACCGAAGGTTCGCAGCAGATCTACACGAAGCACTATGCTAAGGGTATGCGTTGCACGACTTGCCACGACCCGCATGAAGTCACCAAGAACGACTGGAAGTCTTACTACACTGTGCCTCACATGAAGAAGACCTGCCAGGACTGCCACAGTGTCGCTGCTGAGTTCTTCGCTCAGGGTGGCACGCACAGCCGCAACGATTGTGCTTCCTGCCATATGCCGAAGATGGGTAGCTGCGAAAACTTCGCTTCGATCCAGCGTCCGGACATGGGCGGTTTCGACAACGTCCGCGCTTCGCACATCTGGCGTATTTTGGTCGATCCTGAAAAGAAGACCCTCAATCCGCCTGATGGTGTGACCGATCGTAGCCCCGTCGCTTCCAACAAGAAGGGCTGGCACGTCAGTAAGGACAACGGCCGTCCGTACATCGACCTGATGTGGTCGTGCGGTCGTACGTCTTGGCCTGACAAGCACGTCCAGGATGCGTTCGGCTGCCACAGCCCGGTTCAGTCGAAGTTCCCTGAATCCATGCGATTCAAGGATCAGAAGACCATCTACAACAAGGTTGTTGCATGGCAGCAGCCCGTTAAGGAAGGTTACGCCAAGATCACCGCTGACTTGTTGACCATCTCCGACAAGCTCCAGACGGCTAAGCTCGACAATACCACCAAGGTTCAGATCCAGACTTATGCGGATCAGGCCCGTGCTATTGCTGCCAAGATCAAGGCTGACGGTTCCTGGGGCGTCCATGGTCCGAAGTTCAGCAAGCAGATCATTGATGAAGGCGTCGCCTACGTCAACGAAGCGATGGCTCTGCTGAATGCCAAGGCTCCGGCTCCGGCTCCTGCTCCCGCTAAGAAGTAATTCAAAGCACTAGCAGTTGCTTGAGACTGAGTATCAGCTCTCGGTACAACGTCTCCCCCTCCCTCAAAAGGGGAGGGGGAGATCCCCCAAAACCTCAAGAGTCCCCTTTTCCCGATGTGCTCCATGTGCTCCATTGAGTTGGCGCACAGCGCGAAAAAGAGATTCACGTTCAAGGGTTAAAAGCCCCCTAGGGTTTAGATGGCGCAGTAGCGCCGCCGGCGGGTCGCTCGTTTCGATGGAGCACCGCATAGCGCGCAAGGCGCACCCTCTTTAGGGAGGCGAGCGAGAAGGAGGTACCCTAAGATGATTCGTCGTTCCTTTTTATCAGCCGTGCTGGCAGCGGGCGCGCTTGCCGCGCTCTCGACGGGGGTTCTAGCGCAGGAGCCGAGCGCCGCAGTCAATCCCGCTCAGGCGAAGGTTAAGCCCGCCGCAGAGCAAGAAGAGGTGCGTCAGCCCTTACCGCTCTCAACGGGGCGCGTGATGAAGAATTTGGGCGCTGAAGGGCTCTATGTTTTTGACTGCAACCCGCGCGACCTCTACGACGTTGCGCACGTGCCAGGCGCCGTGCACATCAACGTGAAAGAGTGGCAGAAGTTACTGCCGAAAGACAAAAAGAACAGCTATCTGATCTTTTACTGCGTCAACCGTCTCTGCAACGTGAGCTGGGAGATTGCGGAAGCGACGATCAAACTGGGCTATGAAAACGTCTACGTGATGCCTGACGGCATTCAGGGCTGGATTCACAAAGGCCACAAGTATGACGGCAAAGGCAATAACGCGCTTGAGCGCCAGAAGCTTATCGATGCGGCAGCGCAGGCTGCAGCGCTTGGAAACGGTAACCAGACCAAGTAGTGGGCAGAGTTAAGAAAGGTGAGAAACGACTGTCATGAAAGATGAGAAAAAAAGCTATCTGACTGGGTTGCTCATGATGGCGCTCGGTTTGGGGCTCTCGGCGGTCTCGCTCTATGCACTACCGATCTGCCACGGCGATGAGCACATGTCGTGCTACTACATGGTGCGTGCGGAAGCGCTTCTGGGGGGCGTGATTGGGAGCTCTGGCGTGTTGCTGATGATTTTGGGTAAAGCGCGCGCCGCCGGGGTCGAAATGATGAACGTGCTACTGGGGCTTGCGGTCATCGCGATTGCGACTATCGTGATTGGTCCTTGTCCAAGCCCCATGATGGCGTGCCATGCCATGAGCGCAAAGGTGCTGGTACTTTGGGGTGCCGTGGTAGCGGTGGTGGCTGTTGCAGACGCTTGGCGTCTTTCGCAAGATTGATTTTCTGGCAGGGTGAAAGAGGACGGGGAAGTGCAGGCTTGGGGTGCTGCGCTTCCCTTCGTCTTATTGGCAAGGCGGTATCCTCAAATGCGCTTAGGGAAACTCCCAAGCCGCTTTCTTGCGCATTTCGGGCGATACTACCAAGGCGTGGCGTCTTTGGCGTGTGCTGCGGTTGACGGCACATTGAAGCGCGCAGTGTGGCGTTGTGGCCTTCACTGCGCCGTGACGCCGCTCGGCGGTGGGAGGTGAGTTGGTTATGAGTGAAAGAAATAGAGAGGCGCAAGAGAGCGCTACGCTCACGCCAGGGGCACTTGCGCGTGCCAATTTGGCAGGACGCAGCGCACGAACGCTTCTGCTCGTGACGATTGTGGCGGTCTTTTCGCTACTACTTTTTACGGGTGCGATGCTCGCTGCCAATTGGCAGGCGGGGGTGTCGTCACTCTCAGCAAGGCTCGGTGCAGACCTATTGGTGGTGCCGCAGGGGGAAGGCAAAAAGATCGAAAAGGTGCTCCTGCGCGCCGAGCCCTCCAATTTTTTACTTGATGCGCACATCACAGACCTTGTACGGGCCGTGCCCGACGCCATTGGTGTGACTCCGCAGCTCTTTATTTCGAGTCTTGATGCACAGTGCTGCTCGGTGAAGGTGCAGCTCATTGGGCTTGAGAGCGAGAGTGACTTTGTGGTAAAGCCGTGGCTCACGGCGCCGCTTGCGCACCCTCTGGCGGACGATGAGGTGATCGTCGGTAACTACATCGTGGGCGATATTGGCAGCACGCTCACGTTTTTTGATACGAAATTCAAAATCGTCGGTCAACTCTCAGCGTCTGGCATGGGCTTTGACAGTTCGGTCTTTATGACGATGGCTGCGGCGCGCAAGTTGGGCGCTAAAGCCGAGCCCAGTCGTGCCGCGGACTACCAGCACTCGATCTCAGCGGTGCTGGTGCGCGTCAAGCCTGGCGTTGACCCCCTGAGTATCTCGGACGGGGTGCTTGACCAAGTAGGGCTCAAGGGCGGGATTAACTTTGTGTTTGCCTCGGCGCTCATGAGCGATACCGCATCGAAACTGCGGCAGCTCACCACCGCCATGCTCTCCGTGGGGGCGCTCCTTTGGGCGATTGCGGGCGCCATTCTCTTTGTGGTTTTCTCCTTTGCCTATCAGGAACGCGCACAGGAGCGAGCGCTTCTGCGTGCGCTCGGTGCGCCGCTCTCACTCATTAAGCGCATGGTGAGCCTCGAAGCATTGATGGTCGGTGGCGTAGGGGGCGCGCTCGGCATTGCGCTTGGGGGGCTCCTCTTTTCGCTTCTCACTGAGAGCCTCGCAAAACTCGTGGGGCTTCCTGGCCTCACGCCTAGCGCGGTCGTGTGGGTGGAAAATGCGGCGCTTGTGCTCCTTGCCGCACTGCTGACGCCGCTAGTGGCTGCGCGCGTGACGCTTGCGCGTCATGCTCGTCGCGACATCACGGCGGCCCTACAGGAGGACTGAGACATGACGCTCAATAAAGAGATGACGGCAGAGCGCGAGCGTGTGGCACTCCTTTCGGCCGAGTCGGTTGGTAAGTGCTTTGAGGCGCAGGGACGCACGATTTGGCCCGTGCGAGGAGCGAACTTAACGCTCTACGCTGGCGAGATGGTGACGTTGCGCGGCCGAAGCGGTAGCGGAAAATCCACGCTCATTAATACGCTGCTGGGACTCTGGCACGCCGACGAGGGGAGGGTGATGCTGATGGGTGAGGGGCTCGCTGGGCAGAGTGATCAAGCGCTCTCCGCGCTACGCAATCGCTACGTGGGTTATGTGCCACAGAGCGCGGCGATGCTCGCCACGTTAAGCGTGCTCGACAATGTGCGCCTTCCCTGGTACTTGAGTGAGCGAGAGCCTGAGCCCCAGGGGCGCGCCATGGCGTTACTTGAGCGCGTGGGGCTCGCAGCGCTTGCGCATGAGCGCCCAGCACGGCTCTCGGGTGGTGAGCGCCGCCGCGTGGCGCTCGTGCGTGCGCTCATGACAGAGCCACGCATCATTGTCGCCGATGAGCCTACCGCAAGCTTAGATGAGGAAAGTGCGCTCACTGTGGTGACCCTTTTGAGGGAGGCCGCGGATCGCGGTGCCGCGGTTTTGAGCGTGACGCACGACGCGGTAGGACTGGAACTGAGTCACAGAATTTGTCAAATGGCCGACGGTCGCTTAAGCCCTATGGAAGGGCTACCCGCCGGTGAACAATTGCAACCATAACGAGGAGATCCATTATGAAACGACGCGATGTAGTGAAGGCTGCGATGGTACTTGCCGCCACGAGCACGGCCTCCGGGCAACTTTTGGCGAAGGCTTATAACTGGGAGGATCCGTTCCCGATTAAGGGGAAGGTGACGGTGGCAGAGTTTGGCGCAAAGTGGTGCGCGGGCTGCCCAGAGATGGAAGCGATCTTCAACAAGGTGAAAGACTACTACGGGGATCGCGTAGCGATGGTCTATGTCGATATCGATAAGTACCAAGGCATTGAAGATAAGTACCTCATCGACAGAATGCCCTCGCAGCGCTTCTTTGATATTCACGGTGAACCGATTTGGCACCATAACGGCGCGCTCTCCGAAGAGGAACTCAAGGAGCGTATCGAAATGCTCCTTGCTCGCGCGGAAGAAGACCGTAAAGCGGGTAAGCTCTAAATCGAAAGCTAAACGACGCACGGGGGAGCCCGATGCGTCGCAAAAAATAGGCGCCCCCGAGCGAGTGACATAAACGTTCGGGGGCGCCTCCATAGGCGAGACGCGCTTTGTGCGCCATGCGCGTCTCGCACTCCTCTCGATCAGAAGCGCCAGCGTACGGTGCTGCTAGCAGCACCAGCGCTATAGCCCGAGCGCGCTTGAGCGTCAAGTGTCGCTTCGAGCGTCACCGATGGACTCACTTGCCAGGCCAGCCCCAGCCCGAGCTCCCCTAAAAGGCGCCCTTGGCGCGTGTTTTCCACGCGGAACGTGCTCCCCTCAAACGCCGCAAAGGATGCGGTGAGGGCACGGCCGCGCGCAAGCAAATCGTACCCGAGAGCGGTCTTCACGTTGAGTGTGAGGGCGTCGCTCACGGGCGTAGCGAGCTTAACGCCCACGCGCGAGATGAGCTGCTCGGAGCGCTGATCCTCCACACGAAGGTTAAGGGCGCCTGCACCCGTTTCTTGGTAGCCGCGTGTATCAACGAGCGTGTAGTCAAGGCGCACAAAGGGCGTGATGCGCATTGCTGAGAGCGGCATCGTCCAGTTAAGCCCCGTGCCCGCGGTAAAGAGCGTCGCTGTGCTGCGCGCGACGGCTTCACGTCCGACAAAGCTAAGTGTGCGCTCACCTTTCAGCGTGGCGCGTCCCGCATAGAGCCTTGCATCGAGCATGAGCGCATCGGTGAGATCCGCTTCCGCGTAGCTCCCCAGAAGCCAGCTGTCGGTCTTTACGCGTTGCGAGGTAGCGCTACTGCCACGCTCGGTGAGCGTGGCGTGCGTGTATGCTGCGCTGAGCCCAGCACGCACCCCAGGACGCACACAGACGTTGCCGCCCGCAGCAAGCCCCTCGGTATCCGCACGGTAGCCCGCCGCGCCATGGTCTGCGGACTGCGTTGCACGCTCACCCAGAAGCCTCGCCCAGAGCTCTGGGCCGCTTTCTGCCGAGCACGCTTCGCGCGCGAAGGCAGGCGCGTCGCTCATGAGCGCGATCTGCTCGGCAATCGCCGCATTGGTTGTGCCCGAGAGCGAGGGGAGTGTCCCCACCACTGCGCGGGCTAGCGCGTCGCGGCTTGTGGAGTTCGCGAGCAATCCGAGGTCGGCTGCGCGATTGGCGTCCTCGGTAATGAGCGCATCGAGCACGCGTGCTGCATCCTCTGCGCGCTCAAAGCCCGCTTCACGCACGATCTCAACAAGCGTGGGTGTGCTGGGATTCGCTGGCACAGTAGGCTCTTCAGGCTGCTCTGGCTCCGTGGGTCCCGTGGGTGGCGTGGGCTCCTCTGGCTCTGTGGGCGTTGTTGGGCTATTTTTGAGCGTGAGCTTGAGATCCAGCGCGTGGTTCTCATTGACAAATTCCTGCTCAAAATCGAAAAGCACGGAGTTGCTTGTGAGCCTTGAAAAGCGCCCAGAGATCCCATTGTCTGCCGAGAGGATCGAGGTGAGCGTCGCGCTCTCGGTAAGCCCCGAGATGTTGATCAAAAGCGTTGAGCCATCATTAATGGTGATGGTGTTGCTCGCATGCGTTTGGCTGTAGCGCGTTGCGCTTTCAACATCCATGGCGTAGGTGCCCGAGATGTTGAGTTCGGAGAACTCGGTAAGAAGCGGCGTGCTACGCGGCACGCGCCTCAGAGCGCTCGAGGTGCCGCTTTCTGTCTCTCGAATCCCAACGCCGAGCGTTGCCTCTTCGTTGACCGTCACTGCGAGGTTTGCAAGCGACGTATTGGGGAGCGTGAGTGTCCCGTCCTCAACGGTGAGCGTGCCACGCACAGCCTGCTCACCCGAGAGGCTCGCCTCGCCCGTACCACGCTTAATGAGCGTGCTGCTTGCGCCCGCGCCCGTTTCGAGTGCGCCGCTTACTGCGAGCGCATCAAAGATGAAGGTGCCGTTGACTTCAAGCGTTTGATCGGTTGTGAGCGAGTTCGCGCTACTTGTGAGTGTGCTGCCCTCAGAAATGATCGTGCGATCCGCGGCAAAGCCAGCGGCGTTGTTGTTTTCTCCGAGCATGAGCCACTTCTTGAAGCTTTGCGGCACACCCGACTCGCCATCATCGTAACTATCGCTTGTCTCGAGCGTCGCTTGATCAAGCCCCGTGAGTGTGGCGGTGAGCGCAGCGAGCGCGGCGCCAGTTGTTTTCCCAGTGACCAGCACGGTTTCGCCATTGACGAGCGCTTCATCAACGACGAGCGCGCGGGTGGCGGCAAGCGCCCCGAGTTCCTCGGCGCTATAGGCATCAAGCTGGGTGCGTCCTGCAAAGGCTAGGGTGGCGTCTGTCGCCTCAAGCGCTTTACCGCTAGCCTTAAAGGTTGCGGCATTGAAATTGGCGAGCGTGAGCGTTTTGCCCGCTGCAACCGTGTTACGGGCTGCGAGCTTACTCGCATCAAGCACTTTGGCGCCACCCTCGATGCGCCAGGCGGCGAGCGCAGAGAGATCCAGCTCGCGCCCGAGCGTCATGAGATCGGTGCTCACGAGAGTTCGGTTGGCCGCAGTGCTCCGGAGAAATTGCGTGAGCCAAGTGGGCGTGGCTACTCCCGAGCTACCCGCTTCGGTGAGGTTTGTTTCGAGCGTGGTGTTGCTACCCGCGTTGAGCGTGAGCGTACCGCTCACCGTAAAGTTCTTATCGATATTGAGCGTTGTATCTGAGGCGGCGATCGTAAGATCGTTCGCGGCAAGCGTGCCCGCGAGCTTAAGCGTGCGATGCCCTGATGTGTCCGAGCCCACCATCGTCAGCGTATCACTATCGATTCGACGGAAGGCGCTTAGATCTGTTGCGACAAACGCTGCGGGCTTAAACGCGTCAATCGTGAGCGCGCCATTGAGCCCTGTCACGCCTGTGAGATCCAAGGTTCCGTTTGTGAAGTCAATGTCGCGGATGCGGTCATTGAGCATCCCCGTGAGCGCCCAGGTTCCCGCGCTATCGACCTCGATTTTGTTAAAGCCCGCGGTGGCGAGCGCGCCACCCGTGCTAAGGACACTCAAGTCAAGCGTCTGCGTATCACGCGCAATGCCGCCGAGCGCAAGGGTGTTGGCGCCCGTGCTGGTGACGGCTCCCGTGATGGTGACCTCAGAGCCAAGCGTGCCCCAGAGTTCAAGCGTATTGCCGCTACCCAAAACGATGGCCGTGCTCGCGGTGCTACCCGCTCCGCCCAGAATGCGGCTGCCGCGCTCAAGAATGATGCGGTTAGTTGAGCCCGTTGTCTCGATTGCCGCGCCGCCTCTGCCCGAGTCACTCGCGCCCCCCGAAACCGAGCCCGCGATCTGCGCGATGTTTCCCATAAAGAGCACCAAGCCGCTCTGGCCATTGACTCCAGCCCCTTCGGCACGCGTGCCGATGACGTTCCCGGAGAAACGTGCATAGGCGTTGCTGTTCATATAGACGGTCCACGCTTCGGTGGGTACGCTGCTGGCGCGGGTTGCACTATAGCCATGCGTTGCGGTCTTGAGAACAAGCTCCTCTGAACCAATATTGCCCGAGATATCAAAGAGCCCGGAACTGAGCACGAGCGCACGGTGTACATCGCCCGCGGCCGTGTAGTTGGCTGAGACGGGGGCACTCACGCGAAAGCGACCGCCCTCGAGATGTAGCGTGGCGCTGTCCTCAAGCGCTTCCAGACTAGCCATGCTTTTGCCGCTCAAATCCCCCGTGATGGCAATGAGTGTGGATTGTCCGCTAAAAGGATTGAAACGCTCAGCCCAGTTATTGAGATCATTGGTCGCTTCGATCTTGGCTTGCACGGGGCCCGCGTCCGTAAAGTTAAGCGTCATGCCCGAGATTGCTGCGCCCGAGGTTTCGAAGTGGGTGCTCGAGCAGACGCCGCTCGAGAGTTCAAAAACAGCGTTTGACGCGCAACGCTCGGGAGCGGCGAGCGCAGGGGAGCTTGCCGCGGCAAGCGCACTGAGCGCTGCACTCACTGCAAGGGCGGCGAGACGTGGGCGCGCGCGTGTGCTCTTTTGATGAGAGCGGGTTGTTTCCGCGACGCACATCCAAGCGTCGCGCATCGTGTTGTAGACAAGACGATAGAGCGTGTTCATAGGTGGAAGGTATGGTCCTTAGAAAAAGGCGGGAAATGCCAAAGTATCTCGCCACGGCGGCGCTCAGCCCCAAAGGAGAAAAATGGAGATAAAAGTTATTTTTTGATGAATTTGGGAGCCAATCAAATAATGATTGTTGAGTGCACAGCTGGCCTATTAGGCCCCTAGGGTGTTTGAGAGGAAATTGACGCTAACGCCTTGAATAAAATGCGTTTTACGACAACACCTATCCGAGGGCTACCTAAAATTTAGCGCAGTGTACAGAAATTGAATTCGCCTCTCAAATAAGTTTTTTATAGCTCACTAATAAGGTAATTTTTGTCGTTTGCACTCACCCACACCCGTACAAACACATCTCGGCTATTGAGCGAATTTTTCGAGCAATAGCAAGGGGTGAGGAAGTTGGACAATTTCGAGTCGCAGGTGGTGCAAACTCCGTAGAGAATAAAAACTGTGTAACGAGCTGTAACTGTGGGCGGTGAGCTTGTGTGTGCGTACCGCGCTGCCTGAGGTGGGTGGGACTTGCGCATCGAGCTAACGCTGTGGCGCGGCGTAGGGTTGCGAGTTTGGCGCGCGATGACATGGTGCACGGACAGCGCAGTGCGCCGATCAGGCACAATTAAGTGTGGCGCTCGAAGCTTGGGCGGAGAAGTTCCACGCTCTTTGCGCAGTGCGCATTTTAGAGCCGAGCGCTCCAACCTATAGTTAGCAACAAAGGACGGCAGGATGATGGAAACGGTCAACTTAAGCGAACTACGCGTCGGTGTGGTGGGCTTTGGCAATATGGCAAGCGCCATGGTGAAGGGGTGGCTCGCGTCGGCGGCGCTGCTTCCCGGGCAGATTCATGTGAGTGCTGCGCACTATGAGCCGCTTGTGGCGCGCGCGAAAGCGCTTGGCGTGCACCCGTGGCGCACGAGCCGTGAAGTGGTGGCAGCAAGCGACTGGATTGTGTTGGCCGTTAAGCCCCATCTTTTTGAGCGCGTCATTGCCGAGCTAGGAAGCTCGCTGGTGGGAAAGCGGGTCGTGTCGGTAGCGGTTGGGATGCATTTTGCCGAACTTAAAGCAATGCTGCCTGAGCGTGCGCGACACGTCTCGGTAATGCCCAATACCCCTGTGGCAGTGGGCGAGGGGGTAATCCTCACAGAAGCGACGCCCACGGAGATGCAGGGCGATAGTGGCGCCTTTACCGAAGCGGACTGGACCGTGTTTCAGGCACTGATGGCGCCGCTTGGGCGCGTGGTGATCGTGCCGCCAGAGAAAATGGCGGCAGCGGGGATCATTTCTGGCTGCGGGCCCGCGTGGGCGGCGATGGTCATCGAAGCGCTCGGGGATGCTGCCGTCAAGCATGGGATTGCGCGTGCGCAGGCCTATGAGCTCGCAAGCCAAATGCTGATGGGAACGGCAGCGCTACAGCTCGCTACGCGTGAGCACCCTGGCGTGATGAAAGATGCGGTTACATCGCCGGGCGGCACTACGATTGTGGGGGTGGCAGCCTTGGAGCGCGCAGGATTGCGAAGCGCGATGATCGAGGCGGTTGACGCCGTAGTAGAGCGTATCCGCCGCGCGTAAGCGCATAAGCGCTCGTGCTTAATGGGCGCGGAGCGTAGCTCGTGTGCGCCCTTCATCCGCTTGTTGCCTCTTAGGCTATGATTAGTAGTCACAGCGGCGTGCGCTTTTGCCCGAGCGCAGAAGAGAGCGACGCGCGCTAGAGCTAACGATGACCTTTAGCACTAGGAGTTTGGACCATGACCCTCTTGCAGAAAAAAATCTCCACCGTAGCCGCTACGCTGCTACTTCTTGCGGGCTGTGCAACTGAAAACCCGCTCTACCCTGAACCCAAGATCACCGAAGACGTGCACAAGGTGATGGCGCTTGTGGATAAGGGCGGAGAGAGCGGAAAAGAGCAGACCTATGAAGCGCTTTTTGCGGGCTACACCGGTTGCATGCCCTCAGGGCGGCAATGGGAAGAGATGGAGCCAGGGGTGATCTTCTTTAGTTGCCGCGCGCCCTCGGGCGGGATGCTGCAGTTTATTTGGCGCGCCAAGAACGAGCGCTTTGTGCTCGATGAGGTGGTGGTCACCAACATGGCCGACCAAGAGTGGAGCGCGATGAATTATCGGGGCGCCGATGTGGAGAAGATGCTCGAGCGCGTGCGCCAGAACCGTCCGGTGATCGACGAGCGTTAACGCAAGTCGCCCATGGGCTACTGACAAAAAAAGAGAAGGCAGTGCTACGAAACGTTGTAGCGCTGCCTTTGTGCCTCTCGGCGTTGTACGAGCTCTACGGGCGTTAACGCTTTGACTTCGGCTTTTTCTTCGCCACTTCGGAGAGCGCGCACCGTGGGCGACGCGAGAAGTCCTCGTGCGGCAGTCCTTTTCTGCGTAGCACCAAGTCGGGCCCCGCACGCATGAGTCCCGTATGCCGATTGAGTGTATCAAGAAGGCTTTTGACGTTGGGTAGCGAGATGCGTAGGCCAAATTTCTCTTCAACGAGCGCACGAACGTTTTCGCGCGTCCAGCCACGCCCTTTGAGGTTTAAGTCCGCAGGACGTTGAGCTTCGAGGATGTCGATGATTTCTTGGCGTTGCGACTCGGAGAGCGTCGGCAGTCGTTTTGGTGCGAGAGGGCGCACCGCATCGGGGTCAGCCTGCCGAATTTCTCTGAGCCAGGTGTAGAGGAGCGAGCGACCAATATCGAGCGCATCAGCAATCTGCATTGCTGTCATCCTGCCCTCATTGTGCAGTCTGATGGCGAGCGCCTTGGCCTGCTCCACTTCCGCTTTAGTTCGGCGGTGACGTGGTTTAGCTGAAACCATAAATGAGGAAAATAAGTAAGTAAGTGAATTGTTGCAGTCGCAACTTTTAGCGAAGAACAGCTTTTCATTGTAGCAAACTGAAAAGTTTCTTGCCTCAGGGATTGACCCTATACCATTTGGGGGGTTGTGGCAGTAGGAATAGGACGAAAAATGTGCGCTGCGCGAAATGTTTTCTGTGTCAACGACTTCGGTGCGGGTCTGATTTGAAGTGAGTTGATTTTTTGCGGGAAATTGACAAGGTTGAGGAGATTCAAAATCTCCTCCCCAAGACGTATTTTACCGTGGCGTAAATACTTTCGATTGCGTTGCGCTCAAGCGTTGCCCGAGCGGCTACCAGCTTTCGGCGAAAAGCAGTGCAATCGTGTCAAGGCCACCCGTTCGGATGGCGCAACTTGCAGCCGAGATGGCCACGGGCTTTGCGTGGTACGCCACCGAGAGCCCCGCCGCAGCGAGCATTTGCACGTCGTTTGCGCCGTCGCCCACGGCCATGGTCGCTGAGAGCGGGAGTCCCTGCGTCTGAGCGAGCACTTCGAGCGCGCGGCGCTTGCCGTCGGCATCAAAGAGTTTACCGCCCGCAGGCCCGGTGACCTCCCCGGTGAGCGCGCCTAGCGCGTCGCGCACAAGCTCGTTACTGACGCAGTAATCGATGCCAAGGGTGTCGGCGACGCGTGAGGTAAATTCTGGAAAGCCCCCAGAGAGAATCGCTGTGCGCATGCCGTAGCGAGCACAGAAGTCAAGGAGGTATTTGGCGCCTGGCTGCAGTTCAATGGCGCGCACGGCCGCATCTATCGCATCCGAGGCGAGCCCTTTGAGCGCCGCAACACGCGAGCGTAGGCTCTCGGCGAAGTCCGCCTTGCCGGCCATGGCCTGCGCCGTAAGGGCAGCAACTTCTTTCTCACGGCCGCCCAAGCGTGCCATATCATCGATGCATTCGTTGACGACGAGCGTGCCGTCCATGTCAAAGGCGATAAAGCGAATATCGGCGACGGAGAGCCGCTCGGGAACGAGCATCACATTGAGCGAGCTAAAGTCTGCGGCGCGTGTGAGGATCGCCTCGCGCGCCGCCTCTTCAATGCCGCCCAAGCGTATGGCGCCAGGGCGATGTTGTGCGCGCTTGGCACATGCAACGGGCGCGAGCGCATCCAGTGCGCCGTGCGCTAGATCTTCGCCAGTCAGTATGCAGTCGAGCATGAGTCCTCAGTCTCCTTAAGAAAATTTACGGTGGGCGGCACGCGTCGCGCATGCGTGTGGGAAGCTGCGTCTGCTGCCCCAAGCCCCCCTTTGCAAGGCGCTCGCAGCCCAAAAGAGTCTAGCGCAGACGAGCGAGCGCTGCGCAGTGGGGCGAGTTGCGCCGCTTGGCGCTCAAGCTTCGCTCTGCGAGTCTGCTCCTTCTTTGGTAGGAGAGAAACCGCGCAGTGTGCCTTCTAATGACTGATTCGAAAGCGCTGTGCTCTTCATATAATGAAAAGCAAGTATTCTGCGCCCATGAGGGAAGCTGGCGGCCGAGGCGTGGCCTCCAGGCTTTGAGAGCGCCTGAGACACAAAAGACTAACGGCCTCGCCAAACGCGAGGTCACAAAGGAGTATGGAGATGGTTGAAGAGGTAGAGAAAGCCGAAGACAAAGGCAAAGGCACGGACGGTCAAGAAACGGTGCGCGTTGATGCGCAAAGCTTTACGGTTGAGCAACAGAAGCTCTTTACCGAAGGCTGGAAAGCCGCCGGTGGCTATATGGGCGACATCAAGACCGAGTCTCCGCTTTTTGCCCCATGGAGCCGTGATGAGTGCATTGATGTGGTGGGCGACGATCCGGTGCGTTGGGGGCGTGACTATTGGGACTGGCGCAAGGAGGAGCTCGCCAACGCGGCGCTACTCGAAGCGTTCGATAGCCCGCGCGGTAGCATCGCCGCCTCATTTATGCACTCGAGCGTGATGAGTAGCCGCCCTGCGCAATACCTCTACGGGACGCTACACGATACGGTCACCCCCGCCTTTGAGGCGAGCGTGATGCTTGAGCCGCTCAGAATCTTCTCGGTGGCGCAGCTCGCTGCGAGCGAGGAGCAGCTCGCGCGCCTTAGCCCCGCCGATCTCGAAGGTTTCGCCGAAATGTGCGGTGTGCACCTTGATCGTGCCATGCTCTATCGCTTTAACGATGGCTCGCACCTCTTGCGCGATGAGGACAACTATTGGTGCCTCACTGACGAAGAAGCTAAGAACCTCACGAAAAAGCTCGCTGAACTCTAAGCGCTAGCGACACAGCATCAAGCGGCGCCGAGGAGCTCGCCTCGCGCCGCTTTTTGTGGGGTGGCCGCAAGCTGGTGTTTTGGCAAATGCGCCCGCAACGCGCGTGGCGCTTAGGTGCCAAATCTAAATGCTCTTGGGAAAATACGAAAAGGCGTTTTTCAAAAATAGCGGTAATTCTAATTGTTCATATATGAGCAATTAAGCGACGATTTTTTTGCTCGATCATTTCGTTTTTTCTGAGCCCGAGCTCCCATTGCGCCGCCAAGAGGCATGCACCTCTCGCGGGGCTGGGCTGTGCGCACATTGCTTTGAAACTCCCTCAAGCGTAGGCTTTACCTAAGGGCGACTTCTGCTCCAAAAAACGCACTCGGCTCTCGGTGAGCTAAGCCCGCAAGGGCTAGCTTTTGCGCGGCATTCTGTCGCGCGTTAGCGCCCGTCTGCCTGATTAACTCGATACGCTTTTTTTGCTACGTATTTACCTCCATTTCCCGTTTGCGTACAGCACTCAACGCGCGCACTGAACCTTGCACCGTTGGCATGTGCGGTGCAGTTTCAAGTGCGACTGGTATCAAATTACAGATAGGTAGAAATTCCTATTTGAAAATAAATTTTTAGCGTTTAGCCTGTTTTTCTAGCAAATGTTATGAAGCCGCGTGTATAGCTCGGCTATAATCCGAGCCATAAGCACCACGCCCCTGAGCGGCGCGTGACCCTCTCTAAAGATTCGAGTCTTTGAACATGCAGAAACTTACTTCACTTACTAAGACGCGGCGAGTTCGGCTCGCTGCGCTGCTGCGACTTTCGTTAATGAGTGCCGCGCTCGCCACTGCCATGGCGGCTAGTGCTGCGGATGTGCCGCCTCGGCCTGCACTTCCGCGTGATGCGGCCGATCCTGCCCGTGAACTGCAGCGCTTGCAGCAGGGGGTGGATCGTTTCCAAGCTGAGCAGGAAGTTCAGCGTCTGCGTGGGCAGCAAGAGCAGGGCGAGGTGAAGGCACCGTCGGCACAGGTTCCGCAGGGTGCAAATTTCTCCTTTGTGCTCAAAAAAGTGACGCACAACCCGAGCGCCGTGCTCTCAGACGCGGAGATTGATGCGATCGTTGCGCCTTATCTTGATAAGAAGATGGACATCAATGCGCTCAAGGAAATGCTTGGCGCGATTAACGCTCGCTACTATGCGCTCGGTTACGTGGTGTGCGAAGCACGTCTCAAGCCGCAGCGCATCCACAATGGGGAGCTCGCGATCACGCTCATTGAAGGCAAGACCGAAGCGGTGGACATCAAGGGGGCAAAGCACACCAACGAGCGCTGGATTAAGAGCCACTTCAATCTCAAAGAGGGGGAAGTCGCAAATTACCGTGAGATGAGCGAAGACCTCGTGCGCTTTAACATGGTCAACGACGTGGAGCTCTCGATTGATATTCGCGCGGGTAACGCGCCTGAGACCACGCGCTACGAGATTACCGCGCACGAGCCAGATCTCTTTGGGGTGACGGTTTTCGGTGATACGAATGGCCCCACGACCACGGGGCGTTTCCGTGCGGGCGCATCGATTACCGATCGCTCGGTCTTTGGTATTCGCGACTCGCTCATGCTCCTTGTAATGGGCAGCATGGGTAGCCAGTCGGCGCTTGCGACGTATTCGATTCCGCTCTGGCCCAATGGGCCGCGTCTGTCGGTCTCGGGCTCGATGGGGCGCGTGACGGTGAAAAACGGGCCGTCTGCGGAAATGGAAGTCACCGGTAAGTCGCACTACGTTAATACCCGCTTGGATCAGCCGGTCTATGTGACGCAGCACCAGAAATGGACGCTTTTTGCGCAGTACATGGATCAGTATTCGCTCACGCGCATGTTCGACGTCGACATGAATGAAACCACGATTCGCACGACGAGCGCGGGCTTTGAAGGGCTGCTCTACGGTGAGGGTAGCGTCTACTACCTCACGAGCGCCATCAATCACGCTAAGGCGAGCGAAGAGACCTTCCAAGAGAAGTGGCAGGCCTATACGCTGACGGGTAACGCCTTTGGGAAGTGGCGTCTCAGTAACGTCGATACGTTTAGCGCGTCGGCGAATTGGCAGACGCATTTGGGCGGGGACGATCTTGTGAGCTCGCAGCAGTTCTACCTCGGTAACGGCTCGGGTATTCGCGGCTACGCCAACGACTTGATTTCGGCCGATCGTGGCGTGTGGCTCAATTTGGAAGTTGAGCGCGACCTGGGGCGTCCATTCCCCGCGGTCTTTGCTTTCTTTGATACAGGGCGACTTTGGGGGAACTCGGTCTATAAGACGAAGCGCCTCTCAAGCGTGGGTGCTGGGTTGCGCGTGCCGCTCTGGAAGAACGCCTCGATCATGGGGCAGATGGCCATTCCGCTCAATCGCAATGTCGATGGGGGCCTAGCGGTGGATACCGTGCGCTTTGATGCGAGCTTTATTGCGTCGTGGTAACGACTAAGGCAAGTGGGGGTGGCGCGAAGGATTTTCCGCCTGAGCGTGCGCCCCTAGCGAGCCTGCGCTTACGTTTTCATGCTGCCTGGTGCTCAATGGAGTGCTGGGCAGTTTTGTTTTGGGCGGCAGAAGCATTGCGCTCGAGGCGTGCCTTCTTCGCCAGCTTCCCACCGTAAGCAAGGCTTTTGCAGCCCATCTAGTGTTTACCGCGACGCCAGTCGTTCACATTTCCTATCGCCGATGCACCATCAATTGGGCGAAGGCCAACGAGGCGCTCTGTTTGAGCGTTTTGGGTATTTCCCAAATCTTGTTGAGAGGTCATCCTTACACCCTTGCACATAGTGGACCTTTCTATCCTATTCCTGAACAGTACCTACAAAGAGTTCCTGACCGAAACCGGGGCCACTATCAGGGTAGATATGGAAACAGGTGAAATTCTATAGACAAGAAGCCGCCTAAAAGCGGCTTCTTGTTAAAGTGGCCACGGATGAGTAAACACCATGCATTCAGAAAATCCAGAGAGCTAGAAACACCGTCATCTCCTACATAGTGAGAGGAAGCGTCATCTCCTACATGTGGTGGTAACTCAGAAGTACATTAAGGATGCACGTCCCAACAAAGAATGGGATGGAGTCATCGCTTACTCAACAAAATCTTGCTACGCTAACTTACCCGTTAAACCCGTAGCTCTCAACATAAAATGGGAAATACCCAGCGTTTTTACGGTACTGAGCTATCACGATAGGAGGTCTACTCTTGCTCCGTGCCTGCGCCTTCCCGACCATCACACATCACAATCAAAGGGGGCGCGCGTGCGCAAGTATGTCTTCTCAAAGACGCGCAGCGGCGTGCGCACGGCTCCTCCTTATTAAAACCGCCAGTGGATACTGACAACAATTGACGCGCGCAAAGAAGACACAGCACCGAAAGCGCGCAAGTGACACCTTCTACAAGGATCAATTATTGATCTGAATATTTGAACGCCTACTCGCACAAGGGTTTGAACAAAAAGTACAACCTTGATACAACTTTTTTGGGTGGCTACATTTTGGGGCGTTTTTGTCTCGTGCGCTTAAATCCAATCTAAATAGACTTAGATTATGTCTGACGGTTTTTCATTACAAATGTAAATTAGCAATATTTAAATATCTATTTAAAATTTAATTGTTCGTATCGCAACAAATATCAATAAATATCTATGAGCAATTTTCAGGTATTTATCTATCATCCTTTCGGTGTACTCCCTAGGGGAACAAGTGACGCGGTTTTGACATAAGTTGGCGACTTTTCGTGATGCTATCGTAGCCACTAATGCTAGAAAAGACTTGTGTCACAAGCGCTTGAGCGGAATTTGCCGAGTGGCTGTGGGGAAATGGCAGTCTTTGCTGCATCACCGACTTTAGTGGGGAGGGAAAACCCCTAGTTTCGTGATGAGCAATCCCAAGAGGCTCGCGGAAGAGCGGTACTCTTTATCTAAATATTTCATACGCTTTTTCTGACATGATTTTTTGCGCGGGACGCCCTAGGGGCTAACGTGGGGGAGTGGGTGTTGTACGCCGCTTTTGGGCTTGGCAGAAGCTCTGGCAAGGACTTCGGATGGGCGCCAATAGCGTGCCATGGCTTGGGTTCAGGGGGTACGCGCTTTGAATAGGTCGCTGGGATTAGGTCTAGGGAAATCTCGGCATTATCTCGTGCGATTATTGGTTTCTGAGATAAAAGCGCTTAAAGAAAACATTCAGCTTTGGCTCTATTAGTTGAAATTTGAATAAAAAACTCTTGCGCGGCTTTAATTTTTAGATATAATTCGAGTAACAGAGCGTTGTCATTCCCAGACTCATTCTTCGGAATGATCTTCAATTTTTACCTCTCTATGCCTTTGGCGGCTTCTCGCTCAAAGGTCATTCAGCTTTTCTCATTGCTGGGAAATCAACGCCCTCCAACGCTCAAATAGTTCTTTATGTCGTGCCAAACCGCCTCTGTAGCGCGCCTTGACTGGTTTTGGGAATACCAGCGTACTCGGTGTGGGCTACGGGGTGGGCTTATGAATGAGCCGCTTCAATGGGAATGTGGCTGGTGTGCATTCAAAGCTCGGCAAGCGTCTTGCACCACGCTCTGTGTGTGAGGCGTTGCGGTTTGGTTGTTGAAACGCTTTTGTGTGATGGACACGTTCGAGAGCCATGGGGTATACGGCAGCTGCCGCGCTCATGGCGTCCAGATGAATACTCGACAGTTTTTGATTGACTGACCTACGCGATGCTGCTTTCCCCTGCGCCAGGGGGGCGGCCCGCGATAAATGATTGATTGATTGATTTAAAAATTTCCGAGCGTCGTCTGGCTGTGAAGCCAGTCGGGCAGCGCGGCAAAAACCTTCTTCCCCTCATTGAAGGTTGTGCTGGCTGTTTCCTCTCCCGCTCAGAAAGGGGCTCATATGAATAAGACCTTTAAGGTTCTCTGGAACAAAGCACGTTGCCTCAATGTGGTGACCAACGAACATAAGCATGCCAATGGCAAGGGTAAAGTTCGTACGACGGTAGGGGCGACGCGCCCTGCTGCAACGGTGCTTGCCGCTGGGTTGAGTGCGCTCACGCTGCTCTTTGGTAGTGTAGCGGCGACCGCGGCACCTGCTTCGACCAACATTCAGCTCAAGGGTGCTGCGCAGGCTCTCACGGGCACTGCTGGCGTCTACACGGTGGAAAACACTGCTACGACAGCCACGGCCGTCAATAAGTTCTCGAGTCTTTCACTTGCCAGCGGCAACATCCTCAACCTGAAGATGAGCGCTAGCACGCAGAACCTGCTTAACTTCGTCAAGGCCAAGATCGAAATTGACGGTACGGTCAATGCTATCCAGGGCACGAAGCTTGGCGGTAACCTCTTCTTCATTTCCAATACGGGCTTTGCTGTCGGTAGCACCGGTGTGATCAATGCGGGCCGCATTAATGCTGCGGTGGTGAACGGCAGTGGCGATCAAGGCTTTAATAAGTATTGGGACCTCGATGCGGGGACTAATGCGCAAGCGTTTGCAACCTACGCGGATCTGCTCAGTCAAGGGGAGGTGCCGCTTGCTGGACAGATCACGGTGGCGGGCAAGCTCACCGCACCGAACGGTATTTTGTTGGCGGCCAAAGACGTGGAGGTGTCGGGTCGCCTTGATACGACGGTGACGAACTTTGCCGATCTTGTGAACATTACGGGCGTTGACTCTGGTTTGAAGACCAGGCCCGCCAATGATCAGGAGACGATGGCTAATACGGACGTGATGTTCACGCGCACCGCCTCGGGTGACATTGAAATTGTGGCGCGCGCCGACGGTAGCCTCACGGGTACGCATACCACGGCGCAGGGCGCGACGGAACGTCCGAGTGAAGATCCTAACGAGACGCCTGGGACGATCGAGGTGACGTTTGCCGAGGGTAAACAGGAAGGGAATACGCACAGCGCTACGATTACCGTCGCCCAGGGCGCTACCGTTGCGTCGCAAGGCGCCATCAATATCGAAGCCGCCGCCGGTGCAGGGGCTTACATTGCGCAAACGCGTAAAGGGAACGCGGCAGCTGGGATCGCTGCGCATACGCAATTTGCAAAGAGCACCGACATGGAAAGCGCCACGGTCAATGCGAGCGTGACGGTGGGCGGTACGCTTGATGCGCAAGGCGCGCTTTCTGTGCAGTCGATTGCGGCCAATGAGCTTGACCACAGCGCGGGCTTTAACTGGGCTTATATCTCGGATGTGATGGCACCAGCGGATTTGGCTGGCTTTGCTGGTAATAAGGCCGAATGGGTGAACCTCAAGACGGATTCCAAGGTAGATATCCAAGAAAGTGCTGAGCTCAAGGCTCGCGGGGGCGATGCGAAAGTCAAAGCCGAGGCGCTCACCACGTCGGTGACGGGAACGAGTACCCCGTGGACGCGCCAAGACCCCATAGATTGGCTCCCTGGCATGGCGATCGTTGTCAGCAAGATCGATAGCAATGCGAGCGTGAGCATTGCGGGTGACGTGCGCGCAAAAAACGCCCTTGATATCACCGCCAAGAACACGCTTACGGCAGATACGACAGCGACCGCGATGACGGGTAAAACCGGCGCGCCCATGTTGGGGTTCCTCTATGCGGACTTCAAGGGTAAGAGCGCTGTGGATATCGCTGAGACCGCCAAGGTGGGAGCACTCACGACGGGTGGGTCACTCACTAGCCTCAATATTGAAGCCCTTGAAAAGAACGACGTGAGCACGACGGTCGACGCGGAAACCACGAAGCTCGGTAATGCTGCGCTCGGCGCGAACATCACGAAGTTTGATACCGATGCCACCGTGACGTTTAACGGCACGCAAGTGGGTAATGCCGCTGCCACGACGATCAATGCGAACAATACGACCGATCGACTCCTTGTGGAGACGAAGGTGGTCGTGGGCGATGATTCCATGCTGCAGGGGCTCAAGGACAAAATCTCCCCAGTTGCTGGGGTGATCAACGGTATCCATTCAGGAAGCCTTGAACAGCCAGAAGCTTGGATCAATTCCTTTGGAGGTGGGCTTGGTTTGGTTGGCTCCAAGCTCGCTTCGAGCAACAATGACCAGGCTAAGGAGCTTGCTGAACAGTCGGGGCAACCGGCTCCAGGACAACCCCAGCAGGGTAACCAGCACTCTTGGCAGATGGGTGGTGCCTTCACGTACGTGCGCAACTCGCAGAATGCGGGTGTGACGATCAACAAAAATTTGAAGAGCTCGGGTGCGCTGACTGTCACCTCGAAGTCGGATCTGAAGGATCATCGTTATTCCGCGACCACCAAGCAAGCCATTGACGAGCAAGGCAATCAGAAGTTTGGCGGCGCGCTTGCGGTCGTGATCAACGTCTCGGGCCGCGATCGCGACAGCGTCTCCTCATCGGTGACGGTGGGTGAAGGGGTTGAGCTCAAGGGCAACACCGTGACGCTCACAAGCGAAGGGCGCATCTATGAAGTGCGCGCGATCAAGCTTTGGAACGATTACATTGGGCACATTGAAAACCTCATCAATATTTTTGAAAACTTCAAGAACGTTCAGCCTAATGACGACGAACCGACCAAATTGAAGAAGGCCGCGGCTGTAGCCAAGCTTGAGGAATTCAAGAAAGCGTGGAAGACCTTCAAAGACGCGATGAACGAGAAGGTGGCAGAGGGGACTGACCCCTCGGAAGCCATCAAGGTGATGATCGAGAAGTTCGATCCCTTTAAAGAAGCGCTCGTTGCTACGTGGAATCTCGGTAAGGACGTGGGGGGCGACGCGGGTAAACAGATCTACAAGATCGGGATGAGCCTCTTTAAGCTTCTCAACCCGACGAGCTACTTTACGGTGTACACCTCCGCGGGTCTTAGTAGCGACAACGAAAACAGCAAGCCCTTGGCGCTCTCGGGGTCGACTGCGTTTGTGAACCAGTCCGCTTCGAGCGCGGTAAAGGTTGGCAAAAACGCGGCGATTACGGCGAATAACGGCGATCTCACGCTTAGCACGACGAACTACAACGGTAACGTCGTGGGCGGCGGCCAGCTCTCCTCGAAGGTGACGTTCCCGATGCCTGACGTTTCGCACGGCCGCTCGGTGGGCGCGTCGGTGCTCATGCAGACGCTCAATACGGATAACCGTCTTGAAGTGGCCAGTGGCGCGAAGCTTAAGTCGGGCACGGACAACGTGAAGCTCACCGCGAAGGATGAGGTCAAGGCCTATGGGCTCACGCTCTCTGCGGGCGTCAACTCGGGTGGACAATTGCAGATCTCGGGTATGGCTGCCGTGTCAAGCTTGGACGGCAACAACGCGTTGCTCATTGACGATGAGGCGCAGCTTGAGGCCGAGAAGAACGTTGAATTGAAGGCCGAACGTGACGACGATGTGGTCACGATTGGCGCGGCGCTCGGTCTCACGAAGTCCGAGAGTTCCTCGGTCGCCGTGGGCGCCGGTGTGGGCGTCAATCTCGGCTCGCTTGACAACAGCCTCGAAATCAAGAACCTCGATGCGACCGAGTCCACGACGCTTGGTCACATCACCGCTGGTGAAGACCTTAAGATCGATGCAAAGGTCAATCAAGACGTCAATGTGATTGGCGCTGCGTTAATGGCGACGAAGACGAGCTCGAGTGATAACAGCAACGAAGGCACGGGCGGTGGCGCTGGTGGTGGCACCGGCGGCACTGGAGGTGGCACGGGTGGTGGCACTGGCGGCGGCACCGGTGGTTCGGGCGGCGGCGATAATCCGCTTGAGACCGCCACGAACATCACGGGCAGTATCGCTGGCGTTATTTCGATGCTCAAGCAGATGCATGGCTTTTTGGATAGTGCCGCTCAGGATGGTCAGGATCCCGCATTGAATGGTATCTCTGAAGGGCTCGGCCGTATTGTTAACAACAAGGCGCTCACACAGATCCAAAGGATCGACTCCTACTTGCAGGGCGTGCAGTCCACGATGCAAGGGATCACGACGATCAACAAAGAGCTTGATACCAAGAAGGCGCTTGAGCAAGAGAAGTTCAAAGCTGAACAGAATCAGCAGAATCAGGGCAGTGGCGCGCAGGGCGGCGCAGAAGCTGGCGCCAACACCAAGACCGATGCTCAGAAGGCAGCCGAGCCCAAGCAAAAGAAAGCGGGCGGCGCGTCGCTTAAGAACGCTCAAAAGAGTGGTGCTGCGGGCGGCGGCTCGGGCGGCTCTGGCGGGCACTTTGCGCTTACGGGTGCGGGTAGCTTTGCTTGGAACAACACCGATCTCTCCAACCGTATTAACGTCTCGGTGCCGACTGTTGCCGGCAAGAGCTACAACGTGACCGCAAAGAAGATCCTCTCGACGGCACATGCAGACCGTTGGGTGGGGTCGTGGTCTGGCGCCATCGGCGCAACGTTTATGTCGGGTGATAGCGACAGCGGTGCGACCATCTCGGGCGCCGTGGCGGTTAACAAGACTACCAACGTCAACACCTCGCATCTGGAAGGCATCACGGTTGGGGCAACGACCTCTGAGCTCTCTAACCGTGCGCTCACCGAAGGCACGACCCTTGCCGAAGGGCTTGGTGTGGCGTTGACGAAGGCCTCGAAGGTGTCGGTTGCGGTCAACGCGGGCGTCTCCGTCAATAGTCTTGACAACACGGTTGAAGCGAGCACGAATCGCCTCACCTTCACGGGTGCGTCGGGTGGCTCAAACTTCGTGCAGTACGCATGGTCGAAGGAGTCGCAGGTTACGGGCGGCACGTCGCTTTCTGTGGCCGCGGGCGGTCAGCAGAGTGTGGCCGCGGGTGCCGCGGTAGGTATCGCCGATATCAATAACAAAGTGAAAGCCACGCTTGCGAACTCCTCGCTCACGAATATGCGTCGCGTGGTGAGCACGGCGGCTGCGACGATGACGCAGGTTGGCACGGCCATTGGCGGCAGTGTGGCCTCGGGCTCGTCCTTTGGCGTTGCGCTCACGGGCTCGTACTTGCAAAATGACATGACCAACGAGATTTACGCTGCGGCTGATACGAGTAGCGTCAATCTGACGAGCGCTGGCGAAATGCAAGTTAAGTCGATCACGGGTGACATCGATAATTTTGGTGTGCTCGATGGTACTCAGCATCGTGGCGAGTTCCGTCTCTTTGGTCAGACCTTCACGATCTTTGTTCCCGATTCGGATAGTGTGGCTGCTGACGCGAAGTTGCGCTTGAGCAAAGACGAAAACGATACGCGGAAAGTTTCGGATCTCTTTACCGTTGCCCCGATGAAGCAGATTTCCGTTGCACTCGGCGCCTCAGCGCAAGCGGGTGGTAATGGTGGCGCCGGTAGTGCTGCGGTGATCGTTGACAATATCGACAACAAGGTCGAGGCGATGAGCTCGGGATTGACGCTTACGGGCGGCACCTCTGACGGGAATAGCCACGGTCTTAAGGTTCACGCGGAAAACAAAATTCTCAATGTCAACGTGGGCGTGGGTATTGCGGGCTCGAGCGGTCAAGCGGCCGCCTCGGGTAGCGTGATTGTGGGCGACATTAACCAGAGTGCGACCACGAGCGTGGTTGGACTCAACTCCAGTACGTTGCGCAACAGCTTTGAAGCAGGCAACTGGGGTAAGGTCGTTGATGTGGCTGGCAACGTGGCGCTCAAGTTTGGCGGCGCGGGTGCCTCCCTTGGCGCGTCGGTCATTGTTAACGACGTCGACCATGATGCCACGGTCCTGCTGAAGGACTCTGCGTTCCTTGCTGACAATCAGTACGTGAGCGCTCATGCGCAAAACTACGCAGAAAGCTGGACGGCAGCGGTTGCGGGCTCTATGGGTAGCAACCTTGCGATGTCGGGCTCGATTGCGATTACGCGTGCGCAGAACGACACCGAGACGGAGCTCAGCAATATTCGACTCGGTAAATTCAATACGCTCAATGCGCAGTCTGACGACCAGAGTCAGCTCTGGACGCTTGGCGGCGGCGTTTCCGCTTCCACCAGTACGGGGCTCTCTGCGCAGGCCGCGGTAACGCAGACCAAGAGCGAAGGGACCACGAAGGCCGCGGTCAGTGGCTTGCACTTCACCAAGCCCAGCACGGGTGCCGTGAGTGTGCTTGCCACGGGTACGGATCAGATTCGCTCCCTGGCCTTTGGTTTGGGCATCGCCGCAGAGGGCTTTACGGGGAACGCGTCGGTCACCAACAGCATCATCGATCGTAAGGTTGAAGCAACGGCTGATGGGCTCGACGAAGAGAACCCCAGTCAACAGACGGATAAGAGCGTTGGAACGCTCACCGTGCAGGGGCAGAGCAAGGGCGGCATTGGTGCGCTCGCGATCTCGGTTGCGGTTGCTAACGGCATGGCCGCGGGCGGCGCTGTAACCACCAATACGCTTGGTGGAGCGACCTCGGCTGCGCTCAAAAACAGCACGATTGACGTTGAACGTCTCATCGTCAATGCCAATACGGATCGCGACATCGATGCGATTGCTATTGGTTTGGCAGGCGGCACGGGACTTACCGCGAGCGGCAGCGTGATTCACAATACGCTCAAGGGCCGTACGGCCGTGGACGTCAACAACGTCAATATGAAGATCGGCTCGGCGGGCGCGATCTACGCGACCGACAATTCGACCTCTGGCACTTACATCGGTGGTCTTTCAGTCTCGGGTAGCACCGCGATTGGGCTGTCGCTTGGGATTACGAAGAACCAGTCGAACGTCTCGACGACGGTGACGGGCTCAACGCTCACCGAGCAGGGTGGGTCGCTTACGCTCGCCAATATCGTGGGCGGCGTTGCGGATAACTACATTAACGATAGCGTTGTCGAAGAAGGTGCCTTGTCGACCTCTTCGAGCCTTGGTGACAAACGCGAAAAGCTCACGGTCAATGGGCTTTATATTGGCGCAACGAGCAGTAACGCTTACAAGGCGCTCGCGGTCTCCGTTGCGGGCGCTCTCGGTACTGCCCTGCAAGGCACGGCCAATGTGGTTGAGCACTCGGGCACGGTGGCGAGCGCCATTACGGGTAGCACGTTAACGAGCGCCGATGACCTCATCACGAAGACGGGTAACTACGCCAATTACACGGCCGTAGGCGCCGCGGCAAGTGCCTCGGCGAGCAACGCCGTGGGTGTGCTTGTTAACAAGGTTCGTAGCAACTACACGATCGCCACGAACATTGCGGGCTCCACTCTGAAGAGCTCGAAGAACCTCTCGGTGCTTAACGAAGCCAAAGAAGGCGGCTCCGCGCTGATGATTCAGTTTGCGGGTGCCGGCGGTATTGCCGCGGGCGCTGTGGGTACGGATAACACGAGCACGAATACGCTGACGCTTGATGCGAGCTCGAGCACGCTTGAGGCCGCGGCAACCAACACGATCCGCAATAGCCTTCTGACGCGCTTCTCAACGGCAGGTGCTGCAGTGGCTGTGGGCGGTAGCGCGGGTCTTGCTGCCACGGTGGTGGTGAACAAGGCCGACAATACGGTGCTTACCACGCTCGGTAGCGCGACGGTGAAGGGGCGTGACCTCTATATCAATGCGTTGCGTGATACGAACTTTACGGGCTACAACGTGTCAGCGGGTGGTGGAATTACGGCAGGTATTGCCGCGGGCGTGACCGTCAACACGATTGATGGCTACACGGGTGTGCATACCAACCGTGCATCAGGCAGTTTGGTCAACACGTCGATCGTGGGTACCAACTCTGCTGACGTGAAGGCGTTTAACCACGATACGATTGATAACACGACCGTTGCGGTTAGCGGTGGCGTCCTCCTTGCGCTTTCCGCTGGCGTCAACGTCAATAACCTCACGGGCGGAGCTGGTGTCTCGCTTGTGAATACCGAGGTGAGTGCGCCGACGCTCACGATCACTGCCAATCAAGAGCACGATGTGGATCTCGACTCCTTTATCGGTGCGTTCGCAACCAATAGCGTTGCGATTGCTGCGAATGTGCTTGTGAACCGCGTGGGCGAAAATGCTGAATCGGTCGAAAGCCTTATTAATGAAGGCTTGGGTACGGGCGAAGACAGCAAGAGCGGCGAACAGAACGCCCAGATCGCAGATGCGGAAGGCTTCGCTGGTAAGAAGAGCTACATGAACGACTCGAGCGTGGCTGACAGCTTCGATGCGGCTTCCTATCGCGCAGCGCATCTCTCGGGCACGGATACCGAAGGCACACAGGTGAAGATCTCGGGTAGTACGCTCTCGGGTACGACGGTTAACGTGAAGGCGCTCGATGACGTCGATGGTAAGTCGATTGATGCTTTGTACGGTGCTGCCGCAGGTGGCTTGCACGGCGCGGTAACCGCTCAGGTGCTGCTCTCGAGCCGCGTGATCGGCACGGCCGTAAGCCTCAATAATTCGACGATCACCGCGCGCGGTGGTAACGTGCTGTCGGAGTACGGCGCTAGCGACTACCTCGAATCTGTGCAGGGTTCTGTGGGTGGCATCTTCGGCGGCGCAGGCGCCTACTCGCGCAGTACGCTCAAGGGTAACATCTTGGTCTCGCTTGACAACGCTTCCCGCGTCGATGGAGCGTCGCTCACGGCGAAGAACACGAGCCACATCAAGAATGTGGCTACGGGTATTTCTGTTGCAGGTATTGCTGCAACGGGCATGATTTCGCGCGTCAAAGATGAGTCGAATACGACTGTGCAACTCTTGGGCGACTCGACCTACTCGGCAGGCACGATCACGAGTGAGCGCCGTCAGGTGCTTACCTCGACGACGACGGCAGGCGTAGGCGGCTTTGCTGGCGGCGCTGGGGCTGACTCGGCTGTTGAGGATACTGGCTACGCGAAAATCCTCATGACAGGTGCCAATCTTACGGGCACCAACAAGGATGCGGCGGTTGAACTGGTTGCCAATAACCGTCCGTGGTTGAAAGCGGACGCGACCTCTGGCTTTGCTGGTGGTATCGCGGTGGGTGTGGTACTTGCCAATGCAGAAGCGCGCGGCGGTAGCAACATCACGATTTCGGGTGGTCGCATCACGGCGCCAAACGTTTCGATGACCTCCGTCTCGGGACTCTCCAATGGTCGACTTGAACTTGAAGCCATCGTGGAAGGGTATGGTGGTGGTTTGGGTGCTGGCTCTTACAACGAAGCCACGCTTGTTAACGCTACCCAAAACACGTTGACGCTCAATAATGTGAGCGGCTACAACGGCGCTCAAGCCAGTGGAAATTACGCCTCGAACCTTAAGCTCTTCACGGGTGGTTCGGCTTACTACTCGACCTACTCGGCTGCAGAAGGTGGTGGAGCTATTGCTAGCGGCGCTTCTCACACGGTTGTGAAGCATATGCCTACGGCCAATGTCTCGCTTCAAGGTGGGGAAAATACCCGCTTCGGTAGCGTGGATGTGACCACTCAGAACGTTGAGAAGACGAAGTTGCTCACAGAGAGTGCCGGCGGCGGTGTGCTTGAAGTGGAGTCTCCGCTTGATGCGGGACGCATTGAGCACATTGATCGCTCGAATGCCACCCTCACGTTGAGTGGGAAGTTGACAACGGTTGCTAATGCTGCCGTGTTGGACTCTCGCAAGAATGTTTTGATCAACGCCACAAGCGGTGACTTCACGGCGTCCGTTGCTTCGATTAGCGACATGCAGGGCACCGTTAACAACAGCAAGTATGGTGCGGGTTCACTCTCTGGCGCTTACTTTGGCAACACCCAGGAGGGTGTCAGCAAACTTAAGGTTACCGATGGAGCGCAGATCAACGCGGGCGGCAACATCGGCCTCATGGCCATGACGGGCATGCAGGTCAGCGGCGTTGAAAGCGATGATGAAATCGAGGGTAAATTCCTCGTTATCAGTGAGGTCTACGGTGCCTTGGCTGGTAGCGGTATCAAGCTCGATAACCACCTCAGACGTACTAATGAGGTGGAGATTGGCAGTGGTTCGTTAGTTCGTGCAGCCAAGTCCCTCGCGATTGACGCGCATTACGATAACAATATCGATGCGAAGGTCCTTGCTCGTACGGGGGCGGGTCTTGCGGCCGTGGGTGCAACGGGCTATTCGGATAGCCTCTTCTCGAACAAGGTTACGGTCTACGCCGACGCTGTGTTGCGAAACGATGCCATTGGTGGTGCGCTCTCAATCAATACGTGGGACAACACGAATTACAAGATCACCGCGCTCTCACGCGTTGACGGGGCGGCGATTTCGGGCTCTAGCTCGGGCGGTAGGGTCAATATCGATCGTGAAAACAAGATCAACTTCTATGCGGGCAGTCAAGCGCGAGCAACTGGTACGCTGAATATTGACACTGCGCATAGTGCCAGTGGCTTTGAGAGCAATGCCAACTACAACATGTACTACGAGGCCTACGTGGGCCACGGCTTAGGAATCTGTATTGTCGATTTGAAAGGCAATGTTCATTTCGTTGACAAGATTACGACTTACAGGGATAGTCTGTTGACCTCGACGGGTGCTGTCAATTTGACCGCAGACTCGGGCTACTATCGTGCCAAGTACTTTGGGCAGGAGGTTTCTAAGACGAACCTCTTTAACGACTCGAATCTGAAAGTTGCCACGAAGAGCGGGCGCGCGAATTCACTCGCTTCAGAGAGCAGCGAGCTTGCACTTAACGGCGATGTTATGGCGGGTACTGTCACGAAGATCGCTATCAGCTTTGAGCCTGGTGTGATTGTGCCTAATCTTGGTGACGTGCAGATCGATCGCAACACGATCACTCCCGATACAGAGGTTGGTGACATTTGGAATGGCATCACGCCCGTGATTGAGACGGACGGCGACGAAACGATTGTCCGTGAGATCAAGGCTGCGATCGGCAAGGCCACGATGAAGAATCAGGCCAATATCTATATCGAGCGCTACAACGCACTTAAGAAACTCATTGCCGATTACAACGGCTCGTCTGCTGAAGCGTTGCTCCACTATCGCACTGAGATGGAAGCCCTTCAAGATCTCATGATTATGAATGGGTTTGCAGCAAGGGATGGTAGCGGTGAGTGGCGTCCACTCTCGGCACAGGAAGACGCCTTTATCCCGATTAAGAAACTGTCTGTTTCGGGCGGTACGGTGAGTCTTAATGCCTCGAGTATCACGGGCACTGGGCGCGTGACAGCAAGATCGGCTCAAGGCTTGAGCGTGGTTAATAACACCACAGCTGGTTTGTTGCTTTCTGGCTTGTCAATCGAGAACAAGGGCGGCGATGTTTTGGCCAACGGTGCTGAAGCCGATTTGGCTAAGTTGCAGAGCTTGGGCTTCTCGGGCCAAGTTCAGAGCTCGAAGAACACCGCGGATCCGACGATCACCGTTGAAAACAAGTGGGAAGGCGGTAGCTTTAGCGCTAAGGTGCGCAATGATTCCAGTTGGGTGGATGCAACGCCCGATCCGCGTACGTCCATCATCATCAACGGTGCGGTGACCAACCGCGCAGGTATGGTCTCGATTTCTTCGCAGAAGGACATCCTCTCAACGGGTGCGGGTAGCATTTATGCATCGGGTGATCTGAATCTGCAGGCTGGTGGTAGCATCACGCAGGGCTATACCTCGGGTCTCTCTAATCTCGCTGGTGGCGTAGCGCGCTCCTATACGGCAACAATCAATGATTTGATTGAACGCACTCAGATAGTGGAGCGCTTCCAAAACGAGAATGGCCAATGGCAGGAGGTTTGGAGTCCTCGAGCAGGGACGGCTTACTCCGACAGCTATACCTTGGAGGGTCAAGGTTGGTTTGCGGGCGGTCAGGTCTTCATTTCTGGTGACGTTATTAATATCAACGGCACGGTTCAGAGTGGCTTTGACCTCTATACGCTCAATATGACCCAGAGCCAGCTTGATGCGAAGATCGCTGAGGTTAATGCCAATTGGATTCGTGCAGGTGCTCCTCGTGCAGCGAATTTCCGCACGGGCCTCTACCAGATCAGCGCTGGTGGCCATTATCTAAAGGATAATCGCTATGTGAGCACGATTCGTGCTTGGTACGATCCGGTGAACAAGCGCGTGATCGTCGACGATGTTACGCCTACAGGTGGTTACGTCTCGCTCGTCGGTCATATCGGTAGTACGGGTCACGGCAAGATCCGCGCCGCAGATACGGCGATTGACATGGATATCGATGCGCGTAGCTACGGTGTCTTGCTTGGCAACATCAATACGAGCGTCCCTGCGGGTAAAGTCAAGATCACCGACCTCTTCTATGCCGACAAGAACACTGGTGTGGCTGGTCGTGTCCACACGTGGTCTAATGGCGTTCATGAAGTGATGGACGTCAACAAGTATGGCGACAAGGTCGGTAATAGTTGGACGGAAAGCTTTGATAGGTTCACGCCGCGTGAGAATCTGCAGTACGTTTGGAGTACGGGTAAGAACTTCGTGACCAACTACAAGGGAGATGCGTATAAGAAGTCCGCTCTCTGGGGTGTGATTACTGATGTGACGGATGAGGCGGAAACGCATACGACCCGTTTGCCGCCAGAAAGTGTGCAGGATCTGACCCAAGGTGAGACCATCGTCATTAGTAATAAGCCCATGACGCATCGCTTTGAGGCCGAGGCCAAGGTCGACAGCATTGCCCGAGGCACTTGGAAGCACGATATCGATACGTGGGAAAGTGGCCTTTGGGGCTTCTGGAAGCATTGGAGTGACGATGCAAACAAGAAAGAAGGTACGGTGCTTGCCTACACCTACAAGGTCAAGGCGAGTGAACCCGTATCGGTGGCGCTCTTCCGTGGGAACAACCGGCTCAACGTGGCGGCCGATGGTGACATCACACTCGGCGGTCTTATCCAGGCCAAGAACGGTAGTGTGAGTTTGACCTCGAGAAAGGGCTCGATTGTCAATGGTGTTGGTGCCGCTCGTATTGTGGGGGTGAATAGCCTCTCGCTCTCGGCGCAGCAAAACATTGGCATTGATGGTCGTTCGATCACGGTTACGGGCGGCGATCCTGGTGACTTGACACTCAAGGCTGTCGCAACGAAAGGAAGCCTCAATCTGGATACGACGGGGCTTGGCTCAGGTCGTACCATCAAGGCCTCTGAGCTCAAGGCCGGTACCGATATGCGGGTTAATGTTCGTGAGGACTTGATCGCTGATAAGGCCGAAGCTCAGTCTGCGGACATCAACAGCAAGGAAGGTAGCATCACGCTTAAGGAGTTCACGCAGAACGCAAACCGTGCGCAGTCTCAGATCCTCAACATGAAGGCTCGCGGCAACATTCTTGTCAATAGTACGGGTAGCTTGGGCGTTGGTAACATCACGGCTGGTGAAGACGTTACGCTGACGCTTGCCAACGGGGCGCTCTATGATGCGAATCCGAGTGGCTCGATGGATACCAGCGACAGTGATGCTCGCTTCCAGCACTGGGTTGAGGCGGGGCTCATTGACGTTAACGGTAACGATGTCAACACCGCTAACTTGGAGCGTGACATTGCTGCTGCTCGCGAAGAGGTTGCAGCGAAGTACCGCACCTACAAGACGCTTGACACTATGCAGCGTGAAGCTGAGGCGCGCAATGAAAGTGCCTTTGCAGAGGGCTCGAAGGCTCTTGAGACCTACAACAACTTGAAGGCGCGCTTTGCTAACGTCGACAGTGCTGAAACGCCTGCAGACGCAAACCGCTACCTCGAACTCGCATCGGCAACGGAAGAAGCCCGAAACGGCTGGTCGAACGAGGTGAGCACAGAGTTTACTCAGCTCGAGAAGCTCTACGGGGGCGCGAAGAGTGTTGATGAAGTTCGAGCCATTGCCTTTGAGCGTGCGCAAGAGGGTACGCGTCTGAACATGGCAGAGTCTCCTGCCTCGCGCGCCTCCTACGGTTGGACAGCGATGGAGTTGCTCTACGCAGTCTCTGACACCATCATCAACGGTGGGGCGTCGTCCACGGGTGACATCGGCAAGACCAACATCAAGGGTGTGAACGTCACGCTCAATGTTACGAAGGACAGCGTGGGTAAGGTTGGCCAGACGGTCACGGGCAACATCATGGATGCTGATCGTACCAAACGTGAAGCGATCCTCAAAGAACTCTCGCGTGCAGACGTGGGTGACTTTGAGTTGCACAAGACGACGGACATCCAAGGTAACGTGACGGTGTCTAGAGACACCATCGATGTGACGCTCAAGAAGCCTGTGGTGATCGAAAATACGGGTAAGCTCAATATCAACGTGAAGAACAACGCGTTTGTGAGCTCGCCCGAGAAGATCTCGCTTGGACGCATTGCGACCCAAGACGCTCAGGGTCTTGTCCGCATGGTGGCCAAGAAGGGCATCGAGAGTACGGCCGATAGCTTCATTGCTGCGAAGAACATTACGCTGCGCGGTGGTGACGGTAACTTGGGTAGTAGCGCTGATGTGCCTGTGCGCCTCTACACGCCGGAAGGCGGCTGGGTGGCACTCTCTGCAGGGGCGGAAATGTTCGTGCAGGGTTCGAACGCTGCGGGTACCGCACAGGGCGATCTGACGTTCTATGCGCTCGCTGGCAACACCGTGAACCTTTGGGCGAACAACGTCTACGCGTACTCGAGTAATGTGAACCTCGGCGATGACATGGTTGACTTCTCTGAGATGGGCTACATCAAGGGTGATGTTCTCAATATGCATGTCACGGGTAACTTCGGCCGTGACGAGAACCACCGTCTGCGCTTCGGTAGCAGCTCGCAGGTGAACTTTGACGAAGACATCACCGTCAGGAACGTCTTTGCGCATGCTAAGGGGCCTGGCACACTCAAGATCACGGGTATCGAGGCTTCCGAGGTCGTCGACCTCTTGGCCGATGACAGCGTCGAACTTGGCGCGTTGCGCGGCTCGAAAGTGATCGTCAACGTGGCGCACCTCTTGGATGCGAAGGACGACATCACCTCGACCGAAGGTGAAGTTTCTCTCACGAGCACTGCGGGCAAGGTGCAGGTGACGCCTGGCGCAAACATCACGGCGGCTACGACGCTCACGATGGACGCGCAGGGCGGTGACCTCAGTATCCTTGGCGTCCCTGAAGGGTCGCAAACGCCTGCTGGCAAGCTCAAGTCGGGTGGCGACATGACGCTCAAGGGCAAGAATGTGCTCGCCACAGGTGGTGTTCTTGAAAGCACGGGCGGCGCGATCACGCTTGAGGCAACGGATGTTGCGAGCGGTAAAGTTCAGGCTGAAAACCTCAACGCAACGGCCAATGCTGATTTGAGCCTCAAGGCTGTTACGAACGTCGCTGCGACCGACTCCGAGCTCACGAGCAAGCATGGTGATATTCGCTTTGAGACGGAGATCGGTAATGTGGATGTCTCTCATAGCACGTTGACGGCGAAAGAGGGCGCTGCGGGCGGCACGGTCCAGCAGAAGCTCACGATGGTTGGTACGACCATTGATGCGGCGACGGTGGATCTCAAGAGCACGCAGAACGCGATCGATGCGACCGAAGCAGACATCACCACGAGCGATGAAGCCAAGCTCACCGCGAAGAAGGCGCTGACGCTCACGGGTGCCAAAGCTCACGCTGGCGCGCTCACCGTTGAAAGTGAGACCGAAAGCGTTGAGGCGGGTGGCCTGACGACCGAACTCTCGGGTGCGCTGACCGCCAAGGCGGCGAAGTCGCTCACGCTCGATGGCGCGGACCTCACGGCAGGCTCGATCCTCGCTCAGTCGTCTGGCACGGCCGCAGGTGAGCAGCTCTCTGCGAAGAACCTCAAGACGGCAGTGACCGGCACGGCGCAGCTTGAAAGCGCTACCTCGATCGATCTCTCGACCGAAGAGGGTAAGACGAGCAGCATTAGCGCAGGCCAGTTGAACGCGTTGGCGAAGACCGACGTGAAGGCCATGGACAGCACGTTCAAGAATGGTGGCGTCAAGCTCGCTTCGGAAACTACCGAGGTCGATGCGTCTGGCATAACGGTTCTCGCGGGTCACGCGGTTGAACTCACGGCACCCAAGAGCGTGACGCTCACGGATGCGGACATTGCAGCGGCGTCGCTCTCTGCTTCCTCGCAGGGCGAGGGATCGGGTCAAGGCCAGGTGCTGGCTCAGAACCTCAACACCGACCTCACGGGGGTGGGCGAGCTTCTGGGTAAGCAAAGCGTTGATGTCTCTCGCACGAATGCCGCCACGGCCATTAAGGCTGGCGACTTCTCGGCGACGTCGGACGGCGCAGTGAACGCGCACGGCTCGAAGTTCACCGACGGCGATGTGACGCTCACGAGCCGCAACGATAAGGTCGACGCGGAAAACCTCGTTGTGGAACGTGGTCGCGACGTCACGGTCGACGCCGCAACTGAGATCGCCATGAAGAACGCGGCGATTGGCGCGAGCGGCACGACGGCGCTCACGGCGGGTGACGCGATCGACATGGAAAGCTCGACGATTTCCTCCGCTAAGCTCAATGCTGAAAGCGTCAACGGCATCAACGCTAAGAGCGCCACGCTTACGACGACAGCCGCTGCAGAGACGACGGATGCGGGTGACCCGAATGTCACCACGCCGAGTATGTCCTTCAAGGTAACGGGTGCGGGTCCTGAGGTGCACGTCGCTCGTGAAGAGAAGGACACGATGGCGGCTGCTGACGTCGATCTCTCGGGCGCGCATATCACGACAGAGGGTGGTGTGCATGCTGAGGCTTATCGTGACGTTAAGGCTGACCATACGGCCTTTGAGATCAAGGGTGGCGGCATGGCACTGCACGCTCAAGAGCGTGATATCGACCTCTCGTATGCCACGGGCGTCTCTGGCACGTACGGCAAGTTTGTCGCGGGCCGTGATACGGGCATGCAGGGTCTTGAGGTCGAATTTAAGAGCCTCTTGCATGTGGTGACCGAGGGTAACTTGAATGCCAACGACATGGTTGTCACCCTGGGTAGTGCGGAAGACGAGACGTACGGCAACCTCGACCTTGAGGCAACGACGGGCGACCTCAACCTCAAGAACCTCGAGTTGCTGGGTCTTGTGGCTAAGGTGAAGGGCTTTGCAGGTGAAAACCTCAACGCGGCAGGCATGCTCGATAAGGCGCCGCCAGCCTCGAATGCGCTGCCCACCGTTGATTCGCTGGACCTGCAGGCCGGCAAGCAGCTCGATCTGGGCGAGAACGCGATCGGCGTGACGGCTCGTAAGACCGAGGGTATTCTTCTTAAGGCGGAAACGCTCAAGAGTGGCAAGATGGCCGCTGACTCCGCGCTTGACGCTGAGGCGGGTGGCATTACGCTTGACTTTGAGAAGACCGATCTCACGATCGATGAACGCGTCACGATGAAGGCTGCGACCGACATGAAGGTCGATACGCAGGATATCGCCATCAAGCGCGATGTCGAGATGAGTGCTGGTAACGCCATGGCGCTCGAAAGCGACAAGGGTGTCGACGTGGATGCGGGCGATACGGACGGCGCAGTGAAGCTGCTCGCTGGCTCGAAGCTTGACATCGAAGGCAAGACGGGTAACATCGCCCTGAAGGGCAGTGTCGTCGCGGGCGAGCTCGATGCGCGCAGCGCTGACGCTGAGATCACCATGAAGGCTGGCAAGAGCATCTTGCAGACCGAGGGTGCTGGGGACACCGGTATCCGCGGTGGTGCGCTGAAGCTCACGGCAGCTGACGGTGAAGTGAAGATCGACGCGTTCAAGGATGAGGAAAGTGCGGGTAACGCCGCCAACCGCCTCACGGTTGATGCGACGAAGGACGTTCGTGTGGGTCTTGCCAATCGCGGCAACACCACGCTTGACATTAACAGCGAACGGCACGGTGAGGTCGAGGGTGAACTCTTGGTGCACGCTCAGGACAATGGTGTCCGCCTCGCTAACCCGCTCAACGTTGAAAAGAGTGCTTCGATCAACGCTAAGAGCATTGAGGGTAGCAGCCTTAAGGCGGGCGGCGCGGTGGTGCTGGCCACTTCGCCCTACGACAAGAACCCTGCAGAGGGCGTTCACATGAGCGGCCTTGTTGAGGGTAGTGCTGTTGACATCAACACGAACGAAGGCAGCATCAAGCTCGGCGAAGTGAAGTCGACCTCTCAGAAGGTCAACCTCTATCGTCGCGCGACGAGCAATAGCGAAGGGCGCGTTGAGTTCGAGCACCTTGAAAGTGCGGACACGGGCTTTGTCTACAACGCACATGGTCTCATCATGGGCGATAGCGCAAAGACCGAAGATACGTTCTACCTCGTGGTGGGTACGGATGGCACGGTCATCGGTCGCTCGAGCTTCACGTCGGGCGTGGATAAGGTGGGTCTGGTTCGCCTCGGCTACAACTTCACGCCTGAGGTGGATGTGGACTACATCAGCCAGCTCAACGCGAGTGCGGTGCCGATCGGCAACCTCCCGTTCATTAACGCGAGTGAGCTGCGCCTGGCGTATGCGGACCGTGACCACATGGGCTCGATCCTGCCGGATGTGCCGGACTTCATGACGCCAGTCTCCGACTACTTCTTCCTCGGTGCTCGCACGGATGCGGCGCCCACGAAGGCGCCTGCGGCCGAGAGCGTAGCGAGCGACGAGGATGTCGTGGCGGGTATCGTGGCTGCTTCGGAAGCGGGTAGCGGCGCAGCCGCTGAGACGAACGACGCTGCAACGGGCGACAACGCCCTGAGCACCGAACGTGTCAACCTGCTGCTCGAAGGGCTCCCCGGCGTGAACGCTCCGCGGATCCGCGACCTGCGTGAGTCGGAAGCTGAAGCGGAAGACTTCTCGTGGCTCGTGTCTCTTAACGAGATCAACGATCGCCGCAATGAGGATGACCGCCGCTAAAGAAACCCTCTGAGTGCGCCCCAAGCCTTTTGCGCGGGGCGCGCGAAAGAGACCCCTTCATTAACTTGCTCTTTCTGGGCTGGATGCTTGAAAAAGTTCCAGCCCATTTTGTTGCCCGAGCGCTGCGCAACGCCTGGGCCGTAAATCGCAAATATTGATCGCCGCCCCCTGAGGCGCATTATTCAATTGAATAGCGTAGCGACAGAATTTCCATACTATTCATGAGAAATAATTGCTTTACGAGCTATTAATCCGTCACGCAATTGCATGACGGGCGCAAGCTCGTCAAGCGCTTCACTGGGATAGGAAAATGATAGGTTTTTCCGTTCCCTATAGGGTGCGAGAAGCGGGCGCTTTGCCGTGCGCAAGCGGCTCTGCGTTCGCGGGTAGGGACAAACACCTAGAGGGCTTAAAAAGTGGGGGTTTGCACAACAAAAAAACGTTGAAAACGCCTAGGATTACCTATAATTCTCACTAATGCGAGCACGTTTATTGTGCTCTGTCAATAATTTATTTAATCCCATAAAACTGATGATTTCCCCGCATCATCGTCCGACGCAAGACCTTGCGATTTACGGACATTTAGTAAATATGCCCGCATGGAAAATCCCAACCAGCGGCGCTTGGTGTTTTCACAAACACACGGTGAGCTTTCGTTGCCACGAATTTGGCTTTGCCAACGCGGGTAAGCCAAGTTGTCCCATAAGGCGCGATTGACTGCCCTTTGGTGCGCGCCATGGGCGTGCTCCTCTCGTTGGACGCATGAAGGCACCCTTCATCGTGCCCCCTCTTGTGAACACCCGTTAAGAAACTCTCTTCATCACTTAAGACTAAAGACGACGCAATAGCTCTGCTACTGGGCTGAGCGAGTTCTGTGGCGAGCAGCCTGAGGCTGGCGCCCCCATAACCCCTCTAGCGTATTGCGTCAAGGTTGAACCGCCATGAATAAGACATTCAAAGTTCTTTGGAACAAAGCCCGCTGCCTCAATGTTGTCACGAACGAACATCAACGTAGCCGTGGTAAAGGCAAGGTCAAGAGCATTGTGACGGTAGGCGGCAGCGCCGCTGCCACGCTCTCCGCGGCTGCGGCCTTTGTCAGCATGCTCACAACGGCGGGTGGCGCGCTTGCTGCGACAACCATTACCCCAGGCTGGACCAATACGGAAGTGACCACCACGGGTAACGTGACCGAAGTGGTATCGAAGTACGGTAACGGTCAGGCGGCGGTCAATAAGTTCTCGGCCTTTACGCTGGATGCGGGGCATATTGCCAATTTGCGCATGGGGGACTATCAAAACCTCATGAACTTTGTCAATGCGCAGATCACGATTGACGGTACGGTCAACGCGATCAAAGATGGCAAGATTGGCGGCAACCTCTTTTTCATCTCCCCGCAGGGTATTGCGGTGGGGAGCACGGGTGTGATCAATGCGGGCTCACTCACCCTGAGCACGCCAACGGCGGAAGTCTTTAACCGTGTCTATAACGATTCCAACCCCACGATCTCGGATGTGACGCTTGAAGCGTATCGCACAGGGGATGTGCCGCTCAATCCCACGGCCGTCATCACGGTGGCGGGCTCGATCAATGCGGGTAACCGCGTGATGCTCTCCTCGGGCAGTGTTTCGCTTGGCGCTACCGCAAAAGTCACCACGGGGGTGAGTGACTTCGGCTCGCTAGTGAACATCACCGATCAAACGGGGGCGGTCACCGCCAATAGCGGCATTACCGATACAAGTTTTACCGTCGATGCTCAGAGCGGTGACGTGGTGATTCTCGCGCGTGCCGATGGCACGCTCACTGGCGAGCACACCAGTAGTGCCTCGATGAGCGCCACGGACATTACCAACACGCGGCCCAACGAGGAGATGGGCGCAGAAGTGGGTGAAGATCAGCTCGCCGACGCTAACGGCACCACGCATGTCAATGTGGTCAGCGCGAGCGTGGACATTGCCAATGGGGCTCGCGTGCGCGCAGGTACCCAGGGCAAGATTCGCGTGGAAGCTGCCGCGGGTGCTGGCGAATACGTCACGGGTAGCGTCAATAGCACGGATGGTACGAGCTTTAAGGCCACGAAAGACATGCAAAGTAGCGACGTGCGTGCGCGTGTGTCGGTCGCGGGTACGCTGACCGCCTCGCAGGGCCTCACCGTGCGCTCCTTTGCCGACAATCAGCTCGACCACGGCATGGGCTTTAACATGGCCACCTTCCACGATATCGTGGGGAGCGTGATGCCCTCCTTTACGGGCTCATCGATCATGGGCGAGCGCATTACGCTCAAGACGTCGAGCACGGCGGATATTGCAGATACCGCTACGCTCACCACATACTATGGGGACGCAGACGTGAGCGCCGTGGCGCACACCGATGCCAAGGCGGGGAATTCCTCGTCGCTCACCTCGCTCTTTAATTGGGGGAGCGCCGAGAGTGTGCCCACCGTGAGCTCGATGGCCGCAACGATCGATTCGAGCGCCACGACCCACGTGGCGGGCAAGATTTACGCCGTTAACGATATCAATATCTCTGCGACGGACACGTTGCGTGCGGCGCTTGAGGCGACGGCGAACACCGGGAATACACCCTCCGCGCAGAGCGCCTTTGTGCTTGCGGACATTAAGGGCGCAGCAAGCACCGTGATCGATAGCACGGCGGACTTTGGCTGGAAAAAGCGCACCAGCGAGGAGCTTGGTTACGTCGACAATCTCACGATCAAGAGTTACCAGTGGAGCGACGTGGTTACGCAGGCCGACGCGCAGACGGGTAAAAAAGGTAACGCGGGCATCTCGGCCAATATCACGAAGTTCAACACTGAGGCCCTTACCACGATGAATGCGGCAGTGCCCGCAGGACGCGCCTCGAACATCACGATTAAGAGCGATAACTACACCGATACGCTGCAGACGCGCGCCAAGACGAGCGTGGGCGACGAAACGTTCTTAATGAAGATGAAGGCGAAGGTCGTGCGTGGCATGTTGGGCGGCGAACGCATTGCCAATATCGCGGGGATGTTTGGTGCGAGTACCAATGAGGCGCAAGATAACACTTCGAAGATCGCCGCGGGTGGCGCCTTTAACTACACGCAAAATAGTCAGAGCTCCAACCTCAACATTAACGCCGATCTCACGGCAAGCTCGGCTTTGACCTTGGGGAGCACCTCTACCTTGGCCGACCACCGCTACGTGGCGACCACCAAGCAAGAAAAGCAGGATGAGGCGCAGCAAAGCATCACCGGTTCGGTTGCGATCCTCATTAATACACCAGGGGCCGCGGCGCAGTCCTCGGAAGCCAACCTCAATATTGCCGCAGGGCTCACGCTGCTCGCGCGCACGATCGATATCAGCAATAGCGCCACCATTGATGAGCAGCGCTATAAGGAAATCATTGAAGAGCTTGAGGAGATTTGGGCTAAGTACATCCAAACTTGGGAGAGGAGCTCGATCTACGAAACGCATCTCAAAGAGATGTTTGATGCGTGGGCCGAAATGAAGGCCTTGCGCGCGCAGGCATCTAATGCCAACGCCTTCGTCTCGCTTCAAAAGCAAATGCAGGCGATGGGGAAATTTGGCGTTGCCGTCAAGAAAGCGATGTCGCTGCCCGCGGATGCTGCGAAGAATTTGGGTAGCCTCGTGGCGCCGCTTTTCTGGGCGCTGATTGATGTGGCGAACCCCGCCTCCTACACAAACGTGACGGTGATGGCGGGCGGCAAGAGCACGAAGGCGCAGGATAAGCTCACCGCCTTTGACGGGGGCTTTGCCTATGTGGGGCAGGCTACCCGGTCGCACCTCACGGTGGGTGAGGGCGTAACGCTCACCGCCACGGATACTGCGGGCGTGAAGATCACCGGGGAAAGCAGTAACGGCAACATTGTTCTGGGTGGCATTACCAACACGATGTTTGGTGTGCCGATTGGACAGCTCACGCAGGGCAATAGCTTCGGGGCAACGGTGCTCTACCAGAGCCTGTCAACCGACAATCGCGTGAGCATTGCCAAGAACGCGAAAGTGCGCGCAACGACCGGGACGGTTGACATTAACGCCAAGGATGGCATCGACGCATATACCGTTGCAGCAAGCGCTGGGATGACAAAGAGCGGCTCAACCTTTGCGGGGCTCGCAGCCGTGGGTGTGCTCTCGGGCGCCAATCTCTTGGAGATTGACGATAGTGCGCAAATTCGTGGTTATAAGGATGTGTCGGTTCGCGCGAGCCGCGAGGACGATGTGGTTTCGACCGCAGCGGATCTGAACTTCACCACGAATAGTGAAGGGGCAGCGGCGGCGATCGGCGCAGGCGTTGCCGTAGCGCTCGGTGACCTCTCCAATAAGCTCACGGTGAAGAGCCTTGATGAGAGTAACGTGGGCGGCGGCTTTATTAAGAGCGATACAGAAGATTTGCGCTTAGCCGCTGAGGACGATCTCACGGTCAATATCGTGGGCGCAGCGCTCTTGGGGGCCAAGAGCGGGAGCTCTGGTGGCTCGCAAGAGGGCGGCTCTAGCTCGGGTACGGGTTCGGAAACGGGCACTGGCTCGGGCTCGGGTGGTGCACCAGCGACAAGCGGCGCGGAGGGGCTCACTGGGGTAATCGATCAGCTCGACGGCATGGCGAGCACGCTTGAGCGCGTGGGTAACGCCGCTAAGACCGCGGCTGCCGCGGCAGCGGGCACGCCCGCGGCGGGTACGGCGAGCGCTTTCGCAGATGGCCTCTCAAAGGCCGTTGACAGCAAGGGCATTGCGAAGCTGCGTGCCGTGAAGGCCAAAGCCGAGGCGCTCGAAGAGTCGAGCAAGTCGCTGCTTGGGCAAAACCAAAAGGGCGCGGGCGGACTTCTTGACAGTGCGAATCCCGCTGAGTCGCTCAAGGGTGTTGGGAAATTCTCGGGCGGCGCCACGCTCGGTGGCTCGGGCGCCGGGAGCGCTGCGTCAGGCTCGGGCGGTGGCGGTGGCAAACTTGCTATCGCGGGCGCTGGGAGCTTTGCTTGGAATGACCTCAACGGCACCAACTCGGTGACGATCAATTCGAGCAAGAAGGGCACTGCTGAGCAGTTTGCGCTCATTGGGCGCTCGGTTGACGTCTATGGCACGTTTGATAAGTGGATGGGCGCGTGGGCCGGCGCGGGTGCCTTGGCCATCAATGGCAATAGTGGCGCAGCGGTGTCGGTTGCGGGGGCAGCTGCCGTCAACAAAGGTGACTTTGTCAATACCACCGATATCGATGGACTCACGATTGACGCGGATAGCTATAAGAACAGCGTGAGTAACGATGGTACCTCCGTGGCCGAAGGGCTTGGCGTCTCGATGGCTAAGAGCGGCAAGGCCGCGGTGGGCATCACGGCAGGCGTCTCCTATAACCGCATCAACAACACGGTTTCGGCCACCGCTAAGCACATCACCGTAAGTAACGCGGCCGCCACGCACACGCATGATACGTACGTGCAGAAGGCCTGGAATGGCGAGACACAAGTCACAGGTGGCACGGGCATTGGCGTGGCCGCTGGGAGCAGCGGTGCTGCGGCGATTGGCGCGGCGATTGCCATTGCTGACAACACCAATACCGTTAGCGCGAACTTAGATTCGAGCACGCTCTCGGGCGTGCGCCTTGCCGACGTTGGCGCGCTCGGGTCGCTCACCCAAGTCAACACCGCAGTGGGCGTGCAGGCTGCGATCGGTAAGGGCGTGGCGCTTAACGGCAGCTTCAGCCAAGCGAACCTCACGAACAACTTTACGGCGGGAATGTCGAATACGACGCTCGTGCTCACGAGCACGGGCAGTAGCACCGTGCGCGCGGATGCGATCGACCATGATACGGGCTTCTTAGAAGCACGCTCGCTCTGGCAGACGGAAGAAGACCGAGCAAATCTACAAAAGGCGCTCACCTGGGCGATTCGCATCTTTGGCAACGAGGGCGACCATGACCCCAATAGCCTCAAGAATCAGGAATACATTGCGTCTGCAGGCTACCGTGATGTGACCGACCCAAAGAACGATCCGAAGGGCGGCGAGACGGTAAGTGCCACGAAGTACCTTGAGAACGGCGCGATGCGCCAGACAAGTGTTGCGGTGGGCGTGGCTGCGAGCACCTCGGCGGGTGGCGCAGGTAGCGGCTCGGTGATTATCAATAATGTCGATAACGACTTCACGGTGAACGCCGCGAACGTAAACGTCTCGGGCGGCGCCACGAGCGCGAGCGACGTGTTGAAACTCTTGGCTACCAACGACGTGCGTACCGTGAGCGTTGGCGCGGGTATTGCCGCCTCAGGCGGGCAGGGCGCCATCGCGGGTACGGTGATCGTGGGCGACATTAAGCAAAACGCTACGGTGAACGCGAGCGGCATAACGAGTAGCACCAAGGGCGCAGCGCTTTTGGCGAAGAACACCGCGCAGAGCGTGAACTTTGCGGGCAATATTTCTGCGCAGGTCGGCAGCTCGGGCGCTGCGGTGGGCGCGGCGGTGATTGTCGAGAGTATTGAAAGCAATGCTCGGGCAACGCTCGCGAACTCGGCGTTTACGAACGCAACGAAGTTGAGTGTCAAGAGCGTCAACGACGCGTTCTCGGTGAACGCGGGCATCAATGGCGCCATCGGTAGTAACGCTGCCATCGGCGGCTCGGTCGTTGTCACGAACGTTGAAAACCATAGCGAGACGCTCGTCGATACTTTGAGCCTCACCTCGGTAGGCGCGCTTGAAGCCAAGGCCGAGGACACGTCGGAGACCGATAGCCTTGCGGGTAGCATTGCCGTAAGCGTCGGTGAAGGGGGCGCGGGGCTCGCTGCGGGCGTTGCGGTCACTAACGACACCGGTAGCACGAGCGCCAAAGTCAAGAACCTCACCATTGTGAAGACGGGTGCCACGCGCAAGACCGACCTCACGGTGGATGCGAGCACCACGGCAGATATTCGTACGATGACGCTTGCGATGGGCGGCGCGCCCGTGGGCGCGGGCATCGCCGGCGCGGTGTCTGTGAATAAGATTGCGCATACGACGAGCGCCTCGGGCGAGGCGATTAATGAAGAGCGTGCGACGCCCGAGACGGCGCTCACGCACGGCTCCTTGACGCGTGATCTATCGATTACCGCCACCAACGACGCGCAAATTGGCTCGCTTGGCGTAGTGGTATCGGGCACTGGGATAGGCGCTGCGATCGGTGCTGGCGTCTCGGTCAATACGATTGAAAGCAATACGAGTGCCGCACTTTCGTCCAGCACCTTGGGTGTGAGCCGCCTGCGTGTTGAGTCGCAGAGCCTCTCGGACATTGATGCGGTGGGTGTGGGTGTTTCTGGGACATTGAGCGGCGTGGCGCTCGGGGGCTCCACGGCAACGAACAAAGTTAGAGGCAGTACACTCACGACGATCTCTGGGAACACGATTGTCGCGGGGAATGGCGCGATTGTGAACGCCTTGGGCGACGTCACCACGGGGACGTACTTGGGGCAAGCCTCGCTCTCGGGTGGAATCGCTGGCGGCCTCACGCTTGGCATTACCGATAACAGCGCGAGCGTGAAGACCACGGTTGATTCGAGTAGCTTGTCGGTTGCGGCCAACGATACGCGTTCAACGAGCTTTACCGCAAAGAGCGCGGTAGAAAACGCGAACATTAACGATGAGATCGTCGAAGAGGGTGGTATTGCGACAGCGACGACGTTGCGCGATCACCTCACGGATGTCTCTGGCGCGAACGCGCTCTACGTGGGTAGCAGTTCAACGGCGACCTATAAGGGCGTGCTCGTTGGGATAGCCGTCTCTGGCGGTGGCACGGGTCAAGGGACGGCCAACGCCATCACCCACGCGGGTGAGACGAGCGTGGCGATCACCGGCTCGAGCGCGCTTTCGAGCGCGGGTGCGCTCACCATCCACTCGGGCGACTACACCAACTACAACACGGTGCTCTCGGCGGGAGCGCTCTCTGCGGGCGTGTCGCTTTCTGCGCTCGTTGACAAGATTAAGAGCAACCGCACGGTAGGCGTGACGGTGACGGATTCGAGCGCCAGCGCGACGGGCGACTTAACGCTTACGAACGAAGCCAAAGAAGGAAAGAGCTCGCTGCTGATTCAGCTCTCGGGCGCGGGGATTTTGTCCGCGGCCGCGATTGGTGCGGACACGAAGTTTGATAACAACCTTGCGGTTTCCGTTGCGCGCTCAAGCCTTACGGCGGGCGGCGCTTTGACGCTTGACAATAAGCTGCTCTCGCGCACGCGCAGTTTGTCTGTTGCCGCGAACGTCTCGGGCATTGCTGCGGGCGCTGCGGTGATTCTCAATAGCACGAATTCGAGCGTGCTCACGCGGCTTTCGGATTCGGCCGTCAGCGGCAGCAGCGTCTCGGTGCTCGCCGATCGCAACACGAATTTCAACTATGTCAAGAGCGGCACGAACCTCTCGATTTTGGCCTCGGCTGGCATTGGTGTGAACGTCAACACCGTTGACGGTTACACGGGCGTGGTGCTTGAAGATACCGCTGAAGAGGGGCGTGCGCTGAAGCACGAGATGACGGTGGACGCGCGCACGGGCGCGCTCAAGATCGAAGCGCTCAACCACGATAACCTCAACTCGACAGCCGTTGATGCGAACATCTCGACCACGGTCTTGGCGATGGGCGCGGGGGTCTACGTCAATAATTTGTCGGACGCTGCAAACGTCTTCTTGGATGGCGCTAAGCTCAACGCTGCCACCGATATGACGGTTCGTGCCAATCAAGAGCGCGACCTCAGAATGACGAGTACGGTTGCGTCCCTTGGCGCTAACTATGGTCTTGCGATCAACGTGCTTGTTAACCGTGTGGGTAACATGGGTGAGAGCGCGGGCAGCCTTCTCGCTTCGAGCATTGGCGCGGACGATGGGAACGTGCTGAGCGAAAAGATCCAAAACGCTGAGGGCTTTGGCTCGGATACGAGTGGCTTGGGCGCAAGTGCCGCCGCAAGCGAGATTGCCGCGAAACTTAATGCCGCCAACGGCTGGAGCACGAGCGCCGCGTTTAGCTCTCTTAACACCGAAGGTACGCACGTGAGCACGCGCGGCTCGAGCCTTGTGGCTCGGGGCGCTACGAACGTGAGCGCTACCGAGGATATGGATGGCGCTTCGGTCGATGCGACTTTTGGTGCGGTGGCCGCAAGTGGCGCCGCGGCGGCGAGCGCGCAGGTCATGATCAATAAGCGCGTCGCAGACGTGGGCGTGGCGCTTGCTTCGAGCACGGTGCAGGGCACCTCTGGATTGGTGCTCGCCGAGAGTGGCGGCACGGATACCGTGCATGCCGTTCAGGGTGCGGTCTCGCTTGCTGGGGCCACGGCAGGTTACGCGGGCACCGATCGTAGCGGTACGGTTGCGGTGGCTGCGGACGCGAGTACGCTTGCGGGCGTCAATGTCGCTGCACGCGTGAGTGGCACGCAGTTTGCTCAAGGGCAAGGCGTGGCCGTTGGGTTTATTGCGGGCGGCGCGATGATTGCGCGCGCCAACGACGCCGTTAACGCGGCGGTGACGATTACCGGTAGTACGCTCACGGGTGACTCGGTCACCGCTGAACGTGCGCAGACGAGCCGTGCTTTGGCGCTTGCTGGCTTTGGCGGCGTGATTGGGGGCGGTGCGGGTGCTGATGCCGCGGTGAAAGACACGGGTAGCGCAACGCTCACCATGAGTAATGGCTTGGTGAAGCACTTGGCTGCGGGAAGCAGCTTTGCGGCGGTGGCGAACAACCATCCTGAGCTCATTGCAAGCGCAGAAAGCGCAGGTGGCGCCTTGGGCGCTGCCGTGGGCATTGTCGAGAGTAGCACGCTTGCCACGGGGAGCGGCACGCTCACGGTGTCGGGCACGCGCTTTAATGTGCCCAAGGTTACGCTCACCGGTGTCTCGGGACTTTCTTCGGAGCGCGCTTCGGACGCGCTTCGCATGAGCACCACGATTGAGGGTTATGGTGGCGCTATGGTGGGCTTGCCCTTTAATACCGCCACGGAAACGAACAAAACGAGCGGTGTGGTGAACATCCTCAATATCGCGGGTGTTGATGAAGGGGCAAGCGACGTTGGCGTGATTTACGCGCGCGATGATAAGGGCAAAATCATCACCGACACGGTGACCGATCCGACGCAGACAGATTTGAACGGGCAGCCCGTGAAGACGACCGTCAAGCGTCAGGTGGATGCCAATTGGGCGCCTGCGGTCAATATCATGGGTGGGGCGCACGCGAGCTACGACGTCACCGCGGACGCATTCAACTTGGGGCTGGTCGCGGTCGGCAGTAACGCGGCGACCGTGAACCACCAGGTGAGCGGCGTGATGAACATCAGTAACGTCGCTGCGAACGCGCTCGGCAGTGTTGACGCGGACCTTATCACGGGGCAAGCCCTGCGCGTTTATATGACGAGCGCGGGCGGCGGACTTGTGCCGATCTCGCCCAATGTGATCGTCTTTAAGAATAACGATGCCGCCACCAACACGATGAACATTGCGGGCACGTGGCGCACGGTGGCACTCACCAACGCCGTCGATGGCTCGACGATCTCCACGGGGCTCTTTGATGCGGGCGTCACCTCAAGCTACGACTTGAAGATTCGCGGCGATAACACCATGGGTGCCTTTGGTGGTGGGTCGGGTGTGACTGTCGAAAACAATATGGGCACGTCGGCGCGCCATGCGCTGAGCGCGCTCAATGTCGCAAGCGGCACGGTCATTGATGCTGACGGGGCGCTCAATTTGGCGGCCACGAGCAACTGGACCATGGGTGGCAACGGTACCGACTTTATTGTCGATAGCGAGGTCTATGGTGCTGGGGTGGGCGCAACGATTGGGCTTACGAACAACTACTGGCGCGATAACCGCGTCAATGTCGGTCGCGGCAGTCAGCTCTCTGCGGGCACGAACCTCACGCTCGATGCGCATAGCAACACGAACCTCAACAACACGGTGCGTGCCCGTACGGCGGGCGCTGTCGCTGTGGTGGGCGGCACACTCGATACGACCACGGTTCTCACGAACGTGGTGGATGTGAGCGAGAACGTTGCGCTCAGCACTGAGAGCGCATCGGGCGGCATTTACGCCAACGCCTGGGACAGCACTACGATGCTGCAGACGGCGCTTGCGCGCGTTGAGGGCGCTGCGATTGTCTCGAGCGACACCGAAGGTAGCCGAGGCACGGCGTACTTTACGCGCTACAACACGGTGAAGTTTGCCGGTGGCGCCAAGGCGCGAAGCGCCGGTGAAGTGATGCTCGCTGCGGGCATGTCGCGCGGCGGCGTGCAGAGCGCGCTCGATTTGCGCAACCACGTGGAAACCTATGCCGCCGCGGGCGCGGGTCACGTGAAGGCCAGCATCACGAGCGATACGATCCTCAACGACACCGTCACCGTCGACGCGGGGGCGAACGTGCAGGCCGCAACGAAAGCCACGCTTGTGGCGGACCCGGGTGACTACCTTGTTGCGCAGAGCGCAGAAGAAAACTTCTGGGGCAACGTCAACAACAACTCCACCTCGCAGCTTGCAGTGCGTGGGGTGGATACGGCCAACGCTGCGCCGCTTAAGGACCAGAGTCTCTTGACGGTCAACGGCACGGTGGAAGCGGGGCTGCTCACGAAGATGAATATCAAGATCACGGGCGTGCTGTTGCCGAGCGGCGTGCGCGCACCGGGCGGCTCCGCCTTCAACGTGACCTACGATATTGAGGGCGATGAAGAAGCCAAGCACAAAGCGAAACTCGCTGTGGGCGAACGCGCAAGCGAAACGGCTGCCTACAAGGGGATCGCTAAGAGTGATGCGAACATCTACATGAGCCGCTACCAGACGGTACAGGGCTTGATTGCAGCGTATGCGCTTGGCGGCGAAAACACCGCTACGATGCTCGCCTACAAGGCGGAGCTTGCGGCGCTTGAGCAAATCATGCTCGCTAACGGCTACGCGGAGCGCGATGACAGTGGCACCCTGCGCCCGATTGCTAGCGCGGGCGATACGTACCTGGCGATCGGTAAGCTTGCTACCTCGGGCGGTGATATTTCGATTACCGCAGGGAAGATGGCGGGTAGTGGTGCCATTAAGGCAAATGCCGCAGCGGGTATCTCGATTGTGAACGAGTCCAACGTCGGGCTCGACCTCAAGGGGCTCTCGATTGAAAGTAAGGGCGGAAACCTGACGCTTAACACCAACGATGCCACACAAACTGACCTCGCGGCCAAGGGTTTTACGGGGACGGTGAAGAGCAGCGCTAACTCTGCGGATCCGACGATTTCAGTGAGCTCGAACTCTAAGGTCGGCACGATTCGTCTCACGGGCTCGGTGACTGAGGACGGGATTACCAAGACTTACAGCAACGAAGCGGTCACCCCGAGCACGAGCGTGCTCCTTGACGGGGGGATTCTGAACCGTGCGGGCGACATTACGTTTAGCGTGCAAAAGAACATCACCTCGCTTTCGAGCGCTGGGGTGAGCGCGGCGAAGTCGCTCACGATGGACGCGGGTGGCGCGATTACGCAGAGCCACACGGCAGGGCTACAGAACATTGGTGGTGGCGTTGAGTGGCAGTACGGCTGGAAGGAAAATGAGCTGAGAAACCTCATTGCCAATGACTTGAGCAACAGCAATAACAATGCTGTGAGCTGGGGCGTGGGGCCGGGCTCCTTTAAGGGCTGGTACGCGGGTGGCGCGGTCTTTATCAATGCCGATATGCTCAATATCAACGGTACGATCCAGAGCGGTTACGCCACGTATACGCTGGGGCTTACATCAGCTGAGTTGCAGGCAGCCATCGAGCGGGTGACGACGAATTGGCTTAAATATGGCAAGCCACGGAGCTTCTCTCGCACGGGGCTCTACCAGATCAGCACCGCGGGCGCAACCACGAATAGTGGGCTCGCGAGCATGCGTGTTAACGCCTGGTACAACCCCAATACGCAGACCATTGTTGTCGAAGACATCAAAGCCAAGGGTGGCTACATCAGTCTTGTGGGTCGTATTGGTTCGACGGGCCAAGGACAGTTGATTGCGAGCTCGGGTAAGGCCGATCTCAATATCGATGCGCCGAGCTACAACGTGCAATTGGGCGCGGTGGATACGCGAGGCTCGGCGGGCACGATCAATGTGACCGATTACTCGTGGGCTGACCAACGCAGCGGTCAAGTTGCGCGCGTCTACGAGTACAAGCAAGAAGCCAATGCGCAGGGTAACTTGGTCACCAAGGCTACCTATACCGACGTCTATAAGACGGGTAAGCGCAATCCGGTGAGCATTGGCAATACGAGTTCCTTGGATATTCGTGATGGGCTGGCTTACGTCTGGACCAACGGCACGAAGAATGTCGAAGTGATTGACGAGTACTGGTACCGCCGCGGCGGTCTCTGGGGCGCGGTCACCACTGTTGACTACGCTTCGCCCGATAAGCGTACCGTGACGCAGACGGGCGCGAGTGAGCTCACGAGGGGCGCTACGCTTGTGACGGGGTACAACCTGCATGGGCAGACCTTCTGGGGCGGCGCTACGGTGGTCAGCACCGATAAGCCTGTTGTTAAAGAGTGGGAAAACCGCTGGACGAGTGGGTTCTTAGGGTGGTTTAAGCACCGCGAACTCTTTAGAAAGACCACCAAGGGCACGATGACGCTTTACACCTACGGTGTGAACGCCTCACGCGATGTGGGGGTCTCGTTTGCGGCGGGCCAAAACAAAGTGACGGTTAACGCCAAGAGCATTGCGCTCGCGGGTGACCTCACTAGCACGGGCGCTACGGTGAAGCTCACGGCTGGCACTGGCAGCATCACTGCCACGAACAGCAGCGCTCGCATTCTGGGCGCACAGAACTTGACGCTCTCGGCCACGGGCAACATTGGTTCGAGCACGCGCGCGCTCGCCTTGGCGGGCGGCACGGGCACCTTAACCCTTAACGCCACGAGTAACACCGGGAGCATTTACCTTGACGGCTCAAAGCTTGGAAGCGGCACAACGGTCGTGGGCAACCTCATTGCTGAGAAGGGCGACCTGAGCGCAACGATGCGCGGGACGATGAACCTCAGCAACGTGAGCGCGCAGAACATTCAGCTCAACTCCACCGAGGGTGGCGTGAAGGTCACATCTCTTAAGCAGAAGGTCAACCGCACGGACTCGCAGCGCTTGGATATTGATGCGCATGGGGCAGTGACGATTATCTCGAGCACGAACCTCGGTGTAGGCAAGATCGATACCCACGGCGGCGACTTGAGCATGACGGTGGCGGGCTCGCTCTATGACGCGAGCGGGCAGACGGAAAGCACGCTCGAAGCGGATCGCCGCTATCAGGGTTGGGTCACGGCTGGCCTTATTAACCAGGATGGCAGTGACGCGACGCGTGCCAAGTACGCAAGCGACGTGGAAGCTGCGCGCCAAGCGGTGCGTAGTGAGTACGACGGGTACCTTAAGCTCAAGGCTACAGAGAGCGAGAAGCTCTCCGATGCGCAGCGCACGAAGCTTGCCGCGCTCGAAGAGAAATTTGGCTCTCTCGAGGTGAGCGAAGCGTTTGCGGCGAAGTTTGAGCAAATGAAGAGCACGCTCAGCATGAGCGAAACTGAGCTTGCTGCGGCAGGCACCGAAGCACAGGCCTTTGCAAAGACCTATGCGGGCGCCACCACAGCGGGTGAAGCGCTTGCGCTTGCTGCCGCGCGCGCGGATAGCACCTCGGCACTCGCCAAGCTCGAAAACCCAGAAACCGCCTCGCACTACGGTTGGACCGCGAACGACCTGCTTTACGCAGTGTCCGATACGATCATCAATCAGCAGGCTGGGGCCACCAATGACATGCGTGAGGTGAGCAACATCTACGCGAAGAACGTCACGCTCAAGGTGAGCGGGGCGAACATCGGTAAGATGGGGCAAACCGTCACGGGTAACCTCAATAACGCGGCCGAACGTGTACTGCTCCTCAAAGAGCTCTCCAAGGCAGACGTGGGTGACTTCACCGCGGGCGACGATGGCGCGCTCTCCGTGACGCTCAAAAAGCCCGTGCAGCTCACGATGACGGGGACGCTCAACGCCGCAGCGCGCGATAACGTGTGGCTTTCTTCGCCCGAGAGCATCACGCTCGATCGGGTGAGCGCAGCGCAGAGCGTGCGTGTCATTGCCAATAGCGGCATTGAAAGCGTGGCCAACGCGATGGTGAGCGCCAAGAACATCACCTTGCGTGGCGGTACGGGGAATTTGGGTAGCGCCAATGTGCTCGATGCTGAGGGCAACGTGACGAGTGACCGTGCGATTCGCATCGTCACGAGCGAGGGTGGCTGGGCTGCGCTTTCGGGCGGCGGCACCACGAACGTGATGGGCGCTAAGAGCGATGGAACATTAGGCGACCTGACCTTCTATGCGCTTGCGGGCACGACGGTTAATGTCCGCGCGAAGAACCTCTACGCGTACACCTCGAACCCCGAAGGGATTCTCGATGCGGATAAGGTCTCCATCGATGAGCTCGGCTACATCAAGGGCGAGACGCTCAACCTCGACGTGGCTGGGGAATTCGGTCGTAGCAGCACGCAGCGTCTGCGCTTTGGTGCGGGCTCGACGGTGAACTTCACCGGCACGATCACACAGTTCTATGCGCGAGCCAAGGGCGCGGGGACGCTTACGATTGGCGGCCTTGACGCAACGGGCGCGGTGGATCTGCTCGCCGATGGCGCTGTGGCGCTTGGCGACATGAAGGGCAGCACCGTCACGGTGAGTGCCGCGGGTGACGTCACCGCTCAAGGGAACCTCGCCTCGCGCACAGGCGCACTCTCGCTCTCGAGTACGGGCGGCGCAGTCACGGTGGCTGCGGGCTCTGAGCTCGATGCGAAGACCACACTGACGCTTGCGGCCGAAGGGGGTGAACTCTCGGTGTTGGGCGGCGAGTCGCTCGCCAAAGAAAATATCCACGCCACCGACGCGGTGACGCTCAAGGGTACGAGTGTGCTCGCCACGGGCGGCTGGATTAAGAGCGACGCGGGTGCGGTAACGCTTGAAGCGACCGACACGAGCGCGGGTCAGGTCTCTGCAGAGAACCTCAAGGCTGAGGCTGCGGGTGACGTGACGCTCATCAGCGCCAAGGATGTGCTTGCTACGAGCTCCGCGTTCAAGAGCACGAGCGGCAACCTCGTCTTTGATACGACGGGTAACGTCAACGTGGAGGGCTCTAGCCTTGAAGCCTCGAGCATTACGCTTGAGAGCGAAACGGGTAGCATTAACGCCAAAGACGCGACGATCAGAAGTGGCGCTGCAGCGACGATCAGCTCAGGCCTTGGGGTGAACCTTGAAGGCGCAGCCGTGAGTGCAACGTCGCTCTCGCTCACAAGCGGCGCGGATATCGCTGCTAAGGGCCTTGTTGCCTCGCTCGGTACGGGCGAGATGGAAGTCTCGAGCACGGGTGAAACGGTGCTTGAAAACGCAGAGCTCACCGCAGCTAGTGTGACAGCGACCGCTGCAGGCACGCTCAACGTGGCGGGTGCCACGCTCACGAATGCGGCCGCCACGATCAAGAGCGCTGGTGCGGATATTGCCGCCACGGGCCTCAAGGTTGTGAACGGCAAAGCCACGACCCTTGACGCCGCCACGAGCGTGGCGCTTGATAGTGCCAATATTGCGGCTACGTCGCTAGACGTGGATGCGCGTGGCGCTGAAGGTGCCTTGACGGCGGAAAACCTCGTTGCAACCACCACGGCTGACACCAGTCTCTCTGGTGTGGGTAGCGTGACGGCCAACAGTGCGGCGATTACCGCTAAGAACGCCGAGCTCACTGGCGTGGGTACGCTGACTGCTCATAACGTCAAGCTCACCACCACGGCGGGTAAGAGCACGCTGAAGTCGACGGGTAGCACCGTCGATATGTCGGGCGCTGAGACGCTCGTGAAGGCTGCCGAGCTTGACGCTCTGGCGCATGGCACGTTGACTGCGACGAACGCACAAATCGAGGGCGCTGCCGCGACGATCAAGAGCACGGGTGCGGATATTGCCGCCACGGGCCTCAAGGTTGTGAACGGCAAAGCCACGACCCTTGACGCCGCCACGAGCGTGGCGCTTGATAGTGCCAATATTGCGGCTACGTCGCTCGATGTGGATGCGCGTGGCGCAGCTGGCGCTTTGACGGCGACGAACCTCGTTGCAAGCACGACGGCTGACGCAAGTCTTTCGGGTGCGGGTAGCGTGACGGCCACGGGCGCGGCGATTACCGCGAAGAACGCCGAACTCATAGGTACTGGTGCGCTGAGCGCTCAAAACGTCAAGCTCACTACCACAACGGGTAAGAGCACCGTGAAGTCGACGGGTAGCACCGTGGACATGTCGGGCACTGGCACGCTCATTAAGGCTGAAACGCTTGAAGCCGAGGCGCACGGCACGTTGACTGCGACCAACGCACAAATCGAGGGCGCTGCCGCCACGATCAAGAGCGCCGCTGCGGATATCGCCGCCACGGGTCTTAAGGTTGTGAACGGTCAGGCGACGACTATCGCTGGCAAGACTGGCGTGGTGCTTGATCGTGCTCAGGTGGGCGCAGCCTCGCTCTCTGTCACAACGACGGGTACGGGTGCTGACATTAGCGCAGCTGGGCTCTCCTCGAACACCACGGGTGATACGACGTTGAGCTCAAGCGATGCCATCAATGCCAACGGAGCGGAAATTACCGCCGCGAACGCCGAGCTCACTGGCGTGGGCGCGCTGACGGCTCAGGGTGTCAAGCTCACCACCACGGCGGGCAAGAGCACGCTGAAGTCGACGGGTAGCACCGTCGATATGTCGGGCGCTGGAACGCTCGTGAAGGCTGCCGAACTTGACGCTCTGGCGCATGGCAAGCTGACTGCGACGAACGCAGAGATCCAAGGCGCTGCCGCCACGATTAAGAGCGCTGCTGCGGATATTGCCGCCACGGGTCTTAAGGTTGTGAGCGGCAAGGCCACCGTCATTGACGCTGCCACAAGCGTGGCGCTTGACAATGCCAACATTGCGGGCACGTCGCTTGATGTGGACGCGCGTGGCGTAGCTGGCGCTTTGACGGCGACGAACCTCGTTGCAAGCACGACGGCTGACGCAAGTCTTTCGGGTGCGGGTAGCGTGACGGCCACGGGCGCGGCGATTACCGCGAAGAACGCCGAACTCATAGGTACTGGTGCGCTGAGCGCTCAAAACGTCAAGCTCACTACCACAACGGGTAAGAGCACCGTGAAGTCGACGGGTAGCACCGTGGACATGTCGGGCACTGGCACGCTCGTGAAGGCCGCCGAACTTGAAGCGCTGGCGCACGGCACGTTGACTGCGACGAACGCAGAGATCCAGGGCGCTGCCGCCACGATCAAGAGCACCGCTGCGGATATTGCCGCCACGGGTCTTAAGGTTGTGAACGGCAAAGTCACGACCATTGACGCCGCCACGAGCGTGGCGCTTGACAGTGCCAACATTGCGGCTGCCTCGCTAGATGTGGATGCACGTGGCGCAGCTGGCGCTTTGACGGCGACGAACCTCGTTGCCACGACGGCTGGGCTCACTGCGCTTGATGCAGCAGGTAGCCTCGATATGTCGGGTGCTAGCACGCATCTCACTGCTGCGACGCTCACGGCCACGGCTGCGGGTACGCTCACAGCCACAGGTGCCACCGTCGATGGCGCTGCCGCCACGATCAAGAGCACCGCTGCGGATATTGCCGCCACGGGCCTCAAGGTTGTGAACGGTCAGGCGACGACTATCGCTGGCAAGACTGGCGTGGTGCTTG